>Ga0102925_1000964_pt1 | contig 15701 bp, 15 predicted proteins | sample SalPonR1_A_D1_MG_FD_78216 | JGI IMG/M metagenome (GOLD analysis project Ga0102925, IMG submission 78216) | Salt pond soil microbial communities from South San Francisco under conditions of wetland restoration - Salt Pond MetaG R1_A_D1_MG | ecosystem: Environmental > Aquatic > Marine > Intertidal...
AACTTCGCCAGATTGGCGGGCAAGTCCCTGAAAATCGAACAGTTTCGGATCAAGAAGATGCGAGGGCCGCGCGTTCATCAGCGACCGGAACATGACCTGACGACGACCGGGGCTGTTGGACTCCCATCCGTCGAGTATCTGTTTCACCTGTTGCCGTTGCAGCCCGTCCTGAGAGCCGCAGAGATCACAGGGAATGATCGGATAGTCCATCGCGCGGGCGAATTTGCCGCAATCGGCCTCGGCCACATAGGCAAGCGGGCGATAGACGAAGAGGTCGCCTTCTTCGTTGACGAGCTTGGGCGGCATGGTGGCGAGGCGTCCGCCGTGAAAGAGGTTCATGAAGAAGGTCTCAAGGATATCATCGCGATGATGCCCGAGCACCACGGCCGAACACCCCTCTTCGCGGGCGATGCGATAGAGGTGCCCGCGCCGGAGCCGGGAGCAGAGCGCGCAATAGGTCCGGCCCGCCGGCACCTTGTCCACGACGACGGAATAAGTGTCCTGATATTCGATCCGGTGGGGAACGCGCATATCCTCAAGAAATTTCGGCAGCACCGTGGCCGGGAAGCCGGGCTGTCCCTGATCCAGATTGCAGGCGAGAATTTCGACCGGCAACAGGCCACGCCATTGCAGTTCGTGCAGAACGGCCAGCAGGGTATAGCTGTCCTTGCCGCCGGACAGGCAAACCAGCCATTTTGGCTTGGTGCCGTCGGCGGGGCGTTCGACCATGCCGAAATCCTCGACCGCCTCGCGGGTTTGGCGCACGATCCGTTTGCGCAGCTTGCGGAACTCCGTGCTGCGGGGGGCGCCATGGAAAAGCGGGTGGATATCGTCTGTGTCGTCCAGCATGAGCGGGGCATAGAGGATGCGCAGGCCCGAGACAAGACGGGTGAGAGCGCGGCGCGGGTGGCTTTGGCTCTGCAACTGGGCTAGCCATGCAGGTGTGAGGTGAGGAGAATCGTCATGGCACAGCGCCCGATCCGCATCGCGATCAACGGGTTTGGCCGTATCGGCCGGGCCATTCTGCGTATCCTGATGGCCAATGGTGACGATCTGGAACTGGTCCTGATCAACGATATCGAGCCGCTGGAAACCTGTGCCTATCTTTTCCAATATGACAGCGTGTTCGGCCCGTGGTCCGGCACCGTCGAGACGCAAGACGAGGCGCTTGTCGTTGATGGCCGGGCGATTCCGTTCCGGGCGGCATCGGATCTGAGCGAGTTGGACCTCTCTGGTGTGGACGTCGTTCTGGAATGCACGGGCATGGCGGGCGCGCGCGCCGTGGCCGAGCGCGGGCTTGCCGCGGGGGCGGCGGCGGTTCTGGTCTCGGGGCCATCGAAGGAGGCCGATATCACCCTGGTCCTCGGGGCAAACGAGGGCGATCTGCGCGATGAGCGGATCATCTCGAACGCGTCTTGCACGACGAACGCCTTGGCGCCGCTGGCGCGGCGTTTGGACGAGGCGTTCGGGATCGTAAGCGGGCAGATGACGACGGTGCATTGCTATACCGGGTCACAGCCTACGGTCGACAAGCCGCGCGGCGCGCCCGAGCGGAGCCGCGCCGCCGCGCTGTCGATGGTGCCAACGACCACGAGCGCGCAGCATCAGACCGGGCTGGTTCTGCCCAAGCTCAGGGGGCGGATCGAGGCGCGGGCCATCCGGGTGCCGACGGCGAGCGTATCGGCCATCGACCTGACCGTGCAGACCGGGCGCGACGTTGATGTCAAGGCGGTGAACGCGATGCTGCGCGCGGCGGCGTCTGAGGGGCCGATCTTTGGCTGGACCGAGCAGCCGCTTGTTTCGAGCGATTTGCGCGGACGACCGGAATCGGTGGTGATGTGCGGGCATGAAACCTCGGTCAGCGCGGGCGGGTTGCTCAGGGTGTTCGGCTGGTATGACAACGAATGGGGATTTTCGTGCCGCATGCTTGATATGGCGCGGATCATCGCGCGGAGGTCCGCGTGAAACGGACCTTGCGTCAATTCGGTCTCGCATCTTGGTGCGGGATCGTGTATTAGATAGTTTAATGCTAAACTATGTGTGCATAAAGGGAGACGACCACCGATGGCAGCCCCGAAAAAATCAAGCAAGCCAAATGTATCCGCGGAGGAACTGAAGTCGTATTACGGCGACATGCTTCTGATCCGGCGATTCGAGGAAAAAGCCGGTCAGCTTTATGGCATGGGCCTGATCGGCGGTTTCTGTCACCTTTATATCGGGCAGGAAGCCGTTGTTGTCGGGCTCGAGGCCGCAGCCAAGGAGGGTGACAAGCGCATCACCACCTATCGCGACCACGGGCATATGTTGGCGTGTGGGATGGACCCAAAGGGTGTCATGGCCGAGCTGACGGGCCGCGAAGACGGATATTCCAAGGGCAAGGGCGGCTCGATGCACATGTTCTCCAAGGAGAAGGACTTCTATGGAGGACACGGGATCGTGGGCGCCAACGTGCCGCTGGGTGCGGGTCTGGCCTTTGCGGATCAATACAAGGGCAATGACAACGTGACCTTCACTTATTTCGGTGACGGCGCGGCGAACCAAGGGCAGGTCTACGAGACGTTCAACATGGCCGCGCTCTGGTCGCTTCCGGTGGTTTTCGTGATCGAGAACAACCAATACGCGATGGGAACATCGCAGAAGCGGTCCACCTCGACCCCTGATATCTATACTCGCGGCGAGGCGTTCGGCATTCCCGGCGAAGCCGTGGATGGCATGGATGTTCTGGCCGTCAAGGATGCTGGCGAGAAGGCCGTCGCGCACTGTCGCGAAGGCAAGGGGCCTTACATCCTTGAGGTGAAGACCTATCGCTATCGCGGACACTCGATGTCGGATCCGGCGAAATACCGGACCCGCGAAGAGGTGCAGAAAATCCGTGAGGAGAAGGACTGTATCGAGCATGTGCGCGATCTTCTCCTGCAGGGCAAGCATGCTAGCGAGGATGATCTCAAGGCGATCGACAAGGAGATCAAGAGCGTCGTGAACGACAGCGCCGAATTCGCCAAGGAAAGCGCCGAGCCGGATGTGGCCGAGCTTTGGACAGACATCTACGTGGAAGCCTGAGAGGGAGGGACAGACAATGCCGACAGAGATTCTCATGCCCGCCCTGAGCCCCACGATGGAAGAGGGCACGCTGGCCAAGTGGCTGGTGAAGGAAGGTGACGAAGTCAATTCCGGCGATATCCTCGCCGAGATCGAGACTGACAAGGCCACGATGGAATTCGAGGCCGTGGACGAAGGCACCATCGGCAAGATCCTTATCGAGGACGGCAGCGAAGGGGTGAAGGTCAATACGCCCATCGCCGTGCTGCTCGAGGAAGGCGAAAGCGCCGACGATATCGAAGACGCCTCTTCTTCGGGTCAGAGCGCACCCGAAACGGACGGAGAAGATGACGGAGATGGTGATGCCATGGGCAAGCCGCTTCCTGCCGAGGTGAAACCCGATACCGGCCCAGCGGAGGCAGAGAACCTTTCGCCCAACACCGAACCCGACTGGCCCGAGGGCACCGAGATGAAATCCATGACGGTGCGCGAAGCGATCAATTCGGCGATGGCCGAAGAGATGCGCGCCGATGAGGATGTTTTCATCATGGGCGAGGAGGTGGCCGAGTATGAGGGTGCCTACAAAATCACCCAGAACCTTCTTGACGAATTCGGCGCCAAGCGCGTCATCGACACGCCGATCACCGAGCATGGCTTTGCCGGGGTTGGCGTCGGCGCGGCTTGGGGCGGACTCAAGCCAATCGTGGAATTCATGACGTGGAACTTCGCCATGCAGGCGATCGACCAGATCATCAACTCGGCTGCCAAGACGAATTACATGTCGGGCGGTCAGCTTGGCACGCATATCGTGTTCCGTGGTCCGAACGGTGCCGCCGCACGCGTGGGTGCGCAGCACAGTCAGGATTATGCGGCATGGTATTCGCATGTTCCGGGTCTCAAGGTGGTTCAGCCCTATTCGGCCTCGGACGCCAAGGGCCTTTTGAAAAGCGCGATCCGCGACCCGAACCCGGTCATCTTTCTTGAGAACGAAATTCTCTATGGCAAGTCCTTCGAGGTGCCCGCGATCGACGACTTCACCGTGCCTTTCGGCAAGGCGCGCATCTGGCGCGAGGGCACAGACGTGACCATCGTGAGCTTTGGCATCGGCATGACCTATGCGCTTGAGGCCGCCGAGAAGCTGGCCGAGGACGGCGTGAGCGCCGAGGTGATCGACCTGCGCACGCTGCGCCCGCTCGACTATGACACGGTGATCGCGTCGGTGATGAAGACAAACCGCTGTGTCACCGTCGAAGAGGGGTTCCCGGTGGCGAGCATCGGCAACCACATCTCTGCGACACTGATGGAGCGGGCGTTTGACTATCTCGATGCGCCGGTGATCAATTGCACGGGCAAGGATGTCCCGATGCCCTATGCCGCGAACCTAGAAAAACTGGCCCTGACATCCACCGCCGAGGTGATCGAGGCGGTGAACAAAGTGACCTACCGGTAAGGAGAGAGCGATGCCGACAGAAATTCTGATGCCCGCCCTTTCGCCCACGATGGAAGAGGGCACACTTGCCAAATGGTTGGTCAAGGAGGGTGACGAGGTCAGTTCCGGCGACCTTCTGGCCGAGATCGAGACCGACAAGGCCACGATGGAGTTCGAGGCCGTGGACGAAGGCACCATCGGCAAGATCCTTGTCGAGGAAGGCAGCGAAGGGGTGAAAGTGAATACCCCCATTGCCGTGCTGCTCGAGGAGGGTGAGAGCGCCGATGACATCGGCGAGGTCAGCGCCGAGCCGAAGCCCGCAGAGGAAGGCAGCGGAACGCAGCCCGGCCCCGAGCAAGAGCCTGCCGCCGGTGGTTATTCGGGTGAGGAGGCGGCGCCGAAATCGGGCGCCCCGGCCTCCGACACCAAAGCGCCCGCGGCGCCTCAGGATGCGGATGGCAAGCGCATCTTCGCGTCGCCTCTGGCACGGAGGATCGCCGCGGACAAGGAACTTGACCTGAGCCAGATCAAAGGATCCGGCCCGCGCGGACGGATCGTCAAGGTCGACGTGGAAGCGGCGCAGCCGGGCAAGGCCAAGACCGGGGAGGCCCCGGCCAAGAAAGCCGACGAGGCGCCGAAAGCAGCCGCACCGTCGGGACCGTCGGCCAGTCAGGTCGCCGCCATGTATGAAGGGCGCGACTATGAGGAAGTCACGCTCGACGGGATGCGCAAGACCATCGCGGCGCGTCTTACCGAGGCAAAGCAATCGATCCCGCATTTCTATCTTCGCCGGGACATCAAGCTTGATGCGCTTTTGAAGTTCCGCAGCCAGCTGAACAAGCAGTTGGAAGGGCGGGATGTGAAGCTTTCGGTGAATGATTTCATCATCAAGGCCTGCGCCCTGGCGCTTCAGTCGGTGCCGGATGCCAATGCCGTTTGGGCCGGTGACCGGCTGCTCAAGTTGCGCCCGTCGGATGTGGCCGTGGCCGTGGCGATCGAGGGCGGGCTCTTTACGCCGGTGCTCAAGGATGCCGAGATGAAATCGCTTTCGGCGCTGAGTGCGGAGATGAAAGACCTTGCCGGCCGTGCGCGCGACCGGAAGCTTGCACCGCATGAATATCAGGGCGGAAGCTTTGCGGTGTCGAACCTTGGTATGTTCGGGATCGACAATTTCGATGCCGTCATCAATCCGCCGCATGGCGCGATCCTTGCCGTCGGGGCCGGGGTCAAAAAGCCGGTGGTCGGCGCGGATGGTGAACTTACCGTGGCGACGGTCATGTCGGTAACGCTTTCGGTTGATCACCGGGTCATTGACGGCGCGCTGGGGGCCGAGCTTCTTGAGCAGATCGTGCAGAACCTCGAAAATCCGATGGTGATGCTGGCGTAATGCTCGAAATTGAGATTTGTTATCGGATAACAGCCCGCCGCGTGCGGGCTGTTTTTGTATAGCACATACGGATTGTTCATCTTTGTCGTGCAGATTTCATCGCGCGAAAAGATGGAGGCGAACATGACAAAGGCACTGACGATAACAGCGACCGTTGCATTGATGGCCCTTGCCCCATGGCAATGGTCAAGCAGCCAAGTGGAGGAAGTTCACCAACTGAACGCCCCCTCACCTGTCTCTGTCGAGCGTCTTGAACAGGGGTAGTAACGCGTGCAACGCCTGAATGTCGCGCCGCGTTTCGCAAAAATCTGTGAGTCAGGCTTTTCGCGAAACGCTTTATCTTTGCGCATGTTCGAGGGGCAAAAGGCCGAGCCCGTCTTGTGCCACGCGCTTTAGCGCACGCCCAAAAGCTGATCCATTGCCACCGATGGCTGTGCGCAGCCTGCCTCGCCGACGATTTTGGCGGGAACGCCTGCCACCGTTTTGCAGGGCGGCACTTCTTCGAGAACCACGGAGCCGGCTGCGATGCGTGAGCAGTATCCGACCTTGATGTTGCCCAGCACCTTGGCGCCTGCGCCGATGAGAACGCCGTCGCCGATCTTGGGGTGGCGGTCCTCTTCTTCCTTGCCGGTGCCGCCGAGGGTGACCGAGTGCAACATCGACACGTTGTCGCCCACCACGGCGGTTTCACCGATCACGATGGAATGGGCGTGGTCGATCATGATGCCTTTGCCAACGCGGGCGGCCGGGTGGATATCCACGCCGAACACCTCGGAGCAGCGCATTTGGAAGAAGCGCGCCATGTCCTTGCGGTCATTGTCCCAGAGCCAATGGGCAATGCGGTAGGCCTGAATGGCCTGAAAGCCCTTGAAGAACAGCATCGGCAGAAGGAAGCGGTCGCAGGCCGGATCGCGATCGGTGACCGCAACGATATCGGCCCGCGCGGCGAGTGATATGTCAGGGTCATTGGCCATGGCCCAATCACAAATATCGCGCAGGATCTGCTCGGGCATTTCGCTGGAGGCGAGCTTGAGCGAGATTCGATAGGCAAGGGCCGATTCGATGGTTTTATGGTGCAGGATCGAAGAATGGACGAGCCCACCCATCAGCGGCTCTTGCGCTATGGTATCCTTCGCCTCATCTGTAATCCGCTTCCAAACCGGGTCAAATTCGGTCAGTTTCGCATGTGTATTTGCCATCGGGCTGCTCCTAGAACTCAGGCATTAGTATACCAGATAGGAACCGGAGGGAAAATGCAAAGGCGTGATCGGGAGGATCAGCAGAATGAATGATGCCGAACTGAACAGATTTCGCGAAATCATCGCGGCGCGTCTTGATGCCTTGGCGCACGAGGACGAACTGGGCAGTGACGGGCAGGCAACAGTAGAACTTGACCAGCAGACCGTTGGGCGCCTGTCACGCATGGACGCATTACAGAACCAAGCCATGGCCAAGGCGAGCGCAACCCGCCGCGACATCGAGCGACGGAGGCTCAAAGCCGCTTTTGGACGCATTGATGAGGGCGAATATGGATATTGTGAAGATTGCGGGGACGAGATTGCTCATGCGCGGCTGAACCTTGATCCGGCCGCGCAGAGATGCGTGCAATGTGCCAAAGGGTGACGGTCAGGCCGTGATCTCGAGGCTTGCGAAGGCACCGGGACCGAAGAGACCGGAGATTTGTGCGACCGCGAGCGTGATCCCCCCGGTCAGTCCATCCGATGCACGGTTTGCGGCGCTGTAGGTCCAGTTGGGCGCCTCAACGATCTGTTCGCGCAAAACGGAGCCGTTCTGACTAACCTGGACGAGGTAGAGTTCGCGCTCCTCTCCGAGCGGCACGTCAGGGGTTTCCCAGCGGTCACCGTCGATACGCGTGCGCCGCACCCATGAGAGGGTAATGCCGCCGCCCGTGTCGCGCGCCGTTAGATGCACGGGAGCGAAGGGTCGGAGGCCGACCCCTTCGAATGCGATCACCGCGTGTTGGTAGGATGGATCGTCAACCGGTCTGCCGGTGGGGCCTATCCGGTAGTGCCGCGCGCGGCGGCGCTGTGCATCGGCAAGCTGGATTTGCTCGGGTATGCCATCGAGCATGACAATATAGCTTCCGCTCGGCCATTCGGCGGGCATCAGGGCGTCGGTTCCAAGCTGTCCGCGCAGGCGGGTGTGCAGGAAATAGGTGTCCTGATCCACCAGCTCGGCGTCGCGGAACTGCATGATCTCCCATCCATCGGGTGTCCCGTCGCCGATGGCACAGAGATTGCCCCCGGCGAGTAAATCGTCCGTGGAAATGCTTTCGAGTTGACCATGCAGCATGCTGACGGTGAGCCCTTCGCCACGATCCAAAAGGCCCGGTGCCGCCGCGAGGAGCGGGGTCTGAGTGATGCCGATGCGCGACCGGATGTCGATCACGCTGTTCAGGCGGTAGTTGGCATCCGCGTCAGAGGCATAAATCGCGGCGGACCCGGGCCAAGGTGTCCCGCCCAGTGCGATATGCGGTGCGTGCGGAACCTCGGCCCCTGTCATGAGGGGAAGGTCGAGAAACAAGGGAAAGACCGGAACGGGCGAGATGAAGGGCCGCGTTGCGGGGGGCTCCTCGGTGATGTCCACGGGGCGATAGGATTCAGGCTCGATTCGCACGGCCTCGATGCTTTGGGCGGTGCCCATCTGTTCGACGCGGTCGATTCGGAAATGGCCGCTACCGCCCGCTTCGGCAAGTGCGATCACATCACCTGCCCCCAATCCAAGCGATGACGGGGGCAGGGTGAGTTGCAAGCTGTCTGTTGCCACGCGTGCCTCGGACAACCAGCGCTCGACCGTGGCACGCCCTTCGGCGCGGGTCATCGCGAGGGGCATTTCGGAGGTTGAAACGGCATGTGTCGCGTCATCGGGCAGGATGGCCTCTTCGGCGATCACCTCGAAATCGGCGTCCGCTTCGACGAAGCGCAACCGCACGCGGCCGGCAATTTCAGTCATGCTGGCGCGCGTTTCCTCAAGGGTCTGACCGGATTGAGGATCGCGGACAAGGTGTGCGGGGTCTATCACGGCATCAGGAAGGCCATCGCGCATGCGGAACAGAAGTGTGCCGTCACGTTCAATCGCATCGAAGCCGTAGCGCAGCATCAGCGGTTGCAGCGCCGCGCGCGCTTCGCCGACCTGCTCGACTGAATAGCCACGGACAAATCCGTGCAGGCCCGAAACATCGTGATGGCGCATCCCTGCGCGGCTCACGATCTCATCCACCACATTTGCGAGCGTTCGGCCCGATATACGACCGCTGATCCAGTGGCCGCGAGCATAATTCGCGCCGTCTGCCCAAAGTGTCTGATTGTTGGGAAAGAACGGAAAGGGGCGCGCATCCCATGCCCAAACATAGGCGCGATCCATGTCGATCATCCGCCCGTCATACTCTGGGGACAGGGGGTTGTTTTCAGGGGCGGACCAGTATTCGGTCATGGCACGCAGGTATTGCACCTGCATCAGATCGTCCCGGCGGCCCGAGGAAAAATAGGGCAGAGAGGATTCCGAGGATTTCGGGTCAACGAACTTGTTGGGCTGGTTCGTTCCCTTGTCGATGGCCGCGCAGCCAAACTCGGTAAAGCGGATGGGTTTGGATTTTGGAATCCAGGGCGATGCAACCTCGAGCCGGACGCCGTTCACACGGTCATGATGCCCGTTTGACCACCAGTTGCGGATGTCCTTGTAGCGCCATACCCAAGGCTCGGATTCGGCGTTGTCTGTGATGGGGGTTCGGATCTGGGCCGCGCGGGCTTCGTCCGAGTGATAGAACCAGTCATAGCCTTCGCCGCCTTCGATGTTGGATTTGAGATAGCCGGGATCATAGATCGAGCCGACGCCGGCATCGAGGTGATCAGTGCCATCGCGCCAATCGGAAAGCGGCATGTAGTTGTCGATACCGATGAAGTCGATGTTGGGATCAGCCCAGAGCGGATCGAGGTGAAAGAAACGATCACCCGGGCTGTCCTTTGGCTGATAGCCCCAATATTCGGACCAATCGGCGGCATAGCTTATCTTTGTATCGGGGCCGAGGATCATACGAACTTCGGCGGCCAGCGCGATGAACTGATCCACGGCGGGAAAGCTGTTGCCGGGGCCACGAATCTGCGTCAGGCTGCGCATTTCGGAGCCGATACAGAAGCTTTCGACGCCACCGGCTGCGGCACAAAGCGCGGCGTTATGCAATATGAAGCGGCGATAGCCCCATTCCTCGGGGCCTGTATAGGTCACTGGGCTGTGCTTGACCGCGCCGCCATAGCTTAGCAGGTCTTTGGCTCCGTTGGATTGGGTGGGCGCGGACGTGTTGACCGGAGAAATGGTGAAATCCGCTGCGGTGGCCGTTCCGAAGAAGGTGGCGACGTGGGTCACTGCGGCCGGTGTGCCGTCGTCGCTGTTGGTGCGCGCGGGTGCGACAGGCAGGGTGATGCGCCCGCGCCATGGCAGCACGGGTTGAGACAGAGCTTCGCTATAGGGGTCGGGCAGGGTATTGCCCGCCGTTTGATCCATGAGGATGAACGGATAGAACATCACCTCCTGACCTGACTGCTGAAGCCCCAGAATGGCTTCGATCACCGCCGCGTCTGCGGGCGTTCCTCCATAGACGATGCTGCCGCTGCTATCTTCGGGAACCGGCAGTGCCGTTGCTCGGGTCAGGCCGGTGACCTGCCATGGCATGTTCGAGGCGTCGTATTGCTGCTGCTCGATCTTGGGTCGGATTGTGCAGCTGTCGCAGCGCAAGTCGTCTCCGAACCAGCTTACGATAAGAGATGTCGCCCCACAGTTGGGGAGTTCGCCCGTCAAGGCGTCGAGCGCGGTGGCGAAATCAGACTTGCCAGACGGAGAGTTGACATTGGCCAAGCCGGATGACCCCGCCCCGAAATTCATGGTCACGGGCGTGGTGGCGAGGGTGTATTCACCGCTGCCTGGAAGAAGCGCGACCGCGCGTAGGGCGTGAACGGGATCATCTGAGCCGTTTTGCTGATGGGGTTGTGCGGGACGTGTCACTTCAAACGTGAATTGGGGCACACGGTTGCCGTAGCTTCCCAGGTCCAGATCCTCGATCACCACATAGGCGGTGCCCCGGTAGGCCGGAACGGTGCCTGCCCCCTCGACCGCTTCGATGCGAGGGTCGGGGAGCTGATCGTGTGTGCCCTTGTAGATGCGCATGGCGAGACTGCCGGGTGCGATCTCCGTGCCGTCGGCCCAGACCCGGCCCAGATTTGTGATCTCGCCTTCGCAGATCGCGATGGCCAGACTCACCGAGTAGCTGTAGTTGCGCGTCGTGGGTTGCGGCGGGCGCGGCCTTCCTTTGCCGCCGCCGCCGCCACCGGTCACGGTGACGTCCTGACGGAACTCGGTGGCCCAGATGATCTGTCCGGCGATGCGCATCCGGCCATAGACCTGTGCCACCGCGTCGCCCTCGCCCGCCCCTGTAAGGCGCAGGCGGTTGGCACGTCCGGTTTCCACGACTTCCGAGCCTTGACCCAGAAGCCTTTGATCAATTGACCGGCCGATGACCCCCCCTGCGAATCGGCCGATGGCAGCAGCGGAAAGACCCAGCACAGAGCCACCGATAGAGCCGCCGACCGCGGCCCCGACAGCCGAAAGAACGATAGTCGCCATCAGAGAACCTCCTCGGGGAATGAAAAGCGCGCTACGACGCGCCGGTGCCATGGCGGGCTCAGCGGGCTTTCAACGACCGCGTGACCTGAATAGGCATGAATAAAGCTTGCCTGTTTGCCGATACGGCCCGCGATACCCAGATGTTTGGCCACAGAGCCATCACGCATCCGAAACAAGAGCACATCTCCCGGTGCTTCGGACAACAGAGGCTTGGGGTGCAGGTGTCGCCGTGCCGCCGTCCAGAGAACCTCATCGCGCGACGGTTCGGACCAATCCATCGAATAGGCGGGCGGCGTTTCGGGTTCTTTTCCCAGCACCTCGCGCCAGACACCGCGAAGCAGGCCCAGACAATCGGCGCCAGCGCCCTTTATCGCGGCCTGATGTCGATACGGCGTCCCGATCCAGCCGCGGGCGGCGGTGACAACCTTGTCAGTCAGATCGCTCATTTTCTACGGCTGCCTCCTGATAGATCACCTGCCTTGGCCGGGTCCGTGAGGGTCCAGTCATCGCCGGGGATGTCGGGAAACCCCTGAAAGTTAAGCAGGTTGTTGAATTTTGCGCGGCAGGTTGCAGAACGCTTGTCGCAGCCGGCGCGCAACATGACCCGGTCCGAGGCGTCGAGCGTGTCGCGGATCGGGTGCCAAAGCTCGATCACTCGGACATCGCGTTCGGCGTAATCCCGTTTTATCGACCCGCTGAGGCCCTTGGCCCTGCCGGTTTGGGCCTTCAGGATACCGTGCTGAAACCAGCCGGGTTCGAACCCGGCAAGAGGCTCGAATCGAAAGATGCGCCGCTCTTCGACCGAGACAGGCATCAATTCGACGCTATAGCCGGGTGACCCAAGCGAGACGCCGCAATCGCGATCACCAAGAACCGCGGTGCATGGTTTCTGATAGACGCGGCCCAAGGGACGGTTCAGCGCATCGGTCAGCCCGCGCAGCTCTGCGTCAAAGGCACCGCCGCTTCGGCGCAGCTCTCCGATTGTGCCGCGAAACTGAAGGTGCCGTTGTGCGACATCGGTCCAGTTGACGAGCCAGGCGCGGATATCGGCCCCGTCATAGCGGCCGGCCTCGATATCGGTTTCCGTGATGGTCGCATCGGTCAGGGCGCCGATCGCTTCGGTGTTATCGACCGACAGGCCGGTCGATTGCTGCAAGGCGAGCGCGCTCAGCCCGGTATTCGCCTTGAATTTGATTCCGTCGAACTCAAGCTGGCAGTCATGGTCGGTGAAGCCCAGAACGGTGCCATCAGGGCGGGTCAGCGCCCAGCAGCGGCAGGTCGTGGTGAATCCTGCTTCAAGGTGGGCCTGCAAGCCCGCATCAAGCCCGCTCATACCCGAATCTCCACCACAGGCACATTGGGCACATCGCCGGCCTGAAAGCTGGCCATGCTTGTCTGAATGCGATCCGTATCAAAGCGCACCGGCACGTCGAATTCGAACCCCGCCGTGATTTCAAGGCCGGTATTGGGGGGGTGGGCGAAGGTCACGATGCCGGTCGTGGTATCGACTTCAAAATGAATACCTTCCTGTTGCTGCTCTTCGGAAAGGCCGACCTTGACGGTGCCCTGGACGGGCTTGGTGATCGGGCGATAATAGCTGTGATCACCTGATCGGTATGTCTTGGTCAGGGGGAAAGACGCGGTCAGGTCATCCCCGATGGCGATGATTTGATCCCGGTAGTCCGGCTCGGCCAGCGCAGACCCCGATTTGTAATCGGACCAGTCTTTCCAGCGAAAGCCGAAGACCTGCCCCTGACGCGCTTCGAAAAACGCGATGAGGGTCTCGATGTCATCGAGACCGCGCATCGCCACGCCCGCATCATAGCGACGGCGCGAGTGCGCCCACGGCGTGTTGCGCTCTTCGAACCCGTTCGCAAGTGTGACCACATCGGTGTGCCGTTCCGGCCCGCCGTTCGAGCCAAAGCTCAGATTGGCGGGAAAGCGTATCTCGTGGAATCCCATGATCCGTCTCCCTTTGTCTTACCTGTTGCGCTGACCGCGCCCGATGGCGCGGCCCAACTGAGCGGCGATCTGCCCTTGGCTTCGGTGAAAGCCTCCGACATCCGGGGTGGTGATATTCATGACCACGTTCACAGGCGCACCCGCGCTTGCACTGCGCACTCCGAGCTTGCCATCCGGGCCGCGCGCCAACGGCATGATCGCTTCGGGCCCCGCTTCGCCCATGAGCCCCGTGCCGCGCCGCATCGGAAAGGTGACGGGGCCGTTGACGACCCCACCATTGGCAAAGGGCATGACCCGCCCCTGAGCAAAGCTTCCGCCCTGTTCGAACTTGAAAAGCCCACCAACGAGGTTGCCGACCCCTTTCGCCAGACCCCCGCCGATATGATCCGTGACGGGGCGCACCGCGGCATTGAACGCGGTGTTGATCATCGTGCTTGCCAGAGACCGGAGGGACGAAGAGAGGCTGTCGCCATCCACCACGGCGCCCTTGATCGCGCGGCGCAGGCCTGTGCTCATGCCGCGTTCAAGCGTGGCGACGTCGCGCCCTGTGCGTTCGAACGAGTTACGGACACGGGCCATTTCGGAATTGAAAGCCGCGGCCACATCCGCCGCGCCTGACATGCCCGTTTCGAGTGTGTCGAGCTGGCTATCGAGGTCATCCAGCCTTTCCAGGTCATCCATTTTCGGTGTCTCCAGTTTGATCGGGATAGGCGTGCATGAGGTGTTCGAGCCGGTCACGGTCCAACGCGACAACGCCGTTTCCCTGACCAAGCATCATCGAAAGCTCGACAGGCGTGAGCGCCCAGAATTGACCGGGTTGCAGCCCAAGGCGGCACAACCCCGCGCGCAGAAGCTCGGGCCAGTCGAACCGCGTCATGTTTCGTCCGGTAGGGTAAAGGCGCGCGCCAACAACTCGGCGGCGACGCGGGCGGCCTGCACCGGCCCTCCTTCGATGTCGGCGGACAGAAGGTCGGAGCCCTGGCCTGTCCATCCGCCACCGCGAAGCCCCGCCGTCACAAGCGCCAGAACATCTCGCGTTGAAAACTCGGCGTTCTCGAACCGTTCCACAAGGTCGATCAGCGACTCTGAGCCAAGCGTGGCCTCGAGTTCCGCCAGAGCCCCCAGCGTCAGCTTGAGCACCCGGCGTTCGCCATCCATTATCAGTGCGACTTCTCCTGCCCATGGATTCGCCATGGCTTCATGCCGCCGTGAACGTGATCTGGCCTGCCGATGACAGTGACAGTTCGTAAGTCGCCTCGCCGTCATGGGTGCCTGCATAATCTATTGAGGCGACCTGAAAGGCGCCGGTCACCGTGCCGAAATCAGGGATGATCACCTGAAAATCCGGGGTCTCTCCATCGAAGAATATCTGCCGCACGCGTTCATCCGATGCCTCGTCGCGAAAGATGCCCGAGCCGCTGATCGCGGCCGTTTTCACGCCGGCACCCGACAGCAATTCCCGCCAGCCGCCTTGGCTTTCGAGGCTTGTCACGTCGACGCTTTCGGCATTGAAACTGATGCGCGTGGCGCGAAGCCCTGCCACCGATTGGAAATTTCCATCGCCCGTCAGATCGACCTTGATCAACAGGTCCTTACCATTTTGAACAGCCATTCTCGTATCTCCGTAAATATGGGATCAGTGCGTGTCTTCCACGCGAGCGCGGAAAGTGATGTCGATGCGTCGTATCTCGCTGCTGCCTTCGCGTCGGGCGCGGGCTCTGTAGAAATTGAGCGCCGAAAGCCGCCCACGCGACAGCGCAAGCGATGCGTTGCACAAGGCATCGCTTAGCGCTCCGGCAGCATCCTTGGCGGCCTGAAATCCGGCCCCATCCGTGATCACCGAAAGGGTGATGCGATGCCATGCCCCGCCGCCGCTCTGATCCGTGGCGGGCCGCACATCTTCGGGGCCAAGCACGACATAAAGAGAGGGGAGCGGACCGGCAGGCAGAGCATCATAGATGGCCGAGCCGACAAGCGTGGCGAGTGCGGCGTCATCTTTCAGGTGCTGAAATATGGCCGATTGCAGGGCGGATGACATGCCATAACTCATACGGCCACCTCCTCTTCGCAATAGCAGACCAGAAAGCGCGCATCGGTGTCGCGGTCTGCGACGGACACGATCCGAAACAGCCGGTCGCCGTCGCGAAACCGTTGATTGGGAGTGGGCCGTGAGGGCGCGCCGAACGGAGCGGAGCGAACCGTGATCCGATAGGCGGTGGTCGACAGGACGGCACCGCCACCGGCGGT
>Ga0102925_1000965_pt1 | contig 15700 bp, 13 predicted proteins | sample SalPonR1_A_D1_MG_FD_78216 | JGI IMG/M metagenome (GOLD analysis project Ga0102925, IMG submission 78216) | Salt pond soil microbial communities from South San Francisco under conditions of wetland restoration - Salt Pond MetaG R1_A_D1_MG | ecosystem: Environmental > Aquatic > Marine > Intertidal...
ATGAAAATGAAGCCTGGGAAGAAAATTTTCAGGAGGTATTGGAGACTTTAAACGGGTTTGTAAAACAAGGAAAAATTCGGCAGGTAGGCCTTTCAAATGAGACTCCATACGGAGTGATGCGTTTTCTGGAAGAAAGCAGAGAGCACGATCTACCAAAAATGATCACGGTACAAAACCCGTATAATTTATTGAATAGAAAAGACGAAGTTGGACTTACCGAAGTGCTTCATCGTGAAAATGTAGGCTTATTTCCTTATTCTCCATTAGGCATGGGAACTTTAAGTGGGAAACATTTAGATGGAATCGATCCTAATTCCAGGCTTGGATTATTTTCGCAGTATAAAAGATATTCCGGTGAAGTAGCAGTGAAAGCTACCCGTGCTTATAGCGAGATCGCTAAAAAATATAATTTGAATTTTGCACAAATGTCTCTGGCTTTTGTGAATACGCGACCTTTTGTAACCAGTAATATTATTGGAGCAACCTCTATAAAACAGTTAGAGGAAAATATTGGAAGTATAGATGTAGATCTTTCCAGAGAAGTTCTGGAAGAGATCAACAAAGTTCACGAAACTTATCCAAACCCTGCGCCATAGGTGACAATTGCGCCTGGCAAATGAGGTCGGGCTGCTTATCTAAAGGTTCGTCACCCTAAACTTGTTTCAGGGTCTAAGATGTTTTTGGTGCTGTTTTTATGAGTATTAGAGCTTATCCAAATAAGTGACTTACCACATCTTCAATTTTTGCCGCTCTTACGACATTAATATTGAAGTTGCTTTTTGGGATCTTACTTTGTTTGGAGACCAGGATTGAAGCAAAACCAAGTTTTTCGGCTTCTATAATGCGTTGTTCTACGCGGGTAACAGGCCTAATTTCACCTGCAAGTCCAACTTCTGCAGCAAAACAGATATCTTTTGGTATAGAAATATCTTCATTTGAAGATAAGATCGCAGCGATTACGGCAAGATCTATAGCAGGATCATCAACACTAATTCCGCCGGTAATATTTAGGAAAACATCTTTGGCGCCCAATCTAAAACCTGCTCTTTTTTCTAGAACCGCCAATAGCATATTCAGTCTTTTTACATTATAACCTGTGGCGGAACGTTGCGGCGTTCCATAAACTGCCGTGCTAACCAATGCCTGGATTTCTATCATAAGCGGTCGCATTCCTTCCAGGGTGGCAGAAATTGCTGTTCCGCTAAGATCTTCATCATTCTTGGAAATCAAAATTTCAGAAGGATTGCTTACTTCGCGTAAACCACTGCCTTGCATTTCGTAAATTCCCAGTTCGTGGGTAGAACCAAAACGGTTTTTGTGGGCTCTTAGAATTCGATATACGTGGTTTCTGTCGCCTTCAAATTGCAAAACGGTGTCCACCATATGCTCCAGCACTTTTGGGCCGGCAATGCTTCCTTCTTTGGTAATATGGCCAATTAAAATTACCGGTGTATTGGTTTCCTTAGCGAATTTTATGAGTTCAGCGGTGCATTCTCTAATTTGGGAAATACTACCAGGCGCACTTTCAATATAATCGCTGTGGAGGGTTTGAATAGAATCTATTATAATCACTTCGGGCTCTATCGCTTCAATTTGTCTGAAGATATTTTGAGTTTTGGTTTCGGTAAGGATATAGCAATTAGCCGCAACCGGATTGATGCGTTCTGCCCGCATTTTTATTTGCTGCTGACTTTCTTCACCCGAAACGTATAAAACTTTGTAGTTTAATTGAAGTGAAATTTGAAGGAGAAGTGTGCTTTTTCCTATGCCCGGTTCACCGCCCAGTAGGGTGAGCGATCCAGGTACAAGTCCGCCGCCTAAAACCCGGTCCAGTTCATTATTACCGGTATTCCATCGGTTTTGGGGGCTGTTTTCAATTTCAGCTATTTTTAAAGGTTTGGCGGTTCGTTTTGCTTCCCTGTCGCTAGGAGATTTCCAGTCTTTTTTGTCAGGTTTTTCTACAATTTCTTCGGCAATGGTATTCCATTCGCCGCAAGAGCTGCATTTGCCCTGCCATTTAGAATATTGACTCCCACAATTTTGGCAATAAAACGTTGATTTAACCTTGGCCATTTAGCTTTAAATTTTCCCGCTAATAACCGAAATCTTTTTTAATTGCATCGGCTTTAGCTAACATAAAGTCAGTATCTAAAAAGGCGATTTTTTTCTGTCCGTAGGCATTTTGGTAGGTGCGCATTGCCTTTTTAGGATTTCCGGTTTCCTCTTCGTAGCGGGCTTCAAAATAAGTGCCCAGCATAGTTCCAGGATAATTGTCGTAAGCTAAATCGCTTAGACCTTTATAATCGTCCCAGCGTCTTGTTTTTTCAATCGCATTATGAACGGCCATAAAATCACTAATTCTTATTTTTTTCTGAATCCCAAAAAGCTCGTTTATGCTTTCATATTTTTCGGTTAAAAAATCAACTGAAGATACCGAGGTTTGTAATAAAAGCTCATTGTAATCTTTCTTGCTTATAGGTCTGTAAACACTAAACATGCTTTCCAAAGCGGCCGGTATTGCTTTTCCAACCAGGGAATAATGAGTAGCATTCTCGAAATTATCGAACTCGTAAGTTACCAGATCGTTTTCTATAGCAGCAAGCTGGGAGTTTAAATCTTCAATTCCCTTTTTTAACTGCGGAATATCATCTGTACCGGTAGCCAGGTATAGCCATTTTTTGGTTTCAGCCTTTCTAAGTGCATTGCTAATTCGATCGGCCATTGGTGGTGCCAAATCTGGACTTAGGTTGATGTAACCATCAAAAATTGGGTTTGATTTCAGGAGATAATAATTGATGAAATTTGCAGTGTAGTCATGTCCTACAATTACTCTAAAATCTGCAGTTCTGTATTTATTATCCAGGTGCTGTAGAAGTTCCATTCCCAGGAATTCAAAAAAGGCTGCACCTTTATCTGCCGGCAAATAGTTGCGCTCTTCATAATAAGCATCGTCCATACGGGACTTGCTTTGGTTAACGCCTACTACGATCATTTGGGGAGCATCTTCCCAATAAGAGTAGTAATCTACATTACCGGCCATAGGTTCAAAAAGATAATCTCCATCGAGAACCAGGATCACCGGATAAGTTTTTTCGGTGTTTTCCTCGTAGTTTCGTGGTAATTGAATCTTGATTTCTCTTGTTTCGCCGAGTTTTTCGGAAGAGATCGTTTCGTAAAGAGTTTGTGCTGAACTTAGTAGCGGAGCCGCTAAAAGCACAAAAATAAGTAGTTTTTTTATCATAGGTGTTGGGTATTGTTTAACCAACACAAGATATAGATTATTTCTTACGGTTGAAAATAGGAAGAAAAATGAAGGAAAGTCCGCCTAAGATCAGTACCATCAGGGTTTGAGTCCCCCAGGTGATCCAGCCAAAAGCCTCTCCGTTTTGTTTAGTAATTCCGAAAACAACTAGAATAGCGCCAATTGCTACCGGGTAAACGCCAATTCCGCCATTGGTTGCCGAAATCGCAAAAGAACCAACCACAAATGCGACCATAACCACAGAAAAATCGGTATTTTCCATTCCCGGTACTGCAAAGATGATGACATAAAACATTAAAATGTACATAAGCCAGATAAACAAAGTATGGAAGATAAAAGCCCATTTTTGTTTCATTCTGAATATACTGCGCATTCCTTCCAAAAGTCCGCGAGCCATTTTTTTAATCCGAACCAAAAAAGAAAGTTGAGACCTTTTAATAAATTGAAGTACTATAATACCAACCGCCAATAAGGCTAAAAGGAGCCCGAAGGTAGCTAAAGGATTGACGTCATTGGTTGCGAAATAAGCTAACAAATATTCGGTTTGTAAGAGCAGGGTAATTGCAGTAATAATAAGCATAACCACAATATCGGCCATTCTTTCAGAAATTATGGTTCCAAAAGCTTTTTCAAAGGGGACCTTTTCGTAAGAAGAAAGGCTGGCGGCTCGTAAGACTTCTCCAGATCTGGGAATGCCAAAATTTGCCAGGTAACCGGCCATCACGGCCATAAAGCTATTGGGTAATTTGGGTTTGTAACCCATAGGTTCTAACATGAACTTCCACCGGTAAGCACGGGAAAGGTGTGAGAGCGCCCCAAAAATCATAGAAAGCAATAAAAACCAGGGATTAGCATTTAAAATATTTTGCCACAATTCTTCTCTTTCTAGAGGAGTCGCGCTTTTGAGAGAATACCATACTAAAAAAACTCCCAATAATAATGGGAGTATGATTTTTAGTATTTTGACTATTCTCTTGTTCAATTAACTAGCTCAAAAGATTAGTTTCTTCGTTAGGGAAAACAAGGGAAGGTTTAAATGTTTTGGCTTCTTCAAAATCCATAATAGCATAAGCAATTAGGATTAAAATATCGCCTTTGGCTACTTTTCTGGCTGCGGCACCATTTAATGTGATTTCTCCGGTATTTCTAGGTCCCGGGATAACGTAAGTTTCCAGACGTTCACCATTATTATTATTTACAATTTGAACTTTTTCACCTTCAATTATATTAGCAGCTTCCATAAGATCTTCGTCTATAGTAATGCTTCCAATATAATTAAGATCGGCACCTGTAACTTTTACTCGATGTATTTTAGATTTTACTACGTGAACTTGCATAGTTTATTCCTCGTTATTTAGGGCAATATTGTCTATTAGCCTAATATCGTCAACATAGGCGGCGATAAAAGCACGGTAAGTATTCCCTTTTCTTTTACGGTTAATTTTTTCTAATGTTTGGGTATCGGCAATTTCAAAATATTCCAGTTTTAAAACGGGATCGTTCTCAAATTGGTCTTTTACCCAGTTATGGATATAGTCTGCACTTTTTGTGCCAAATAATTCTTTGGCTTTGAGCAAGGTTTCATAAATAAAAGAAGCTTTTTCGCGCTCACTTGTATTTAATCTTTCGTTTCTTGAACTTCTTGCCAAACCATTATCTTCTCTCAAAATAGGACAACCTATTATTTCTACCGGAAGTCCTGTTTTTTCGATTAATTTTCTTACAATCTGTAACTGTTGGAAATCCTTTTCACCAAAGAAGGCTTTATGCGGAGTAATCACTTCAAACAATCTTTTAACAATGGTTCCCACTCCGTCAAAATGTCCATTTCGATGTTTTCCTTCCATTACTTGCTCTAACCCATCAAAATTAAATTGCTCAGAATTAATATTTTCACCGTATAATTCGTTGGCGGTAGGGGTGAAAACCCAAAGATTAGGGCTAAGCTGTTCAAGGAGTTTAATATCTTCGGCTAGAGTGCGTGGATATTTCTCCAGATCAGCCGGATTGTCAAACTGGGTAGGGTTAACAAAAATGCTAATAATCACCTGGTCGCAAACTTCTAAAGCCTGGTTCACTAATGATAGATGACCCTGGTGTAAAGCACCCATAGTAGGGACTAAACCAATGGTTTTGGCATTAGATTTCGCGGCTCCAATCGCCGCTTTTAAAGGGGTTTTTTCTTTGAAAACCTGCATTTTATTATAAAATTAACAGCGTGCAAACTTAATATATTACTAGCAATCTGCATAAATTTTTGTAATTTTGCGTGTTTTTTGTTCGCAATCGCAATTAAAGCCATCAATTTATGAAAGATAAGAGGATATTATACGTATCATCTGAAGTTATTCCTTACCTGCCCGAAACCGAAATATCATCAACGTCTTTTGAAGCCGCAAAAATGGTAAACAATATTGGAGGGCAAATCAGAATTTTTATGCCCCGGTTTGGTAATATCAACGAACGTCGTCATCAACTTCACGAAGTGATACGACTTTCAGGGATGAATTTGGTGATTAATGACCTGGATATGCCATTAATTATAAAAGTGGCTTCTATTCCAAAGGAAAGAATGCAGGTTTACTTTATAGATAACGAAGATTATTTTAAGAGAAAAGCTACACTTACCGATGAAGAAGGAAATTTGTTCGACGATAACGACGAGCGTGCTATCTTTTTTGCAAAAGGAGTAATAGAAACCGTTAAGAAATTAAACTGGTCTCCCGATATCATTCACGTGCACGGCTGGCTGGCATCCTTATTGCCCCTGTATCTTAGAAGATATTATGGTAACGAGCCATTGTTTAGTGGCGCGAAAATTGTTACCTCTATATACAATCAAGACTTCGAAGGAACGTTAGATGAAGATATGCAGGAGAAAGTATTGTATGACGGAATGGAGAAAGAGGATATAAAACATCTAAAAACCCCAAACTTTGTTAATTTAATGAAGCTTGCAGCAGATCATTCAGATGCTATTATCACCGCGGGTGAGAATATTCCTGATGATCTATCAAAATACCTTAGTAAGCTTAATAAGCCGTTACTTCCTTATAAAAATAGGGAAGAGTTTAGCCAGGCTTACCAGGATTTTTACACTAACGAAGTTTTATCTGAATAGAAATTTTATCGAATGAATTTAATGAGAATGATGTATAAAACAGCAACCTTACTCGTTGTTGTTTTTACTTTTGTGGCCTGTGATGATGAGTATAGTACCGTTGGCGGTGAAATTATTGAAAATTCAAGTAATCTTGAGTTAGAGGAGGTTGAGGTGACAGCTTACAGTAAAAAGATCAATTCAGTTCAAACTAATAACCTTGGCAATTATTTACTGGGTGTTTACAATCACCCAATTTACGGTCAAACAACCGCAAGTATGCTAAGCCAGGTTTCTTTGCCTACCAATAATCCTACTTTTGGAGTTGAGCCAGAACTTGATAGCGTGGTTTTAACCATTCCTTATTTTAGTACAGAAGGTGATTTGGATGAAGACGGAAATATAGAGTACGTATTGGATTCAGTCTATGGGAATACACCAATTAAAATCTCAGTTCAGGAGTCTAATTACTATCTAAACGATTTAGATCCTGCTGCAGATTTTCAGGATAGACAGCGTTATTATTCAGATCAACAAGACCTATTTGAGCAAAACCTTATTGGGGATGTGATTTACGAAAATGATAATTTTATACCGTCGCCAAGAGCTATTGTTTCTTACGAAGAGAATGCAGAAGGTGTTCAGGACACTATCACTTCAGGGCCTGCTTTAAGAGTTAAGCTTCCGGTAGATTATTTTCAGCAAAAAATCATAGAAAAAGAAGGATCCAGTATGTTGAGTAACAATAATAATTTCAAGAATTACTTACGCGGAATGTTCATTAAGGCTGAACCTCTTGAGGAAGACGGTACAATGATTTTATTTAATATTCAGGATTCAAATGCTGGAATTGAGCTGTTTTATACAAACGAGGTAGAGACTACTACAGATGATGGCAATACTGAAATAATAAGAAAGCCCAGAAATTACAAGTTAAACTTGGGGAGCACTATTGTAAATACATTTGAAGGAGAATATCCCGGAGATGTTTTACAAGCTATCGAGGAATCGAATGAAGATACGGGAGCCCAAAAACTCTTTCTTGACGGAGGTGAGGGTAGCGTAACTGTTGTTGAACTTTTTGAAAATGAAGAACAAATAGCAGCTTTTAGAGAAAATAATTGGCTTATTAACGAAGCTAATCTTACTTTTTACGTAGATCAGGATTTTGCGAGCGAAATTAATGAGCCAACACGTCTATATCTCTACGATTTAGATAATAATAGAATAATTGCCGATTATAATTTTGCACTCAATTTTGTTCAGGATGGGAACGAGAACAATCCGGCCACCTCACTTTCTTCTTTTTCTACACCGTTGGAGAGGGATGAGAATGAAAACGGAATTCGTTATAAGCTGAATGTAACACGGCATGTTACTAATATCATTGAGGATGAAGCAGAGAATGTAAGATTAGGTTTGGCTGTAACTCAAAATATAAATATCTCCAATAACTCAGCCGTTCGAAATACTGAGGATATAGAGTTTTTCCCGGCTATGGGGGTGATCACACCAGAAGGAACCGTTTTGCACGGTAACCTATCAAATGATGAAGAAAAGCGACTAAAGCTTAGAATATATTATACAGAGATTAATTAAATAATACCAATATACTATGTGCGGAATTGTAGGATATATTGGACATAGGGATGCATATCCCGTTGTCCTGAAAGGACTCCAGAGACTTGAGTATCGTGGATACGATAGTGCGGGGATTGCCCTTTATGATGGAGAAGAACTTAAAATGTGTAAAACACAAGGTAAAGTTGCCGATCTAAAAGAGAAACTTGAAAATACTATTACCACCAATGGAAATGTTGCGCTAGGCCATACACGTTGGGCAACGCATGGGGAGCCAAATGATGTGAATAGTCATCCTCATTATTCAAATTCCGGTGATATTGTAATAATTCACAACGGAATTATTGAGAATTACGATGCGCTTAAAAAAGAGTTGAAAACTCGTGGTTACACTTTTAAAAGTGATACTGATACCGAGGTTTTAGTGAATCTTATAGAAGATGTGATTATAAACGAAGGTGTAAAACTTGGTAAAGCAGTTCAAATTGCGTTGAACCAAACTGTTGGAGCTTACGCAATTGCGGTTTATAATAAGACGAAACCGGACGAGATAGTAGTGGCTCGTTTAGGTAGCCCTCTGGCTATTGGCGTTGGAGAGGATGAGTTTTTTATCGCATCAGACGCATCTCCATTTATAGAATATACCAATAATGCAATTTACCTGGAAGACGGGGAAATGGCTGTTGTGAGAACAGGTAAAGAAGTTAAGGTTAGAAAGATTAAGGATGATACTTTGGTAGATCCTTATATCCAGGAACTTCAACTTAATCTTGAGCAAATTGAAAAAGGTGGATACGAGCATTTCATGCTCAAAGAAATTCACGAGCAACCTACAGCGATAAAAGACACCTACCGTGGTAGAATGCTTGCTGATGAAGGTATAATTCGAATGGGTGGGGTAGACGATAATTTGGAGCGTATTGCCAATGCAAAACGAATCCTTATCGTTGCCTGTGGAACCAGCTGGCACGCCGGTTTGGTTGCTGAATACATTTTCGAAGAACTTGCGAGAATTCCAGTGGAGGTTGAATATGCTTCAGAATTCAGGTATCGTAACCCTATAATTTCAGAAAAAGATGTAATTATAGCAATTTCCCAGAGTGGAGAAACGGCCGATACAATGGCTGCTATAAAACTTGCTAAAGAAAAAGGCGCGTTCGCTTTTGGAGTTTGTAATGTGGTTGGTTCTTCAATTTCAAGGGAAACTCATGCGGGTGCTTATACTCACGCGGGGCCTGAAATTGGGGTTGCTTCAACTAAAGCTTTTACTACTCAAATTACAGTGCTTACTTTAATGGCGCTTAAACTTGCAAAACAAAATGGGACGATCTCTCATACAGAGTTTATGACCTATTTGCAGGAAATGGAACGCATTCCTTCAAAAATTGAAAAAGCATTGGAAGGTGATGAACATATAAAAATGATCGCCGATATTTATAAAGACGCCAGGAATTGCCTTTACTTAGGTAGAGGATTTAATTTCCCTGTGGCTTTAGAAGGAGCGCTTAAACTTAAGGAGATTTCCTATATTCACGCTGAAGGTTATCCTGCTGCCGAGATGAAACACGGCCCAATTGCGCTTATCGATGAAGAAATGCCCGTTGTGGTTATTGCAACCAAGAGAGGTCATTACGAAAAAGTGGTAAGTAATATCCAGGAGATCAAATCTAGAAAAGGTAAAATTATCGCTATTGTTACTGAAGGTGACGAGGAGGTAAGAGAGCTTGCCGATCATGTAATTGAAGTGCCTGAAACTTTAGAGCCATTAACGCCGCTTCTAACAACTATTCCACTTCAGTTATTGTCATACCATATCGCGGTATTGCTTGGGAAGAATGTAGATCAGCCTAGGAATTTGGCGAAATCTGTTACAGTTGAGTAAATTTTCAGAATAAATTATAAGAGTTTAAAGATCCCTTTTGAAGTTTTTCAGAGGGGATTTTTTCTTTTTAAAATAATACTTTTAGATGAATTTTTGCCGGCTTTAATAAGCTTCAAAAAAGTTATTTTAAGAGAGGTATGATTTTATTTAGAAAAAACTATCTTTGCAGCCTGAAAATACCTTTGTATGATTTTAACACATTGTGAATTATAACATTGAGTTTTTCAGATATTTTAAATACGAAAACATTAAAGAATTAAATAATGTCTAAAGTAACAGGTAAAGTTGCCCAAATTATTGGCCCTGTAGTTGATGTTGTGTTCGACTCAGAGAATGCTGAATTGCCAAAGATCTACGATTCATTGGAAATCACCAGGAAAGATGGTTCCATTTTGGTTTTAGAAGTGCAATCACACATTGGTGAAGAAACAGTGAGAACAGTTTCTATGGATTCTACCGATGGTTTAAGCCGTGGAGTTGAAGTAGTAGCAACAGGAGCGCCTATTCAAATGCCGGTTGGTAAAGAAGTTTATGGCCGTTTGTTTAATGTGGTAGGTGATGCTATTGACGGGCTTGGAGATCTGCCTAAGGCCGGAAAAGATGGAATGTCTATCCACAGGGAAGCGCCAAAATTTGAAGACCTATCTGTTTCTACAGAAGTTTTATTTACCGGGATCAAAGTAATTGACCTTATTGAGCCTTATGCAAAAGGTGGTAAAATTGGTCTCTTTGGTGGTGCCGGTGTTGGTAAAACTGTACTTATACAGGAATTAATTAATAATATTGCCAAAGGCCATGGTGGTCTTTCGGTATTTGCCGGAGTAGGAGAGCGTACTCGTGAAGGAAATGACCTTCTTCGAGAAATGCTTGAATCTGGTATTATAAAATACGGTGAGGCTTTTTCTGAATCTATGGAAGAAGGCGGTTGGGATCTGAAAAAGGTTGATAAAACTGCGATGTTAGATTCTAAAGCAACTTTCGTTTTTGGACAAATGAACGAACCACCTGGAGCACGTGCTCGTGTAGCGCTTTCTGGTCTTACAATTGCGGAATACTTCCGTGATGGAGCCGGAGAAGGCCAGGGGAAAGACGTTCTTTTCTTCGTAGATAACATTTTCCGTTTTACACAGGCTGGTTCAGAGGTGTCTGCACTTCTTGGGCGTATGCCATCTGCGGTAGGTTATCAACCAACTTTGGCAACAGAGATGGGTGCGATGCAGGAGCGTATTACTTCAACTAAAAACGGATCTATTACATCTGTACAGGCGGTTTACGTACCTGCAGATGACCTTACTGACCCGGCGCCGGCAACAACATTTGCCCACCTGGATGCAACAACGGTACTTTCACGTAAAATTGCTGAGCTTGGTATTTATCCTGCGGTAGATCCTTTGGAATCTACTTCAAGAATTCTTACTGCCGATACATTAGGGGACGATCATTATAAATGTGCGCAACGTGTAAAGGAGCTTTTACAGCATTATAAAGAATTGCAGGATATTATTGCTATTCTTGGTATGGAAGAGCTTTCTGAAGAAGATAAGCTTTCTGTATCTCGTGCAAGACGTGTACAACGTTTCCTTTCTCAACCTTTCCACGTAGCCGAGCAGTTTACCGGTCTAAAAGGAGTTCTGGTTGATATTAAAGATACTATTAAAGGATTTAATATGATTATGGATGGTGAATTAGACCACCTTCCGGAATCTGCCTTTAACCTTAAAGGAACCATAGAGGAAGCGATCGAGGCCGGTGAGAAAATGTTGGCTGAAGAAGACTAATTAAAAAGTAAACAGTGGTCAGTGAGCAGTATTCAGTAAATATTTTTTGCTGAAAACTGTAAACACAAACTAAAAAATATGTACCTAGAAATAGTAACTCCTGAAGCTGTAGTTTTTAAAGCTGATGTTGATGCAGTAAAAGTTCCCGGTAATGATGGGGAATTCCAGATGCTTAACAATCACGCACCTATAGTTTCTACATTGGTTGAAGGGGAAGTTAAAATTCAACTTGCTGCCTCTAATAAAGAATTAGATGATGAGCTTTCTGAAGATTTTAAGAAAGACAAAGGAAATAGTAATGTTCTTTATTACACTATAAAAGGCGGAGTTTTAGAAATGAAAGATAATAAAGCTATTATTTTAGCCGATTAATCTTAGGAAATTAAATATTGAAAAAGCCGGGCAATTGCCCGGCTTTTTTAGTTTTTGGTATATTCTAAAATATCTCCCGGCTGGCAATCTAAAGCTTCGCAAATAGCCTCTAAAGTAGAAAATCGAACCGCTTTTGCTTTTCCTGTTTTTAATATGGAAAGGTTTGCTGTGGTAATCCCAATTTTCTCAGCCAGTTCATTGCTTTTCATCCCACGTTCTTCCAGAATCTTATCCAGGTTGATGTTGATTGGCATAGCTAAACGGTTAATTCGTTTTCTTGTTTGATATTTTTAGCCTGCTGAAAAACTTTGCTAAGCAGAATAAAGAACAGTCCGATGGCCAGTGTAAACCAAAATGAATTCATAGAAAGCTCTATATTAAATTTTATTCTAGCCTCCCTTTTTAAGATAAAACTGCTTATAGTATTTAAAATTGGGGTAACAACGGTTGCTAAGATAATGAGTTGTCCTGCGAGGTTAAGGGCGTTAATTTGAAAACGAGTAAAAAGATTATCCTTAAAAAAGCTTTTTATAAGTTTTCTAAGGACATATATAATGAAAATGTATAAAACCGATTTTAAAACACCCAAAAAAATTACGATAATAACTGAAGCAGAATAAACCTCTATTTTTTCACCGTTAACGCTTACAGGTAGAAAATCTTTTTGTCCGGTAGCGTTAATTATACTCGCAATTATAGAAATGATTAAGGTAAAAAGAATAAAGAAAAGACAAATATCCAAGACTTTTTTTAGAAAAATAGGCGGCTTCATAAATTGGTAATTATTGTTTATCAATAACAAACCTACACTAAATTATCGAAAAACAATAATTTTAATATTTAAAAAAGATAAAATAATTTCAGCATTTTAAGAAATTTGCTAAGAAACAGGCTTTTTGAAATGCTTAAAAATAAGAAGCTTTTAATTCGGTATCCTTCATAAGCTTAAGTAGGGCTTAGGCTGCAAAACTTAAATAATAACTCTTATATTTGCGGGGAACGGACTTTTTGAGAAAAAATACATGCTAGCAGCAATACTTTTAGGTTTTATATTCGCATTATTCCTGGTTTTTACCGGAAAGTTCTTCAGGGGAAAACTGGCCGTTCTTTCTGCGCTTATTCCGGCAGGCCTTTTTGCTTATTTTGCCAGTTTTATTCCGCAAATAAGTTCCGGGGAAATAATCAGTAAAACCTATCAATGGGTTCCGGCTTTTGGTGTAGACCTTAGTTTTAAATTAGACGGTCTCTCTCTTCTTTTTTCCTTAATGATCACCGGTATTGGTTTCCTGGTATTCGCTTATACCGCATCATACCTTCGTGGGCATAAATATCTTGACCGTTTCTACGGATATCTCAGTTTGTTTATGGCGGCAATGCTTGGGCTGGTGCTATCAGACAATCTTATTTCACTTTTCGTTTTCTGGGAATTAACCAGTATAAGTTCATTCTTCTTAATCGGGTTTAATAATACTAATCCTGCTTCACGAAAATCGGCTCTAACCGCACTGGGAATCACTGGTTTTGGTGGATTCTCCCTTTTAGCAGGAGCTTTACTATTGGGTAGCATTAGCGGAACTTACAGTATTTCTGAAATGCTAAGTATGAAAGAAGCTATTGCCGGTAGTGAATATTATATCCTGGCAGTAGTTTTTATTTTTGTAGCCGCATTCACCAAGTCCGCGCAATTTCCTTTTCATTTCTGGCTGCCCGGTGCAATGAAAGCTCCAACCCCTGTTTCCACTTACTTACACTCGGCTACAATGGTAAAAGCAGGTATCTACCTGTTGATGAGATTTACGCCGGTATTGGGAGACCAGGAATTTTGGAACAATACTTTAATAATCGTCGGGGGAATTACCATGGTTTACTCGGCAGTTCACGCTCTTTTTAGAACAGATCTTAAAGGCATACTTGCCTACTCTACGATCTCAGCTTTGGGTATTTTGGTATTCCTCATTGGATTGGGGACCAAATACGCTTTCCTTGCTGCTTCGGTTTTTATTATTGTCCACGCCTTGTATAAAGCTACCTTATTCCTCGTAACGGGAATTATAGATCACCAGGCGGGGACGCGAGATGTAACAAAGTTGGCCGGCTTGCGAAAAATTATGATGCCGGTTGCGATCGCTGGAATTTTGGCAGCCATTTCCAGTGCAGGTATTCCCCCAACTATTGGTTTCCTCGGAAAAGAGCTTACATACGAAGCCAGTATGCAAGCCGACACTTTTACAATAGTTATTGTAATCGCTATTGTCTTAACTAAAATATTACTGCTTTGGGCAGGGTTTGTAGCGGGAATAAAACCTTTTACCGGTAAACTTCCCGAAGCGCATAAAAATGTAAAAGCTCCCGAATTTTTAATGTGGGGGCCTGCAGTTATACTTGCTGTTTTAGGAGTTCTCTTCGGAATTTTCCCTATGCTAATAGAATCGGCCCTTGTGAAACCGGTGGTTTCAGCATTAGGTGCCGATGCTTCTGAATATCACCTGGCGCTGTGGCACGGTTTTAACACGGTATTATTACTAAGTGCAATTACCATTGCAGTAGGGGTTCTGCTATATTTCCTCGTGAAACCATCGGCAAAACTTGAAAATAGAATTGGGAAATTAGATTTTATCTCTCCTGAGAACATTGTAGTAAAGGGGACGTATTATTTTAATGTATTTTCGGCATTCTGGACGAACGTTTTTCAGAATGGCTATTTGAGAAATTACGTAACCACAATAGTCTTGTTCCTGGTAGTTTTGGTTAGCTACATCATGTTCGGAAGTTCCAGGGTGGTGATAGATCATACTCAATTAGCTGAAGTTACTGCTTACGAATTAGTGGTAGCAATAATATTAATAGCCGGTGTTTTCTTTACGGTATTTACCAAATCAAGGCTTGCTGCGGTGGCGGCAATGGGAGTGGTAGGCCTGGCAATTTGTTTGATCTTTGTCTTTTACAGTGCGCCAGATTTAGCAATGACTCAGTTTTCCATTGATACCTTAACCGTGATATTGTTCGTATTGGTGTTATATAGATTGCCCAAATATCTTACGCTTTCAGACTACAAAATGAGGATTAGAGATGGAATTTTGTCGGCCGGTTTAGGAGCGGTGGTATGCATACTAGCCCTTCAGGTTTTAGCTGAACCAACCAATACCGAAATTGGAGATTTTTATGCTAAAAACGCCTATATCCTAGCTCACGGAAAGAATGTCGTTAATGTTATTCTTGTAGATTTTAGGGGTACAGATACATTTATGGAGATTTCGGTGCTGTCTATCGCTGCTATAGGAGTTTTCGGTTTATTGAAACTAAGGTTAAAGAGTACCGATAGGTCCCAGTAAAAAAGAAATTTACCCCATTGATTTTGGGATAATAAAAATATTATAAATGAAAACCTTAATATTAAGAACAGCTTCTGATTACCTTTTGCCGGTATTGCTGGTGTTCTCCATTTTTATACTATTGCGCGGCCATTATTTGCCGGGCGGTGGTTTTGTGGGAGGATTGATTGCTGCTATTGCCTTTGTATTGCATGCATTCGCAAACGGATTAGATAATACTAAAGGCCTGTTAAGGTTTCATCCCGGCTTTTTGATGCCGGTGGGTTTAGCTTTAGCTTTTTTTAGCGGGATGGCTCCGATACTTGTAGACCAGGCATTTATGACGGGCCTTTGGTTTCCTGAACCAATTCCGGTGATAGGAAATGTGGGTTCGGCCTTATTTTTTGATATTGG
>Ga0102925_1000969_pt1 | contig 15669 bp, 13 predicted proteins | sample SalPonR1_A_D1_MG_FD_78216 | JGI IMG/M metagenome (GOLD analysis project Ga0102925, IMG submission 78216) | Salt pond soil microbial communities from South San Francisco under conditions of wetland restoration - Salt Pond MetaG R1_A_D1_MG | ecosystem: Environmental > Aquatic > Marine > Intertidal...
CGACGAGACCCTGGAGGACGTCATCACCAACGGCGAGGAGGAGGCCGAGGTCGAACTCTGGTTCACCCACGCGGGGGGGAACTACCACGTCGAACGTCGGATTCGGCTTTCGGGCGAACGAGCGCAGACGGCGACGTGCGTTCTCGAAACCCCGAACGACGCGATCGAAGGGGCCCGGGCCGTCCGGCGCGAGGTGGCCGACCTGCTCCGGATGGACGCCGGCTCGTTCGTCAACTGCGCGTACGTCCGCCAGGGCGAGGTGAACAAGCTCATCCACGCCACGCCGGGCGAGCGCCAGGACATGCTCGACGACCTGCTCCAGCTCGGCAAACTCGAAACCTATCGCGAACGCGCCAACGAGGCCAGACTGGGCGTCGAGGACGTGCTGGGAGAGGTCCGCGGCGAACTGTCGGGCGTCGAGCGCCAGATCGAGGAGAAAGCGGACAAGGACCTCCACGGGCGGCTGAACGACCTCGAGTCGGAACTCAACGAGGTCGAACGCGAGATCGACCGCTTCGAGGGGAACCGCGAGGACGCCGAGGGGACCCTGGAGGCGGCCCGCGAGGTGCTCGAAGAACACGAGGAAAAGCGCGAGGAACTGTCCGACATCCGGGACGACATTCAGGAGCTCCAGGAAACCATCGCCGAGACCGAGCGCGAACGTGACGACCTGAAGGAAGCCATCAGGGAGCGCCGCGAGCGCGTGGACGACCTCGAAACCGAACGCGACGAGGTGCTGGACGCGACCGACGTCGACGAGGCCGACGCCGACGCTGTCGCGGAGAAAATCGACGACCTGCGTGACGAGGATGACGCGGTCCGCGAGGAGATCACCGACCTGAGCCTCGAAACACAGGAGATCACCGCCGAGGCCGACTCGCTCGACGAGCGCGCCGACGAACTGGAAAACCGTGCGGAATCGAAGCGGGAGGAGGCCGACGACCTGGCCGAGGACCTCGAATCGAAGCGGAACGACCTCGAAGCGCGCCGCGAGAAACTCGACGACCTCGCCGACGAGATCGGGGCCGAACGCGACCGCTTCGAGGACGCGCCGGTCGACTTCGGCGAGGCCGAGTCCTTGCGCGCGGACCTCCAGGACGACCTCGCGGACCTGCGGGAGCGGGAAACCGATCTCCAGTCGAGCATCGAGACGATCAGGGACCGGATCGAACAGGCCGAACGGCTTCGCGAGGAGGGCAAGTGTCCCGAATGCGGCCAGCCAGTCGAGGACGCCCCGCACGTGAATCGACTCGACGAGGATCGGGAGCGACTCGACGAACTGGAGAGTGACCTGGACGCGTGTCGCGAGGAGAAAGCGGAAGTCGAGGAGCGGATCGAGACGGCCGAAACGCTCGTCGATGCCGAAACCGAGGTCGAGCGCCTGGAGGCGAACCGGGACAACGTCCAGTCGCTCGTGGCGGACCGCGAGGCGTCACTGGGAGACCTCGAGGACCGGATCGAGGGGCTTCGCGAAGACGCCGACGAACTGGAAGCACAGGCCGAGACGAAGCGCGGGGAGGCGGTCGATCTCCGGGAGCAGGCCGAAGCCAAGCGCGAGGCGATCGCGGACCGAAACGAACGCCGGGAGACGCTGAAGGAGCGAATCGACCGGCTGGAACGCCTCGAATCGCTGCTGGAGAACGTCGCCGACCTCCTGGAGGAGATCGGGGACCGTCGCGAGAAGCGGGAGCAGGCGGCGACGCTGAACGAGGAACGTCGCGAACGTCTCGAGGACCTGCGAAGTCGACGCGACGAACTGGAGGACGCCGTCGACGAGGACCGGGTCGAGGAGGCCCGGGCGGACAAAAAGCGGGCAGCGGACTACCTCGAAAAGGTCGAGGCCAAACTGGACGAACTGACCGACCGCGAGGCCGACCTGCGCGACCGGATCGGCGGCGTCAGAAACGAGATCGACGAGCTCGAGGGGCTTCGCGACCGACGGGAAGCGCTCGAAGCCAGGCAGGATCGGCTGGAATCGCTCCACGAGGAAACCGAACGCCTGGAAGCGCTGTACGGCGACCTCCGGGCTGAACTGCGCCAGCGCAACGTCGAGACGCTGGAGCGGATGCTCAACGAGACGTTCGACCTGGTCTACGAGAACGACTCGTACGCCCGGATCGAACTCGACGGCGAGTACGAACTGACGGTCTACCAGAAGGACGGCGAAACGCTCGATCCGGACCAGCTATCGGGCGGCGAGCGCGCCCTGTTCAACCTCAGCCTGCGGTCGGCGATCTACCGGTTGCTGGCCGAGGGGATCGAAGGGTCGGCACCGATGCCGCCGCTCATCCTCGACGAGCCGACGGTGTTCCTCGATTCGGGTCACGTCTCCCGCCTGCTCGACCTGGTGGAGCACATGCGCGACGAGGTGGGCGTGGGACAGATCGTGGTCGTCAGCCACGACGAGGAACTGGTGGGCGCGGCCGACGACCTCGTTCGCGTCCGGAAGGATCCGACGTCGAACCGGTCGAGCGTGGAGCGCGGGGCGGAACCACTGACGGCGGACTAGCGCGGGAGCGGGTCGTCACGGCCGGAGCGCCTCCACGCCGTCACGCGCGAGGTCGGTCGCGTCGTATCCGCGCTCGCCCGCCACGGTCGCCTCGGTCACCAGGCCGGCCGCGCGGAACTCGGCCAGCAGGCCGTGCAGGTCGCTCTCGCAGAAGTCGTCGGCGTCGAGCAGCGTCCGGACCGCGAGTGGCCCGCGATCGACGAGGTCGATCAGCAACCCGAGCGACCGGTCGTCGTGGACCGCGGTGGTGATTCGCCGAACGGGTTCGGGGACGCCTTCGGCAATGGTTTCGAGTGGGGACGTCCCGTCGACCGGTTCGAGCCGGTCGTTTTCGACGTACCGTTCGCTCCCCGTTTCCGGATCGCGGACGCGGCTGGCGTCGCTGGAACGCTTGAGGAGGACGTACCGTTTGCCGGTCTCGTCCCGGACGGTGCGCATGGTCGTCGTTGTCGGTCCCGAGAATTACGCTTTCGGGTCTTCGGGGGCGTCGTCCTCACGATTTCGACGGCGAAACGCCCGGTAGATGAGATACGCGTAGCCGAAGGCGAACAGTCCGCTCGCGAAGATGCTCGCCCCGAGCACCGTCTGTCCGCGGAAATAGATCAGCATCGGCCCGAAGCAGACCGCGAAGACGGCGTAATTCACCACGAGGACCGATTTCCAGAACGCGGAAGCGACGGTCGGGGAGGCTTCGGACGCGGGAGGGGTCTCCGGAGCTTCGGGGACGTTCGGCAATTCGGTTTCGGGATCCGGCCACCGCTCCTCGGGATCGTCCTCGCGGGTGATCTTGTCGCGACCGCGACGCTCGTCCGACACGACTGCTCACAGGAGGGGACAGGGGAAAAATCAGGCGGAATCCCTGAGCGAGACTGTCCGGGAGGACTCCAGCCACGCGAGGGGGTTCTCGGCGTCGTAGATTACGACGCCGTTTTCCGTCTCGTAGGCCTCGATCGAGGCCAGTGCATCCGGCTCGTCCGGGGTGCGATCCACGGACCGATCGTGTTTACCGCCTGCGTGGTCGGACATCGAGGGCACCTCGTTTTATGGTAGGTCGTATCAGGGTATAGGCCTTGTTGCCGTCGACCGGGCAGTAACAAACTTGTTGCTGTCGGGGGGATCGTGCCGACCCGCTGTCGGAGCATGAGCGGCCCGAGACGAGACGTTTCCACCGTTTGCGCGTCGCGAAAACGCCGATAATGTATCAATTCCCGGCCATTACCGGGAGCCAAAAGTTTCAACATTGATAACGGAGAACACCAGGGACGAATGAGTTCAGTGCGATCGGAGCGGGAACCGGGCCTCGATTCGATCGAAGCGCTCGCCGTACTGGGACGAAAATACAGCTTCGAAATCCTCTCGGCGGCCGAATCGGCCAGGTCGGCGCAGGAACTCAGCGAAGAGGTAGACGTCCCGATCGCGACCTGCTACCGCCGGATCGAGGAACTGGTCGAGGTCGGACTGTTGAAATCCGAAGGGCGACAGATGTCCCGCAAAGGACGACGAACCACCGTCTATCGGCGGACGATAGACGAACTCTCGATCGATTTTACGGCCGAAGACTTCGCGCTCGACGCGACCCGTCGGTCCGAGGCGAAGACGCGATTGCAAGACCAGATGGATTGAAGTGTCCGAGCCGTCAGGCTTCCACGTTCCGTCGCGCTCTGGCCACGCCGTAGATCCCGGCCAGCACCACGGCCCCGCCGACGATCGTTATCGGATCCGGGACTTCCGAGAGCAACACGAGCGCAAGGATCGTGCTCCCGACCGGTTCTCCGAGCAGTGAGACGCTGACGAGACTCGATTCCAGGTGTTCGAGCGCCCAGTTGATCACCGTGTGGCCGAAGATACCGGGCCCGACTGCCATGCCGAGAAAGAGGAGCCATTCCCGGGGTGGGTAGGCGACCAGGGCCGATCCCTGGGCGAGCACGATCACGAGGAGGACGACCGAGCAGGCCGTATAGACCACCGTCACGTACGGAAAGAGGGCGATTCGCTGGCGGAGCGACCGCCCCGAGAGGACGTACGCGGCCGCCATGACGGCGCCGAACAGGGCGAGCGCGTTGCCCAGGGGTGGATTCAAGGCCGCCTCTTCCGTGCCCGTCGGCTGGCCGAGCGACATCACGGCAGCGCCGATCACGGCGATCACGATGCCGACAACGGTGAGTCGGGTCACGCGCTCGCCCAGCAGGAGGTACGCGCCGACGGCGACGAACAGCGGCTGCGATTGGACGAGCGTGACGCTGGCGGCGACGCTGGTGTAGTCGAGGCTGGCGAACCAGGACGCGAAGTGGGCCGCGAGCGCGACGCCCGCCAGGCCGGCGACCGCGAGGTCCCGTCTCCCGATCCGTCCGAAGTCCTCTCGATGGCGGCGCACGGCGACGGGGGCCACCAGCGCGGTCATGAAAACCACCCGGTACAGCGCCTTGACCGTACTCGGGGCCTGGCTCCACCGGACGAGAATCGCACTCGTCGACACCGCGACGACGGCAACCCCCAGTGCAGCCATCGGGGAACCGTGCTCCTCCGCCCACCCGGTCGTGTCCATCGTACTGACCGACGAACGGAATCGGTTTACCCGTTGTGAAAGCGGCGTCAAATTGGCCGGACGAAGCGAGCGGGAACGCCCCCGCGCTCACTCCAGGAGTTCCTTCGTCTTCCGGTGGCGATGCCGGAACATCGGTTCGAACCCGATCCACCCGAGAGGGCCGACGGCGTCCCCGAGGCCGTCGAACGGGAGTCGATACTCGACGCGGTCCCTGACCAGGGTTCGGTCCTCCTCGGCGTAGAACGCGTGGGTGTGGTGCCACCGGCGGAACGGTCCGGAGCGCATCTCGTCCTCGAAGACTGCAGCCCCGTCGTCGACCTCCCGCCGGGTGATGACGGAGAGCCACGACTGGCGCGGTCCGACGCCGAAGGGGCGAACCGACACTTCGATCTCGGAACCCGTTTCGAGGACGGACGGATCGGACTCGCCGTCCGGCCCCCGAACCCCCTCGATCCGGAGGTGCATCCACCGGGGAGTGAGCGCCTCGAGTCCCGAAACGTGGGAGTGAAAGTCCCAGACGTCGGCCAGCGGGGCGTCCACCCACGTCTCGCGCTGATAGGTCGGCATGTCTGAGAGAACGGGCGGAACGAACAAAACGACGGGGGTGGGCAGGTGGCGCGTGCCGCCGGGAACCGCTACTTGAGGCGTTCCTGCAGGAACGAGGGATGGGCCGCCGTGACGCCGTCGATGGCGAGGATTTCGTCGTTGATCACGTCGCCGAGGGCGTCGCCGTCCCGGGCGCGCACCTCGGCCATCAGCATGTGATCGCCGCTGGAGGTGTACAGCGCCTCGACCGAATCAAGGGCCTCGAGTTCGCGAATCGCCTCGACGTAGCAGTCGCTTTCCACCTCGAGGCCGACGAGAGCGATCGACTGACCGGGGAGCTTCTTGGGGTCGACGTCCGCCGAATACCCGACGATGACGCCCTCCTCTTCCAGTTTGTCGATGTACTTCCTGACGGTCGGTTTCGAGACGCCCGCCCGCTCGGCGATTTCTGCGTACGAGGCCTGCGCGTCCTTCTCGAGCACGGAAAGGATGCGCTCCTCGGTCGACTGGGTACTCATGCCAGATTCTTTTGCATGCAGACAAAAATATGTTTTGTTCCCAAAAAGCTTCTAATAGCTGATGGGAAACCTTTCTCGCGTTATTTGTGAACGTCGATCAGGTCGTAGGACCGCTCCCACTCGTGGTCCTCGTCGTGGTAGAGCTCGGCCGTCGGCGTCTCCGGCATGTCGCCGATGGCCCGCTTCTCCTCGTGGTAGGAGGGCCGGCTCTCGTCCTGGTAGAACCGACCGGTGAGGACCGTGCCCTCGTAGAGGGCGTCCTCGGCCTCGTGCATCATCTCCATCGCGCTCGCGCGGTCGTTGACGTCGAACTCGTAATCCTCCGAGTCCTGGATGTCGACGTACGGGACGTACTGCTTGGCGTCCTTGTTCCAGGTGGGACACTGGGTGAGGAAGTCCACGTGGGCGAACCCGTCGTGCTGGATCGCCTCGACGAGGATCTCCTTGGCCTGGTTGGGGTTGACCGCCGCGGTCCGGGCGATGTAGGACGCCCCGGAGGTGAGTGCCAGCGAGAGCGGGCGCACCGGGTCCTTGGCGCTCCCGTGGGGCTGGGTCTTGGACTCGTGTCCCTTCGGACTCGTGGGCGAGGTCTGGCCCTTCGTGAGCCCGAAGATCTCGTTGTTGAACACGATGTAGGTCATGTCGTGGTTCTCGCGGGCGGTGTGCATGAAGTGGTTCCCGCCGATCCCGTACCCGTCGCCGTCGCCGCCGGCGGCGATGACTTCGAGGTCCGGGTTGGCGAGTTTGGCCGCCCGCGCGATCGGGAGCGTCCGGCCGTGGATGGCGTGGAAGCCGAAGCTCTCGAAGTACGACGAGAGCTTGCCCGAACAGCCGATCCCGGTGACCAGCATCGTCTCGTCGGGCGAGCGCCCGACCTCGGGCATCGCCTGTTTCAGTGCCTTCAGGACGCCGAAGTCACCACAGCCCGGACACCACGTCGGCCGGGGCTCGAGCCCCGGCGTGAAGTCGTCGGTGTCCAGTTCCTGTTCCTTGCCGATGGCGTCGAATGCGCTCATGTTCAATCACCTGCTGCGGGTTCGATTCGAGTGTGGATGGTTGGCGTGTCGGTGCTGTCGTCGAGGCGGGTTTCGAACCCCTCGACGATATCGGCCGGTTCGAACGGGTTGCCGTTGTACTTGAGGAGGCTGTAGAGCTTGTCCCCGAAGCGACCGAGTTCCTTCTGGAGCACGCCGCGGAACTGCGCGGTCGCGTTCATCTCGACGACGAGCGCCTCGTCGACGCTCTCGAGGAACTCGGTGACCTCGGTGGCCGGGAAGGGCGACATCTCGCTGACGCCCAGCGCCTTGACCGAGTGCCCCTCGTCATTGAGCCGGTCGACGGCCTCGGCGACCGTCCCCTCCTGGCTGCCCCAGACGAGGATGCCGTACTCGGCGTCCTCGGGCCCGTAGTGGGTCTGGTGGGAGTTCTCGTTCAGCTCCGACCGGATCGAGTCGAGCTTCTTCATGCGGCGGTCCATCTGCTTGACCCGCTCGGCGGGGTCCTCCGTGATGTGGCCGGCCTGGTTGTGCTCGTTGCCGGTCGCGAGGAAGTGGCCGGTCTCCTGGCCGGGGATCGACCGCGGGCTGACGCCGTCGTCGGACTCGAACTGGAACCGGTGGAACTTGCCCGACTCGTCGTGGGCGGCCTCGCGGACCTCCTCCTGGCTCAGCGTGCTGCCGAGGTCCGGGTCCGGTTCGCGGTCGAAGAAGCTGGCGTCGACGGTCCGCATCTCGCCGGTCAGCTTCTGGTCGAGGATGACGATCGCCGGGATCTGGTAGTCGTACGCGAGTTCGAACGCCCGACGCGTCTGCTCGTAGGCTTCAGTGATCGACGCGGGCGCGAACACGACGCGGCTGGAGTCACCCTGGCTGGTGTAGAGGATGTGTTCGAGGTCGGCCTGTTCGGGTTTGGTCGGCATGCCCGTCGAGGGGCCGGCGCGCATCGCCTCGATCAGGACGATCGGGGTCTCGGTCATCTCTGCCAGCCCGAGTGGCTCGGACATCAGGGCGAACCCGCCGCCGGAGGAGCCGGACATCGCCTTGACGCCGGCGTGGGAGGCACCGATGGCCAGCGAGCAGGCCGCGATCTCGTCCTCGACCTGCTCGGCCACGCCGCCCACCTCGGGCAGGTGCTTCGTCATGATCGTATACACGTCGGTCCACGGGGTCATCGGGTATCCCGAGATGAACCGACAGCCGGCGTCGAGCGAACCGTAAGCGGTCGCGGCGGAGCCCGAGAGCAGGACCTGTTCCTCGTCGTGACTGCCCTCCGGCACGCGGAGGTCGTGGGTGAACTCGAACTCCGCTTTGGCGCGGTCGTGGGCCTCCCGGAGGATGGCCTCGTTCTGCTCGAGCACCTCGCCGCCCATGGCCTCGGCCATCAGTTCCTCGATCGCCTCGAGGTCGATGTCGAGCAAGGCGGCGGTCACGCCGACGCCCGCCGTGTTCCGCATCACGTTTCGCCCATACTCGCGGGCGATTCCGCGGAGGTCCATCGGGTAGACGTGCCAGTCGTTCTCCTCGACGCGGTCCTCGAAGTTCTCGATCTCGTCGACGTCGATCAGCGCCTCGTCGTAGACGATGACGCCCCCCTCACGCAGTTCGTCGAGGTTCTCTGAGAGCGGCTTTACCTCCTCGTTGTCGTACATCGCCTGCTCGTCCGGGCTCCGGGCAAAGGAGTCGCCCAGCGAGAGCAGGAAGTTGTACCCGTCGCCCCGGGACGTTACCGCCTCGGGCGCGGCACGGACCTCGACGTACGTGTGACCGCCGCGAATTCGTGACGGATAGTGTCGGTGCGTGAAAACGTCGAGCCCCGACCGCATCAGGGCCTTGGCGAAGTTCTGGCTCGTCGAGTCGATTCCGTCGCCGGAACCACCCGCAATTCGCCAGATGAGTTCGTTTTCTGTCATTGTTGGTGACCACGGTCCTGGTGGACCGTTGCTGGGATAACATAACTTTAGGGCGACTAAAGTCTTTGCTATCAAATACCAAGGATTTATCGTGAAGAATCCCCCCAATACTGCGGGAACCCGTAATTGTTGCCGGGAGAATCCAGTCAGTAATCGTCAGAGGACAGGTACGATCTGTGGATGAAAACGACGACGTCCTCGCCCCAGAGTTTGAACCGGTGTCGGTAGGCGACGTACCCGCCGAGGTGTGGCTTCACCTCGCTGGCGTCCCACGAGTAGGCGATCACGACCGGCGGCGGATCGTCCAGGGCATCGGACGGACGTGCGTCCGGCGGCGTACTGGTAATCGTGGCGTCGTACCGTTCCAGGTACCACGGAAGGGGTAGCCGGTCATACCACCCGCTCGCGGCCGGGGGCTGTAGGTTCTGGCTCTCGTTGGCCACGTAGAACAGTTGCTCGTCGCGATTGTGGGGGTTCCTGGAGCCGTAAAACAGGACGTCGGGACCGTCCTCGTGCTCCGCGGCGACGCGCTCGATCTGATTCAGCGTCCATCGGAAGTCGTTCCCGGGTTGGGTCCAGTGGGCGAACGCCTCGTTGCGCTCGGCGTCGGACGCCCGGTAGTTCACGTCGTATGCAACGCCGGCCGTCCACCCGACGACGAGAACGACGATCACCACGGCGAGCGTGGCCTCGATCGCTCGCTTTTCAGCCACCGAATCGCGACCCCACCGATAGAGCACACCCAGGCCGACGGCGGCCGGGATGGCAAGCGGGACGATGGTGTGAACGGTGCCCCACGGTGCCTTGATGTCCGTGATGATCGGATACCCCAGTAGCATGGCGACGCCCCAGTAAAACCCCAGGGCGACGAGGTCGCGAGGACCGTCCGACGAGTACCGGTCGGCGACGAACCCGAGAACGGCAAAAAGCGACGTCACGATCGCACCGGCGCCCAGTCGCTGGACGTAGTCCTCGAGGTAGGGGAGGTAGGCGTGTCCCTGGTGCTGGCCCCGGCCCCAGGTGCCCATGAACGCCTCCCAGCTTCCGGCCAGCGCCTCCTCGACGGTAACCGGGAACCCAGCAGGATTTCCGAAAGCGGCCCACAGCCCCGGCGCGTCGGTCGCCCCGCCCCGCGGTGCATAGAAGAGCACGAGGACGCCGACGAACACCAGGTAACTCCCCGCGATCGGGGGGACCCGGGCGGTGGCTCCTCCTGCCCGTCCGAACACGGCGACGTCTGCGACCAGGGCCGTCCCGAGCGCCCAGACGAGCCAGAACCACAGCACCGTGACCGCACCCGCCGGGCGAGCCAGGAACAGCCAGAACGCCACGCCGTAGTACGCCACTGCGCCCAGGTACACCCGCGTCGGGTCGTCCATCGGAAGCGCAAGTACGAGCGCCAGACCGCCTCCCGCGAGGAAAACCGCCGCCCACAGCGGTGCGGTCGCAACGCCGGACCCAGAGGGAACGAGACTGCCCGGTAGCAGGGCGGCGATCGGTCCGAGGACCGACGAGAGAACGAGCGGATTGATCGCGAGCACGACGAGTGCCGCCCGCCAGTCGAACGGGTCGGCGATTTCGACGACCCGATCGACGGCGTAGTCGACCAGTTCGCCGACGCCATCGAAACGGGCGGGGACTGGGCCCGTTCCACTACCGGCGCCACGATCGGCATCCCCACCGTCAACGCGAGGTGGAGCGGTGACATCGGAGGAGTCGTCCCCCGGCGCTTCACTGGACTCGTCACCCGGGGAATCACCCCGCCAGCGAGGAACTCGCCGGAGGAGCCGATGATCGAGCAACAGGACCCCCGCCCCGAACCAGCTGAGCGGATACACGAGCGCGTTCTCCTTCGTGGTGAAGCCCAGCGCGACGACGACCACCGCGGCGTAGAGGTAGCGGTGGTCGGCCCGATCGATCGCCCGGACGAACAACCCCAGTCCCAGCAGCATGAACGTGGCCACGAGGACGTCGTTGCGGAAGAACCGGGAATAATACAGGAGGAACGGGTTGAAGGCGAAAAGCAGCGAGAGCGCGATTGCCTCCGAGTCCCGGAGGTGCTCGCGGAACAGCCAGGCCGCGAGCGGGAGGAGTCCGCCGACGATCGCGACGACCAGGCGGAGCGTGAAGTCGTTCGCCCCGATCAGGGAGAACACGCGGGCGTCGACGTGAAAGAGGAAGGGGCCGTGGACGATCGGGCGATAGTGCCAGATCCCCGTCGCCTCGTACCGGAGCGTCCAGTAGGCGACACGGCCCTCGTCCCACTGGGCGACGCGATGGCCGAGGGCGAACAGTCGAGCGACCATCCCGGCGGCAGTGACGGCCAGGATGGCCGCCAGGAGCCGCTCGTTCGAGGCCCATCGACGCAGGCGTCGCGAATCGATCGCCATCGTTCTCCCAGGCGACGTGCGGGCTTAAACGCCTTTTGCGTTCGCGTCGGGGATGGGTGGCAACCGGGGAAAGGATCCGTCGATCCTCGCAAGTAAGTGAGGTGAGCGATACACCTTTGCCGCCAGTCGCCCACATCCCGATATGGTAGCGTTTGGATCGGCGGTCACGACGTTCGCCAACCGTGCGACCGCGCTGGAGGTGCGCTGACGATGGAGTTCTCGGATCGCGTCGAACGCGTCGAGCCCAGCGCGACGCTGACGATCGGCAACCGGGCCAACGAACTCGAGGCCGACGGGGTCGACGTGGTCGACCTGAGCGTCGGCGAACCCGACTTCCCCACGCCGGAGAACGTCGTCGACGCCGCCAAACGGGCGCTGGACGCGGGACACACCGGCTATACGTCCTCGAACGGGATCCCCCGACTCAGGAGCGCCGTCGCCGAGCGACTCCAGGCGGACGGTCTCCCGTACGGAGCCGGGAACGTCGTGATCACGCCGGGGGCGAAACAGGCGCTCTACGAGGTCGTGCAGGCGCTCGTGGACGACGGCGACGAGGTGGTGCTCCTCGATCCGTCGTGGGTGTCCTACGAGGCCCAGGGCAAACTCGCGGGCGGGGACGTCCAACACGTCTCGACCGCCGAGTACGACTTCCAGCTCGAACCGGCCCTCGACGACCTCGCGGCGGCCGTCTCCGACGAGACGGCCCTGCTGCTGGTCAACTCGCCCAACAACCCGACCGGCGCGGTCTACTCGGACACGGCCCTGGAGGGAGTCCGTGACCTCGCCGTCGACCACGACGTCACCGTCGTCTCGGACGAGATCTACAAGGAGATCACCTACGACGGCCGGGCGACGAGCATCGCTGGATTCGACGGCATGTTCGACCGGACGGTCACCGTCAACGGCTTCTCGAAGGCCTACTCGATGACGGGCTGGCGACTCGGCTACTTCGCCGCCCCCGAAGCGCTGGTCGCCCAGGCCGGGAAGCTCCACTCCCACTCGGTGTCCTGTGCCACCAACTTCGTCCAGCACGCCGCCGTCGAGGCCATCGAAAACACCGACCACGCGATCGGTCGGATGGTCGAGGCCTTCGAGGAACGGCGGGACCTGCTGATCGACCTGCTCGCCGACGAGGGCGTCGACGTCCCCGCGCCGGAGGGCGCGTTCTATCTGATGATCCCCGTCGCCGACGACGACGCGGCATGGGCCGAGCGGGCCCTCGAAGACGCTCACGTCGCCACCATCCCCGGCAGTGCGTTCGATGCGCCTGGGTACGCCCGCATCTCCTACGCATCGAGCACCGAGCGGATCCGCGAGGGCGTCCGTCGACTCTCGAAAAACGGGTATCTGACGAACTGACGGCACCGAAAATCGTTCTCAAACTCGCCCGCTGCTCGACCTAGGCGCGTTGCCGGATCAGCGCGTCGACGATGTCGCGAGTCGACGCCAGTTCGCCCTCGTACTTCGGTTCGTATCCCGAGGCACGGCGCACCTCGCAATCGATCCCGCGTTCGTCGAGTGCCTCGGCGATAGCGTCCGCGTCGTGGTGCTGGTCGTGGCCGAGCAGGATCACGTCCGGGTCGATCGCCTCGACCGGGACGAAGATGTCCTCGGGATGGCCGGGCCTGGCGTCCTCGACCATCTCGAGGGCGGCGACCATCTCGGCACGCTGTCGCCCCGACAGCACCGGCGGGTCCTTGTGCGTGACGTTCTCCCGCCGGGCGACGATGACGTGGAGTTCGTCGCCAAGCGCGGCGGCTTCGCGGAGATAGTGGAGATGGCCAGGATGCAGTACCTCGAACGTTCCCTGTGCGATCACTCGTTTCATCGTCGGAGTTCCTCGTCGATGTCGGCCTGCGTGAAATCGAAGAACGATTCGGCGTCGGGCAGTCGCACGTCGATGACGGGCAGGTCCCTGGGCTCGCCGTAGCGGTCGAACGCCTGCCAGTCGTCGCGTCCGTACGGAGCCCCGATGATGATGTGGACCGTACCGGATCCGAACGTCCGCAGGTCCTCGTCGCTGGGCTGGAGAACGCCGTTCGGGTGGGAATGGACGCTCCCGAGCGACGAAACGTCGTTCGGGATCATGCTCGTCTTCACGGTCGCGCTGACGCTGTTGGAGGTCGTGCCCGGGATCACGAGGACGTCCGTGATCACGAGGCCGTCGTCACGAAGGCCGAGTCGATCTGCCTCGGTGCCTCGCAACAGGCCCATGTACTCGTCGGGATAGGCGTCCTCGGACGCTTCCAGGGCGAACTCCAGGGTCTCCTCGGCGATGCCGATGACCTCGCTGGAGCGAAACAGCCCGTCGAACAGCCCCATGCCAACACAGTCGCAACCCCGCGATGCTAAACGTTCCGGATGCGGGAGGGCGGCGGCGGGTGTGACCGTCGAGCCGTCTTGATAAGGGTTAAACGGGCCGGTCGCAAAGATCCGGCAAGAATGACGACAGATATCGAAGACGTCGGGGACGATGGGGAGCGGGGGAAACCGCTCGTTACCGATCTCGCCCCCGAATGCGACATGGACGATCTCGACGAGGACGGTCGCTACCTCGCGACCGTCAACGGCGTGGTCGAGTACGGGGTGTTCGTGGACCTCTCGGACCACGTCTCCGGTCTCGTCCACGAATCGAACCTCGACGCGAACTACGCCGTCGGCGACACGATGATCGTCGAACTCGACCAGGTTCGGGACAACGGCGACGTGGCGTTCAATCCCGTTCACCTCGACGAGTACGAGGTTCGCGACGTGACCTGTGAGCCCGATATCACCGAAAGCGGGCGTCTGGAGGCCCACGTCGGCGAAGAACTCCACCTCGAAGGGGAAGTCGTGCAGGTCAACCAGACCGGCGGCCCAACCGTCTTCCACGTCCGCGACGAGGACGGGATCGTCCCTTGCGCGGCCTTCGAGGCGGCCGGCGTCAGGGCCCACCCCGAGATCGACCTGGGCGACCTCGTGCGCGTGACGGGCACCGTCGACGAACGCGATGGCGGACTCCAGATCGAGGCCGACGAGATTCGCACCCTCGAGGGCGACCTGGCCGAGGACCTGCGGGAACGACTCGACGCCGCGCTCGACGAGCAGGCCGAACCCCCGGAACTGGAACCGCTCGTGGACTGGCCGGCCTTCGAGAAGCTCTACGACGACCTCCGGGACGTCGCCCGCCTGCTCCGCCGGACGGTACTCGAAAGTCGCCCGATCAGGATCCGCCACCACGCCGACGGCGACGGCATGTGTGCGGCCGTCCCGGTCCAGCGCGCGCTGGAACGGTTCATCGAGGCGACCCACGAGGACCCCGAGGCGCCCCACCATCTCTTCAAGCGCCTCCCGAGCAAAGCACCCTTCTACGAAATGGAGGACGCGACGCGGGACCTCAACTTCGCGCTGGAGGATCGGGCGCGACACGGCCAGAAGCTCCCGCTGTTGCTCATGCTCGACAACGGGTCGACCGAAGAGGACGTCCCCGCATACCGGACCCTTACCCACTTCGACATCCCGATCGTCGCGCTGGATCACCACCATCCCGATCCCGAGGCGGTCGAACCGCTGCTCGAGGCCCACGTCAACCCCTATCTGTACGACGAGGACTACCGCATCACGACCGGGATGATGTGCGTCGAACTGGCGCGGATGATCGCCCCCGAACTGGAAAACGATCTCCGTCACGTCCCGGCCGTCGCCGGCATCGCCGACCGGTCCGAGGCCGAGGCGATGGACCAGTACCTCGACCTGGCCGCCGAAGCCGGTTACGACGAGACGACCCTCCGGGACGTCGGCGAGGCGCTGGACTACGAGGCCTTCTGGCTCCGGTACGACTCGGGCCGGGAACTCATCTACGACGTCCTGAACGTCGGCAGTGACGACGAGGAGCGCCACCACGAACTGGTCTCGTTCCTCGCCGAGCGCTCGCGCGAGGACGTGGAGCGACAACTCGACGCCGCCATGCCTCACGTCGAACACGAGGGACTGGCCAACGGCGCCCACCTCTACCGCATCGACGTCGAGAAGTACGCTCACCGGTTCACCTACCCCGCCCCGGGCAAGACGACCGGCGAGATCCACGACCGCAAGGTCGAGGAGACCGGCGATCCCGTCATCACGATCGGCTACGGCCCGGACTTCGCCGTGCTGCGCTCGGACGGCGTCAGGCTGGACATCCCGACGATGGTCTCGGACCTCGAAGAGACGATCCAGGGCGGCGGCGTCAGCGGCGGTGGCCACCTGGTGGTCGGCTCGATCAAGTTCGTCAA
>Ga0102925_1000973_pt1 | contig 15653 bp, 12 predicted proteins | sample SalPonR1_A_D1_MG_FD_78216 | JGI IMG/M metagenome (GOLD analysis project Ga0102925, IMG submission 78216) | Salt pond soil microbial communities from South San Francisco under conditions of wetland restoration - Salt Pond MetaG R1_A_D1_MG | ecosystem: Environmental > Aquatic > Marine > Intertidal...
AAAATGTTATAAGTTTATTAAAACCCTTAATTGAATTATTGGCAGGTATACCAACTATATTTTACGGTTTTTTTGCATATTCTTTTTTAACACCAATATTAATGAAATTAATACCAAGTTTAGGAGCTAAAAATGTTTTGAGTCCTGGTATAGTAATGGGAATTATGATAATCCCTATGGTAACATCTTTATCAGAAGATTCTATGAATTCAGTTCCTGAAATAATGAAAGAGGGAGCCTATGGTCTTGGTTCAACTAAATTAGAAGTAGCATTTAAAGTTGTTATTCCTGGAGCAATATCGGGAATATTATCATCAATAGTTTTATCAATATCAAGAGCTATAGGCGAAACAATGATAGTGACGATAGCAAGTGGAAGCTCAAAGAATTTTACTTTTGATATTACACAATCTATGCAAACTATGACAGGTTATATTGTAGAATTTACGAGTGGAGATGCTGGTAGTGGGACTACAGGTTATTACAGTTTATATGCAGTTGGATTGCTATTGTTTATATTTACACTAGGTATGAATATGCTTGCTCAATATATTTCACATAAATACAGAGAGGAATATTAATATGAACTACGAATCTCAATTCATAAAAGACAATAAAGGTGAAAGCAAATATGAATTTATGAGTAATTATAAAATTGAAATAGATGAAAAAAGAATTTCTAGAAGAATTAAATTAAGTAATGCATCGAGATATATATTTTCCTTATCATTAATATTTGCATTACTAGTGTTGGTTATTTTACTATATAGAATCGGTGTAGATAGTATAGGATGGTTAAATATTAACTTCCTAACTGGAAGATTATCAATATTTCCTGAGAAAGCAGGAATATTTAGTGTTATCATTGGTTCAGTATATTTAACTCTTATAGTTATACCCGTAACTTTAGTATTAGGAGTTTCTACAGCTATATACCTAGAAGAATATGCATCAAGTGGTAAAATTAAAAGAGTAATAAATACAAATATATCAAACTTAGCAAGTGTACCTTCAGTTATATTTGGATTACTTGGTCTTACAGTTTTTTCTAGAATGCTAAATTTGGGTTCAAGCATATTAGCCGGAGGTTTAACATTATCTTTATTGGTATTACCGATTATTGTTGTATCAAGTCAAGAGGCCATAAAAGCTGTACCTGGATTTTTAAAAGAAGCATCTTTGGCTATGGGAGCCACTAAGTGGACGACTATAAGAAAAGTAATATTACCAGTTGCTATACCAGGAATATTAACAGGATCTATACTATCTATTTCAAGAGCTATAGGAGAAACAGCACCACTTGTAGTATTAGGAATACCTACCCTCATACTTACTACACCGGATACTATATTTGACGACTTTACAGCTTTACCAATTCAAATTTATTACTGGACATTAGATACAGTTTTAACTCCAGAATATGCAAACTTAGCAGCAGCAACTATAGTAGTTCTTCTGCTTGTATTATTCATAATGAATTCAACGGCGATAATAATTAGAAATAAATTTCAAAAGAAATTTTAATAAAGGATGATAAAAATGAGTGAATCAGTAAAAAACTTAAAGGAATACAAGAATAATTTAGCTTATGATGTTAAAAATTTAAGTTTGTGGTATGGAAAAGACCAAGCTTTAAAAGATATAAGCTTTGAAATAGAAAAATATCAAGTTACAGCTATAATAGGGCCATCAGGATGTGGCAAATCAACTTTCATAAAATCATTAAACAGAATGATAGAAAACATACCTATCGTGAGAACAGAAGGAGAAATTTTATATAAAAACAAAGATATATTTGACAAATCTGTAAAAGTAGAAGAACTTAGAACAAAAGTTGGTATGGTTTTTCAAAAACCAAATCCATTCCCGAAATCTATTTATGAAAATGTTGTGTATGGACCTAAAATTCACGGAATCAAAGACAAGGCTTTATTAATGGAAATAGCAGAATCAAGCTTGAAAGGTGCTGCTCTATGGGATGAAGTAAAAGATAGATTAGATGACAATGCCTATGGTCTTTCTGGAGGTCAGCAGCAGAGACTATGCATAGCTAGGGCTATGGCTGTTCAACCAGAGATAATACTAATGGATGAACCTACATCAGCTTTGGACCCTATAGCAACTTATAAGATAGAAGAACTAATAGACCAATTGAAGAAAAACTATACCATAGTAATTGTAACCCACTCTATGCAGCAGGCAGCTAGAATATCAGATAAAACCGCATTTTTATTAATGGGAGAGTTAATAGAGTTTGATAAAACAGAAAAAGTATTTTCGAATCCAAGGGATAAAAGAACAGAAGACTACGTAACAGGAAGATTTGGTTAAACATTAATCCCTCTATATAATATAAAAAAAGAGTTGTTTTTTGATAAACGACTCTTTTTTAGTTGGAACCCTTTAACTATATCTACGTCTAATGGTATAATAGAAATAATAAGAAGGGGAAGTGATTATGTGGTTACTTTAAAAAGTATAAGTAAATTCATATCTATATTTTTATTGCTTAGCTTTATATTTGCACCTTTAACAGGATTAGAAGTTGAAGGAGCAACAGATATTAGACTTGTGGTAGATGGTACTGATATTACCCATCTTTCAGAACCTATTATTGTTAATGATAGAACCTTGGTTCCTATTAGATTTGTAGTTGAAGGAATAGGTGGAGAGGTTGAATGGGATGGCGAAGAGCGATCAGTAACAGCTACTAGAGGAGATTCAGAAATTTATTTAAAAATTGATAGCTATTTATTCAGTTACAACAATGGTGAAAAACATGGCTTAAGTGATGTGGCACCAGAAATAAATAACCTTGGAAATGGTGACAGAACTTACGTACCATTAAGACTAATAACTAATGCATTTGGTATTGGAATAAAATGGGATGGTGAGAATAGGACTGTAAATATAAACTCTAATGAAACTTCAGAAGTAGAAGATTTTTTTCAAGTGAATATTACCTCTCATAAGGACGGAGATAATATAACGGGAGAAGAAGATATTTTGGTAGATATACCGGATAATTTAATTAATTCTGAAAATGAAATTAGACTGATACTTATAGAGAAGGGTAAAAACACCGGTTTTATAATTGATAAATCAAGCACAGATAATTCTACATTAAAGTATATGCCTAAAATGTCTGAAAATGGTGAAAAACTTCTAGTTGCTGCTATTTATAAGGAAGAAGAATTTTTGGCTGGAGATTTAGTAGATATAAATATTAATATAAATCCAGAAGTATCTTTAATGGGAGTGGAAGAAGGAGAAACATACAGTGGTCGTATAAACCTGGAAAGTGACTTAAACTTTTTCCCTAAATATGTCAGATATCAATTAAAAAATATTGGAAGTGAGAGAACTATCCTGTCTGGCGAGCAGGATCCTTTAGGAAGTTACACCTGGACACCTACTTACGAAAACAACGGGACATATGAGATAAAGGCTATAGCATATGATGATAAGGATAATTCCTATGAAAGTAATGGAATAAAGGTGAATTTCGATTTAGAAAGAGTTATGACATTAAGAGGGGTATCAGAGGGTATGGAGATAGATGGTGCCGTCAACCTTATAGCTAATAGAAACTTTAATGTAAATGAGACCCACTATCTTATAAGAGATAAGGGTTCAGAAGAAGAAAGAGTATTAAAAACAATCCCATATGGTGGATACTTATGGTTTCCAGGACCTGAGGAATCAGGAGAATACGACTTAAAAGTTAGAGTAGAAGATACAAGAGGTAATTTTCACGATAGTCCTTGGATTGGAGTAGAAGTTCTTGGAACACCTAAGTTGATATTTAATGGAATAGGACCTAATGAAGTAGTAACAAATGAAAAAGAATTAACTTATAAAACAAATGTAGAATTGGAAGATTTAAAATTTATATTTACTGATAAAGAAAACGGTTCTCGGAGGATAATTCACAAAAATTTTAATGATGAAGAAGTTCCTACTTATAAACCTGTGGGGACAGAGACTGGGAAAATGATTGTAAAAGCCGAGGGTTTGTATAATGGAAAAATCCTAAGCACTGAAGAAGTAGATTTCAATGTATACCTTGATGAAACATATCCATCAAGACCAATAACAGAAAAAGATAAATTCAAAGATTTTGCTTCAAAATTAGCCTTAGAATCTCAAGAAAAAACAGGAATGTCTGCAGCATTACAAACGGCTCAAGCTATACTTGAAACTGGTTGGGGAAAGTACGTACCTGTTGATAAATATACAGGTAAATTTTCATATAATATGTTTGGAATAAAAGGTGAAGGTACCAATGGATCAATAATTTCAAATACCTGGGAAGTATATAATGGAGTGAGCTATAGAGTAGACGATTATTTTAGAGCTTACAACGATGAAAATGAAGCCTGGGAAGACCATAAAAATATTCTATTAAATCTAGAAAGATACAAGATTTTTAGAGATGTGATGTACGATAGCTCTAAAGGAGCTTGGGCTGTTAAAAGAGCTGGTTATGCTACAGATCCTTTATATGCTATTAAACTTATGGATATAATTGAAAGTAACAATTTACAAAAACTCGATGAAGTAGAAATTTAAAAAATGAAGCAAAAATATGTTTCAAACTTATAATTGGATGGTAAAGGAATATTTTGGGACCTGAAAATCCCATTATTTCTTTTACCTTTTTTAATTTTTTCCAAAAACTTTTTCACAGTAATTAATCGTTACTCATAATTGTTTTTCCTGTGTTGATTTTCACCGTAATTGCTATATAATTTAAACATAGGGTATTATATAAAACTATGTAAGAATAAAACTTTATATGTATTTTTTTATATGTTACAATAAATAATTGATAAATTCAATTAAATGTATTTGATATTAGGAGTAAATATATGAATTTAATAAATCTTATTAAAAAAATCGAAAGTATTTTAAATGAATATAAAGAACTAAAAAATAGAAATAATATTTTCCAAACATTGTTTGAGAAAATGCCTTTAGGTATAGCTGTTATTAAAAATTTTAATGAGGTATTATATGTAAATGAGAAACACATTGAAATAACAGGTAAGAATAGAGAAGATTTTAATGGTAAAACCTGGCTGAAACTCACCCATCCGGATGATTTAGAAAAGGATATGAAACTTTTTGATGAGTTTAAAAAGGGAGAAAATGATGGCTATACATTAGAAAAAAGATATATGAACGTTGACGGAAGTTATATTTGGGTCAAATTAACTATACATCCTATAGATATGAAAGGCAAAAATAAAATATATATATCACTAATTGAAGATATAAATGAAAAAAAATTAGCAAAAGCCGAACTTCTGGAAAGTGAAAGAAATAAAAGCATACTCCTCTCAAACCTACCTGGCATTGCTTATAGGTGTAGGTTTGATAAGAACTGGACAATGGAATATTTATCAGAAGGATGTTATAGCCTTACTGGATATAAAGCAGAAGAAATAATAGATAATAAAAAGATAGCCTATAATGACTTGATTTCTAATGAGTATAGAGAAAAAGTATGGAAGAAGTGGGTGGATGCAGTTGATAAAAAAGAAAAATTTATTTATGAATATCCAATTATTACAGCAGATAATGAAGAAAAATGGTTGTTTGAACAAGGACAGGCGTTATACGGTGAAAATGAATCTGTAGAAGCGCTAGAGGGATTAATAATAGATATAACAGCTAGAAAGAAAAAAGAACAAGAAATAGAATATCTTAATAACCACGATTATTTAACTGGATTATACAATAGAAGGTATTTAGAAAAAGCAAAAGAAAAATTTAATAAAAAAGAATATCACCCTATTTCTATAATTGTTTGCGATATAAACGGGTTAAAATTAATAAATGATGCCTTTGGTGAAAAAAAAGGCGATGAATTCATAATAAAAACATCTGACTTGCTAAAGAGACATATAAGGGAAAATGGTATATTAACTAGAACCGGTGGTGATGATTTCACTTTTTTAATGTTTAATACAAAACGAAAAGAAAACTACGAAATAGTAAAAAAAATAAAACAAGAGTCTAAAGATAAATATATTGAAATTTCCGGAAAAAAATACAATATTAATATTTCCGTAGGGTATTGTACAAAGGTAAATGAAAAAAGATCAATAGAGGATGCAGTTTCTGAAGCAGAAGATTTTATGAGAAAAAGAAAAATATTAGAAGGAAAAAGTTCCCATAATTCAATACTTTCTTCTATTAAAGCGACTATGTTTGAAAAAAGCCAAGAAACTGAAGAGCATGCAGAAAGACTTGTTTATTATGCAAGAAAAATAGGAGAAAAAATAGGCCTTTCCCAGGATACTATTGATGATTTAGTTTTATCTGCTAACCTTCATGACCTAGGAAAAGTTGGAATAGACAATCAAATTTTAATAAAAGAAGAAAAACTAAGTGAAAAAGAATGGGAAGAAATAAAAAAACATCCTGAAATAGGTTATAGAATAGCTTTATCTTCTCCTGATATTGCTCATATAGCAGAATATGTCCTATGTCATCATGAAAAATGGGACGGTACTGGATATCCACAAGGTCTTAAAAAAGAACAAATACCCTTAATTTCAAGAATAATTTCAATAGTTGATGCATACGATGCTATGACTTCTTCAAGACCATACAATATTATTAAAAATAAAAAAGAAGCAGTTGAAGAATTAAAATTATTTTCAGGAAAGCAATTTGACCCTAAATTAACAGGAATATTTACAAAGATTTTAGAAGGGGAAGAAGACCATGAAAATTAGTAAGATAAAAAGTATTCATAGACCGGCCTTAGTAATAATCATTGCTTTAATAGCATATAATTTATTTGCAGGTAATGATGTACCTAAAAATTATAAAAATATGGAAAAAACTACAGTAGAAAGGGTAGTAGATGGTGACACTATTGTAATTTCAGGAGGAGAAAGGGTTAGATTAATAGGAATTAACACCCCTGAAAGCGTAAAGGAAGCTGGAAAAGTTGAATACTTTGGAAAAGAAGCCAGTAGTTATACAAAAAATAAGATTGAAGATAAAACTATATATTTAGAAAAAGATGTTTCGAATAGAGATGACTATGATAGATTGTTGAGATACATATATCTAGAAGATGGTACATTTTTTAATGAACTTATAGTAAAAGAAGGATATGCCTTTGCAGTAACATATCCTCCTGATGTTAAATATAATGAAATCCTGCGTGAAGCTGAAAATTATGCTAGAGAAAATAATTTAGGCCTTTGGGGAGAATCTGATTAGATTTTCCACTAAAGGATTGTATATAGCTATTAAATGAATAAAGATATACTAATTATTCCTTAAAGACTTTCTTAAAGCTTCTATCTATACCTATAGATCCTATAGGTGCAGTAATGACGACAGATAAAACAGCTATAGTAAGAATTAAATTACCCGAGGGTATCCCCATAGTTAAAGGTACTGCTCCAATAGCTGCCTGCACAGTAGCTTTTGGAATATATGAAACAGAACAGAAAGCCTTTTCTTTTTTATTCAAATCGGTTTTAATTAGAGAAAGACTAACACCAATTATCCTAAAAAATAGTGCACTTATAACTAAAAATACAGAAGATAATCCTGTATTTCCAAAGTAAGTGATATTAACAGCTGCGCCTACAAGTACAAATAAAAGAAGTTCAGCTCCAACCCAAATTTTAGAGAACTTACTCATAAGTCTTTTGGCTAAAATTTCATAAAATTTCAATATAGTTATGCCTAAAGACATGACAGCTAAAAGTCCAGATATTTGAATATACCCTGTAAGTAAATCTTCTAAAGTTACTAAAAGAAAAGATACACTTAGTATAATCATAACCTTTATAGTATCCCTTATATGAATTTTTTTAAAAAACCATATTAAAAACAGACCACATATAAGTCCAAGTAATAGTCCCAAGACAATAGAGATTGGTACGGAGATAAGAGACAAGAAATTAAAACCTTGTCCTTTATACATACTTAAAAATGAAGTAAATAAAATAATAACATAGACATCATCTACGGATGCAGCAGCTAAAATCATCTGAGGAATTCTTTTTTCTTTTCCGTAACCATGCTGTATTAGAAAAATCATTCTCGGTACTATAACAGCCGGCGATACTGCAGCAACTACAGTTCCAAGTATAGCAGCCTCTAAAAGGGGAATATTAAATAATATTGGTGCAATAATTATTATAGCTAAGATTTCCAAACTGGCAGGTATAAAACTTAAAAGTAAGGCAGGTCTACCTACTTTCTTAAGATCTTCCAAATCCAATGTAAGTCCTGCTTTTAAAAGTATTACGATAAGAGCAATTTCCCTCAAGTCTGGAGAAATATTTAAAATATCTTCTGAAATGTAATTAAGAACGTAGGGTCCCAAGATAACACCTGTAAGTATCATTGCAATTATGCCTGGTATTTTTATGCGATTGAATAAACCACTAAGAGTAAAGCCTATAATCATTATTAATGACAAACTAAATAACATTAAATTCTCCCTTCAGAACAAAAAAAGCTAATGTTCTGCTATTGTATTTGCAGAAGTCATCAGCTTTAAAAGCGGTTTTAGCAATTGCTAAGGGAGAACTTCATTCCCTTAGAGAATATTAACATAAAAATTAGTAAGAATCAATTAGAAATTTGATATATCTGTGATATAATGTAGTTCAATTACATTGAGTTGGAATAATAAAGTAAATTTATAATAAAGTAAACATATAATAAAAAGTTCCAATAAATGTGTAGTATTTAAATTCAGTAGGAGGAAAAAATAATGAAAGAGGTTAATAGTATTTTTGATGTAATTGGTCCTATTATGATTGGTCCATCAAGTTCTCATACTGCAGGTGCTGCTAGATTAGGAAGAATAGCAAGGTATGCAGCTCAAAAAGATATTGAAAAGGTTGTAGTTTATCTTCACGGTTCTTTTGCTGAAACGGGAGAAGGCCACGGTACTAAAAAAGCTATAGCTGCAGGGTTGCTAGGTATGGAACCTTATGATGATAGACTAAAGAATTCTCTTGAAATAATGAAAGAAAAAAACATTCATATAGAATTTAGTAAAAAGAACCTTAAGACAGTTCATCCAAACACAACAATGATATCAATAGAAACATCAAAAGGAGAAATAGTCAAAGTAAGGGGCTCATCAATAGGCGGAGGAGCAGTAATAGTCACAAATATAAATGGATTTGAAGTTGAAATTACTGGTGAGTATTATACAATTATTACAAAGCATATAGATGCAAAAGGAGTAATAAGAGATGTTGCGAATATTCTTGCAGAAGAAAGTGTTAATATAGCTAATATGAAGGTAATTAGGAGTCATAGTAAAAAAGAAGCATCTATGATTATAGAAACAGACGAAACAGTAGAAATACAAGTTATAGATAAAATAAAAAAAATGGAAAAGATGTTAGACTTAATATACATACTTCCTATAAAGGAGGATGAAAATGTATAGAAGTGGAAAAGATATTTTGGAGATATGTAACAAAAAAAATATTACTATATGGGAACTAGCCTTGGAAACAGAAATAAGGGATACACATATTGAAGAAAAACAAATCATGGAAAAAATGGAAGAAGTCTATAGAGTAATGAAAAACGCTTCTGAATCGTCAGTTAAAAAAAACAGAAAAACCTTGGGAAGAGTTATAGGAGGAGAATCAAAAAAATTAAAAACCCAAATGGATAGCGGTAAAACCATATGTGGAGATGTATTAAATAAGGCGATGATAAAAGCTTTTTCAACTTCTCAACACAATGCATCAATGGGTAAAATTTGTGCGGCGCCTACAGCTGGATCTAGCGGCATAATACCTGCGGCCATAATAACAATAGTTGAAGAATACAACTTATCAAAAAAAGAAGCTATAAGAGGATTGTTTACATCATCAGCCATAGGAAAAGTGATAACAATAAATGCTACTGTATCAGGAGCTGAAGGCGGATGTCAAGCTGAGTGTGGCTCAGCAGCAGCGATGGCTTCTGCTGCAGTCGTAGAAATGATGGGTGGCTCACCTGAAATGGCACTAAATGCAGCAGCTATTTCACTTAAAAATATTATGGGGTTAATATGTGATCCTATAGCAGGATTAGTTGAATCTCCCTGTTCAAAACGCAATGCTTCAGGAGTAGTTAATGCTATGATATCGGCTGAAATGGCTTTAGCTGGAATAGAGAGCGTTATTCCTTTTGATGAAGTAGTAGAAGCTATGAAAAGTGTGGGTGATGGTATGCATAGCGATTTTAAAGAAACAGCTAGAGGAGGCATAGCTATAACACCTACAGGAATTAAGATTAAAGAAAGTATTAAAAAGTGCTAAAATACTTTATATATTTAAAAAAATTAGGTATAATAACTTATGACAATAATACAAATTGGAGGAAATTATGGGTATCAGATCAGATATGGGAATTGACTTAGGTACAGCTACTGTACTTGTTTACATTAAAGGAAAAGGAATCGTACTACAGGAACCATCTGTAGTTGCTATCGATAGAAATACAGATAAAATTTTGGCAGTTGGAGAAGAAGCAAGATCAATGCTTGGAAGGACTCCCGGCAATATTGTAGCAATAAGGCCCCTTAAGGATGGAGTTATCTCGGATTTTGACATTACAGAAAAAATGTTAAAATACTTCATAAAAAAAACTATTGGAAAATCAATATTTAAGCCAAGGGTAATTGTATGTGTTCCTAGCGGAGTAACTGAAGTAGAAAAAAGAGCAGTGTTAGATGCTTGTAATCAAGCCGGAGCTAAAAAAACATACTTAATAGAAGAACCTGTTGCAGCGGCAATAGGAGCTGGAGTAGAACTATCCAAACCTTCAGGCAGTATGATTATAGATATGGGAGGAGGAACTACAGATGTTGCAGTTCTATCCTTGGGAGGAATAGTAGTTAGCAAATCAATTAAAATAGCAGGAGATAAATTTGATGAGGCTATAGCTAGGTACATAAGAAAAAAATACAATGTTATGATAGGTCTAAGAAGTGCAGAAGATTTAAAAATAAGTATAGGAACAGCTTTTCCTGTAGAGGAAGAGAATTTTGTAGAAGTAAGAGGTAGAAATTTAGTTACGGGATTACCTAAAAATTTAACTATTTCATCTACAGATATGTTGGAAGCATTGGAAGAAACTGTAACAACAGTTGCTGATGCGGTTCACGCAGTACTTGAAAAAACGCCACCAGAACTATCTGCAGATATAAGTGAAAAAGGCATAATAATGACAGGTGGAGGTTGCTTATTAAAAGGTCTTGATAAGTTAGTGGCTAAAAGAACTGGAGTACCTGTTTACATTGCAGAAGATCCTATATCTTGTGTAGCAGAAGGTACAGGAAAAGCTTTAGAAATGCTTGATGTTTATGAAAGTTCATTGCTTTCTAGTGATAGTAAAAAAAGTTATAGAGAATAGAGAATGTAGTTTTTATATACTTTTATTTGGAGGTAATATGAAGGTAAGAAAAGCAGTAATACCAGCTGCAGGATTAGGAACCAGATTTTTGCCAGCCACAAAGGCACAACCAAAAGAAATGATTAACATATTTGATAAGCCCTCAATACAGTATATAGTAGAAGAGGCTGTAGCTGCTGGAATTGAAGATATATTAATAATATTAGGAAGAAATAAAACATCGATTGAAGATCATTTTGATAAATCTTACGAACTAGAAGATAAATTAAAAGAAAAAAGAAAATTAGATTTACTAAAAGAGATAGAAAATATTTCGAAATTAGGAAACATACAGTATATAAGACAAAAAGAGCCTTTAGGATTAGGACATGCAGTGAACTGTGCTAGATCTTTTATAGGTGATGAACCCTTTGCAGTTATGTTGGGAGATGATATTGTAAAATCAAAAACACCATGTATAAAACAGTTAATCGACAAATATGAAGAATACAATAGTACTATAATAGGAGTACAAAAAGTACCTGAAAAAGATGTGAGTAAATACGGTATATTAAAAGGGGAAAAAATTTCCGAGAGATTTTATAAGGTAAGTGACTTAGTAGAGAAACCTACAATAGAACAAGCTCCTTCTAATATAGCAATACTAGGTAGGTATGTAATTAGTCCTGATATTTTTGATATTTTAAAAAACACAAAACCAGGAGCAGGAAACGAAATACAGCTTACTGACGGATTAAAAGACTTGTCTAAAATACAAGATGTGTATTCTTATATCTTTAAAGGAAAAAGGTACGACGTAGGAAATAAACTAGGTTTTTTAGAAGCTACAGTTGAGTTTGCCCTAGATGATAAGGAACTAGGTAATAATTTTAGAGAGTATTTGAAAAATATGATTAAATAAAGGAGATGGGTGTTTTGGAATATAAAGAAAGATATAGGGAATGGTTAAAAAATAAGTATATAGATAAAGAAACCAAAAATGAAATTCTTAAGCTTACAGATGAAGAAGTAAAGGAAGCCTTTTATTCTGATTTAGAATTTGGAACTGGTGGGATGAGAGGAATAATGGGGGTAGGAACAAATAGAATCAACAAATATACTATAGCAAAAGCAACTCAGGGGCTGGCAAACTTTATAAAAAGCAAAGACATTAAATATCCTTCTGTAGCTATATGTTATGACTGTAGAAAAAATTCAAGATACTTTGCAGAAGTTGCTTCTAGGGTTCTAGCAGGAAATGATATTAAAGCATACCTATTTAAAGAGTTAAGACCAACACCGATGCTATCATATGCAGTTAGATATTTAGAAGCTACGGCGGGTATTATAATAACAGCTAGCCATAATCCACCGGAATATAATGGATATAAAGTCTATTGGGATTACGGTTGTCAGATGGTACCGGATATGTCAAAAGAACTAATTGAAGAAATTGATAAACTTAAATTTAAAAACATAAAATATTCGGACTTTAAAAATGAAGTTGAGAAAGAAAATATAGTTGAAATACTCGAAATAATTGAAGATTCATTTATAGAAAAATCAAAAACTTTAAGTATTAACGAGAATATAGATAAGAATATTAAAATAGTTTATACTCCACTTCATGGAACAGGTATAGTGCCTATAAAAAGGCTTTTAGAAGAGATGGATTACCAAAATCTGTATATAGTAGAAGAACAAATGGAGCCTGACGGTAGTTTTCCAACTGTTAAATCTCCTAATCCAGAAGATGAAAAAAGTTTTGAACTTGCAATAAAAAAAGCAAAAGAAGTAGATGCTGAACTCATACTTTCAACAGATCCAGACGGAGATAGACTTGGAGTAGCTTGTAAAGATAAAGATGGAAACTATAAGCTTCTTACTGGAAATGAAACTGGAGCTTTATTTATATACTATATTTTAGAATCGATGAAATTAAAAAATGAAATAAAAGAAAATTCTTTGATTATTAAAACCATAGTTACCAGCGAGTTGGGAAGAGTAATAGCAAGCAACTATGGAGTTAACTGCGAAGATACATTAACGGGTTTTAAATTCATTGGAGAAAAAATAGAAGAATACAGCAAAACTAAAGATAAAAATTATATATTTGGATACGAAGAAAGCGCTGGATACCTAATTGGGGAATATGTGAGAGATAAAGATGCTGTTTCAGCTGCATTAATAGCGTCAGAAATGGCCGGATACTTTAAGAAAAATGGAAGTTCATTAAATGAAGAATTGAAAAAACTTTACGAAAAATATGGATACTACTTAGATGAACTTCAAAACATTAAGCTTGAAGGTATAGAAGGCAAAGAAAAAATAGAAAAAATTATAAACACTTTTAGGAATAAGAACTTGAATGAATATTTTAATGGAAAAATACTTATGAAGAAGGATTATCAAGAAAGAATTTCTATGGATTTTACTAAAAATGAAAAAGTTTCAATTAATCTACCAGAATCAAATGTGCTAAAGTATATCTTTGAAGATGGTTCAAGCTTTGTTATAAGGCCTTCAGGAACGGAACCTAAATTAAAAATATATTATTCCGTAGTTGATAAGAGCTTAGAAAAATCTAAAGAAAAATATAAAAATATATATAAAAAGGTTAATGAAATAATAGATAAAGTTTAGGGGTGAAATATGAAGATGAAAAAAATACTTCTATATATCCTTATAGGTACTTTAATTGCTTCAAATTCAATGCTAGCCTATGGTGAAGTTAATCCTTCTAGGGAAGAATTAGAGTCTATGATTGAAGAAGTAGCATTAAAAAGGGGAATACCTTCTGTTATCATGAAAGCAATAGCAAGAACGGAATCTGTATTTCAACATTATGAATCGGATGGGAGTGTTAAAATAGGTTCTTCTGGTAGTATAGGGCTAATGCAGATACATAACAGCAGGGGAACTTATGATAGTAGCAGGTTAAAAAGTGACATCTATTACAATATAGAAGTTGGTGCAGATATACTTCTAGACAAATGGGATATGAGTGCATCTAAAAAAATTCCTACAGTTGGTTATATGGATCCTAATATTCTTGAAAGTTGGTATTTTCCACTTTGGGCATATAATAGTTATGTGGAAAGCAACAATCCCAATATGATTCCTTATTATTTTGGCACCTGGACCAAAGAACACTGTTATCAGGACTTAATATACCTTGTTTTAAAATCAGAGTATAATCAGGAAATAAGTAGTATAGACACATCATATTTGCCAAAAGAAGGTTTGCCGGAAAAGACTTTAAATATACCCTATCCTGACGAAGTTCATAAAGGGGATATACTTTTATTTAGTCAAGGTGATAAAGTTCGTATAAAAACTAGTTCAACTTTAAATTTAAGACAGGAGCCCTTTGGCGAAATAATAGGGAAGGTTAATAATGGTGATGAATTTTATATTAAAGAAGAACCTTATTTAGAGAGAGGATACTATTGGCATAAAATAGCCAAGGAAGATGGTAGTGAGCTTGGATGGGTTGCTAGAAATTGGCTGGTTTTAGTTGAGAAAAAATCCTTGGAAGAAAATATTGATCAAAGGGATAAAAAAGAAATTCCAGAAATAGAATTTCAAGATATAGAAAATCATTGGGCAAAAGAATTTATTGAAGACTTATACATAAAAGGGATAGTAAAAGGGAAATCTCAGTTTGAATTTAAACCTAATGACGAAGTAACAAAAGAAGAATTTTATGTAATGCTGGATAGGATTTTAGAATTTGAAAATTCTGAAAAAGAATTAATTATCAAAGATTTGGACCAGGTAAGTGATTGGGCTTTTGAAGCTACCTATATGCTTTATAAAAATAATATAATTGATACGGAAGAAGGGAATATATTTCCTAAAGCCTCTATTACAAGAAAAGAAGTAGTTAAATCTTTAGGAAGGATTCTGAAATTCCATGGAGAGTATGAACCGATAATTTTTGAAGACATAGATGAGTTAGATAAAGATGAATTAGAAGGATTGTTAAAGGTTTATTCAACAGGACTAATAAATGGAAAGGATGAAAAGACCTTTGCTCCAGATGATTCCATCACACGGGGTGAGTTATCTAAACTTTTAAACATGATTTATGAAAAAGATCTTGTATATAAAATAGAATAATAAATGAGCGTGCTTTTAAACAGCAGGCTCATTTATTTTATCATAATCTTGAGGTCCATTCATACCATTAAACTCTCTTCTTTGTCGAAGAAACATAAAAATTGTTAGAATCAAAGTTAATATATCAGCAATTGGCTGAGCATAAA
>Ga0102925_1000975_pt1 | contig 15649 bp, 17 predicted proteins | sample SalPonR1_A_D1_MG_FD_78216 | JGI IMG/M metagenome (GOLD analysis project Ga0102925, IMG submission 78216) | Salt pond soil microbial communities from South San Francisco under conditions of wetland restoration - Salt Pond MetaG R1_A_D1_MG | ecosystem: Environmental > Aquatic > Marine > Intertidal...
AGTTCGACCACTCCGCCCAGATCCGGTTCTCGATTTCCCGAACGCCTGCCGGATCGGCCTCCTTCAGCGCCTCGAACAGCGGATCGAGATCGCTGTCATCCGCCTGTGACATGGAGACGGCAATCAACGTTGCGGCACCTGCGGCCGCGGCGGCATTGAGAATCTGTCGGAGGGTGCCCATAACGGGGAAGATAGCGAAGAGTTCGGGGAAATCACCTCCCCCCGTGTTCATTTTTCAAGGAGCGCCCCATGACAGACGTGATCGACGCCGCCGTTACGGCATTGAACGAGAAACTCGGCGACGACGGCTTCGACGGCACGGCCAAGTTCGTGATCGAGGATGAGGGGGCGATCATGCTCGACGAGAGCGGCGCCCACGCTGGCGACGATGAGGCGGATGTCACCATGACCGCCGACACGGACACCTTCCGCTCGATCCTCGACGGAAGCCTCAATCCGACTTCGGCCTTCATGACCGGAAAACTCAAGATCGACGGCGACATGGGCGCGGCGATGCGGCTCGGGAACGCGCTGGCCTGATGGAGCCCGCCCCGATCTTCCACGCCGATCTGGCGGAAGGTCCCGATGGGGGCGAAGCCTGGGTCGTCGCCGCCGCGGACGGCACCCGCCTGCGCGTCGCGGCCTGGCCCGGCGGGGACGCCGGCACGGTGCTCGTCTTTCCGGGACGCAACGAGCACGTCGAGAAATACGGGCGCACCGCAGGGGCTCTCGCCCGCATGGGCTACGCGACCGTCGCGATCGACTGGCGCGGCCAGGGTCATTCCGACCGCGCCCCCGGCAGCGGCGACCGCGGCCACGTCGACGCCTTCGCCGACTACCAGAGCGACGTCGCCGCGATGATGGCCCTCGTCGACAGCGCGGGACTGCCCGAACCGCTCTTTCTCCTCGCCCACTCGATGGGCGGCGCGATCGGGCTCCGCGCGCTGGCCGAGGGTCTCGGGGTCCGGGCGGCCGCCTTCAGCGCGCCGATGTGGGGCATCCAGATGGCGGCCTACCTGCGCCCCCTCGCCCGCGGCGTCTCCGCCGTCGGCCGCGCGACCGGGCTGGGGCTTCGCGAGGTCCCGGTCGGCCGTCGCGAGAGCTATCTCGTGGTCACGGCCTTCGACGAGAACGCGCTCACCAGCGACGAGGCGACCTACGACTGGATGGTCAGCCACGCGGTCCGCGACCCGCGCCTCGCGCTCGGCCGGCCCACGCTCACCTGGCTGCACGAGGCGCTTGCCGAGACACGCCGTCTGCTTAACGTTCCGAAGCCCGACGTGCCCGCCTATGTCGGGATCGCCGCCGAGGAGGCCATCGTCGACAACGGCGCGATCCGTCACCTCGCCGGCACCTGGCCGGGCATCCGCGTCGAGGAATACGCCGGCGCGCGCCATGAACTCATGATGGAGCGCGCCGAGGTCCGCGACCGGTTCCTCGCAGCCGTCGACGCGCATTTCCGCGCCGCCGCTCCCGCCGCCTCCGCCGGCGCCCGGATATCCCGCGGGTGACGCGCCCGCAGGTCCGGCGGCGGCCGAACTACCGGTCCGCCTCGACCACCTGCTTCTGGCGCCCGAGCCCTTCGACGGACGCCTCGACGATGTCCCCGGGCTTCAGGTAGCGCTGCGGCGACTTGCCCATGCCGACCCCGGGCGGTGTGCCGGTGGCGATGATGTCGCCGGGATGCAGCGTCATCATGCGGCTCAGATAGCTGATGATCTGGGCCACGGAGAAGATCATCGTCGTCGTCGCGCCGGTCTGCATCACCTCGCCGTTCACGGTGAGGTCCATCGCGAGCCTCTGCGGATCTCCGACCTCGTCCGGGGTCACGAGCCAGGGGCCCACTGGGCCGAAGCCGTCGCAGCTTTTCCCCTTCGTCCACTGTCCGCCCCGCTCGAGCTGGAAGGCGCGCTCTGAGACATCGTTGAAGACGCAGTAGCCCGCCACGTGCGACAGGGCCTGCTCGACGGAGACGTATTTCGCCGCGCGCCCGATCACCACGCCGAGTTCGACCTCCCAGTCGACCTTCCCGGCGCCTTTCGGGATCGGGATCGGGTCGTTCGGCCCCGAAAGCGCGGAGGTCGCCTTGAGAAACAGGATCGGCTCGTCTGGCGCGGCCATTCCGGATTCGGCCGCGTGGTCGGAATAGTTGAGCCCGATGCAGAGCACCTTGCCCACGCCGCCCACCGGCGGCCCCAGCCGCGGCGCGCCTTCCACGCGCGGCAGGTTTTCCGGGTTCACCCGGCCGAGCCGGGCAAGATTCGCTCCCGACAGGTCCGACATCATGTCCGACAGGTCGCGCATCCGCCCGTCTTGATCGACGACGCCCGGCCGCTCCTCGCCGGGCGGTCCGTATCTGAGAAACTTCACCGGTCATCCTCCCCAAAGACGCGCGGGCCCCCACCCTCGCGCCAGCAGATGCGGGCAGCCTAGGGGCAGCCCGCGCAAGGGCAAGGCACAACCCGCTGGCGAACGGCGGTTTTCGGGAAAGTGCGGCAGTCGTGCCGCGGCTCAGATCTCGATCTCGGCGAAGGCTTCGCGCAGGGCGCGGCTCCAGGCGAGGCTCATGTTCTGGAACGCCTCGTCCTGCGGCTCGATCCGCCGCTTCTCGGAGATGCGCAGCGCGTCCTTCGCGATCACCGCGAGATCGAGCGGCATCCCCACGGACAGGTTGGAGCGCAGCGTAGAGTCCATCGACAGGAGAACCGCCTTCTTGGCATCCGAGAGCGATGTCTCGGGTCGCACGACCCGGTCGAGGATGGGTTTGCCGTACTTGTGCTCGCCGATCTGCAGGAATGGCGTGTCGCTCGTCGCCTCGATGTAGTTGCCCTCCGGATAGACGAGGAACATCCGCATGTCCCCGCCCTCGCGCTGGCCGGCCACGATCATCGAGGCCGACGCGCTCTGGGACTGCCGTTCGAGCTTGCCCGATATGGTGGACGTCACGTCCGACAGCATGTTCCCGGCGACCTCCGCCACCGCGAGCATCGTGGGCGCGAGCAGGATCGAGGTGTCGGGCGTCGCGTCGGGATCTTCCGTCGCCTCCGCCAGCCGCGCGATCGTCGTCTGCGAGACCGACAGGCTGCCGGCCGTCATGATCGCGATCACCCGGTCGCCGGGCACTTCGAAGGTGAACATCTTCCTGTAGATCGCGATATTGTCGAGTCCGGCATTGGTCCGCGTATCCGACAAGAGCACCATGCCCTCGTTCAGAAGGAGACCGACACAATATGTCATGGCAGCGCTGCTCCTTGCCCCAAGCCGTGGCATGCTATGGCGGCGCGCGACGCTGCGCAACGGCAATCCTGCCGCGCTGCAGCGGCCGATCTCACAGGCTTTTGACTGGCGGCCGTGGCCCGGCCTGTCATGGTCGAGAAGTGATGGAAATCTGCGCCTCATGATCTTCTCGGCACGCGTCCGGCTGCTCCCCGGAGCGCTTTGCGCCCTGCTCGCGCTCCCCGCCTCGGCCGGACCGGCCGCGGAGACCTTCGCCGCCTATTACCGGCAGCTCGAGCACACGCTCGTCTCCCAGGGAGCGCTCAGGACCGACCGCGGCTCCCCCGCCTCGGATGCGGCGAGCCTCGTTCGCGACTTCGTGGACGTGGCGCTGACCTCGGAGTACGCGGGCGGCAGCCTGACGGCGGGCGCGGGTCAGCGGGAGGCCAAGCCGCTTCTGCGCTGGGAGGACACCGTGCGGATGCAGGTGCTCTTCGGCGTCTCGGTGCCCCCGGCCCGGCGCGAGGCCGACCGTCGGGCGATCCGCGCCTATGCCGACAAGCTCGCCCGCGTCACCGGCCACCGGATCACGCCGGCGGGCCGGGACGCGAATTTCCACGTCCTCGTCGTGAGCGAGGCCGAAAGGCGGAGCCTGTCCAGCCAGCTCCCCAAACTGATCCCCGGCATCAGCCCCTGGATGGTGCGCACGATCTCGCGGATGGGCCGCAACCACATCTGCATGGTGGTGGCCGAACCCCACGCCGACCGCCGCCGGGGCTATGCCCGCGCCGTCGCGATCGTCCGCGCCGAATCGTCGGGACGCCTGCGCCAGTCCTGCATCGAGGAGGAACTGGCCCAGGGAATGGGCCTCCCGAACGACTGTCCGATGGCCGTTCCGTCGATTTTCAACGACGATCAGCAATACGCTTTGTTGACCCGGCGTGATGAGCTGCTGCTCAGCATGCTCTATGACGCCTCCCTTGCCTCAGGCATGACCCGGGCCGAGGCGATGCCCCGGATCACGCGACTCTCACGGCGCCTCGCGACCCGGTGAGCCCCGGGTGATCGCCCCGCGAGACGCGCCGGTATTTTCTGGAACAACCTGATCTCGCCGCTCACGCGCGGCGCGCCGCTGCGGAGACGGCGTTGAAACATTTCCCTGCGCCTGGGCGCGCAACACTGCCTCACATCCAGTTGTTGTGCATCAGCGCGCAGAAAGGATGTCAACGACCGCGAATTTCACTCGGCATGCCTTTGCATACATCGTCAGTCTTCGGAGGCGCAAACCTCCCGACGCAAACACAAGACAGACCTTGAAAGGAACCGGCACATGAAACTCTTCGCACTCACCACCGCCCTCGTCGTCGCGGCTTCCGCTCCGGCCTTCGCCAACGACCAACTCGCCCGCTCGCTCGGCATCGAGCCCGGCGCCCTCACCCGCTCGCAGCTCGCGCAGGTCAAGGCCTCGATCGAGAACGACGACGACAACCGGATCGCCCGCGAGCTTGCCGAGCGCTTCTCGGCCGGCGAAGTCTCCACGATGAGCACCGGCATCTCCGCCGGCCACTCCCAGCTCGCCGCCCGCTTCGGCGTCGATCCGCAGGCGTTCTCGGTGGCCGAACTGGCCTCCCTCAAAGCCCTCGTCGACAACGACGACGACAACCGCGCGGTCAAGGCGGAGATCGCGCAGGTCCGCGACGGCGGCATCGTCTCGACGATGAGCACCGGCGTCTCGGCCGGGCACGCACAGCTCGCCGCAAACCTCGGTCTGGACGCGGCGGACTACAGCTTCGCCGAGCTCGTGAACATCAAGGCGAGCTACGACCCGACCGATCCGACGAACTGATCCCCGCGCCGCGGCGCACGACATCCCCCCTGCCGCTCGTAAGAGCCCCCCGAGGTGCGTCGCGGAGAGGCCGGTCCCGTCCGAAAGGGCGGGGCCGGTTTCGTTTGCGGTTCAGGCGACACCACTCGCCGTCCGCGTTCCGCCCCCGCCCGAAATGCCCTTTTTTGGCCAGTTTCTTGTGGACATTACAGGCCAGCCAAATCGCAGGGAAAGCCCCGATGTTTGCACAGACTGCCGATCACCGCCCCATATGGGGCCTCGTGGCGTTTTTCGTCGCCGCGATCGGACTGATCGCCGTGACGCTCCACATTTCGGACGTCTTCGCCGAACCGGAGCAGAGCGCCGCAACGAGCATCGGGGAGTTTGCCGCCGAGATTCGCCAGAGCGCCCGTCAGGCGCTGTCCGGTGATCCGGCACCCGCTCCGTCACCGCCCGACCGTTCCTGGACGGCCGACATAATGCTTGCCCTCACCGGCACCGTCCTGGCCGGCATCGCCACCATCCTCGGCGCCATCGGTCTTTTCCGGCGCGAGGCGCCCGCCCTCCCGACCGCCGCCATCGTGATGGGATGCAGCGCCTTCCTGATGCAGTACGTGTTCTATCTCGCGCTCCTGATCGCCGGTATCTGCCTCATGGTCGCGATCTTGAACAATCTCGGCGATATTCTCGGAGGATAGGCGTCTACTGCGCCGCCTGGTTCACCTGCACGTCGACGTCGAGCCGCTCTTCCCCGGCGCCCTGCGCCACGCCCCGGATCGGCGAGGCATCGGCCGCGTCGGCCCCCGATCCCAGCCGGATGTAGCGGTCGTCCGGGCACGACCGGTTCGACGGATCGAACCCGACCCAGCCGAGGCCGCTGACGTGCAGTTCCGCCCAGGCGTGGCTCGCCTCGTGCGCGCCCTCGTCTTCCGAGGCGAAGAGATAGCCCGTCACGTAGCGCGCGGGGATGTCGAGGGTCAGCGCGCAGGCGATCAGAGCATGCGCATGGTCCTGACAGACCCCGTGGCCCAGCGCCAGCGCCTCGACGGCGGTCGTTCCATGCGCGGTTTCCCCGGGCGTGTAGCCGATCGCGTCGGCCACGGCGTCCGACAACGCATGCGCCTTCTGCAGCGTCTCGCCAGGCGACAGGCCCGCCACCGCGTCGGCCGCGAGTTCCGTCACCGCCTTGTCCGCCCGGGTCGCCCGCGTCGCGCGGAGGTAGGCCATCGGCGGCACCGCCTCCCGGTGGCCGCGCAGAACGCCCGAGAGGTCCACCGTCTCGACCACCCCATCGACCACGATCGCCATCCGCTCCACCGGTCCCAGAAGCGAGATCGTCTCGATCCAGTCCCCGGCCCCGTCGCGAAACGCCCCGCCGCGCGATGCGCCGTCGACCGTCACGTTCCACTCGATCACCTGCTGGCCCTCGCAGAGCGACGGGGTCAACCGATGCGACTGCATAACCGCCCGCACCGGCGGCGCGAAGTGATAGACCGTTTCGTGATGCACGCTCAGCCTCATCGCGTCTCTCCGCTCAGGTAGATCCGGTGGATGACGGCGGACAGATCCGCGACCTCGTCGATGAAGCGCGTAAGGAACTCGTGAAGCCCTTCGTCGAAGATGTCCTCGACCCGCGCCTCGGCCAGTTCCGCGATCATCGCGCGCACCTTCGTCTGCGCCTCGGTCCCCCGCCCGTAGGCCCGCGCGAGCCGGTCGAGATGCCACCCCGCCTCGTCGATCGAGGTGGTGAGCGACCGGGGCGACTTCGGGTTGAGGATCAGGAAGTCCGCGATCTTCGGCGGCGTGACCTCGCCGCCGTAGGCCCAGTTGAACGCCCGATGCGCCGACATCGCGCGCAGGACCGTGCGCCACTGATAGTTGTCGAGCCCCGATCCCACGAATTCAACCTGCGGCAGCAGCACGTAGTACTTGACGTCGAGCAGCCGCGCCGTCGCATCGGCCCGCTCCAGCGTGAACCCGATATGCAGGAAATCCCAGCCGTCGTTCCTCAACTGGGTGTCGTCGACGGTGCCCTTCACCAGCGCGCACTGGCGCCGCGTCCAGTCGATCAGGTCCGAAACCGACAGCTTCGACCGTTCCGTCCGCCGCAGCGCCTGCAAGTCCTGAAACGCCGAATTCAGCGCGTCCCAGACCTGCCCGGTCAGCGCCGTCCGGACGATCCGCCCGTTTTCCCGCGCCCGCTCGATGCAGGAGGCGACGGAGGACGCGTTCTCGCTGTCGAAGAACAGGAAGCTTTCGATGTTGCGCTGCACCGGATCGCCGTATTTCTCGGCAAAGGCGGTGGCCGTCCCGCTCGCACGGAGCACGGAGTCCCACTCGCTGCGGAAGCCGCCCCCGGCGCTCGGGATCAGCGCGTTGCGCGCGCCGACCTCCAGAAGCCGCGCCGTCGTCTCCGCCCGCTCGATGTTGCGGGCGATCCAGAAGAGGTTGGAGGCGGTCCGGCTCAGCACGTCATTCCGCCATCACCCAGGTGTCCTTGACGCCGCCGCCCTGCGAGGAGTTCACCACGAGCGAGCCTTCGGTCAGCGCCACCCGCGTGAGCGCGCCCGGCACCAGCTCGATCCGCTCGCCGACGAGACAGTAGGGCCGGAGGTCGACGTGGCGCGGCGCGATACCCTCCTCGACGAAGGTCGGCACCGTCGACAGCGCGAGCGTCGGCTGCGCGATGTAGTTCCCGGGCGTCTCGGAGAGCTTGTGGCGGAATGTCTCGATCTGTTCCTTCGTGGAGCGCGGCCCGACGAGCATGCCGTAGCCGCCCGACCCGTGCACCTCCTTGACCACCAGCTCGCCGAGATGATCCAGCACGTATCGCAGGTCGTCGGGCTTCGCGCATTGCCAGGTCGGCACGTTGTTCAGGATCGGCTCCTCGCCCAGGTAGAACCGCACCATGTCCGGCACGAACGTGTAGATCGCCTTGTCGTCGGCGACGCCGGCCCCCGGCGCGGAGGCGAGCGTGACGCCGCCCGACCGGTAGACGTTCATCAGCCCCGGGATCCCCAGCATCGAATCGGGCCGGAAGCAGAGTGGATCGAGGAAGGCGTCGTCGATCCGGCGATAGATCACGTCGACCTTCCTGGGCCCCTGCGTCGTCCGCATCCAGACGAAGTCGCCTTCGACGAAGAGATCGGCGGCCTCGACAAGCTCCACCCCCATCATGTCGGCGAGAAAGGAATGCTCGTAATAGGCGGAATTGAAGTGTCCCGGCGTCAGGATCACGACGCAGGGATCGCCCTCGCATTTCCGGGGCGCCACGCTTTCGAAAGTCCGCCTCAGAAGCGCCGGATAGTTCTCGACCGGGGCGACCCGCTTGGCCTGAAACAGCTGCGGGAACATCCGCATCATGATTTCCCGGTTCTCCAGCATGTAGGACACGCCCGATGGCGTCCGGCAGTTGTCCTCGAGCACGAAGAACTCCTCCGGCCCGGTCCGCACGAGGTCGATGCCGACGATGTGGGAATAGACCCCGCGCGACGGACGGATGTTCATCACCGCCCGCTCGAAGGCTTCGTTGCAGTAGACGAGCCGGCCCGGAACACGCCCGGCCTTGATGATCTCGCCGCGCGAATAGACATCGTTCAGGAAGGCGTTGAGCGCCTTCGCGCGCTGCTTGATCCCCTGCTCCAGCCTGCGCCACTCATCGGCCGAGAAGGCGCGCGGGAACATGTCGAAGGGAATGAGCCGGTCGGGATCGCCGCCGTCGCCGTAGACCGCGAAGGTGATGCCGATCCGCCGGAACAGCGCCTCGGCCTCGGATTGCTTGAGCGTGCGCAACTCCTGCGGCATCTCGACCGCCCACCTGTCTAGTCCGCGATAGGGCGCGCGCACGTCGCCACCCTGATACATCTCGTTGAAAAACGCCGGTATTCCCTCGCCCATGCCCTCAGCATAGGCAGATAAGGCGCAGAGAGAAAAGGGGGGCGGCAGCCCGCGCGCCGCGAAACCGCCGCCCCTGCCCGGAATTCGTGCAGCGCGCGGACGGGTGCTCAGGCGCCCTGCGCCTCGGCCTCCATCCACGACTTGTGGCGCTGTTCGTCCGAATGCGCACGCTCGAAGACCGCGCGCTGCGCCACGTCGAGATCAGCGTGCTTCATGCCGCGCTCGTAGGCGGTGACGGTATCAGTCTCGTTGGTGCTCATCGCGCGCAGCACGGCATCGTCGCCACCCGCCATGTCGGCGAGCTTGACCTTGCCCGTCGTCAGCATCGACTTCGCGCTGCCTTCGCGTGGCACGTCGGCGCCGACGGTGCGGGCGATGTCGTGAAGCTCGGTCAGGTGCCGCTCGTGATCGGCGAGAAATTCGCCGATCCGCTCCTTCCGGTGCGGGGCATCGAGCTTTTCGATGCAGGTCTTGTATGCCGCGATCGCGTCATGCTCGAGTTGGATGAAATCGCTGACCAGTGTCCTGATGTCGCTTTCCGTTCCGACTGTCGTAACCATGGTGTCGCTCCTTTCGCGTTCCTGTCGATGGCCCGGAACACCGGGCCACGCGCTATGTTCCCCGGTCGTCTTCGTCGCGCTCGGCCGAACTCGGCCGCCCCCGCGACCGGTCGACGGCCGGCGAGGGCTCTTCCCGCTCGCCGGTCCGGCGCAGTTCCGCCTCCCGCGCAATGCGCAACTCCTCGTCGGACGGCGGGTGCCCGCCCGCCTCCGCGTCGGTCCCGAGCGGCGCGGCGGCCGGATCGGGATAATCCGTCTTGTCGCCCGTCTTTCCGCGGTCGATGTCCTTTCTCAACCGGTCGGCGGTCTTGGGGTCGTCCTTTCGGTCCGTCATGCGCGTCTCCTTCGCCGCGAAACGCCGGCGCGCCGCGCCGCGTTCCCGTGGCAAAGCCGATCCGGCACGCTAATCTCGCGCTCATGCGCGCGCCTGTCCTCACCGTCACCGATCGCGGGATCTACTGCCCCGCCGGAGACTTCTTCATCGATCCGTGGCGGCCGGTGGAGCGGGCGCTGATCACCCACGGCCATGCGGACCACGCCCGGCCCGGCCACGCCCGCTATCTGGCGACGTCCGCCGCCGCGCCGGTGATCCGGCACCGTCTCGGTGACATCAGGATCGACACGCAACCCTATGACACCACGCTCCGACTCCGAGACGCGACCGTCTCGTTCCACCCCGCCGGCCACGTCCCCGGCTCCGCGCAGATCCGGGTCGAGGTCGGCGGCGAGGTCTGGGTCGTCTCCGGCGACTACAAGGTGGACGCCGACGGCCTCTCGGAGCCCTTCGTCCCGGTGCGCGCCCACGCCTTCGTCACCGAATGCACCTTCGGCCTGCCGGTCTTCAAGTGGCGGCCTCAAGCGGACGTGATCGCGGAGGTGAACGACTGGTGGCGCCGGACCGCGGCCGAGGGGCGCTTCGCCGTCCTCGGCGCCTACGCCCTCGGCAAGGCCCAGCGCATCCTCGCGAACGTCGACCCGTCCATCGGACCGATCCTGACCCATGGTGCGGTGGAAGCGACGAACGAGGTCCTTCGCGCGCAGGGCATCGCCCTGCCCGACACGATCCGCGTCACCCCCGACACTGACCCGAAGGACCATCCCGGCGCCCTCGTCCTCGCGACGCCCTCGGCGCTCGGCACGGCCTGGATGCGTCGTTTCGGGGCGGCCTCGACCGGCTTCGCCTCGGGCTGGATGACGCTCCGTGGCGTGCGCCGCCGCCGGAGCGCCGACCGCGGCTTCGTTCTCTCCGACCACGCCGACTGGGAGGGCCTCAACCGGGCGATCCGCGAGACCGGGGCCGAGACGGTGCTCGTCACCCACGGCTACACGTCCGTCTTTCGCCGCTGGCTCGAGGAGCAGGGCTACGACGCCCGCATCGTCGAAACCGAATACGAGGGCGAGAGCATCGAGGCCGCCGGAGACGAGACGCCGTGAAACGCTTCGCCGATCTCTTCACCCGCCTCGACCAGACCACGAAGACGAACGCCAAGGTCGACGCGCTCGCGCGCTATTTCGCCGAGGCCCCCGAACAGGACCGCCTCTGGACCATCGCGCTGCTGTCCGGCCGCCGCCCCAGGCGCACCGTCAACGCCACGCGCCTGCGCGAATGGGCGGCCGAGCGCGCCGGCATCCCGCTCTGGCTCTTCGAGGAGTCCTACCCCGTTGTGGGCGACCTCGCCGAGACCATCGCCCTCGTCCTGCCGCCACCGCAGACGACCTCGGACCTCCCCCTCACCTTCTGGATCGGCGAGATCCGTGCCTTCGCGGGCCTCGAAGAGCCCGAGCGCAAGGCACAGGTCTTCGCCGCCTGGGACCAGCTCGACACCACCCAGCGCTTCGTCTTCAACAAGCTCATCACCGGCGGCTTCCGGATGGGCGTCAGTCAGAAACTCATGACCCGCGCCCTCTCCCGCGCGACCGGCATTCCCGAACCCGATCTCGCGTTGCGCCTCATGGGAGACTGGACGCCCGACGCCACGACCTATCAACGCCTGATCCTCTCGCCCGACCCCGACGAGGATCTCTCCCGCCCGTATCCGTTCTACCTCGCCTACCAGCTCGACGACGGCGCCGAGAGCATCGGCGACCCCGCTCATTGGGCGGCCGAGCACAAGTGGGACGGCATCCGAGGCCAGCTCATCGTGCGCGGCGGCACACACCACCTGTGGTCCCGCGGCGAGGAACTGATGACCGACCGCTTCCCCGAATTCGCCGCCGCTCGCGATTTCCTGCCCGACGGCACCGTGCTCGACGGCGAGGTGCTTGCCTGGGAAGGCGACCGCCCGATGTCCTTCAATGCGCTGCAAAAACGGATCGGGCGCAAGACCGTCCCGAAGTCCCTCCTCAAGGAGGCCCCGGTGATCCTGCGCGCCTACGACCTCCTCGAATGGCGGGGCGAGGACATCCGCGCGCGGCCCTTCGCGGAGCGCCGCGCCCGCCTCGATGAACTCATCGCCACGCTCCCGCCGGACGTGCCCGTCCGCCTCTCCCCGCTCATTCCCTTCGCCTCGTGGGACGACCTCGCGCAGGTCCGCGCCCGCTCCCGCGACATCGGCGCCGAGGGGCTCATGCTCAAGCGCCTTGACTCGCCTTACGAGGTCGGCCGGAAGAAGGGCTCGTGGTGGAAGTGGAAGGTCGATCCCCTGTCCGTTGACGCGGTGATGATCTACGCGCAATCGGGCCACGGCCGCCGCGCCAACCTCTTCACCGACTTCACCTTCGCGGTCTGGGATGGCAACGCGCTCGTTCCCTTCACCAAGGCCTACTCGGGTCTCACCGATGCCGAGTTCCGCGAGATCACGGCCTGGGTCCGCAAGAACACGCTGGAACGCTACGGCCCCGTCCGGCAGGTCCGCCCCGAGCACGTCTTCGAGATCGCCTTCGAGGGCATTCAGGAAAGCCCGCGGCACAAGTCCGGCATCGCGCTCCGCTTCCCGCGCATGGCCCGCTGGCGCAGGGACAAGCCGGTGGCGGAGGCGAACACGCTTGCCGACCTCAGGGAGATGCTCGCCGCCTACGGCTGACGCCCGGACCACGGGAACAAGAGCGCCCGCCGGAAGCTTTGCCCACATGCAACGACCGACCTCCCCTGCCGCTCTGTGGCTCCGCCGCAACGTCGAGCTCACCTCGCTCGTCGCCCTCGGCCTCGTCGTGCTGGCTGTCTGGGGCTTCGCGGAGCTTGCCGACGAGGTGCTCGAAGGCGCGACGCGGAACCTCGACCGCGACCTTCTCATGCTCCTGCGCACGCCGGGCGATCTCTCCGACCCCGTGGGCCCCGCCTATCTCGAGGAAATGGGCCGAGACATCACGGCCCTTGGCGGCGTAATCGTCCTGACCCTCGCCACGCTTGCCGCCGCCGGGTTCTTCCTCCTGCGCCACCAGATCGGCTCGATGCTCTACCTCCTCGTGGCGACTGGCGGCGGAATCCTCGTCGCGGGCATCGCCAAGGAGATCTTCGGCCGGCCCCGGCCCGAGATCGTGCCGCACGGCTCGCTCGTCTACACGGCGAGTTTTCCCTCCGGGCACTCGATGATGGCCGCCGTCGCCTACCTCACGCTCGGCGTCCTGATCGCGCGGGTGTTGCCGCAGCGACGCCAGAAAGTCTATGTCCTCTCCGTCGCTGCGCTCGTCACGATCCTGGTCGGGGTCAGCCGCGTCTATCTCGGGGTCCACTGGCCCACCGATGTCCTCGCCGGATGGCTCGCCGGGGCGGGCTGGGCCGCCGCCTGTCTTCTCGTCGCGCGCAGTCTCGCCCGTCGCGGCACCGTGGAACCGGAGAGCTGCGAGGACGAAGCGCCGGGCGCACCCGTCGCGCGGCGGCCGTCCTCCGGGCGCGATACACCGCCGGGCGGCTGACAGACCGGCAGACCGAGGAAAGGCAGGCCCGATGTCCGACTACACCCTCTACTACTGGCCCGCGCCGTTCCGCGGACAGTTCGTCCGCGCCGTGCTCGAGCACGCGGACGCCGATTGGGAGGAGGCCGGGACCGGCCCCACGGCGGAAATCATGCGCCTCCCGCCCGCCGAACAGCCGGTGGCGCACATGGGACCGCCCGTCCTGACCGATCACACGGTGCAGGCCTCCATCTCGCAGATGCCCGCGATCCTCGGCTACCTCGGGCGCAAGCACGCCCTGATGCCCGAGGATCCCGCTGGCGCCGCGCTGGCCGACAAGGTCGTGGCCGATGCCAACGACGTGCTCTACGAGATGACCCGGCACAACGGCGCGCAGACCTGGACGCGGGAGGATTGGAACGGCTACCGCCCGCGTCTTTGCCGGTGGATGGAGATATTCGAGGAAACCGGACACCGCTACGGGATGACCGCCGGGGAGGGCCACCTGCTCGGCACCGTCCGCCCTGGCATCGCGGATCTCGCGGCCTCGACGCTCTGGGGCACGATGACGGAAAGACTGCCGCCCCTGCGCCCGCTGCTGGACGCGACCGCCCCGGCGCTGGCCGGTCTCGCCGACCGCATCGCGGCCCTGCCCGAACAGGCGGCACTCCGCGCCCGGAGCGAGGCCGAATACGGCGAGACCTGGTGCGGCGGCGAGATCGAGGCGTCGCTGCGGGACGTGATCTGAGCCTGCCGGATGTCGGTGGCGTCATGACCCAGAGCAAGACCGCGTGCACCGCACTGCGCTACACTCCCGTCATCTCGTCAAGGAGGACCGAGCCATGCCAGACTTCACCATGACCACCGTCGACCCGCGGACCTACCTCTATGTCGACCGGTCGTGTTCCATGGATCCCGCCGAGATCAACGCCGCCATGGGCCGCGCCTTCGGCGACGTCATGGCCTTCATGGAGCACCACGGCATCGCCCCGGCCGGCCCGCCGCTTTCCGTCTACCATTCCTATGACTCCGACAGGATGGCGTTCCGCGCGGGCGTCTTCGTGAGCGAAAACGCCACCCGCGCGGCCCAGGACGAGATCGAAGCCGACACCACCCCGGGCGGCGAGGTGCTCCACTTCACCCATGTCGGCCCCTACGCCACCCTCCGCGACAGCTATGGCGACCTCATGACCCATTGCGACCGCGAAGGCCTGACGCTCGGCGCGCCGACCTGGGAAGTCTACGTCGACGACCCCGAGACCACGCCGGAGCACCGGCTCCGCACGGAGGTCTACGTCTCGCTGGCCTGAGCCGCCCTTGCCCCGACGCGCCCGCCCGCATAGGTCAGGGGCAAAGCCCAGGAGACACAAATGATCCCCACCCTCGTACGCGATGCCAATACAGCGGGCGGCAAGAACCTCGGCGACCTCCCCGAATGGGACCTCACCGATCTCTACACCGCCCCCGACGCCGCCGAATTCAAGCGCGACATGGACTGGCTCGAGGACGCCTGCGCCTCCTTCGCCGCCGACTACGAGGGCAAGCTCGCCAAGCTCGACGCGGCCCAGATCCTCGACTCCGTCCTGCGCTACGAGCGCATCGACACCGTCGCGGGCCGCATCATGTCCTACGCCGGGCTGCGCTACTACCAGAACACCACCGACCCCGAGCGCGCGAAGTTCATCTCCGACGCGCAGGACAAGATCACCGCCTACACCACGCCGCTCGTCTTCTTCTCGCTCGAGATCAACCGCATCGACGACGACGTTCTGGCCCGCCACTTCACCGACAACGCCGACCTCGCCCGTTACAAGCCGATCTTCGACAAGCTCCGCGCGATGAAGCCCTACCAGCTCTCCGACGAGCTGGAGAAGTTCCTCCACGACCAGTCCACCGTCGGGGCCGCCGCGTGGAACCGGCTCTTCGACGAGACCATCGCGGGCGTCTCCTTCACCGTGGACGGCGAGGAGCTTCCGCTTGAATCCACCCTGACCCTTCTCACTGAACAGGACCGCGCGAAACGCGAGGCGGCCGCCCACGCCCTCGCGGACGTCTTCCAGAACAACCTCCGCCTGTTCTCCCGCGTCCACAACACGCTCGCCAAGGAGAAGGAGATCGAGGACCGCTGGCGCGGCATGCCCACGCCCCAGACCGGGCGCCACCTCGCCAACCAGGTGGAACCGGACGTGGTCGAGGCGCTGCGCGACGCCGTCGTCACCGCCTACCCGAGGCTCTCCCACCGCTACTACGAGCTGAAACGAAAATGGCTCGGCCTCGATACGATGCAGGTCTGGGACCGCAACGCGCCGCTGCCGAT
>Ga0102925_1000976_pt1 | contig 15646 bp, 11 predicted proteins | sample SalPonR1_A_D1_MG_FD_78216 | JGI IMG/M metagenome (GOLD analysis project Ga0102925, IMG submission 78216) | Salt pond soil microbial communities from South San Francisco under conditions of wetland restoration - Salt Pond MetaG R1_A_D1_MG | ecosystem: Environmental > Aquatic > Marine > Intertidal...
CCGGTGCCCGCTTATCACCTGTTTCCTAAACAAAAATCCATAAAACTCGATGCAGGAAGAGGATGTCCATTTCACTGCACTTACTGTTCAACCAACAATTTTTTTTCAAAGAAATACAGGATAAAATCAGTGGACAGGATTGTTCAGGAAATGCTGACAGCACACCAACAAATGAACATTAAACATTTTGGGTTTACCCATGATATGTTTACCCTGAACAAAAAACACATTTTCCAACTATGCTCCAAACTGATTTATTTAAACAATACAAAAAACACAAATTTTAAGTGGACTTGCTCTGCCCGGATTGATTGTGTGAACCATGAAATGTTAATTCAAATGCGAGAAGCAGGCTGCCAATCGATATTTTTTGGCATTGAATCAGGCTCCGAAAAAATCCAAAAATCTGTTCAGAAAAATCTCGATATTTTAAAAGTTTACCCAATTGCTGATTTATGCAGAAAAATTGGGTTAAATATGCATGCTTCATTTATTTCGGGCTTCCCGGAAGAAGAAAGCACCGACATTGAAAAAACGCTTCAGTGTATTTTAAAACTGGCTGTTAAAGGAGTTTTCGTACAAATTTCTGAACTATCATTACTCCCGGGTACAATCCTGTTTAACAAGTATAAAAGTAATCTGAAATTTGACGGAAAATTTTCCGGTTTTTCGCGCACAGTTTGCGGACCTGACGAATTAAAACTCATAAAAAAGTATCCTGAAATTTTTAGCTCTTTTTACTATTTGCCTGTATGTACGCTTAAACGCGATGAAATGGTATTCCTAAATCATCTGATTAATAAAATCAGTCAGTTCAGAAATACATTGTTTTTGCTTTCACCGCTTCTGGAAAAAGAGATTGAATGCAATAACATTCTTCAGCTATTCAAAAAAGAATTCAGGAAAATTAAAAGAAATGGTGAATTAATGGATCCTGTTGTTTCACATTGGATACGCATTATAAATAGTTACATCTACAAACACAAAGGACAACTTCACAACAACTACATAAATGATGTATTTGCCTTTGAATCGCTTCAGGCAACCTTAAAAACGCTTTACCGCGGCTGGAAAATGTTTCAAAATGAACAGCCATTAAACGCTAAAAATTTTAATGAAATCTACATTAAGCCAAAACCTTTTGGGCGGTTAATTGCAACGCGCCATAAACTGGAAACAATTCTCCCTTCAGAAAACCAGTGGAAAGGAAACGGCATCAGGTGCAGAAAAGGGAATTATTATTATTTGTTAGCTGCAACTTCGGAAACCGAGTGTAAAAAACTCAAACTGTCTGGAAAAGAATTTTTTCTACTAAAAAACCTGTCGGAATCAACTTATTCGGAATTTAAAAAAAGGGTTAGTTCACTCCTGCCTAAAACAAAGGCTGACTCGTGGATTACCAAATTGCAGCTGCTTGGTGTTATCGATATTATTAATCAACCGGTATGATTTGTTTAAGAAAAGCAATATGCACTACCCTCCTTATTTTGCTTTTTTCAGGCGTATGCAGAGCAAATGATGGTAGTCTTGATTCCCTCATAAACCATTATCAGCAAATAAATATTGATTCCATTAAATACGCTACACTTGAAAATATTAACGTAATGCTTGGGGATTCTTCAAGCCAGAAAGCAATTGAAACATGGGAGTCACTCATTCAAATTAGCGAAAAAAGTAATTATTCCCGGGGAAAAGGATTTTGCTATTACCAATTAGGCATACTATACATTTCTGAAGCGCAATACTTTAAAAGCTATACTGCTAACGAAGAGAGCAAGCGCAACTATGAAATTTCAAATGACAAAATGGGGCTTGCCCGAACACATAATGCACTGGCCATCCTTTTCAAGAACCTGAATAAATTTGAGCAATCATTTAATCATTTTCTCACCAGTGCAAATCTTTTTAAAGAATTAAACATGGAAAGGGAAGTTGGCTTGCTCTATTCCAACCTGGGAGGAATGTTTGAAGAAAGGAATTCACTCAACCAGGCAAAAAAATACCTCAGCCAATCGATCCAAATTTTGAAAAAGATTGATGACGAAAATATAATAAGTTCATACATAAATTTGGGAGAAGTTTATGAAAAAGAGGAGAAATTTGATTCTGCTTTTTTCTATTTTGACAAAAGCTACGAACTTTCAAAATTCACTTCCGATAAAAATGATAAGTTTCATGCACCCTATCATCTCGGAGACCTGCTTTTTAAGTGGGGGAAAATTGATGAAGCAAAACCATTAATGAATGAAGCACTTGATATATTTCAGCAAGAAATGAATAAAAGTACACTCTCCCTCAAAACAAAGGCTTCATTTATGAATCTTATGAGTAAATTCTCTGCTCACGAGGGCGATTCAGTGAGTGCCTATTTGTATTTACGAAATTCGAACGAGTATGAAATTGAGAATAAAAAATCACTTTCAACCCGCGAGTTTGAAAGCCTGGAATTTGAACGGCTCCAGCGCGAAAATGAACTGGCAAAAAGAGAAACAGAAATGCAACGCAAACGAAAAAGACTTATTCTTTATATTTCTGTTTTGGGTTTGCTGGCATCAACTATATTATTGATTGCGATTTACCGCAGCTACCGACATAAGCGAAAGGCTAACCAGTTACTTAAAGAAATGGATGAACTTAAAACTAAACTCTATTCAAATATAACACACGAATTACGCACTCCTCTCACACTTATTCTCGGTCCTCTTGAACAAATGCTTTCAAAAAAAATAAATAAAATCCCGGACAGAAGACAGGTTAAAATGATGCGTAAAAATGCGCAAAGCCTTTTGAAACTTGTAAACGAAATGCTTGACTTGGCAAAAATTGATGCTAAAAGTTTAAAACTTGAAATTAGGGAAGTTGATGTAGCAAAACTTGTCAGGACCTGCTTCGCCTATTTTGCTTCCATGGCTCAGCAAAAAAACATCGACTATAAAATTCAGGGTTGCTCAAAAAAATTTGTTTCATTCACTGACCCATCCAAACTCGAAAAAATAATCAACAACCTGGTTTCAAATGCTGTAAAATTTACGCCTAAAAATGGAAAAATCGTATGCATTGCTGAGTTTCACCAAAACAGATCACATTCACTTGAAATTACAGTTGAAGATACAGGCAAAGGAATACCGGCAAACGAACTGGGCAAAATTTTCGATAGGTTTCACCAGGTAAAAGATGAAGAAGTAAATACAAATACAGGTTCCGGAATAGGGTTATCGCTTACTAATGAACTTATAAATCTAATGCATGGGAAAATTGAAGTTTCCAGCACCCCTGGGGAAGGTAGTACTTTTAAAGTTACAATTCCGTTGGGAACAAACCACCTGAAACAGGACGAATTCATTTTGCTTGATAAAAATGTGCCAGAGAGCGAACCGGTTGTTTTACCGGAAGTTGAACCGTTTTCACACGAACGACCAAAAACTGAAATCAATAAGCCCGACGAACAGAATATGCCTCAGGTTTTAATCGCAGAAGATCAAAAAGAAATAAGAGAGTATATCGAAGAAAATTTATGTGAAAATTTTTCAGTGAAACAGGCAGAAAACGGAGCAATTGCTTTTGATCTGGCAGCAGAATGCATTCCCGATTTAATAGTAACCGATTTGATGATGCCCAAAATGGATGGAATCGAACTGTGTAAAAAAATAAAAACCGATGAGCGGACCAGCCATATTCCAGTCATCATGCTAACCGGAAAATCGCGTCTAAAAGACAGGTTAAAAGGCCTTGAAACCGGTGCCGACGCCTACCTTACCAAACCCTTCAGCATGAAAGAATTGAAACTGCGTATATCGAAACTCATAGAACAGCGCCAAAAACTCCGCGAATTATTTACCCACGATCTTTCCATCGAACCAAAAGATATTGCAGTAACATCGGCCGATGAAAAATTTTTAAACCGGGCTTTGGAAATCATTGAAAAGAACATGGGAAACTCCGATTTTGAAGTCCATCAATTCCAGGAAGAAATGCTAATGAGCCGCATGCAGCTTTTCAGAAAAATTAAAGCATTGACCAATCAAACGCCAGGAGAATTTATCAGAACCATCCGGTTAAAAAGAGCTGCCAGTTTAATCAGACAAAATTTCGGAAATATTGCACAAATAACGTATGAAGTCGGGTTTAACAATCCCTCTCATTTTGCAAAATGTTTTCATAAACTATTTGGAGTTCTCCCTTCTCAGTATCAGAAAGAATCGAGCTAAACACCCAAAAGTCATTGTAAATCAAATAAAATAGCCAATTGGTACTTCAGTTGTATCATTTGGGAATTGCATGGTAGATATAGCCCTCTCTGTTATTGTAATTTTACATTGAAGTTTTTAAAACAATTATTCAATGTTAAAATAAATAATCAGGAGGGAATTAAAATGAAAACAAAAGTCAGAAGGAACAACAAAGTAATGAAAAATGTACTGTTTACAGCAGCCATTTTCTTTAGTGTATTAATGTTATCACTTGTTTTCTCAGATAATAAAACTGAAAAAACAGTACGCATGTCTGTCCATGAAACTCTTAGTGAAAGCAATTCTTCAGAATCATCGGTATTTTTAAATGCTAATACAGATTATTCTCAGTTGAATGAATATTTAATTGAAATTGAAGAACCTGAACTTACTATTTCAAATATGCCGGAAATTCATTTTCCAAAAATATCGAATGAAATTGCTGATGAACATCCCGGTAAAAATGAATATCTGGTAGCGCTTGGCGAACAAAAAATCCAGGAATTAACTGAATATTATAACCTGGTTTTAAAAACAAAAAAATTACTGGTACTGGAAACAGAAGAAGAGCTTGAATTGGAAGACTGGATGGTTGATGACAGTTGTTGGTGCATTGAATCGACCCCAACCTTAATGGCAAAAAAAGAGAATTGATTAAACAATCAGAAATCAGGGAAGCCCTGTTGCTAAAAACTTCAGGGCTTTACTTTTTATACTCCTTCACCTCCACTTCACCCCTTGCCACACGCAGGGCGTTCATGGCCAGCGCTTCCAGCTCGTCCTCGCCCGGATAAGTATAAACAGAAGCGATAAAACCGGCTTTTGTTTTGATGTAATTTTCAAGTTCAGCGTTGTAAGCCAGTCCGCCAGTGAGGAGTATGGCATCAACTTTTCCTTCGAGCACTACTGCCATTTCACCAATAATTTTTGAAACCTGGTAAAACAACGCTCCCTGGATAAATTTTGCCTTTTCGTTGCCCGATTGGGCCAGCTCCTGCACTTCCTGGGCACTGTTGGTTCCAAGATAGCCCACGTAGCCCCCCTCACCCACAACCATGCGGCGAATTTGGTCCTCGGAATATTTGCCGCTGTAACAAGCTGCAATTAATTGTCCAACAGGAAGTGTCCCGGCCCGCTCGGGACTGAAAGGGCCTTCACCGTCAAAACCATTGTTTACATCCACCACCCTGCCTTTTTTGTGGGCGCCAACCGATATTCCACCGCCCAAATGGGCCACAATCAGATTCAGCGTTTCATATTGTTTGTTCACTTTTTGGGCATGAACCCGCGCAGTAGCTTTCTGGTTCAGGGCATGAAAAATGGAAACCCGCTCGAAATTGGGATGCCCGGCAACCCGGGCCACATCATCCAGTTCGTCGGTTACCACCGGATCGGCAATAAAGGCCTGCGCATTTGGAATTTGCAAGGCAATGTAATCCGCCAACATGGGTCCCAAATTACTTGCATGTTGTCCAAGAACTCCTTCGCGGGCGTGTTTAATCATTTGGTTGTTCACACGATAAACCCCCGACTCGAGCGGATAGGTAAGTCCCCCGCGGCCAATAACCGTTTTGATGGAATCCACCTCAATGCCTTCTTCTACCAGTGCATCGATAATAAATCCTTTTCTAAAATCGAACTGTTCGACTACATTTTTGTAACTCATCAACTCATCCATCGAATGCCGGATGGTTTTGTTCAACACACACTTATCATCGAAATAAACAGCAAACTTGGTGGAAGTTGATCCCGGATTTATGGCTAATATTCTGTGCAATCGTAAAAACTGATTAACTGATTAACGAGGCCATGGCAATTGAATTAAATTTTATTCTTTCGCTATCTCCCCTGGACACAACCACAGCAGGCACTTTTGCCCCTGCAATAATTCCTGCCATCTGGGCTTTGCAAAGTTTCGAGTTGGTTTTGTAAAATACATTGGCTGCGTCAATATTCGGGAAAAGCAGGCAATCGGCATCGCCGGCCACGGGCGAGGTAAATCCTTTTATTGATGCTGAATTCCGGTTAATGGCCACATCAAGTGCCATTGGCCCGTCCACTTCGCCGCCTTCAATTTGTCCGTGTTCCGACATTTTTGCAATAGTGGCTCCGTCCATGCACGACTGAATGGAAATGATGATTTGTTCGGTAGGGGCAATTACCGCCACTTTGGGTTTTTCAATTCCCAGTGATTGTGCAGTTTGAATCAGGTAGCGGGTCATGGTAATTTTCTGCTGCAAATCGGGATAAGGAATCACACCGGCATCGGAAAACACCAGCAGTTTGTGGTAGTTCGGGTTTTCCATCAGGGCCACATGGCTTAAAATCCCCCGGGGGGGCACCAGTCCATACTCCTTTTTCAGCAGCACCTTCATAAACTTGTCGGTAGAAACCATCCCTTTCATTATCAAATCAGCTTTCCCGTCGTGAATCAAGCCAACTGCTTTCTCGGCAGCTTCGCGTTCCGAGAGGGTGTGAACTATCTCATAGTTATTGATATCGATATCCAGATTGCTGCAAGTTTCTTCAATTCTCTCCCTGTCTCCGGTTAAAATAGCTTTCACCAAACCCATTTCAACCGCTTTATTCAAAGCTTCCAGTGTATTTACATCCACACCGTTTACAACAACCAATCTTTTTTCGGGTTGCTTTTTTACCTGTTCCAGTAAATCTTCAAAGTTTAGATTTTCCATATTTAGGATTTTTGTCCGAATTTAGAACAATACTTTTTCCCAATTGGTAACTTTTCTCAGTTTTATTTATGTTTTTAACCATAGTTGAAAAACTTTCAGATGTCAAAACGAAATCTACACTATTGAATCGACAAAAAATTTTAACTTAATCTGTCCTTCTGCTTTCGTTTTGCCAGATCGGCCACTTCGCGGGCAATCATCAATTCTTCGTTGGCCGGAATAATCACGATTTTCACGTTGGCTTTTTCCTGCTGAATGATTGCTTCCGTACCATTCAGCTCCATGTTTTGTTTTTCGGAAAGCTGAATACCCAAAAACTGCAAATCACTGCAGATTTCTTTTCGGGCATTTGCACTGTTTTGCCCTATGCCACCTGTAAAAACCAAAAGATCGAGCCCGCCCATTGCAGCAGCATAAGCTCCAAAGTATTTTTTTATCCGGTAATGATACACTGCCAGCGCCGTTTGCGCAGCTTTATTGTCTTCTTGCGCTGCCTTTTCCACTGCACGATAATCGCCCGAAACACCAGAAATTCCCAGCAAGCCACTCTCCTTGTTTATAATTTGCTGAACTTCTCTGTTCGACAAATTAAAATTTTGCTGAAGATATATCAGCACTCCGGCATCGATATCGCCGCAACGCGTCCCCATCAACACCCCTTCCACCGGGGTAAGCCCCATGGAAGTATCGATTGATTTTCCGTTTTTAATGGCAGCTACCGATGCCCCGTTGCCCAGATGACACGAAACAATTTTGGACGATTGGTAATCCAAACCGGCCATTTGGCTGGCACGCTGGGATGCATATTTATGTGAAGTGCCGTGAAAACCAAACTTTCGGATTTTATGTTTTTGGTACCATGAGAGCGGAATGCCGTACAAAAACGCCTTTTCAGGAAGTGTATGATGAAATGCAGTATCGAAAACCCCGGCATGAAAAACATCCGGTATAAGCTTACGAGTGGCATTTATTCCTTCAAGATTAGTCGGATAATGCAAGGGAGCCAGCGACACTAATTTTTGCATTTCAGCAACAAGGGAGTCAGTTATTTCCACGCACCCGGTTCCATTTTCACCTCCATGGATCATTCTGTGTCCAACTACATCTACTTCACTCAGCGATGACAGGCATTCATTGGCCGGATTTACCAATTCTTTTAAAATAGCATCCAGTATTTTTTTACAGGAATATCCATTCCATTTTTTTACGGCCTTTCCCTTTTGGGAACTGATGCAAAAAGTTGTATTTCCTTCGCTGTTTTTTTCAGCAACTCCTTGTAAAACGAGGGTTTCTTCAGGCATACAAAACAACCGGAACTTGATGGAAGAACTACCGCTGTTAATTACCAGAACATTCATGGAATAAACCTAAAATTTGAAGTAAGCACAGTACAGCCTCTTAAGTTACTAAAAAGTGATTGAAATGCACGAATAAATCCTGAGGTTTTAACAATTTCAACAAGGTGTTATACAATATATTAAATTCATTTTTAAAAAGCATTTTTTCTATTAATTTAAAAGCCTTTTAAAATGGGTTGATTCAAAATCAAAAATCTGTAACGTGGATAACATCTGTTTACCATACAACCTCAATTGCTTAAACTTCGAAGTTTCATTCGAAACAAAAATATTCAGGAAAAATAGTAACCGATTTTACAAACACAAAACAAACTCCCGGAGTGTTGGTTAAATAATACTGTTTGCAAGCAATTGAGTAATTAAAATATAGACATTTATAATTCATTAATCATTTAAATTCTAAGCTATGGTAAATAAAATAACCAGTCTTGCTGAATATTTTCAAAAGTATGAAGAAAGTGTTTCCAACCCTGAGAAATTCTGGGGCGACATTGCCGGAAACTACAAATGGCAAAAGAAGTGGGATAAAGTCCTCGACTGGAAATTTAAAGGGGAAGGTGCCCCGGATGTAAATTGGTTTGTTAATGGTAAACTGAACATTACCGAAAATATTTTTGAACGGAACATGGACACTCGTAAGGACCAGGTTGCAATAATCTGGGAGCCCAATGATCCGAAAGAAAAAGAAATTAAACTGACCTACGGCGAACTGTTTGACAAAGTGAAACAGTTTGCCAACGGGTTAAAAAAAATGGGGATTAAAAAAGGCGACAGGGTTGCTATTTACCTTCCCATGGTTCCGGAACTTGCCATTGCAATGCTTGCCTGCGCGCGCATCGGTGCTATCCACTCCATTGTTTTTGCAGGATTTTCGGCCACAGCACTGGCCGACAGAATTAACGACGCCGAAGCCAAAATGCTCATCACCTCCGATGGCGGTTTCCGCGGCACCAAGTCAATTCCGATGAAAGGAATTGTTGATGAAGCTCTTGCAAAAAGTCCTTCCGTAAAACATTCCATTATTCTCCAACACACCAACGAAGAAATCAATTTAGTAGAAGGCCGTGATGTTTGGTGGCATGATGTAATTAAAAATGCAGGTACAGACAACACTGCCGAGGTGATGGATTCCGAAGATCTGCTTTTCATTTTATACACATCCGGGTCAACCGGTAAACCAAAGGGAGTTGTGCATACTACAGCAGGCTACATGGTTTATACCGAATACACCTTCAAAAATGTGTTCCAATACTCCGACGGAGATGTTTACTGGTGCACCGCCGATATTGGTTGGGTTACCGGACACTCCTACATTGTTTACGGACCACTGCTTGCCGGTGCAACTACGGTTATGTTCGAAGGTGTTCCTACATGGCCTGACGCCGGCCGTTTCTGGGATGTGGTTGACAAACACAAAATAAACCAGTTTTACACAGCACCAACTGCCATCCGCGCACTGGTAGCCCAGGGCGACGAATGGGTGAACAGCCACGACCTGAGCTCCCTGAAAGTTCTGGGAACAGTTGGTGAACCCATTAACGAAGAAGCCTGGCGCTGGTACCACGACCTTGTAGGCAAAGGAAAATGCCCGATTGTAGATACCTGGTGGCAAACAGAAACCGGCGGGATTATGATTTCGCCAATAGCCGGGCTAACACCTACCAAACCCTCGTTTGCAACGCTCCCGCTGCCAGGGGTACAACCCATTCTTGTTGACCCCGAAGGAAATGAGCTGAAAGGAAACGGAGTTGAAGGAATTCTCTGCATCAAATTTCCCTGGCCCGGAATGCTGCGCACAACATACGGCGATCACAAAAGATGCTACCAAACTTACTTCTCGGCATTCCCCGGTTTATATTTAACCGGCGACGGGGCCAAGCGCGACGAAGAAGGTTACTACCGCATCATTGGCAGAATTGACGATGTAATCAATGTATCCGGTCACCGCATTGGAACAGCCGAAGTGGAAGATGCCATTAACCAGCATCCCAAAGTAGTAGAATCGGCAGTTGTTGGTTATCCGCACGAAATTAAAGGTGCCGGAATTTATGCTTATGTAATTTGCGAGGATCTCACCGACGAGGAAATGGAGAATATTGAAAATGAGATCAGGTCTACTGTAACCAAATTTATCGGCCCGATTGCAAAGCCCGATAAAATTCAAATCGTGAGCGGCCTTCCCAAAACCCGTTCAGGAAAAATTATGCGGCGCATCCTCCGCAAAATCGGAGAAGGTGACGCCACTAATCTTGGCGACACTTCCACCCTGCTCGACCCGGGAGTTGTGGAAGAAATCATAAACGGAGCAAAAGTGGATATAAAAAGGGAATAAAATTCAACTCTTTCAAAAGCACCTTCAGCAAGAAGGTGCTTTTTTCTTTTAAACCAATAAAAAAACCAAATTATGAACGATCAAAAAGTAATGAACAGGTGGCTGGTAGTTGCCGGAGCTATTTTAATACAATTGGCGCTGGGAGCTATTTACGCCTGGTCGGTATTTACACCCCAGCTTACTTCAGCCGAAGGAATCTACCACTTTTCAGCAGGTGAGGCCGCATGGATTTTTTCAGCAGGGCTCTTTTTCTTTGCCCTCGTTATGATATGGGCAGGCAGAAAATTAGCCACATTAGGACCGCAAAAACTTGCAATTGCAGGTGGCTTCACACTTGGCCTCGGCTACATCCTGGCCGGTTTCTTCGGGAGCAACTTTTTAAATCAGCTAATTTTTATCGGTGTTATTGGCGGATCCGGAATTGGCCTGGCTTATGTTGTTCCAATCGCCGTGGGTGTAAAATGGTTTCCCGACCGCAAAGGAATGCTGACCGGGCTGGCCGTTGCCGGTTTTGGTTTTGGCGCAACCATTTGGGTTAAATGGGCCGGCTCCTGGGGAGGTGGTCTTCTGAACAACCTCCATCTTTTTGGCCTGGATGGAGTACGCAGCGTTTTTATTTTGTACGGGATAATTTTTGCTGCCATGGTTTTAATTGGCAGCCTGGTTATGAAAGATCCCCCGGAAGGTTGGCTGCCCAAAGGCTACACTCCTCCTGATGCCAATTCCAGCAAGGCAACCGGCGAAGTTAATTTTGATACCGGCGAGATGCTCAAAACCCCGCAGTTTTACATGCTGTTTTTAACTTTTGTATTCTCTGCTCTTGCAGGGTTAATGGTTATCTATTGCATCAAACTATTCGGTATCGATGCATTAACGTTTAAAGAACTCGGCTCGCTGAACCCTTCAAGTTCTGAATTCAGCAAAACAATAAACTGGGCAAGTTCAGTTGCCGGAACAGCAATGGCCGTTTATGCCATTCTCAACGGCCTGGGCCGCATCATCTGGGGAATTGTATCTGATAAAATCGGTCGCAAATTATCCATTTTCCTGATGTGTCTTTTGCAGGGCATTGTAATGCTGTTGTTGTACAGGCTGGGCTCAAATACTTCTACTTTCATTATTGCCGCAGCCATTATCGGCTTTAACTTTGGCGGAAATTTCGCACTCTTCCCGGCTGCCACTGCCGATTTTTTCGGAAATAAAACGGTAGGGAAAAACTATGGATTTGTGTTTTTTGCATACGGAATTGCAGGTATTGCCGGGCCGCAAATTGCCGGGTTATTTAAAGACGCAGCCCAGGGGGCCGACACACCGGCAGCATGGCTTACCCCATTTATAATTGCAGGTGTTGCCTGCATTGCAGGAGCGGTTATCATTCTGCTTGCAAAACCACCAAAACGTAAAACAAAATAATTTTCAACACTGATTTTCCATAAAAAAAACGTCCTCTTCGGAGGGCGTTTTTTATGGCCGGAAACAAAAAATGTTGTCAAACAGGTGACTGTAAAATTGTTTTTAAACATATAACCAGAAATAGCCCAACTTCATAACCATTTAATTTACTGATTTTTAGTATTTTTAATCCCTGCTGGTTTCCAAAACCGCAAAGAACAAAAATTTCGGATCATGATTTTTTTTCATGATTTTTATAAGAAATTTCTGCCAACTTTAAAGGCAGAAAACAAATTTTCAACAAAATAAAAAACATATACCAATGGCCATCAAGAAGTTAGACAGCATTTTCAAACCAAAACGGATTGCATTAATCGGAGTTTCCAATAATCCTGAAAGCGTAGGTGGAATTACCTTGCGTAATTTAGTTGGAGGAGGATACAACGGAGTAGTTTATCCTGTAAATCCAAAACGTGAAGCCGTTTTTGGTATTCCCTGCTATCCCGATGTAAAGAGTTTACCCAAGGTTCCTGACCTGGCAGTAATTATGACAGCAGCCAAACTGGTTCCAACCCTGGTCCGGCAATGCGGCGAGGCTGGAATTAATGGTATCATCATCATGTCGGCTGGTTTTAAAGAGGCTGGCGAAGATGGTAAAAAACTCGAGGCACAAGTAAAAGAAGAAAAATCGAAGTTTCCTGACATGCGGATTATCGGTCCCAACTGCCTGGGAATTTTGGTTCCGGGGTTAAGCATGAATGTGAGTTTTGCCAACGGAATGCCCGAAAAAGGTCATGTGGCCTTTATTTCTCAATCGGGTGCACTTTGTACTTCAGTGCTCGACTGGGCTTATGAATCGCACATTGGGTTCTCCTATTTCGTTTCAATAGGAAACTCCATGGATGTAAACTTTGGCGATTTAATCGACTATTTTGGCCAGGATCCCAACACAAAATCCATTGTGCTTTATGTTGAATCCTTATCGCATGCCCGCACTTTCATGTCGGCAGCACGTGCATTCTCACGCGAAAAACCAATTATCGTATATAAATCAGGCCGTTTCCCTGAATCAGCAGCCGCGGCAGCATCCCACACCGGTGCACTGGCATCGGAAGATTCAATTTACGACGCTGTTTTCCGCAGAGCAGGCCTGGCCAGAGTTTACGATTTTGGCAACATTTTCGATTTTACCGACCTGGTTGGTCGCCGGCGCATTCCTAAAGGAAACCGGCTGGCAATTGTCACAAACGCTGGTGGCCCCGGTGTTATGGCAACCGACTCCCTTATTTCGTGGGGCGGAAAGCTGGTAAAACTTTCTGAATCAACCATGCAAAAACTTAACGAATACCTGCCACCTTTCTGGTCGCACGGAAACCCGGTGGATGTATTGGGAGACGCAACACCCGAACGTTTTGCCGAAGCAACCAAAATTGTGTTGGAAGACGAAAAAGTTGATGCCGTGCTCGTTTTGCTCACCCCACAGGCAATGACTGCCCCCACCGAAACAGCTGAAGCTATTGCCGAAATGGCAAAGAAAACCTCCAAAACAATTATGACTGGCTGGCTTGGTGGTGCCAGCATGCGCGAAGGAATACAAGTATTCAACAAAGCCGGACTATCGAGTTACCCAACACCCGAGCAGGCCATCCGGGCATTTATGACACTCTCGCATTATGCCGAAAACCAGGAGATGCTTTATGAAACCCCCAAAGAGGTGCCGTTATCGTTCGAATACGACAGAAATCTGCTGCGCGAAAAATACCTTAAAGAGGTTTTCCCAAAAGCTAAAATCCTGAACGAAGACGACTCAAAGATGCTGATTAACGATTATGGCATCGATACAACTCATCCCACGCCAGCTGCTACAGATGACGAAGCCGTTAAAATATCAGAAAAGAAAGGTTATCCGGTAGTAATGAAAATTTACTCACCTGATATAACACATAAATCGGATGTTGGCGGCGTTGCCCTGAATATTAAAGATGAAGAAATGGTAAGGGCCACTTTTAGGAATATGGTAAAAACTGCGGCTGAAAAACGCCCTGATGCAAAAATTGACGGGGTTACCATACAAAGAATGGTTGATAATAAAGATGCCGAAGAGATAATTCTTGGAATCAAAAAAGACCCGGAATTCGGAACCGTCATGCTGGTGGGTATGGGAGGCACCTCGGCCGAATTGTTCAAAGACAAGCGACTTGAATTTCCACCGCTGAATGAACAGCTTGCAAGGCAAATGCTTCAGTCATTGAAAATTTACCCGTTACTGGAAGGTTACCGCGGGGCACCGGCAAAAAATATCGACAAACTGGTAGAAGTGCTAATCCGCATGTCTTACCTGGCAGCCGATTACCCTGAAATTAAAGAACTCGATATTAATCCGCTAATAGTTACACCGAATGATGTTATTGCCCTTGATGCCCGCATTGTGGTTGATGAAGAGGTACTGGCGACCCCGGTGAAAGAATACTCGCACCTTATTTTACCTCCGTATTCGGAAAGCCTGATTACAACTAAAGAATTAAAAGACGGCTCGCCGGTTACGCTAAGACCCATTAAGCCGGAAGACGAACCCATGTGGCTTGACCTGCTCGCCAGTTGTTCGAAAGAATCGATTTACCACAGATTCAGGTACGACTTTTACTTCGATTCGCATGAAGTGGCCACACAGTTCTGTTTTATTGATTACGACCGTGAAATTGCCATTGTGGCTGAAGTTGAACAGGAAGGCAAAAAACACATTGTAGGTGTGGGACGCCTCATTGCCGACCCCGATGTGGAGGTGATGGAATATGCCATATTAATTACTGATGCGTGGCAGAAAAAAGAATTGGGTTACATCATTACTGAATATTGTATGAAAGTTGCGAAAATCAGAGGTGTAACAAAACTTGTTGCAGAAACGACCCGCGATAACAAACCGATGATTTCTGTCTTCAGAAAATTGAATTTTAAAATTAGATTTAATGAAGATTCAACCGTTTCAGTAAAAAAAGAGTTAAACGGTGAATCGGAATAAGTTCAAAAAACAAATAAATCAACTCGAGGGTGCCTAAAAAGCCATTATGCCTGTTATACTCAGCGTAGTTAAAAAAATAGTACAGCTAAAGACAGATGTTTTTTTTCACAAAATACTTCCGTTGGAAGGCTACGCTCAACGTAATAAAAACGGCTGATGTTAAACATTTTTAGGCAGCCTCCTGTTTTTTGAAAAATTTTAATGGATATTGAAAAAGCAGAAAAGGCAGTAAAACTAATCCGAAAATCAAAATACATGGTTGCCTTTACAGGGGCGGGAGTTTCTGTCGAAAGCGGAATCCCACCTTTCAGGGGCACCGGCGGGTTATGGAATTCAACACACCCTATTTTTCTTGAAATAGAATATTTTCATAAAAAACCACTCCAGGCCTGGAAAAAAATTAAAGAAATATTTTACGACAAGCTTGGCGACGCTGAGCCCAACATGGCCCACGAGATGCTGGCAAAAATGGAAAAGCGCAGTTTCCTGGAATCGATTATTACACAAAACATCGATCATCTGCACCAAAAAGCCGGGAATAAATATGTGTATGAATTACATGGAACGTATCGCCGGTTGGTTTGCACTGAGTGCAATACAGAATACGACATGAGTTTTGCCGA
>Ga0102925_1000985_pt1 | contig 15595 bp, 9 predicted proteins | sample SalPonR1_A_D1_MG_FD_78216 | JGI IMG/M metagenome (GOLD analysis project Ga0102925, IMG submission 78216) | Salt pond soil microbial communities from South San Francisco under conditions of wetland restoration - Salt Pond MetaG R1_A_D1_MG | ecosystem: Environmental > Aquatic > Marine > Intertidal...
GATTTTAACGTTTCCGGTAACTCATACTGGATTTCAGTTTTGCCATTAATATAACTTCCTTCTTCTAGATTAGTAATTTCAACAGCATAAAATGGTTCAACAGTTGAATTTAAGTCTGACTGTACTTTTACCACTCTATTTTCTCCATCCCAATTAATACCAACACCTAATGCATTACTCACCAAACGTATTGGAACATAAGTCCGATCATTTATTATTTTAGGGGCAACATCGCTTAACTGATATTTTTTTCCCTGATTGTATTGTATTAAACGGCTATCAATTTTTAACTTTAGATGATCATCATTTCTTGCTATTGTTACACGTCTATTTTCTCCATCCCACTCAACGATTGCACCTAAACTTTCTGATACAAATCGGATAGGAATTAACATACGGTCATTTTCAATAATAGGACTGGATAATTCTGTTATGTCTTCTCCATCTACTAATAGTTTTATATTACTAGGTTCTGCAAAAGTTATATTGGCTGAAGCAAAAATAAAAGTAAATACTAATAGAAGCAAATATTTATATTTCATTATTCTTTTTACCATGAGTCATCTCCTTAATCTAATGATAATACTATTATAACATACATGAAAATCAATTTCTCTAAACAAAAATGGCTAATAAAATTAGCCATTTAAAATTATCTATTCTTCTGTAAGATCTATTATTTGTACTTTTTCAACATTTTTAGGATTTTCAGCGCATGTATCAGCTGATGGACAACCAACACATTTACCTTTTTTTGTAGCTATATAAATTCTTCTTATTTGATAAATAGTATAACTAAATATTAAGATACCAAATATAATTGTTAAGATATCACCCATTTAGCACCTCCTAAAGGTTATAAGAATAATATGCTTCCAACTTGATATACTAGGAACGCAACAATCCATGCCACTACAAATTGATAGAACATTTGAAACCACATCCATTTATAGGAGTTCATCTCTCTTTTTACAACGGCTAGCGTGGCAACACATGGTGTATACAATAGCACAAATACCATAAAAGCATAAGCAGAGACTTGATTAAATGCTGCTCCTAACGTCGGCGCAAATCCTTCAACGGAACCTTCTAAAGCAGCTTCCGCTACAGAACTTCCGAGTCCATATATAATAGCCATATTACTAATTACTACTTCTTTAGCAACTATACCAGTTAATAGTGATAATGAAGCTGCCCAATCACCAAAACCTAGTGGTCTAAATATTGGTGATATAAACTGTCCAATCATAGCACCATAACTATTTTGCATATCAGTCATGCCAGTTGGTCCTAGATTAAGTACAAACCACAAAATAACAGAGGCTGCTAGTATGATACTACCAGCTTTTTGAACATAAGCCTTACCCTGTTCCCATACTTTTAAGTATACATTTTTTACTGAAGGCATTCTATAGCGAGGTAATTCAATCATAAATACTTCAGTTGAACCTTTGAAAATAGTCTTTTTGAATATTAAAGCCATTAATATTGCAATGACAATACCTAGCATATATAGACTATAAGTCACAAGTGCTTTATTTTTTAAGAAGAACGCATTTACGAATAAAACATATACTGGTAGCCTTGCACCACAAGACATAAATGGATTCACAAGTATGCTAATTTTCCGATCTGTCTCTGATCGCAAAGTTCTAGTAGCCATTATGCCAGGTATATTACAACCAAAACCAACAACCATTGGTATAAAGGCTTTTCCACTTAAACCTATTTTTTTAAGGCCACGATCAAGTATAAATGCTACTCTTGACATATAACCTGAATCTTCTAAGATTGCAATAGCAATGAATAAGAAAATTATATTTGGTAAGAAGGTTAAAACTGCACCAACACCACCAAAAATACCTTCTCCTATCATCGATACCATCCATTCAGCAATACCTAATGAAGTTAATGTATTGATCACACCTGGAATAATTACATCACTAAAAAATCCATCAATAATATCTAAAAAAATATTTCCAATGCTAAAAGTAAATTGAAATACTAAATACATAACGAAAGCAAATATAGGTATACCAAACCATTTATTCGTTAAAACTGAATCTATTTTATCTGAAACTGAATCATCTAAAAATTTTCGTTCTGAAAAAAAGGTCTTTTCAATAATCAATCGAATATGCTCATATCGATCAGCTACTATTTTATTTTCTAATTCAATCAATTGACTTTGATCATAATAACTTACCACTTCATTAACTTCATGGTCATTTTCTAAATGTTTAATCGCTAAGAATCTACTTGGATAGTTCTTATAAACAATTGACTCTTTTTCTATTTTTTTTTGGGCATCAACAATATACTTTTCTATCTCTCCTGAGTAATGCCACTTTACTTTTTTAGGATGTCTAATGCCACTTTTTATTCTATAAATCAAAGGTTGAATACCTTGTTCCTTTAGTGCAGAAATTGGCACCACAGGTACGCCAATCAATTCAGAAAGTTTGGCATAATCAATATTCGCCCCTGCAATATCTAGTTCATCAATCATATTTAATGCTAAAACTACAGGTTTACCTGTTTCTATTAACTGAGAAGTTAAATAAAGGTTCCGTTCAAGATTTGTTGCATCAACAATATTAACAATTAAATCAGATCGATCACTTAACAAAAACTCTTCTGCAATTTCTTCATCTTTTGAATATGGTGTTAAACTATAAATACCTGGTAAGTCAACTAAAGTTAAATCATCATTAATTTTACCTTCTTTTTTTTCAACAGTTACCCCAGGCCAATTACCTACAGAATACCTTGAACCAGTTAATACATTGAACAATGTGGTTTTACCACAATTCGGATTACCAACTAATGCGACTGTATTACTCATGTGAATCACTTACTTCAATTAAATGTGCTTCTTCATTTCTAATTGAAATACTTTGCCCATTTATTTTAATTTCCATTGGATTACCCATAGGTGCAAATTTTTGTACATATATTCTTCGCCCTACAATTAACCCCATTTCTTGTAATCGTTTTCTATGAACGCCTTGAATATCTATTTGATTGATTACGACAATTCTTTTTGTCATGACTTCATCTAATTTCATATTGCCTCCTTGTATGAACGTGATAATCATTCTCATTTGCATACCTATTGTACAATATTGTCTCTTATCTGTCAATACCTAATGACCTAGCAATTGAGTAAAAAAAAGCCTAGAAAAAAATTTCTAGGCACACTTTTATAATTCTTTTGCTATCTTTCTTATCAATGCTTCAGAATCATTCCATCCTAAACAGGGATCTGTAATTGATTTTCCGTAAGTTTCTCCCATTTCATTTTGCTTACCATCCTCCAAGTAGCTTTCGATCATTAAGCCTTTTATTGTTTTTTTGAGTATCGGATTATATTCACGATTTCTAAGTACTTCCATTGCTATTCTTGGTTGTTCTTTATATTGCTTATTTGAGTTGGCATGATTGGTATCTATAATAATTGATGGGTTCTTTAGATTTCTTTTTCTATACTCCTCTAATAAATGTACAACTTCTTCATAATGATAATTTGGAAAATTTCGACCATATTGGTCAACATATCCTCTTAAGATACAGTGTGCCAAAGGGTTACCACTTGTTCGTACTTCGTTTCCATTGTATATAAATGAATGCTCAATTTGAGCTGCTCTTATAGAATTCAACATAACACTTAAGTCACCACTTGTAGGGTTCTTCATCCCTACAGGGATATCAATACCACTTGCTGTCAGTCGGTGTTTCTGGTTTTCAACAGACCTTGCACCAACAGCGATAAAACTCAATAAATCCTTTACATAATCATAATTTGTTGGGTATAACATTTCATCTGCAGGTGTTAATCCTGATTCTTTCATAACATTTATATGTAGTCTTCTAATTGCTTTTATGCCTTCTAACATATCCGGCTTTTCAGTATGGTCAGGTTGATGTAATAATCCTTTATAACCCTCACCAGTTGTTCTAGGTTTGTTTGTATAAATTCTAGGTATAATCATTAATTTATCTTGAAATTCTTCTTGAAGTTTCCCGAGTCGTTTAACGTACTCAATAACAGCTTTTTCATCATTCGCTGAACACGGACCAATAATTAAAATAAATAAGTCGGACTCTCCCGTAAATATTCTTCTAATCTCTCGATCTCTTTTAGCTTTGAGCTCAATTAATTCTTGGCTCATTGGCATCATTTTTTCAACTTCTTCAGGGGTTGGTAAAGCTTGTACAATTTTAAAACTCATTATATACCTCCACATTCTAATTCTTCTTATCCTTCATTAGGATTTAAAAATAAAAAAATCCTCATCTCAATAAACAGTTATACTGTTTACTGGGATGAAGATTCTTCTTCATGGTACCACCCATTTTTGTAATAATAAATTATTACCTCATTAAGTACGGATTATTCATCGTATACTCTAGTAGAAATAACGGCTACTAACCCGGAGAAACCTACTTAAATTTCAATTTCCAGCTCATGGGAGAATAACAATTAATAAATCTACCTGGCTCTCAGCTAATCCAGTTCTCTGTAATAGACCTTATAAAAGTTTTGCCCTTTCAACGCTTATAAACTTATATGTTGCTACTTATTCTAAGTGACTTAAATATATATGTCAAGTAATTTATTAAATTTTCGTTATAATGATGGTTTTATTTTATTTTTCAAAAATGATATAATATGATAAATATTATTTAATAAGTACCTAAGGAGCCAAAATGAAAAGTTTAAAAAATATTATCGGAAGTATTATATTCACATTATTAATCATACTAATTATTCTAATTACATTTAATATTTTCTATATAAATGATTTAACACATAAGTTATATGAAACACATCACCTGATTGGTGAAATCAAAGAAAATTATCTTGAAATGGACCTTCCCTTAAGAGTACTTAATAATATTTCATCGCAAGATATTGACTCAATGGATAGCGCGCGATTAAAGAATATTGTGGAAGCAAATAATAGAAATACAAAATTATTAAAAGATTTGATAGATAATAATAATGAAATTATCTTAAAATCGAAAATAATGATTACTAACTACAGAAATAGTATTATTTTTAGATCTTTTAGTATTTTTGATAATAGCTATCAATCTATTAACTTAATTGAAGAAAAGTTCAAGGATTTAAGTGCTTTAGTTGAAAATTGCTTTAGTAATGAAATAGTTAATAATAAAAACTTCACTACCATAACCCATGAGTACAATTCTATTAAACCAATATTAGATGATTCTATTCATTATTTTGATCAGAATATTATTAGTATAATGGACTTATACATTCAAACAAATAATGTTCTAATTGGTATAATGACTTTAATCGTTCTAGTTTTGTTATTTTTACTTTACAGAATTGGTCGAATTGATTTAACATATATTGTAAAAGCCTTTAGTCAAATGAATCAGCAAGACTTTCAAGCTAAAAATTTACCATTTTTTCAACCTAAGTTTAAAGAAGAAATGGAAATAGAATCAATCGTTCACCAAGTGATGCAGGAACAGGATTTTCTTCAAAAGATAAAAGTTGTCACAAGCCGGGGCTATCTCTTAACAGAAGTTATTGATAATCTTTTTGAAATGATAGAAGAAGAACTTCGAGTTGATCGTGTTGGTGTCGCCTTTGTAAATTACATCGATGAAGAAATTATTGCAGAGTATGGTATTGCAAATTATGACAAAATTCTTCTTGGATCAGGCTTTAATGTTGCTTTTAATGATACTTCATTGTATAAACTCATTAAAAACCCTAAAACCCTTATTTCTAATAATCTAGAAGAATTATATAAGAATAAAACTGAAGCCAGCGCTTTGAGTTTAATTTTAAGAGAAGGTATTCAATCAAATATTGTTTTTCCATTAGTCATCGATCAATCTGTTTTTGGTTTTTTATTCTTTAGTTCTGTTAATAAAAATCAGTTCAATGAAAAGACAAAGCAAATTGGTGAAAATATCGCCCGTGAAATAGCTGGTATTCTTGATAAAACCTATTTAACAAAAATGATTTTTTCAAAAATTACTGTTGCTTTTGCTGATCTCGTTGAGAAAAAAGATACTGAAACGGGAGAACATCTGGATCGAATGGTTGAATACTCTCGATTCATTACTCAATTATTAATAAATCATCCCTCAGAGAATTATTGTGTAACAAGTAAATTTGTTAGAGAAATTGTTAATAACGCACCTGTTCATGATATTGGTAAAGTAGCAATACCAGATAAAATTCTTAAAAAACCTGGAAAACTAGATTCTTCAGAATGGGAAATTATGAAAACTCATCCATCCGTTGGAGCAGATATATTCTCTGATTTAAAGAAATCCTTAGAAATATTTAACCACGGGTTTTATACAGTTGCTGAAAATATTACTCGCTACCATCACGAAAAATGGAATGGTAAAGGTTACCCTGAAGGTTTAAGAGGAGATGAAATTCCACTTGAAGCACGTATTGTGGCAATAGCAGATGTATTTGATGCACTAACTTCGAAACGTGTCTACAAAGATGAATTTAGTTTTGAGAAAGCATGGATTATTCTTGAAGAATCATCTGGAGAACACTTTGACCCAGAGCTGATTAGATTATTAAAAAATAAAAAAGATGAGTTTCGAAACTTTTATTTAAAACTACACCAATTGTAAAAAAACATCCATTTCTATTGGATGTTTTTTTATCTTAGTACTTTTTTGATTTTTTGTTTTCTTTTTCTTCTTCGTCTTCTATAACTTTAGAAATTGCTTCAGCAATACTATTTATGTTCTCTGAATATCTTTTTAAATCTTTAAGATATAATCCTCTTTCATTGGATTGCTCAGGTAGTTGATTATATGCCTTTGCTATACTATAAAGATCATAACCATACTCTTTAATCACAAAACCATGACTCATTAACTCTTTCATAGACATTATCTCACCTCAGTTCTTCTACCTCACAAAACATTATATCATTAAAATATATTTTTGTTAAGTATAAATAATATTATTAATCATTGCAGTACATTATTTTGTTATTATAAATAAAATAGAGTGCTTATATAAGCACTCTATACAAAACTTTATTTGATTGATTCGATTATTTCTAAGACATTTTTAGGCAATTCCTTCTCATGAACAGGTAACGCAAAAATATTCTCATTTTCAAAAAGTATGTGAGTAGAATTAATTGGCCATCTATTATTATCTTGTCCAGCATCTAAGTAGCCGTGATAAAATTTAATGTTTCTACAAATTTCTTCTAATACTTCTTCTGAACTGTTTAGTGTAATATTTCTACTATAAACATTCATTAATTTTTCAATAAGATATAAATTAGTATATTTAATTCTTGGATTAATCACTTGGTTAACCTTTAATATGCGTCGATCATTAGTTGTAATGGTACCCTCTGACTCTAACATTGTAGCCATTGGGAAAATAACATCTGCTTTTTTTATGTCATCTGTTAATTCTTCAGCCATTACCATTAAAAAATCTAGTGAATCTAGAAGACCATCTCCAGGCATTTTATTGCCAATTAATAGTAACCCATGAATCTCTCCAGACTTAATTTTCTCTTGATAAGCAGTCGAATCGTTTGATATACCCATATCTACAAGTCCTTGGCCATTAATATTTTTTCTGAGTTTAATGATCCCATTTCGCGGACTACCTATATGACCTGATATTTTTGCAATACTAGCAATAAGAATTTCATCTTCTGTACTTGTATTGTTTTCATCAAATATAAAAATTACCTTTTTATTATTATCTAATAAATCTAAAACTTTTTGTACTGCATCATTAGTAATATTTTCGCTGTTATTTAATCCTTCATAAATTGACTTCAAAGTTCCAGTAATATTTCCATCAATTATAGAAATCTCACTCCAATCATCCAATTTAGAAGCCTGATGACTAAGATTTATAATGCTCGCTTTATGGTCATAGGCTTGCTTTACCTTCAATCCTGCTATCGTATAATCTGACATCAAATCAGCATTAATATTGAAAATTACATCTGTATTAATGATTTCATTTAATGTGTTTGTAGAGGCATCTATTCCGAGAACTTCTTGTAAGCCACTCTTCTTTCCTTCTATATTAAATATATTATCTGTCTTTAAAATTTCCTTAGCATATTTTTTAGAAAGATATATTTCCTCATTTGTTAAAGATTCACTAATTGAAACGCCTAAAGCATTTTTCCCATAGAGTAATTCCATAGACTGAGCTTTTCGAGCGGCATAAAGAATTGCTTCTTCATAAGTCACTTCAACTAAAGCATTATTCTTTCGGATCATAGGTTTTAACAATCGGTTTTCATTTTTATAACTAAAATCAAACTTACCTTTTGAACATAATAACCCTTTACTTGTTAAATCATAATAGTCTGGAATCGCTCTTAATAATAGTCGACCCTTTGATTCAATATTTACCTGACATCCAATAGAACAAGCAGTACATGTTGTATGTGTAATGTTTGGTAAAATTGGCACAGGTTTTTCAATTTTCATTTTTTCTTGAAGTGCTCCTGTCGGGCAAATGTTAACGCATTGACCACAACTTATACACGTTGTATCCTCTAATCTCTTATTAAGTGCTGGTAGTACGACCGTATCAAATCCTCTATTCACTAGACCAAGACTTCCTAAATCCATTACCTCATCACAGATTCTAACACACATACCACAATGAATACATTTATTTGCATCTTTAATGATATTCGTGTGGCTTTCATCTATTTCGTGTACTTGTTTCTCTCCTGCAAGTCTTTCTGGTTCAACTTGATATGCATTCGAATATTCAAGTAAATCACACTTAAATACTTCTTTACAACCACATTCCAAACAACGTTGAGCTTCCGCTAACGCTTCAGCTTCAGTAAATCCATAAACAACTTCTTCAAAGTTATGTTTTCTTACTTCAGGCAGTTCATGTCCCATGGAACTACGCTTTTCTGTATCAATATTTGGAAAATCAGATCTACTTAGATTTTTCTTTTCAACATAGTACTTATTTTCAATAGGCTGTATGTCTCCATAAAGATAACTATCAATTACTTTAGCTGCTTTTCTACCATCATCTATGGCATGAATTGCTATATCTGCACCTTCATTTGCACAGTCACCACCTGCAAATACACCTTCAAGATTGGTCTGCCATGTTTTTTCGTGGGATTCTATATTTCCCCAATCATTTAGTTGGATTGCCTCAAGACCAGTATTGTCCAATTTTTGACCAATAGACATAATTACAGATTCTACTTCCAATGTTTCAAACTCGCCAGTACCTTCAACTTTCGTACGACCACGTTTATCTATGCCGATATTCCGCATCTTTTCTAGTTTTATTCCTGCAACATTACCATTACCATCATCTAATATTTCAACTGGATTTAAAAGAAACTTTGACTCTACACCTTCTTCTAAAGCTTCTATAATTTCAACATCAACTGCTGGCATATCATCCATGGTTCTTCTGTATATAACATAAACTTTATCTGCACCTAATCTTATAGCTGTACGACAAGTATCCATTGCAGTATTACCACCACCAATAACTGCTATTTTCTTACCTACTTTTATTGGTTCGTTAATAGCAAACTTATTTAAGAAATCAATACCTCCATGAACATGGTTTAAAGTATGTCCTTTACAAGGAATGATAGAACTTTTCCACGCACCAATTGATACATAGACAGCATCAAATTCTTTTCGAATATGTTCAAACTCAATAGATTCACCAATACGTGTATTAGCTATTAACTTAACACCCATTTTTTCTATTAATTTAATTTCATCTCTTAATACATCCTTTGGTAAACGATAAAGTGGTATACCATATTTTAACATACCGCCAAACTCAGGCATGGCTTCATAAACAGTTACTTGGTAACCTTCTTTTCTTAAAAAGAATGCTGCAGATAAGCCACCAGGTCCACCACCAATAATTGCTATTTTTTTATTTTTATCTGGTTTAATTTCTGGCAAATAAGGTTCATCTTTTTCTAAATCTTTATCAGCTACGAATCTTTTTAACCATGCAATTGAAATCGAATCTTCGATTAAATCTCTTCGACACCCTGTTTGACATGGATGAGGGCAAACTCGACCTATGGCAGCCGGTAAAGGCAACTTTTCTTTTATTAATTTTAGAGCTTCATCATATTCTTCGTTGGCTATTAATCCAACATATCCTTGTACATCTACATTTCCTGGACAAGCAAAAGTACATGGGGCTTTGCAGTCTCCCGTATGGTATGATAATAATAGCTCCAAAGTCGTTTTTCTTGATTCTTTTATTCTTTTACTAGAAGTTTTAACAATCATGCCTTCTTGAATTTTTGTTGAACAGGATCTTAATAATTTATTAGTACCTTCAACTTCAACAACACATATTCCACATGAACCATAATTTTCAAGCATCTCACTATGACATAGTGTTGGTATTTTTATATTATGATCTTTACAAACTTCTAAGATTGTCTGATTTCTAAATGCTTCTAATTCTCTTCCATTAATATTAACTAAAATTTTTGGCATTATTTCCTCCCCTAATCCATATAAATTGCGTCAAACTTACAAGTATCATAACAATTGCCGCATTTAATGCATTGTTCTTGAATAATTAAATGATTCTCTTTAACCTTTCCTTCAATTGCATCTACTGGACATACTTTACTACAAGCAGTACAGCCAACACATTTATCAGCATCAATTACATATTGCATTAAATCTTTACAAGTGCCCGACGAACAATGCTTCCCACTTATGTGGTCAAGGTATTCCTCTTCAAAATACTTTAAAGTTGTTAGAATAGGATTAGGAGCCGTCATTCCTAGGCCACATAAAGAACCTTCTATCGTTTTTGTCGCTAACTCTTTCAATAAATCAATATCACTTAATTTTCCTTTACCTTCAGTAATTCTTTCTAAAATCTCTAACATACGTTTATTACCCACCCGGCAATAAGTACACTTTCCACAAGATTCATCACAAGTAAATTCTAAGAAAAACTTAGCCATATTTACCATGCAATTACTTTCATCCATAACTACCATTCCACCGGACCCTATAATAGCACCAGTTTTCGTAATTGATTCGTAATCTATAGGTAAGTCAAGAAATTCTTTCGGTAAACAACCACCAGATGGACCACCCATTTGAACACCTTTAAATTCTTTATCATTTTTAATGCCACCACCAAGATCAAAAATAACATCTCTTAAGGTCATACCCATTGGTATTTCAACTAATCCGCCTTTTCGAATTTTTCCAGTTAAAGCAAATAGTTTCGTTCCTTTTGAGTTTTCAGTTCCATAACTTGCAAATTGATCAGCACCATGATTAAAAATCCATGGAACGTTGGCCAATGTTTCAACATTATTAATATTTGTTGGTAAATCTAAAAACCCTTTTTGAGCAGGGTATGGTGGTTTTAATTTTGGCATGCCTCGCTCACCTTCTAGAGAAGCAATTAACGCTGTCTCTTCTCCACACACAAAAGCACCAGCACCTGCTTTAATACGAATATTAAAATTTCTACCTTCTATTCCAAAAATATTATTTCCTAAAATGTTTTTATCTACTGCATCATCAATGGCTTTTTGTAAACGTTTTATAGCGAGTGGGTACTCTGCTCTAACATATACAATACCTTCATTAGAATCCATTGCATAACCAGCAATCATCATACCTTCGATTAGCTTATGCGGATCCCCCTCTAAAACAGAACGGTCCATAAAAGCCCCTGGATCACCTTCATCGGCATTACATACTATATACTTCTTTTTACCTCTCGATTGGAGAGCTGCATTCCACTTAAACCATGTTGGAAAACCAGCACCACCTCTTCCCCGTAAACCTGATTTTTTAATTTCTTCAATCACTTCTTCAGGTGTCAATTCATATATACATTTTTTTATTGCTTCATAGCCACCAACATTTAAGTAATCATCAATACTCTCAGGATTAATATGTCCATAGTTTTCTGTTACTATTCTTGTTTGTCTATTAATTACATCTTGGTCGATTGTATTGATTAAAGTTTTACTAGAATCAAAATTTTCCATAATTTCATCAATTGCATCTAATTCAACATTTACATGTCTAAAAAGACGGTCATTATCATCATAAACATCTACAATAGGCTCTAGGAAACATAATCCTATACAACCAGTAATACTAATATCAACCTTAGGATATTTTTCTTTTAAACTTTCTATAATTTTGTCAGCGCCTGCTGCGATACCACAACTACTTGCTCCTACTTTTATTCTCATATAAACCCCCTTAAGCTTCGTCTCTTATACTTTGTAAAATATTTCTAGTCTTATCAGGTGTTAAGTGACCATAAGTTGTATCTTTGATCATCATCACTGGAGCCAATGAACAACAACCTAAACATGCCACATTTGTAAAAGTAAACAAATTATCATCAGTTGTTTCTCCTACATCAATATTTAAAAAATCTTTTATCGTTTCTTCTATTTTCTTTGACCCGTTAACATGACAAGCTGTTCCTTGACATAGCATAATAAGATTTTCACCTACAGGAGCCATTCTAAATTGAGAATAAAAAGTTACTACACCAAATATCTTAGATTCGCTAATTTTTGTTTTTTCAGCTAAATATTCAATGCCTTCTTTTGGAATGTAATTTAATTCCTCTTGAATTTTTTGTAGAATTGAAATAAGACTTACTTGATAGTTCGTATATTGACTTAATATTTTGTCAATTGTCGTAAATTGATCTTCGGTTAAACTTAGATTAGTTTCTTCACTTTTACAGCACATATATCCCCCTTATTTTATTAAAAACCAATCACGATTATATAATTATCACTCGCTCTGATTTAATCATGATTACTTAATTCGAAACGTCCTTATCATTATACAACGTATCCTTGTTAAATTCAAGACAACTTAAAAAAATATTAAAAAAAGTTCAATTCTTTTAGAATTGAACTTAATTATTCTTTTTTCATTTTATTTCATTTATAAAGATATTAACTAATTTTGGATCAAATTGCTTCTCAGCAAATTTTATCAATTCAGTAATAGCTTCTGATTTACTTTGACTGCTTCTATAACTACGTTCAGAAGTCATTGATTGATAAGCATCAGCTATTGCTAATATTCTTGATATCAAAGGAATTTCTTCTTTTTCTAAGCCCTCTGGATAACCTGTGCCATCCCATCGTTCATGGTGATGTAAAACACCTTTAGCAATTCTTACATACTCATCAACAGATTTAAGAATTTGATAACTTGTTTCTGGATGTCTTTTAATTATATCGTATTCCCTAGAAGTAAGTCTACTAGATTTCATTAGTAAGTCAAATGGTATACTAATTTTACCAATATCATGAAGCAATCCAGCATTTTTTATTTCCTCTACTTCAGAATCTCTAAATCCTAAAGCCTTTGCAATGATAACTGAATAATTTGCAACCTCTTGAGTATGCTCTTTTTCATGAATATACTCTTGATTAATTTTCTGAACGATTCTTTTAATTGTTTTATTACGCATAACACTTCCATATTTTAATTTATTTTTATACATCCGATTATCCGCTTTGATTCTAATATCATTAATATCTGTATCTAAGCTTGTTTTAGTTGCATATCCAATTGCTAGTGAAATAACTACATCACTATCTTCCACATAATTACTTTCTTGTAAGATTCTTTCTTTTATGCTTTTAACAACCGTCTTTGATGTCTTTGGTAATATAATAATGAACTCATCTCCACCAATTCTTCCAATAATATCATCTGCTCTGCAAACAGTCTTTAGTATCTTAGAGACTTTAATCAACAGTTGATCGCCAGCTTCATGACCAAATGCATCATTGGTTAATTTTAAACCATTCACATCAAGTAAAATAATACTCAAAGGTAAATTTCTTTTCACATCAAGTCTCTTCATAGATTCAACTAGATATCTTCTGTTGTACAATCCAGTCAAAGCATCATGAAAACTAAGATATTTAATCTGCTTTTCTCTTTCTCTTCTTTCTGATATATCATTAAACACTATAACAACGCCTGTTATATAACTATTTTGGTCCTTTATTGGAGACGCAGTTACTTCTATTGGTAAAATATTTTCAGATTTTGAAATTAAATACGTATGGTCAGATAAACTAATGATTTTATTGGAAACCAATACTTTTCTAATCAAATCAGTAATAATTTTATCATCTATCTCATTTTTAATTATAAAAACTTCATTAATACTCTTTCTAATTGCTTTCGCAGGGTTCCATCCAGTTAGATTAGCAGCTACCTTATTCATCATAACAATGGTTCCAAAAGCATCTGTAGAAATTACCCCTTCACCAAGGGATAGAAGTGTGGTCTTAAATTGCTCTTTTTTAAGAAATAGATCATTTTCTATTTTTTTACGATCAGTAATATCATCAACTAAAACTGCAAATTGCAGTGGTTTTGGAGAATAGGCAGAAACTTTAAACCATCTATTAACTTCTCTTGAGTAATTCTCATATTGCATTGGTTTACCAGTTAAAGCGACCTTACCATATTTTTCTATCCAATATTTCTCTGTTTTGGGTAATATTTCCATCACTCTTTTTCCGATTAAGTCTTTTGCTTCTATTCCTATTTGCTCCTCAAACTTTTTATTTACACTTAAGAATTTATAATCCATGGGTTGGTTATTTTCATCGCAAATGATCTGATGAACTGCTAATCCTTGTTCCATTTTTTCAATTAAAAGTCTATTTTCTTTCTCGCTTTCTTTTAAAGTTTCTTCTAATTCTTTTCTTTTAGAGATATCTTCGTGGGTCCCTGAGATAAGTTCAGGTTTTTTAGTATCAGACCATTCAATAACTTTACCATGTGTTTTAATCCAAACCCAATGGCCATCTTTGTGTTTCATTCTAATTTCTAAGTCATAAAATTCTTTTTTCTCATTAAAAACTAAACTTAACTGTTTTTTAACATTTTTGAAGTCAGTTGGATGAACAAACTTAACCCATTTATCAAAAGTTAAAGGTTCAATTTCTGATTTTTCATACCCAATAATTTCAGCTAATCTGTTATTAATGAAGATAGAATTCCCTTTGATTTGCCACTCCCAGGTACCTAAATGGGTTGCTTCAATAATATTCGCTAGTCGCCTATTGATTATTGCTAAAGTTTTTTCAGTTCTATTCTTTTCTACATACAAGCCTACTTGAGAAGCAAATATTTCCAATAAACCTATATGCTTTAATTTTTCATTCTGTGACATGATCACTGTAAAATCTCCAATACACAGATCGTCTTTCATTATTCTAATAACTGCCACTTGACCTGTATTAAAAGTTTTTTCAAGTATTTTTATTAGACTCCCAGTAATAACATTGCCAGTTAAATCACTGAGTGAAGTAAAAACTGTCGTCATTTGTTCTTGAATTCTTTTAGCTTTTATAGGATCATAATGCCATTTTTTATCAATTAAATCAAAGCCTAATAGTTTAGATGCATAGTAAATATCATTAGATAAACCTGCTATTGCTTTTGTTTGAAAGTCTTTACCATTAGTTTCTAGTGTATTAAAAACAACATATTTTGCTTTGGTCAGCTTTTGCATATCCTCTGCAATCATTTTATA
>Ga0102925_1000993_pt1 | contig 15541 bp, 14 predicted proteins | sample SalPonR1_A_D1_MG_FD_78216 | JGI IMG/M metagenome (GOLD analysis project Ga0102925, IMG submission 78216) | Salt pond soil microbial communities from South San Francisco under conditions of wetland restoration - Salt Pond MetaG R1_A_D1_MG | ecosystem: Environmental > Aquatic > Marine > Intertidal...
CGATGGTCCCCGAAGTCATCTCGATCCTCTATGGCACCTTCAAGGTCGGTGCGATCGCGGTGCCGATCTTCTCCGGGTTCGGCGTCGACGCCACGGCGACGCGGATCGCGGACGCCGAACCGTCGGTCCTGTTCACCGGCGACGGCTTCTACCGCCGGGGCGGCGAGATCCTGCTCAAGGAAACTGCCGACGAGGCCATCGCCGAGGCCGGCCACGTCGAGCACACCATCGTGTACGACCGGCTGGGCCACGTCGAAGGCGGGACGATCCCGTGGGACGACGACCGCGACGAGCCCTGGTCCGAGGCCGTCGCCACGCAAGACGACGAGTACGAGACGACGGAACTCCCCGCCGATCAGGAGTCGATGCTGCTGTACTCCTCGGGGACGACCGGGAAGCCGAAAGGGATCGTTCACACCCACGCGGGCGTCCTGACCCAGACCGCCAAGGAGATCCACTTCGGGTTCGACCAGCAGCCGGCGGACCGCTTTTTCTGGGTGTCGGACATCGGCTGGATGATGGGCCCCTGGACCCTGATCGGCAACCACCACTTCGGCGGGACGATCTTCATGTACGAGGGCGCACCCGACCATCCCCAGCCCGACCGCTACTGGGAGATGATCGACCGCCACGGGATCACCCAGTTCGGCGTCTCGCCGACCGCGATTCGCGCGTTACGCAAGCACGGTGACGAGTGGGTCGAGGGCCACGACCTCTCCTCGCTCCGCCTGCTCGGGTCGACCGGCGAACCGTGGGACCCCGAGTCCTGGCAGTGGTTCTACGAGCAGGTGGGAAACGGCGAGGCACCCATCATCAACATCTCCGGCGGGACCGAGATCTGTGGCTGTTTCCTGATGCCCATGCCGATCCAGTCGCTCAAGCCCTGCACCCTGGGTGGCCCCGGACTCGGGATGGACGTCGACGTGGTGGATCGGGAGGGCGAGCCGATCGCGGACACCAACGAACGCGGCTACCTCGTGGCGCGGGACTCGTGCCCGTCGATGACCAAGTCCCTCTGGTCGGGCGACGAGCGCTATCTGGAGGAGTACTGGTCAACCTGGGACGACATGTGGGACCACGGCGACTGGGCGCAGGTCGACGCGGACGGGCTCTGGTTCCTCCACGGCCGCGCCGACGACGCGCTCAACGTCGCCGGGCGCAAGGTCGGCCCCGCCGAAGTCGAGGGCGCGCTCATCGAGCATCCGGCGGTGAACGCGGCCGCCGCGGTCGGTGCCGAGGACGACACCACCGGCACGGCGGTCGTCGCCTACGTCATCCTCGACCCCGACGCCGAGGAGTCCGAGGCCCTCCGCGACGAACTCCGCGAGCAGGTCGGCGAGGAACTCGGCAAACCCTTCCGCCCGCGCGAGGTGCTGTTCGTCGACGAGTTCCCCAAGACCCAGTCCGGCAAGATCATCCGGCGGGCCATCGAGGCGGTCCACCGCGGCGAGTCCCTGGGCGACCGCTCCTCGATGGAGAACCCCGAGGCGCTCGAGGGGATCCGGGACGCGCGGTAGGGAACGTCAGTCAGACCGTGATCGATTCGATCGAAACGGTTCGTTCTTCCGGGCCGTCGCCGATCGCGAGGTCGGTCTCAACGGGGCCGTCATCCCCCTCAAAAACCAGCGACCCGCCGACGACGAGGGGAACGAGTGCGCCCGAGAGCGCCCGCACGTTCGAGAGGGACGTTCGGAGGGCGACGGTCGTCCCCGCGTCGATGCCCTCGCGATCCGCGACAGCCTGGGTCGCAGCGAGGAGGTCGCCCTGCGTCACCGCTCCGTCGGCGTCGATCACCGCCCGGGCGTCTCCCCCCGGCGCTTCCGGCGGGAGGACGGGGTTCTCGCCCCAGACCTGCTCCTCGTAGTGGGCCACGGTCGGGTCCTCCGGATCGCCGCCGTACCCGACGCGCTGGCCACCCGGGGGCAGGGCGTAATCGCCCACGTCGGGGACGGGGGCGACGAGCGCGCGGCCGTCGAACTCGCGTGGGGGGTCGAGTCTCGCCGTCGCACCGAGCAGGCCAGTCCCCAGCACAGCGAGCAATGCTTTCGGGTCCTGGGCCGGCACAACGCCGACGACCGACTCCTCGTGGACGCCCAGTCGCCGGAGGACGTGGGCCGTCTTCCAGGCGGTCGTACAGAACCGGTCGTAGGTGTAGACGTGCGAGTCCGCGCCGACGCGACAGGCGATCGCCTCGCCCCGCCGATCCCGACCGACGAGGTCCGCGAACGAGTCCATGTCTCGACGTGCGGCCGGGACCGCCAAAAGGGTCGTTACTTCTCTCGTGCAAGAGCCCGGCCGAGCAGCAGTCCGAAGACGAACGCCACGGCGGCCACTGCGACCGAACGCCGTCGGTCGCCCAGCGGGACGAACCGCGTTTCGTGGTCCGTCACTTCGATCACGCCGAGGGGTCGCGTCATCGCCCCGCCACCGCCGCCACCGCCGGAGCCCCCGACCTCGGCAGGTTCGTCCCCGGCCTCGTCGGCCTCGACCTCGGCCCCCTCGCCGAAGCCGCCACCGAACCCGTACCCGACTCGCGCGACGGGGATCACGGTTCGGCCCTCCCGTTCGATCGGTTCGCCGAAGGCGGTTTCGACGCCAGCGTGGTCGCGGATCGCCTCGATGATACCCCGGAACGACTCTCCGATGGACGATTCAGTCGCCATACCACCGCTTGGCCGGCTGAAACGATAGGTGTTGTTCCGGCGGGATGATCGACCCCGAACGAACGCGTCGGCCGACTCCGAAACCGTAATCCGGTCCGCCCCGACAGTACCGACAACCATGGACGCCCAGGACCGCGTCGCCGCCTTCGTCGCGGACAACGACCTCGAGGCACCGCCCGCCTACCGGTTGCTGGACCTCGCCTCGGAACTCGGCGAGGTGGGCAAGGAGATCAACGAGTCGACCGACTACGGGACCGACCCCGACGCGGTCGCCGTCGCCGAGGACGAGATCGGCGACGCCCTGTTCGCGCTGCTCGCATTCGCAGAGCAGGTCGACGTCGACGCGGGCGAGGCCCTCGACACCGCGCTGGCGAAGTACGAGGACCGGATCGAGGACACAGGGAGGGCCGGAAGCGACAGTCACTCCGGGACCGGACGATGAGCTACGACGCCATCGTCTTCGACGTGGACGGCGTCCTCGTGGAACCCGCCGATCACGAGACCCTCCAGGAAGGGGTCCGACGCACCTTCCGGTCGCTGGACGTCGAGGCTCCTGCCAACGACCACGTCGAGGAGATGACGATCCACGTGACCGTCGATGCCGTCCGGGAGGTCTGTGAGCCCTACGGCCTCGACCCCGACGACTTCTGGCGCGAGCGAGATCGGCGCTCCTCGGAAGTCCAGCGCGAGGCCATCCGGGCCGGACGAAAGCCCCTCTACGACGATCTGGACGTCCTCGACCGCCTCGACCAGCCGAAGGGCATCGTCAGCGCCAACCAGCAGATGACCATCGACTTCATTCTCGACTACGTCGAGTTCGACGGCACCTTTGCGACGGCATACGGCCGCGAACCCGGTCTGGATGGCCTCCGGCGAAAGAAGCCGGATCCGTACTACCTCGAGCGCGCCATCGCGGACCTCGACGCCGGGAACGCCCTCTTCGTCGGCGACAGCGAATCGGACGTGCAGGCCGCCCACCGCGCCGGCGTCGACGCCGCCTTCCTGCGACGCCCGCATCGCGCGGACTACGATCTCGACCCCGATCCGGAATACGAGATCGAAACGCTGGCCGCCCTACCGGACATCGCCTGAGCGACGGCGAAAATCAGAACGAACTCTTGACGCGCTGCCAGAAGCCCTCGTTGAGGTCGATCTCCTCCCCGCCAGCCTCCGCGAACCGTTCTAGCGCCTCGCGCTGGTCCTCGTCGAGCGAGGACGGATCCGGCGTGACGACCTGGACGTGGACGAGGAGGTCGCCGTTGCGACGCCGGCGGAGCCTGGGCATCCCCTCGCCGTCGAGGCGGATCGTCTCGCCGCTCTGGGTGCCCGAGGGCACCTCGACCTCGTAGGACTCGCCGAACAGGTCGAACTCGATCGTGTCGCCGAAGGTCGCCTGCGGGAACGAGACCGGGACGCGATAGTGGAGGTGATCGCCCTCGCGTTCGACGTCCTCCGGTTCGCGCACCAACACCTCGATCAGGAGGTCGCCGTTCGGACCGCGGTTCTCGCCGGGCGCGCCCTCGCCCTCCATCCGGAGCGTCTGGCCGTCCTTGATGCCCGCCGGGATCTCGACCGTGAGCGTGGCCCGGTCCCGGACGATCCCGTCGCCGTTGCAGTTCCGACACGTCTCCTCGTAGAGTTCGCCCTCGCCCTCGCAACGCGGGCAGGTCCCGGTCTGCTGGACGCGGCCGAAGGGCGTGCGCTGGACCTGCGTGACCTGGCCGCGCCCGTTACACTCGGAACATGTCCGAACGTCGGCGTCCGGGGGATGGCCGGACCCGTCGCACTCGGGGCAGGTCTCCGGGCGCGTGACGGTGACCTCCTTCTCGACACCGCGATAGACTTCCTCCAGGTCGAGTTCGAGTTGGGTGCGGAGGTCCTGGCCCTTCCGCGGGCGATCCCGCTGGCGACCCCCTCCACCGCCGAAGAACTGTTCGAAGATGTCCCCCATGTCGCCGCCGAACGGCCCGCCACCGCCGAAGGGGTTGCCCTGCGCGCCGGCGCGTCCCGCGCCGGCCGTCCCGGCACCCTGGTCGAACCCGCCGTGTTTCTCGGCCTGTACGAACCGGTCGTGACCCAGGCGGTCGTAGGCCTGGCGCTTCTCCTCGTCGGTCAGGACCTCCTTGGCCTTCTTGACCTGCTTGAACTTCTCCTCGGCGTCCGGATCGTCGCTCACGTCCGGATGGTACTCGGCGGCCTTCTTCCGGAACGCCTGCTGGATCTCGTCTGCGGAGGCGTCCCGGCTCACGCCGAGAACGTCGTAGAAATCCTCGCTCATCTTACCCAGGGGTACTGGATTGAGATACTTGAACAGAACGGGTCGCGGATTTCGTCCGATTCGGCGAGGTTACCGGTTCGGTTTACTCGTCGTCCTCGTTCCCGTCCTCTTCCACATCCTCGAAGTCGGCGTCGACGTACTCCTCGTCGTCACCAGCACCAGCCGCACCGCCCGGGCCGGGGTTCGGACCGGCGCCCGCACCAGCAGCGCCACCGGGACCGGCACCCGCAGCGCCGGCGCCCGCGGCGCCCTGGCCGGCAGCGGCCTGCTCCTGGTACATCTGCTTGCCGATCTCCTGGAGGGCCTCGGTGAGTTCCTCGGTGGCGTCCTCGAGTTCTTCCTTCGTGGCGTCCTCGTCCTCGACGACGGCCTCGAGATCGTCCATGTGCGCCTCGATCTCGGAGATCAGTTCCTCGTCGAGTTCGTCCTCGTTCTCGTCGAGCAGGGTCTCCGCGCGGTTGAGCGTCGACTCGGCGGCGTTGCGCGCCTCGATGCGCTCGCGGCGCTTCTGGTCCTCCTCGGCGTGTTCCTCGGCCTCCTCCTGCATCTGCTCGATCTGCTCGTCGGAAAGGCCCGCACCGCCCTCGATCGTGATCGACTCCTCGTTGCCGGAGCCCTTGTCCTCGGCGGCAACGTTGACGATGCCGTTCTCGTCGATGCTAAACGTGACCTCGATCTGGGGCGTGCCGGCGGGCGCGGGCGGAATGCCCGTTAGCTGGAACTCGCCCAGCAGTTCGTTCTCGCTGGCGATTTCGCGCTCGCCCTGGAAGACGCGGATCTGGACCGACGTCTGGTTGGCCGCCGCGGTCGTGAAGATCTTGGACTCCTCGGTCGGGATCGTCGTGTTCTTGTCGATCAGGCGCTCGAAGAGACCGCCCTTGACCTCGACGCCGAGCGAGAGCGGCGTGACGTCCAGCAGGACGATGTCGTCCACCTCGCCGCCCAGCACGCCACCCTGGATCGCCGCGCCGAGCGCGACGGCCTCGTCGGGGTTGACGTTCTTCTTGGGCTCCTTGCCGGTGAGTTCATCGACCTTGTCCTGAACGGCGGGCATCCGGGTCGATCCGCCGACGAGCAGGACCTCGTCGATCTCGTCCTTCGAGAGGCCGGCGTCCTCGAGGGCGATCTCGGTCGGTTCCTCGACGCGATCGAGCAGGTCGGCCGTCAGCGACTCGAACTTGGCCCGCGTGAGCGACTCCTCGAGGTGGATCGGGCCGTCGTCGGTCGCGGTGATGAAGGGGAGGTTGATCTCGGTCTCCTTGCGCGAGGAGAGTTCGATCTTGGCCTCCTCGGCGGCGTCCTTCAGGCGCTGGAGCGCCTGCCGGTCGTCGCGGAGATCGATCCCGTGGTCGTCCTCGAAGGTTTCGGCGAGCCAGTCGATGACGGCGTGGTCCCAGTCGTCGCCGCCGAGTTCGTTGTCGCCGTTGGTGGCGACGACCTCGTAGACGCCCCCACCGATGTCGAGAATAGAGACGTCGAAGGTCCCCCCACCGAGGTCGAACACCAGGACGGTCTGGTCCTGGTCGTCGTCGATGCCGTAGGCCATCGAGGCCGCGGTCGGCTCGTTGATGATGCGCTCGACGTCGAAGCCGGCGATCTCGCCGGCGTCCTTGGTGGCCTGGCGCTGGCGGTCCGAGAAGTACGCCGGGACCGTGATGACGGCCTTCTCGACCTCGTCACCGAGGTACTCCTCGGCGTCGCGCTTGATCTTCTGGAGGGTCATCGCCGAGATCTGCTCGGGCGTGTACTCCTCGTCGTCGATGTCGACGGTGTAGTCCTCCTCGCCCATGTGGCGCTTGATCGACTGGATCGTCCGTTCGGGGTTCTGCACCGCCTGGTTCTTCGCCGGTTTGCCGACCAGTCGCTCGTTGTCGTCCTCGAACGCTACCACCGAGGGCGTCGTCCGGTCGCCCTCCGCGTTGACGATGATTTCTGGGTCGCCCCCCTCCATCACCGCAAACGCGCTGTTCGTCGTTCCGAGATCGATTCCAAGAATCTTGTTGCTCGCCATCTTGCGGTTTACTTGCCCGCTGCCTCCTTTAAAACTTGCTAGACAGGATATCGGGGTGGCGTGTGGCGAGAATGGAGTTGTGTCCGGGATTCGACGGTCGCCTTACGCCGACGCCTCGTCGGCGTCGCTTTTCTCGGGTTCGTCGTCCGGGTTCGTCTCGGAACCGTCGTCCGCGGTCGACGCGGAACCGTCCGCCCGGGAAGGAGTCTCGTCTTCGGCTTCCGGCCCGTCGTCGCTCGCCCCGTCGCCCGATTCGTCGTCCGAGGTCCCGTCGGGCTCCGGTTCTACTTGCTCTTCATCCTCCGGATCGTGGTCGGCGCCGTTGCTGACCGTGACCCGGGCCGCTTGCAGGACCTTCCCGGCCATCTCGTAGCCCGAGTCGTAGACGTCGTGGATGGCACCCTCGGGGCGTGCGCTGTCCACCTGCATCATCACCTCGTGACGCTGGGGGTCGACCTCGTCGCCCGGATCCGGGTCGATCTCCTCGACGTCCTCGTCGTCGAGCACGCGGTCGAACTCCCGGAGGGTCATCTCGACCCCCTCGCGGAAGCTCTCGACGTCCTCGTGGTCGGACTCGATCGCCCGGACGAGGTCGTTGCGGACGTCCACGAGTCGCTCGACGAGGTCCTCGGTGGCACGCTCCTTGATCTGGTCCTGGCGCTTCTTGGCCCGCTTCTTGTAGTTCTGGAAGTCGGCCTGCTTGCGCTTGAGCCGTGCGGTCAGGTCGTCGATTTCGTCGTCTTGCTCCTCAATCTCGGATTCCAGACTCTCGATCTCGGCCTCGAGTTCGGCGTTGCGATCCTGCAATTCGAACGTCCAGTCGACGAGTTCCGAGACGGCGTCGCCGAGGTCCTCGTCGTGCTCGGCGACGCGGTCGATCAACTCGCGTTCGTCCTCGACGACCCCGCCGACGTCGACCTCGTCATCGCCCAGTTCGGTGACGACCTCCGCCGTCGGTCCCGCGTCGACGCCGGTTTGCGCCGTCTCCCCGTCGCCGGCCGCGGCGGACGGGTCCGGGGACTCCTGCTCGTCGGCGGGGGGCGCGTCGGCGTCGGAATCGGCGACGTCGCCACTCGCCTCCGTTTCGACCGAAGAATCCGTGCCCTCGTTGTCAGCCATTACGAGGAGCAAGCCGGTCGGCGAATAAAAGCGTTCAGATCGCGGGTTGTCGGGACACCGGGGCGAGCGACGACGGACGACCGGAAGGGTTTATCCTGCGCTCGGGCCTTCGTTGTCCCGTGGCAGTCACGCTCGCGTACGAGGACGGGACTATCCGGATCGAAGCAGGCGGAAGCGTCCGGACCATCGACGCCATCGAGACCATCGAAACCGTCACGTTCGACGCCCGAACGGAGACCTATCGAGCACCCGCGTTCCGGTATCGCGAGATCCGGACGTCGCTGGCGGAGGAGGGCATCGAGTGCGACGATCGCGTTTGCTCGGCCCCTGCGATCGAGGGCCTCGATTCGAGTTACGAACTGCGCGAGTACCAGCGTGCAGCGCTCGACGACTGGTTCGACGCCGACCGGCGGGGCGTCCTGGAGATGCCGACCGGGAGCGGGAAGACGGTCGTGGCGATCGCGGCGATCGAACGCCTCGCGGTCCCGACGCTGGTCGTCGTTCCGACGATCGACCTGCTCGAACAGTGGCGGCGGGAACTCGAGATCGAGTTCGGCGACGCCGTCGAGATCGGGCAGTTCGGCGGCGGCGAACAGCGGCAGGCACCCATCACGGTCTCGACGTACGACTCGGCGTACCTGAAGGCCGACGACGTGGGCGACGCCTTCGGGTTCGTCGTCTTCGACGAGGCTCACCACCTCGGCGGCGAGGGCTATCGGGACATCGCCCGGTTGCTCGCCGCACCCGACCGGATGGGCCTGACCGCGACCTTCGGGCGCCCGGACGGTGCCCACGAAGTGATCGCCGAGTTGATCGGCCCGCTCGTCCACGCGGTGGGAGCCGACGAACTCGCGGGCGAGCACCTGGCGCCCTACGACGTCAAGCGCATCGAGGTCTCGCTCACGACCGAAGAGCGCGAGGCCTACGAGGCGCACCAGGGGACGTTCACCGACTACCTCGCGCGGTCGAACGTCGAGTTGCGCTCGGGGAGCGACTACCAGGAACTCGTCAAGCGCTCCGGCAACGACCCTGCGGCCAGGGAAGCCCTGCTCGCCAAGCAGCGCGCCCGGGAGATCATGATGGGTAGCGAAGCGAAGATCGACGCCCTGGAGTCGATCCTCGACCGCCATCCAGAGGATCGGGCCATCGTCTTCACCGCGTTCAACGGCCTGGCCTACGACGTGGCCGAGCGGTTCCTGATCCCGGCGATCACCCACCGGACGGCGACGAGCGAGCGCCGGGATATCCTCGACCGGTTCCGCGACGGGCGCTACTCCCGGGTCGTCACGTCGAACGTCCTCGACGAGGGGATCGACGTGCCCGACGCCAACGTGGCGGTCGTCCTCTCGGGCAGCGGGAGCGAGCGCGAGTTCACCCAGCGACTCGGCCGGATCTTGCGTCCGAAAGACGACGGTGGACGGGCGCTGCTCTACGAGGTCGTCAGCGAGGAGACGGCCGAAGAACGGGTCGCGCGGCGACGGCGGTGACTGGCCGGCAGTGATGGATCGGCGGGCGTTCTCGCCCGTGGTAGTCAGGGTTTCGAGAGGTCCGACCAGGAGATGCCGAACGATGCGGAACGATATCGCTCGAGGTAGGCGGTTTCGGTCACCTCGAAGGACATCGACACCTCCCGGGTCTCGCCAGGACCGAGGTCGATCCGACGGGTCAAATCGGCATCGACCGGCGTCAACGGCGTCACCGTCGCCGATCCCTCGTCGCTCTCCGGCGTGACCGGATCGTCCAGTCGCAATCTCGCGTGCAGCGTTGCGATCCACCGTTCGTCGCTCGTGTTCTCGACGGTCGCGGCGTAGGTCATGTAGCCGTCGTCGTTGGGCCCGAAACTCGAATCGGAGAGTGAAAAGACGTCCTTCGGCGTCGGCGTTCCGGGGACGATAGTCGCGCCGCCGTCACCCCCGTCACCGCCGGCGGTGCCGTCGCCCTCGATGAGCGTCCCCTTGGGTTTCTCCGTGGTCGTACAGCCGGCCAGGGCGGCGATAGCGAGGCCGCCAACGGCCCCGAGGAGGGACCGCCTGCCGACGGGTCGGCGGCGCGAGGTCGGGTCCCGGTCGGGAGCGCGACGGTCGTCCATACGGTCCCGGTGGGGAACCAGCCTTCAATCTCTTCTGGTTCGGGCAGGGGTCGCGAGCGGACGGGCCTCGGGCCGCGCACGACCGATCGCCGACTCGAAAAGGGGAAACCCGTCGCCCCGGAAGGGCGGGGTAATGGATCCACTGGAGCGGTATCGCCCCATCGTCGACGACTACGAGGCGTTCCGGGAGGCCTGCCGACGCCCGCTCCCGGCGGCGGTCCGGGTCAACACGATCAAGGCCGACCCCGGGACGGTCGCCGACGCCTTCGATCGCGAGGGCGTGGGATACGAGCGCCCCGACTGGACCGATCTCGTGTTCGTCCTCGACACCGGCACGCCAGGCAACACCTGGCCGTCCTTTCACGGGTGGGTGCACGGCCAGGAGGAGGTCTCGGCCATCCCGCCGATGGTGCTCGACCCGCAACCGGGCGAGCGCGTCTGGGACGCCGCGGCCGCGCCGGGGAGCAAGGCGACCCAGATCGCGGCCGCCATGGACGACCGCGGGACGCTCGTCGCGAACGACAACGACCTCGGCCGACTCTCCGGGCTGCGGTTCAACGCCGAGCGCCTGGGCGTCACCAACGCCGTCGTCACGAACCGCGACGCCCGCAACTTCTCGATGAAGCCGTTCCCGTTCGACGAGTTCGACCGGGCGCTCGTGGACGCGCCCTGTTCCTGCGAGGGGACGATCCGAAAGAACCCGGACGCCCTCGACGACTGGAGCGAGGGCTACATCTCCTCGATCGCGGGCATCCAGAAGGGCATCCTCCGGCGGGCCGTCCAGGCCACCCGCGAGGGCGGGGTCGTGGTCTACTCGACCTGTACCTTCGCGCCAGAGGAGAACGAGGCCGTCCTCGATCACGTCCTGACCGAGGAGGACTGCCGGGTGGTCGATCCCGACCTCCCGGACGGACTGGATCACGCCCCCGGCGTGACCGAGTGGGACGGCGAGACGTTCGACCCGAGCGTCGAGCGGGCGGCCCGGATCTACCCCCACCGCAACGACACGGGCGGGTTCTTCGTCGCGAAACTGGAGGTGGGCCCATGAGCGAGAACGACGCCGGCGAAACGGACCAAGGTAGCCGCGAGAACGACCCCCACCGGTTCGAACGACTGCCCGCCAGCGAGGCCGATCGCGAGGTCGAAGGGCGTCCGACCCGCGAGGCGGTGCTGGAGTGGTGGGCGGATCGATTCGGGATCGAACCGGCCGTCTTCGAGGATCACACCTTCTGGGAGAAAGGGGCTGGCAAAGTCTGGGCCTACGCCGGCGAGGCCGACGATCCCACGGCCGTCGAGGCCCTCGGGATGACCTTCCTCCGGGTTCGCCAGGAGCACTGGAAACCCACGACCGACGCGGTGCAGCGGTTCGGCCGACACGCCACGCGCAACGTGATCGAACTCGACGACGCGGCGGCCCGCCGGTTCGCCGCGGGCGAGGAGCAGGACCTCGAGTGGGACGGCGACTGGGGTTACCTGATCGCCGCTCACGAGGTCGCCGGGCGACGCGAACCGCTCGGCGTCGGCCTCTACACCTACGGCTCGCTGCAGTCGATGGTTCCGAAGGGTCGCCAGCGAGACGTGTCGTCGCCCTAGCTCGCCGAATCAATCGCCGTCCCGTTCGACCAGCCGACCGCCACCCAGCCCCTCCCATTCCACGCGATACCCCAGTCGCGAGAGAAGCGCGCTCGCGTCGTCGACCCCGTGGTCGGCGAGCACCGTCTCGACGTCGGCGTAGTCCATCCCGTCTTCGAGTTCGTCCCCGACCGCGTCGAGAATCACGGGGCGCACCAGCGTCCGGCCGACCACCTCGTGCTCTGGGAACGACTTGTCCTCGATTGCATCCTCGCTGGTTCCGTGGCGCTCGGCCAGGGTTGCCAGCGTGAGGACGTCGTCCTCGGGGCGGAGTTCGTCGGGCAGGTCGGCGGCGCTCGCGGCCACCAGGTCCGCCTCGTAGCGCCGGAGGGCGTCGCGAACGTCCTTGACCCGAACGCTGCCGGTGTAGGGAATGGCGCGATGGTCGCGGGCTTCGATGTCCTCGCCGACGCCCAGACTCTCGTCTACCGCGACGAGCAGTTCGACGTCCTCGACGTCCGCCAACTGTCCGAGTTTCTTCTCGACGTATTCGGGCGTCCAGAACCCCATGATCTCCAGGAACACCCGAAAGTCGCCGTGTGGCCAGTCGAAGGCGAAATCCGGGATCATCACCCGCGACCCGGCCGCGAGGGGTTCGGGTTCGCGAACCAGATCCCACTCCAGATCGAGCGCCGAGAACCGGCGAGCGAAGTCGGCCTCGACGTCGCTGTCGAAGGTCATCTCCGCAACGGGGTCGGTTCCGGGAACGCCCACGGGATCCTCGTGTGAGAGTTCGAGCGTTCGTTCGGTGCCCCGGTCGTCAACGGTCGCGGCGAGGTACCACTCGTTCGCCGTCGCGACCGTCCGGAGGAGGCGGGCGAACCGGGTGCCGTACCGTCGGGACCGTCGGAACAGCGCGTCCGGCCCGGTGACCACGACCTCCCGACCGCCGTCAGTCCGCCGGATCTCGTACATCAACCGCAGGCGCTTGACCGCGGAGACCAGCGCCTTGGGGTCCGAGGACTGGACGCGCACTTCGGTCGCGTCGAACAGCGCCGTCTGGGCCAACGAGAGGTCGTACTGCTGGAGCAATTCGTCCGGCCCCCACCGTGGATCGAAGGTCGCCAGCACCTGGCGCTCCTCGAGGTCGGCGTACAGCGAATCCGCGACGGCCTCGGGGGTCGCATCGCCGCCCATCCGATCGGCTGCCCGCTCCAGCGCCCGGTCGTAGTCGGCCTCGGTCACGACGCCGACCGTCTCGGCCGCCCGAAACGCCGCTCGCCGGGCCCGCTCCGGGTCCACCGGGGCCCGCGTCTCGAAGGTCGCCTCGCGTTCGAGGAGTTTCGCGAACCCCCGGACGAGTTTGTAGTCCGGCGCGTCGGCCTCCAGGTCCGCCAGCGCCGCGTCCAGCGTCTCGCGACGCTCGCCGACGTGCCCCTGGAAAGTCCCAATGACCCGCGCCGCCAGCGGACGGTGCTCCCGGGTCGCGAACTGCGGACGATAGCCGCCACCGCGACGCGACACCCGGAGCAGGTCCTTCGTCAGCACGTGTGCATCTGGGGTACCGAGCGACAAAAGGCCCCCGTCGGTGCCGTCCATAGGAATGCCGGAAAATCTCGTGGCGAAAGATAACGATTAACAGGCAAGAATTAACCTCGCGGCCGTTGCGTTTTCGAGTATGGCGACTTTCTCAGACCGCGTCGAACGCGTGTCGATCAGTGGCATTCGAGAGGTGTTCGAGGCGACCAGCGAGGACGACATCAACCTGGGCATCGGGCAACCGGACTTCCCCTCGCCCGACCACGTTCACGAGGCGGCCGCCGAGGCCATCCAGGCCGGCAAGGCCGACGCCTACACGTCGAACAAGGGGATCCTCCCGCTCCGGGAGGCCATCGCCGAGAAACACGCCCGGGATCACGACCTCGAGATCGATCCCGAGCACGTCATCGCCACGGCGGGCGGCAGCGAGGCCCTCCACCTGGCGCTGGAGGCCCACGTCAACCAGGGCGAGGAGGTCATCATGCCCGACCCCGGCTTCGTCGCCTACCAGAACCTGACCCACGTCGCCGGCGGCGAGCCCAAACCCGTCGCGCTCCGGGACGACCTCACGATGGACCCCGCCGCCGTCGAGGAGGCGATCACCGACGACACCGCCGCGTTCATCGTCAACAGCCCAGGCAACCCGACCGGTGCGGTCCAGTCCACGGATGACATGCGCGAGTTCGCCCGCATCGCCGACGAGCACGACGTCCTCTGCATCAGCGACGAGGTGTACGAGCAGATCGTCTTCGAGGGCGAACACCGCTCGCCCATGGAGTTCGCCGAGTCCGACAACGTCGTGCTGGTCAACGCTACCTCCAAGACCTACTCGATGACCGGGTGGCGACTCGGCTGGATCACCGGGTCGAACCGCCGGATCGAGCGCATGCTCAAGGTCCACCAGTACGTCCAGGCCTGCGCGAGCGCGCCGGCCCAGTACGCCGCCGAGGCCGCCCTGACCGGACCCCAGGACCCCGTCGACGAGATGGTGGCCGCCTTCGAGGAGCGCCGGAACGTCCTGCTCGACGGCCTGGAGGACATCGGCCTCGAAACGCCGACCCCGAAGGGCGCGTTCTACGTCATGCCGAAAGTCCCCGAGGGCTTCGTCGACCGTGCGATCGAGAACGGCGTCGCCATCGTCCCCGGCGAAGCCTTCGGCGAGCACGGCGAAGGGTACGCCCGCATCTCCTACGCCGCGGACATCGAGGACATCAAGGAAGCGCTGGAGATCCTCGGCCGGACCTACGCCGAGATGCAGTGACCTGACTGCCTCGTTTCACCCCCGCAACAGGTTCATCACCTCGTCGGCTACGCCGGATTCGACGGCCACGAGGTAGCGTTCGCCGGGTTCCAGCACCGTGTCCGGGCCGCCGATGCGGTCGCCGCCGGCCTCGACGATGATCAGGCTGCCTCGCGGGAGCGCCACGTCCTGCAGCGTTTTGCCGGCCGCCGGGGCGTCCTCGGCGATCTCGATTTCGACGATTTCGAGGTCGCCCGCCACCGCCTCGATCGTGCGGACGCCACCACCCTCGATCTCGTTGGTCGCCGCGCGAGCGCCCAGTTGCTCGGGAAACACCAGCGCGTCGACGTACTCCGCGTAGAGTTCGTCCGGTTCTTCCGAAACCCGCATCACGGTTCGGATGTCGGCCATGCGCTGGGCAGCCATGCAGGTCGCGAAGTTCGTCGTCTCGTCGTTCGTCAGCGCCGCGATCACGTCACAGCGGTCCGGCTGTGCCTGCCTGAGGATCTCCGGGCGCGAGGCGTCGCCCTGGATGACGGTCCCGACGTACTCGTCGCTGAGGCGGTCGCCCCGCGACTCGCTCTCCTCGATCAGGACGACGTCGTGACCGCGGTCGTCGAGCAGTGCAGCCGTTCTGAGGCCGACGGTACCGCCGCCGGCGACGATGACGCGAAGGTTCGTGGGTGTCATGGCTCAGTCCTCTCCTGGGTCGATGGTGACTTCGGGTTCCTCGATGTCTTCCGGCGTCGGGCCGGGCTCCTCGGGTAACGGTTCCTCCCCCCGCCGTTGGGAGAGCAACCAGTAGATCGCCACGCCGATCGCCAGCCAGGCGATCGCCACCAGCCACGTCTGCGGCGAAATGAAGAAGCCGAGCAACAGGTTCAGGACGATCCCGAGGATCGGCGGGATCGGGTAGTAGGGGATCTCGAACGGCCGCCGGAGGTCCGGCTGGCGCCGTCGGAGTCGGATGACGGCCAGGTTGACGACGACGAAGCCGAGGAGCGAAAAGAGGCTCGCGAGGTTGCCGACG
>Ga0102925_1000996_pt1 | contig 15517 bp, 10 predicted proteins | sample SalPonR1_A_D1_MG_FD_78216 | JGI IMG/M metagenome (GOLD analysis project Ga0102925, IMG submission 78216) | Salt pond soil microbial communities from South San Francisco under conditions of wetland restoration - Salt Pond MetaG R1_A_D1_MG | ecosystem: Environmental > Aquatic > Marine > Intertidal...
CCTTGGCTACCGTGAAGGTGAAATCGGTGTAGTCACCGGCCGGCGCCACGTTCTGGACGATCATGTCGACCTCGATGTTGGCATCGGCGATCGGCCCCAGGATGCGCGACGCCACACCCGGCACGTCGGGGGTGTTGAGCAGCGTCAGCTTGGCTTCGTTGGCGGTGAAGGCGATACCGGAGATCAGCGGTTCTTCCATGGAATCCTCGTCTTGGTCAGAGTCTGCAACGATCAGGGTGCCGGGGCCATCCTGGAAACTGGACAGCACGCGCAGCGGGACATTGTACTTGCCGGCAAATTCGACGGCGCGAATCTGCAGGACCTTGGAGCCGAGACTCGCCAGCTCCAGCATCTCTTCAACGGTGATGGTGTCGAGGCGCTGAGCCCTGGAGCAGACTCGCGGGTCGGTGGTGTAGACGCCGTCGACGTCGGTATAGATCTGGCACTCGTCGGCCTTCAGCGCCGCCGCCAGCGCCACGCCGGTGGTATCGGAGCCGCCGCGGCCGAGGGTGGTGATGTTGCCCTCCTCGTCGACGCCCTGGAAGCCGGCAACCACCACGACCTGACCGGCGTCGAGGTCCTCCTGCAGCTCATCGGTCTCGATGCGCTGGATGCGGGCCTTGGTGTGCGCGCTATCCGTCTGGATGCCTACCTGAGAACCGGTGTAGGAGGTGGCCGGCACGCCGATCTTGTGCAGCGCCATGGCCAGCAGCGAGATGGTGACCTGCTCACCGGTGGAGACCAGCATGTCCATCTCGCGCGGCGTCGGCTCGTCGTTGATCTCGTTGGCCATGCCGATCAGACGATTGGTCTCGCCACTCATGGCGGAGACCACCACAACGACCTGGTGGCCGTTATCGCGAAATCCCTTGACCTTCTCGGCCACGGCCTTGATGCGCTCAACGGAGCCCACCGAGGTGCCGCCGAATTTCTGTACGTATAGTGCCATATGCCGATTTTCCTCGTATGTCGCGTGCGAGTCGTGCTCGGATGAGTGAAAGGTAAGTGGAAACAAGAAGGGCCGGGGCATTGCTGCCGCCGGCCCTGATAGCCCTTACTGGAGACGCTCCTCGACCCAGGCCGGCACGCTGTCAAGCGCCCCGGGCAGCGCCTCGACGTCGCTACCGCCAGCCTGGGCCATGTCGGGTCGGCCCCCGCCCTTGCCGCCGACCTGGGCCGCCACGTGCTTGACCAGATCGCCGGCCTTGATCTGGCCGGTCAGGTCGTCGGTGACGCCGGCGATCAGGCTGACCTTGCCGGCCTCGGCGTCGGCAACGCCCAGCACCACGATGCCGGAACCCAGCTTGTTCTTGAGCTGGTCGAGCATGCCGCGCAGCTCCTTGCCAGCCACGCCCTCGAGGCGCTTGGCCAGCACCTTGACGCCCTTGACCTCACGGGCTTCGTTGAGCATGTCATTGCCGGCGGCACTGGCCAGCTTGGCCTTGAGGCGCTCGAGCTCCTTCTCCAGCATACGGTTGCGCTCGAGCAGCGACTCGACCCGCTCCTCGACCTGCTCCGGCTTGGCCTTGAGGCGTTCGCCGATGCGATTCAGGCGCGCCTCCTGCGCGCGGAACCAGGCCAATGCGCCCTCGCCGGTGATCGCCTCGATGCGACGCACGCCGCTGGCGATACCGACTTCGCTGATGATGTGGAAGCAGCCGATATCACCGCTGCGGGCCACATGAGTGCCGCCGCAAAGCTCGATGGAGAAGTCGTCGGCGCCGATGGTCAGCACGCGCACGCTGTCAGCGTACTTGGCCTCGAACAACGCGGCGGCGCCCTTGGCCTTGGCCTCGTCGAGGGTCATCTGCTCGGTGCGCGTCGGCGCGTTGGCCAGAATCTGCTCGTTGACCAGGCGCTCCACCTCGGCCAGCTGCTCCGGGGTCACGGGCTCGAAGTGGCTGAAGTCGAAGCGTAGCCGCTCGGGGGTGACCAGCGAGCCCTTCTGCGCCACGTGATCGCCGAGCACCAGACGCAGCGCCTTGTGCATCAGGTGTGTCGCGGAGTGGTTGCGCACCGTGGCCGCGCGCAGGCTGGCTTCGACCCGCGGGTGGACCTCGGCGCCCACCACCAGCGTGCCCTCGAGCAGCACGCCATGGTGCAGATGGTGGCCGCCCTGCTTCTGGGTGTCGGTGACCAGGAAGCGGCCGCCTTCCAGTTCCAGGTAGCCGGTATCGCCCACCTGGCCCCCGGACTCCCCATAGAACGGCGTGCGGTCGAGCACCACCACGCCGCGCTGTTCCGGCTCGAGTCGCGCCAGGGCATTGCCCTCGCGATCGACCAGGGCGGTGACGGTGGCGCGATCCTCCAGCAGGTCATGACCGGTGAACGCCGTCTCGCCTTCCAGGTCCAGCGCGGCAGCGTAGTCGGCGCCAAACTGGCTCGCCGCGCGGGCACGCTCACGCTGGGCCTCAAGCTCGCGCTCGAAGCCGGCCTCGTCGAGAGTCACGCCGCGTTCGCGGCAGACGTCGGCGGTCAGGTCGAAGGGGAAACCGAAGGTGTCATAGAGCTTGAAGACCGTCTCGCCCGGCAGGGTATCGCCCTCGAGCCCGCTCAGCGCCTCCTCGAGCAGGCCCATGCCATGCTCCAGGGTGCGCGCGAACTGCTCCTCTTCCTTGAGCAGGACACGCTCGATCTGGTGGCGCGACTCGCGCAGCTCGGGAAAGGCGTCGCCCATCTCCACGTCCAGCGCGCCCACCAGCTTGTGGAAGAAGTTGCCCTGGGCGCCCAGCTTGTGGCCGTGACGGATGGCGCGCCGGATGATGCGGCGAAGCACATAGCCGCGGCCCTCGTTGGAAGGCAGCACGCCATCGGCGATCAGGAAGGCACAGGAGCGGATATGGTCGGCGATCACCCGCAGCGATGGCGTAGACGTATCCGCATGGCCGGTATGGCGCGCCGCGGCCTCGAGCAGGTTCTGGAAGAGGTCGATCTCGTAATTGGAGTGCACACCCTGCATCACCGCGGCGATGCGCTCCAGGCCCATGCCGGTATCGATGGAGGGCTTGGGCAAGGGATTGAGGGTGCCGGCCGCATCCCGGTCGAACTGCATGAACACCAGGTTCCAGATCTCGATGTAGCGGTCGCCGTCCTCCTCGGGACTGCCGGGCGGGCCGCCCCACACCTCGGGGCCGTGATCGAAGAAGATCTCGGAGCTCGGCCCGCAGGGGCCGGTGTCACCCATCTGCCAGAAGTTGTCCTCGTCGAGCTTGGAAAAACGTTCAGGATCGATACCCATCTCGTCCTTCCAGATGCGCTCGGCCTCGTCGTCACTGACGTGCACGGTGACCCACAGCTTTTCCCTGGGCAGGCCCAGGGTCTCGGTGAGGAACTGCCAGGCGAAGCGGATGGCATCGCGCTTGAAGTAGTCGCCGAAACTGAAGTTGCCCAGCATCTCGAAGAAGGTATGGTGGCGCGCGGTGTAGCCGACGTTATCGAGGTCGTTGTGCTTGCCACCGGCGCGCACGCAGCGCTGAGACGAGGTCGCACGCACGTAAGGGCGGGGATCACGACCCAGGAAGACGTCCTTGAACGGCACCATGCCGGCATTGGTGAACAGCAGGGTCGGGTCGTTGCCGGGAACCAGTGAGCTGGAGGGCACGACAGTATGGCCGTGCGCCTCGAAGTAACTCAGAAAGGCCTGTCTGATATCTGCGCTTTTCATGGGGTATCCGTGGCGATGAACGGGGTGACCCGGCGGGCGACGCTGGCGTGAAGCGAGCACCATGACGCGCGTTTTCCGGTCGCATCGCAGTGCCGCGGGTGCCACCCGGGGCGTTCGCAAAGGGAGCCATTATAGCGCAGTTGTCAATGGACTGAAGGGGCGCCTCCGCCAGCACCGCTCTGAGCTGACCCGGTGCCGCCTGGACGACTACTGGTCTGGTGCTGAATCCCAGGCGTGCGCCAGGGCATGGCGCACCTGGTCGAAGTCGAAGCCGCGGCTTGCCAGGAAGCGCTCACGGCGGGCACGCTCGCGAGGCGACTCGCCAGGCCCCGTGAAGCGCCGTGCGAGTATCTCACCGGCCAGGGCGAACCAGTCGCCCTCGCCGGCCTGCTCGCTCTCGGCGAAGGCAGTGCCAATGAGCTCGCGTTCGATGCCACGTCGCTCAAGCTCGCCGCGGATCTTCATCGGCCCCTGACCCCGCTGGATGCGGGAGCGCAGGAAGCTCTCGGCGAAACGGGCATCGGACTGCAGCCCCTGCTCGGCCAGCGCATCGAGGCACTCGGCGATGGCCTCGTGCGCATGTCCCTTGGACGCCAGGCGCTCGGCGAGTTCCCGGCGCGAATGCTCCCGCCGGGCCAGCAGACGGATGGCGTCATCACGCGGCGACGACTCGTTGCCGGAGGGCTGTCCCAGCATGCGTCAGGGCTGGTCGTCGTCTTGGCCGACCTCGGCGGTAGCCGCCTCGTCGGCAGCCTCCTCTTTCTTGGCTTCCACCGGGGCGAGCAGCTGGGCGCGAATCTGGCTCTCGATCTCCTCCATCACCGCCGGGTTGTCCTCGAGGAACTGGGCGGCGTTGGCCTTGCCCTGGCCGATCTTGTTGCCCTGGTAGCTGTACCAGGCACCCGCCTTGTCGACCAGCTTGCACTGCACGCCGAGGTCGACCACCTCCCCGGCGTGGTAGATCCCCTTGCCGTAAAGGATCTGGAACTCCGCCTGGCGGAACGGCGGCGCCACCTTGTTCTTGACCACCTTGACGCGGGTCTCGTTGCCGGTGACCTCATCACCCTGCTTGACCGAGCCGGTGCGACGGATGTCCAGACGCACGCTGGAATAGAACTTGAGCGCATTGCCGCCGGTGGTGGTTTCGGGACTACCGAACATCACGCCGATCTTCATGCGGATCTGGTTGATGAACACCACCATGCAGTTGGCGTTCTTGATGTTACCGGTGATCTTGCGCAGGGCCTGTGACATCAGGCGCGCCTGCAGACCGACGTGGGAGTCGCCCATCTCGCCCTCGATCTCGGCCCGCGGGGTCAGCGCCGCTACCGAGTCGATGATGATCACGTCGACGCCACCGGAGCGCACCAGCATGTCGCAGATCTCGAGGGCCTGCTCGCCGGTATCCGGCTGGGAAACCAGCAGATCGTCGAGGTTGACGCCGAGCTTCTCGGCATAGCTCGGGTCCAGGGCGTGCTCGGCATCGATGAAGGCGCAGGTCTTGCCCTGCTTCTGCGCCTGGGCAATCACCGAGAGCGTCAGGGTGGTCTTGCCCGAGGACTCGGGGCCAAAGATCTCGACCACCCGGCCCAGCGGCAGGCCGCCAATGCCCAGGGCGATATCCAGCCCCAGCGAGCCGGTGGAGACCGACGGCATCACCACGCGCGGGGCGTCGCCCAGGCGCATCACGGTGCCCTTGCCGAATTGGCGATCGATCTGGGAAAGGGCGGCATCCAGCGCCTTGCTGCGGTTTTCATCCTGAGCCATGAGGAACTCCTGAGAGATAGCGAATGGAGGTGACGACAGCCGACGACCACTGTATGACTACACAGTAGTATGGCGAAAAATTGGCGGCGCGACCAGCATCGCGATCACCTCAATGCGAGTCGAGCGGCGTCATTCGGTTTCCAGGCGCCGCACCAGCCCGATCAGCGCCTCGCGAACGGCCTGTTCCCGCACGGCCGTACGATCCCCGTCGTAATGATGGCACGCCGCCTCGGCCCGTTCGGCATCGCCCCAAGCCAGCCACACGGTTCCGACCGGCTTGTCGGTACTGCCGCCGCCGGGACCGGCCACCCCGCTGATCGCCACGCCGAGCCCGGCGCCGCTGTCGCGGCAGGCGCCGGCCACCATCGCCTCGACAACCGCGCGGCTCACCGCCCCATGCTCGCCCAGCAGCGCCTCCGACACGCCCAGCAGCCGGGTCTTGGCGCCGTTGGCGTAGGTCACGTAGCCGGTCTCGAACCAGTCGGAGCTGCCGGCCACGGCGGTGATCGCGCTGGCGACCCCGCCCCCGGTGCAGGACTCGGCCGCGGTGACCGTGATGCCCTTCTCGCGGCACCGTTCGCCGAGCCGCTCGGCGAGGGCCACGAGGTCGAGGTCGGCCAGGCGGGAGGCGCGGAGGGACATGGCATGACTCCTGGGCATTTGCAGCGGCCGAGGCGACGACGGCCGCGCGTGAGCGATGAGTTTTCCGTACAATAACGGCTTTGTCAGCGACATGCATGGCGCATTCGACGCCAGCCATCCGTCATCCGTCAGAGCAGGAACCCGATGTCACAGGCCAGTGCCCAGCATACTCCCATGATGAGCCAGTACCTGAAGATCAAGCGCGAGCACCCCGACGTGCTGCTCTTCTATCGCATGGGTGACTTCTACGAGCTGTTCTTCGACGATGCCCGGCGTGCCGCCGCCCTGCTCGACATCACCCTGACCCAGCGCGGCCAGTCCGCGGGCCAGCCGATTCCCATGGCCGGGGTGCCCTACCACAGCGCCGAGGGGTACCTGGCCCGCCTGGTGACTGCCGGCGAGTCGGTGGCGATCTGCGAGCAGATCGGCGACCCGGCCACCAGCAAGGGACCGGTAGAGCGCCGCGTGGTGCGCATCGTCACCCCGGGCACGCTCTACGACGAGGCGCTGCTCGATGCCCGCCGCGACAACCTGCTGGTCGCCGTGGCTCCGCTCGGCGAGCGCTGGGGGCTGGCCTGGCTGGAGCTCTCCAGCGGCCGCTTCAACGTGCTGGAGGTCGAGGGCGAGAGTGAGATGCTCGCCGAGCTTCAGCGCCTCGACCCCGCCGAGCTGCTGGTTGCCGAAAGCCTGGCCCTGCCGACCGCCCTGGAGGGGCGTCGCGGCCTGCGTCGCCAGAGCGACTGGCTGTTCGACCTCGAGAGCGCGACCCGCACCCTGTGCGACCAGTTCCAGGTCCAGGACCTGCGCGGCTTCGGCTGCGCCCACCTGGAGGCCGCCATCACCGCCGCTGGCGTGCTGGTCGACTATGCCCGGGATACTCAGCGCACGGCCCTGCCACACGTCACCGCTATCGGCGTGGAGAGCCGCGACGACGCCGTGGTGATCGATGCGGCCAGCCGTCGCAACCTTGAGATCGACGTGAACCTGGGCGGCCGCAGCGACAACACCCTGGCCAGCGTGCTCGACACCACCGCCACGGCCATGGGCTCGCGACTGCTCAAGCGCTGGCTCAATCGCCCACTGCGCGACCGTGAACAGGTTAGTGGCCGTCAGGCGGCGGTGGCGCTGCTGCTCGATGACGAGGGCTTCGTCCCACTGCGCGAGTCCCTCAAGGCGATCGGCGACGTGGAGCGGATCCTGGCCCGAGTGGCCCTCTACAGCGCGCGCCCGCGCGACCTGGCCCGCCTGCGCGATGCCCTGGTCGCCCTGCCCGACCTTCAGGCCGCTCTCGAGCCCTACGGCGAGGGCAGCACGCTGGACGAGCTGCGCCGCCATATCCACCCCTTCCCGACGCTGGCCGACACCCTGACGCGCGCCCTGGTGGAGAACCCACCGGTGGTGATCCGCGACGGCGGGGTGATCGCCGAGGGCTTCGACGCCGAGCTCGACGAGCACCGAGGCCTTGCCGAGCATGCCGGCGACTACCTGATCCGCCTGGAGACCCGGGAGCGCGAGCGTACCGGCCTGCCCGGCCTCAAGGTGGGCTACAACCGGGTCCACGGCTACTACATCGAGATTCCCCGCGCCCAGGCCCGGGACGCCCCGGTCGACTACGTGCGCCGCCAGACCCTGAAGAACGCCGAGCGTTTCATCATTCCCGAGCTCAAGGAGTTCGAGGACAAGGCCCTCTCGGCCAAGTCCCGTGCCCTGGCCCGGGAGAAGCTGCTCTACGACGGCCTGCTCGACACCCTGAATGCCGAGCTCGCTGCGCTGCAGGGCACGGGGCGGGCGCTGGCGGCCCTCGACGTGCTATGCGCCTTCGCCGAGCGCGCCCGAGCCCTGGAGTTCGCACGACCGGCACTGCCCGAGTCGCCGGGCATCGAGATCCGTGGCGGCCGCCACCCGGTGGTCGAACAGGTCACCGAGACGCCCTTCGTGCCCAACGACCTGGTGCTGGACGACAGCCGTCGCATGCTGGTCATCACCGGCCCCAACATGGGCGGCAAGTCTACCTACATGCGCCAGGCCGCGCTGATCACGCTGCTCGCCCACACCGGCAGCTTCGTGCCGGCGGATGCGGCCGCCATTGGCCCCGTGGACCGCATCTTCACGCGCATCGGCTCCTCGGACGACCTGGCCGGAGGCCGCTCGACCTTCATGGTGGAGATGACCGAGACCGCCAGCATCCTGCACAACGCCACCGACCACAGCCTGGTACTGATGGACGAGATCGGTCGCGGCACCAGCACCTTCGACGGCCTCTCGCTGGCCTGGGCCAGCGCCGAGCACCTGACCCGCTCACGCGCCTTCACGCTGTTCGCCACCCACTACTTCGAGATGACGGCATTGGCCGAACAGGCCGAGGGGGTGGCCAACGTCCACCTGACGGCGGCCGAGCATCGCGACGGGATTGTCTTCATGCACCGGGTGGAGGACGGTCCGGCCAGCCAGAGCTACGGCCTGCAGGTGGCCCAGTTGGCCGGCGTCCCCCAAGGGGTGATCGCCCGCGCCCGGGAGAAACTCGCCACTCTGGAGCAGCAGGAGATCGATCAGGGCAGCCGGCTGCCGGCCGCAACGCCAGACAACGAAGCCCCCCGACAAGCCGACCTCTTCGCCAGCGCCCCGCATCCGCTGGTCGATCAACTGGACCGCCTGGATCCCGATGATCTGTCGCCCCGACAGGCACTGGAACTGCTCTATCGCTGGAAGAAGGCCCTGTGAATGGCCGACAATAGCGCCTAGCGGCGCTTGCGAGGCCGCCCTCGGCGCGTCTAGAATGGCGCGATCAAAAATATTTTGGATTATAAGAAAGGAATTTCTTATAACTCGAATTGAATTATCATTACCGGCCGCGCCCCGCCACGGCCAGAGAATGGGAGACTGGCATGACATTCGTCGTCACCGAGAACTGCATCAAGTGCAAGTACACCGACTGTGTCGAGGTCTGCCCGGTGGACTGCTTCTACGAAGGCCCCAACTTCCTGGTGATCCATCCCGACGAGTGCATCGACTGCGCCCTGTGCGAGCCGGAGTGCCCTGCCGAGGCGATCTTCGCAGAGGATGAACTGCCGGATGGCCAGGAGACGTTCATCGAGATCAACGCCGAACTGGCAGAGGTGTGGCCCAATATCAGCGAGAAGCAGGATCCACCCGAGGATGCCGAGGAGTGGGACGGCAAGTCGGGCAAGCTGGAGCTGCTCGAGCGCTGAGGCGTCGGCCAATCACCACCGACGAAAAACGACGACGCCGGATGTCATCTGACATCCGGCGTCGTCGTCTCTGCCCTGAGCGAAGTAAGGAGAACACTCGGCAAAAAAGGCGGCCCGCAGGCCGCCCGCTCCCAGCCTATCCTCGAGCGGCTCCCTCCGCCCGGACTCCCGTGATGTTGTCCCTGCCCGGGAGCGGCTTCCTGCCGCACCGAGCACATCACTTCACGCATCCCGTTGCATCCTGCCGGAAAAGCATCCTCGCTCTTCCACATCCCGGGTGCATTGTGGCATAGCCGCTTTGCAGCACAACCTCGCTCATGGCGGTCCGACAACGCTACTGCAAGACCGCCTTCACCCCCGGAACACCGTAAAACTTCTTTAAAATCAACAAAAAGAAAAGGGCCGATGCCATGAAGGATCGACCCTGTCCGACACAGTAATGGCGAATCTCTTCGCCACTTTGTAGGAGATCTCTTACACGAGATCACGCAAAAGACAACACCGTTCGCTTACTGCCCCTTGATCGCCGCGCGCCCCGGATAGTCTACCTGACCGGCCAGTTCCTGCTCGATCACCAGCAGCCGGTTGTACTTGGCGACACGGTCCGAGCGGCTCAGCGAGCCGGTCTTGATCTGGCCGGCACGGGTGCCAACGGCAAGATCCGCGATGGTAGTGTCCTCGGTCTCGCCACTGCGATGGGAAATCACCGCGGTGAAGCCCGCCTCCTGGGCCATATGGATCGCCTCCAGGGTCTCGGAGAGCGAGCCGATCTGATTGAACTTGATCAGGATGGAGTTGCCGATCTGCTCATCGATGCCGCGCTTGAGTATCCGGGTGTTGGTGACGAAGAGGTCATCGCCCACCAGCTGGACCTTGTCCCCCAGCTTTTCGGTCAGCGCCTTCCAGCCCTCCCAGTCGGACTCGTCCATGCCGTCCTCGATGGAGACGATCGGGAACTGCTCACACAGGTCGGCCAGGTAGTCGACGAAGCCCCCGGCGTCGAACACCTTACCTTCACCGGAGAGATCGTACTGGCCATCCCGATAGAACTCGGAGGAGGCGCAATCGAGTGCCAGGGTGACGTCGTCACCCAAGCGGTAGCCGGCATCTGCCACCGCCTGCTGGATGACCGACAGGGCCTCGGCATTGGAGTCGAGATTCGGCGCAAAGCCGCCCTCGTCGCCCACCGAGGTGGCCAGTCCTCGGGCGCTGAGCACCTTCTTCAGGGCGTGGAAGATCTCGGCACCCATGCGCAGGCCCTCGCGGAAGCTCGGGGCCCCCACCGGCTGGATCATGAACTCCTGGATGTCGACGTTGTTGTCGGCATGCTCGCCACCGTTGAGGATATTCATCATCGGCACCGGCATCAGGTACTGCCCCGGCTGGCCGTAGAGCTCGGCGATATGCGCGTAGAGCGGCATGCCCTTGGCATTGGCCGCGGCCTTGGCGGCCGCCAGCGATACCGCCAGGATGGCATTGGCACCCAGCTTGGCCTTGTTGTCGGTACCGTCCAGTACCAGCATGGCGTCGTCCAGCCCGCGCTGATCACGAGCATCCATGCCCACCAGGCGCTCACGGATGGTGGTATTGACGGCCTCCACGGCCTTCAACACGCCCTTGCCCAGGTAACGGCCCTTGTCACCATCACGCAGTTCCAGCGCCTCGCGGGAGCCGGTCGAGGCACCACTGGGCGCACAGGCCACGCCCACGGCGCCGCTTTCCAGGCGTACCTCGGCCTGCACGGTGGGATTGCCGCGTGAATCGAGCACCTCGAGGGCGCGAAGTTCGACGATCTTGGTCATCTTGTTGGTCCTTGTCGTGTCAGCGTGGAATATCAGGAAATCTCGAGCGGAGCGAAACCCTTCACCAGGTCATCGACGGCCTTCAACTGGGCCAGGAAGGGCTCGAGGCGGTCCAGCGGCAGGGCACAGGGGCCGTCGCATTTGGCATTGTCGGGGTCGGGATGGGCCTCCAGGAAGAGGCCGGCCAGACCGACCGCCACCCCGGCGCGGGCCAGTTCGGCGACCTGCTGTCGGCGCCCGCCGGCGCTGTCGGCTCGTCCGCCAGGGCGCTGCAGCGCATGAGTGACGTCGAAGAAGACAGGATAGCCTGTCTGCTTCATGTCACCAAAACCGAGCATATCAACAATCAGATTATTATACCCGAAGCTCGATCCGCGTTCGCAAAGCAACAATCTGTGATTGCCGGCCTCTTCGCATTTGCGGATGATGTGGCGCACCTCGTGGGGCGCCAGGAACTGCGGCTTCTTGATGTTGATCACCGCCCCGGTCTCGGCCATGGCCACCACCAGGTCGGTCTGGCGCGCCAGGAAGGCCGGCAGCTGGATGATGTCGGCGACCTCGGCGGCGGGCCCTGCCTGCCAGGGCTCATGGACATCGGTGATGATCGGCACGTTGAAGCGCGCCTTCACCTCGGCCAGGATCTCCAGGCCTTTCTCCAGGCCGGGGCCTCGGAAGGAGTGGATGGAGCTACGGTTGGCCTTGTCGAAACTCGCCTTGAAGACATACGGCATACCCAGCCGCGCCGTCACCGTCGCGTAGGTCTCGGCAACCTCCAGGGCCAGCTCGCGAGACTCGAGCACGTTCATGCCGCCCAGTAACATCAGCGGCAATGAATTGCCGGCCTTGAGGCCGGCAAATTCGATGTCACGTGCGGATACGGATTCGGTCGTGAGCGACATGAGCATCACTCCTGATGGGAAGACTGGGCGCGGGTCCGCGACGCCTTGTGTTCCAGCGCGGCATTGACGAAGCCGGTAAAGAGCGGATGACCGTCGCGCGGCGTGGAGGTGAATTCCGGATGGAACTGGCAGGCCACGTACCAAGGATGGTCGGGCAGTTCCACCATCTCCACCAGGGAGTTGTCGACGCTCTTGCCGGAGACGACCAGACCGGCCTGCTCCAGGTCGTCGATGAACTGGTTGTTCACCTCGAAGCGGTGGCGGTGACGCTCCATGATCTCATCGGCCCCATAGGCCTCGCGAGCCTTGCTACCGGCCTTGAGCTGGCAGACCTGGCCGCCCAGGCGCATGGTTCCCCCCAGGTCGGACGCCGCGTCACGCAGTTCGACCTTGCCCTCGGGGCTGAGCCACTCGGTGATCAGCCCGACGACCGGATGCTGGGTGTCGTGGGTGAACTCGGTGGAATCCGCGTCGTCCCAGCCCGCCACATGGCGCGCGAACTCGATCACCGCCACCTGCATGCCGAGGCAGATGCCCAGATAGGGGATCCCGCTCTCACGGGCAAAGCGGGCCGTGGCAATCTTGCCTTCCACGCCGCGCTCGCCGAAGCCGCCGGGCACCAGAATGGCGTCCTTGCCGGCCAGGCGCTCGGTGCCGTGGTGCTCGATGTCCTCGGAATCGATATAGTCGACGTTGACCTTCACACGCGTCTGGATACCGGCATGGATCAGCGCCTCGTTGAGGGACTTGTAGGCGTCGAGCAGCTCCATGTACTTGCCGACCATGGCAATGTTGATCGACTTCAGGGGGTTGAGCTTGGCATCGAGCACCTTGACCCACTCGCCGAGGTCGGCTTCATCGGCCTCGAGACGCAGCTTGTCGCAGACGATGTCGGCGAGGCCCTGCTCGTTGAGCATCAGCGGGATGCGATAGATGGTGTCGGCATCCTGCAGCGGGATGACGGCCCGCTCTTCCACGTTGGTGAACAGGGCGATCTTGCGCCGCTCACCCTCCTCGAGCTCCACCTCGCTGCGACAGATCAGGATATCTGGCTGGATACCGATGGAACGCAGTTCCTTGACGCTGTGCTGGGTCGGCTTGGTCTTGGTCTCGCCGGCGGTCTTGATGTAGGGCACCAGGGTCAGATGCATGAAGATCGCCCGGCTTGCCCCCAGCTCACTGCGAATCTGGCGGATCGACTCCAGGAAGGGCAGCGATTCGATGTCGCCCACGGTGCCCCCGATCTCGACCAGCGCCACATCGAAGCCTTCGCCGCCGGCGTAGACACGACGCTTGATCTCATCGGTGATGTGCGGAATCACCTGCACGGTGCCACCCAGGTAGTCGCCGCGGCGCTCCTTGCGCAGCACGTGCTCGTAGACGCGTCCGGTCGTGAAGTTGTTGGCCTGGGTCATCTTCGTGCGGATGAAGCGCTCGTAGTGGCCCAGGTCCAGGTCGGTCTCGGCGCCATCCTCGGTGACGAACACCTCACCATGCTGAAAAGGACTCATGGTGCCCGGATCCACATTGATGTAGGGATCGAGCTTGAGCATGGTGACCCTGAGACCGCGCGCCTCGAGAATCGCCGCCAGCGAGGCCGACGCGATGCCCTTGCCGAGTGAGGACACAACGCCGCCGGTCACGAAGATATATCGTGTCATGAAGAACCTGTCGAAGCGTGATCGTTAGGCACAGCCGGAAGCCGCGCCAGGATGGGTCGACAGACTAGCAGAATACGACCAAAGGCTCAATTTCAGCCCAGCGGCAACCGTCCCGGTGGCGGGAAATGTTCAGGGCCACCAGCGCGCCAGTTCCCCGCCCAGGGGGTCGTGCTCGGGGCGCGACAGCTTGGCGATGCGCGCCACGGCGGCGTCGTGCTCGGCGGGCTCGTCACGGATCAGATCGAGCTCGCGCTGATCCTCGGGATAGGCGGCGAGCAGCAGAAAATCGTCGCTGGCCCAGCGGTGGCAGTGGCCCGTTCCAGCCGGCAGCACCAGCACATCACCGGCGCGAATATCGACGTCCTCCCCCTGCTCGCCGCCCAGTCGCAGCGAGCCACGGACCGACAGCACACCGAAGGCCTCGTGGGCAATGGAGTGGTAGTGGTGATAGGGATAGACGCCACCACGCCAGCTGGGCCGCCAGCCGTGCCTGGCAAACAACTGCTCGAAGCAGTCCGCCACGGCGTCGCGGTCGAGCCCCGACTCGACCCCGCTCGAGCGAAACAGCAGCGTCGGCAGTCGCGTATTGGGAATACCCCCATCATCAGCAAAGGTCAGCCGCTCGGGCATCAGCGGCCCGCCCTCTTCGGGGGCGAGTCCCAGGGTTTTTAGCGTCGCTTCCATCGTCGTCTCCTGCCAGAGGGGTGAGAGAGGAAGTCTAGAAGACGCATCGCGCCGTATCGAAGACGCCCCGACATGGGTCGGGGCGTCGCCTGGCCATGAAGCCCTGCTTTTCGTCACACGCCGAGATAATCGAGGATGCCCTCGCCGGCCTGACGGCCCTCATAGATGGCGGTAACCACCAGGTCGGAGCCACGCACCATGTCGCCGCCGGCGAAGATCTTCTCGTTGGTGGTCTGGAAGGGGTGTGTGCCCCCCTCCTCCGGCGCATTGACGCGGCCGCGCTCGTCGAGCTCGATACCCACGGTCTCGAACCAGGGCGCCGGGCTTGGCTGGAAGCCGAACGCCACGATCACGGCATCGGCGGGGATGATCTCCTCGGAACCGGGCACCACCTCCGGACGCTGTCGGCCATTCTCGTCGGGCTCGCCCAGGCGCGTGCGTACCACCTTGACGCCCTCGACCTTGCCCTCGCCGACCACCGCCACCGGCTGGCGATTGAACAGGAACTCCACCCCCTCCTCGCGGGCATTGGCGACCTCGCGCTTGGAGCCCGGCATGTTTTCTTCATCGCGCCGATAGGCACAGGTCACGCTGCTCGCTCCCTGGCGAATCGAGGTGCGATTGCAGTCCATGGCGGTGTCGCCGCCGCCCAGCACCACGACACGCTGCCCCTTGAAGGAGACGTAGTCGCTCGGCTCCTTCTCGAAGCCCAGGCAGTGATTGACGTTGGCGATCAGGAAATCGAGTGCCCTGTGCACCCCGGGCAGGTCCTCGCCGGGGAAGCCCCCTTCCATGGCCTTGTAGGTGCCCATGCCCAAAAAGACCGCATCGTACTCCTCGAGCAGGTCGTCGAAGTCGACGTCCTTGCCGACCTCGACACCCAGGCGAAACTCCATGCCCATCTCCTCGAACACCGCGCGGCGACGTTCCATGACGGTCTTCTCGAGCTTGAACTCGGGAATGCCGAAGGTCAGCAGACCGCCGATCTCGGGATACTTGTCGAAGACCACCGGCGTGACGCCATTGCGGACCAGGATGTCGGCACACCCCAGCCCCGCCGGGCCTGCGCCGATCACCGCCACCTTGCGGCCGGTCTGAGTGACGCGAGACATGTCCGGACGCCAACCCATGGCGAAGGCAGTGTCGGTAATGTACTTCTCCACCGAGCCGATGGTCACGGCCCCGAAAC
>Ga0102925_1001006_pt1 | contig 15427 bp, 13 predicted proteins | sample SalPonR1_A_D1_MG_FD_78216 | JGI IMG/M metagenome (GOLD analysis project Ga0102925, IMG submission 78216) | Salt pond soil microbial communities from South San Francisco under conditions of wetland restoration - Salt Pond MetaG R1_A_D1_MG | ecosystem: Environmental > Aquatic > Marine > Intertidal...
GAGGGTCAGCGCTCCTGTGGCATGCTGGGGATGTCGCTGATGCTGGCGGCGACGGAGCGCGGGTATGACTCCTGCCCCATGGACGGTTTCGACTACAGCGCCGTGGCCGAACTCATCGGCCTGCCGGCGGACCATGCCATCAGCTTCATGGTGGCGGTAGGCAAGCGGGCCGGGGAGCCCTTCAATCGGCCCGGCCAGCTGCCGCTGGCCGAGGTGGTGCGCGAGAACGGCTTCTGAGGCGGGCGCCCGGCTAGCCGTTGCTGGCCATGCGCTCCTCGCTGAGGTAGGGCGTCAGCGTGTCGGCGAGTTCCTTGGGGTGGAACTTCGGCACGTAATCGGTGGCGCCCACCGCCTTGCCCCGGTCCTCGTTGGTCGAGGACGACAGGGAGGAGTGCATGATGACGGGCACGGATTTCATGCGGTTGTCGCTGTTGATCTGCTTGGTCAGGACGTAGCCATCCATCTCCGGCATCTCGATGTCGGTGAGGATCACGTCCACGCGATCGGCCAGGCTCTCCCCGGCGGCCTCCGCCTCGTCGGCGAGCTGCTGCAGCTTCTGCCATGCCTCCTTGCCGTTGGTGGCTCCCAGGTGGCGTACGCCCATGGTGTCCAGGGTGCGCTCGATCTGCTTGCGCGCCGCCGAGGAGTCGTCGGCGTAGAAGACGGTGGCCGGGTGGGAGACCTGACCGATGTCCTCGTAGATCATCGGGTCGGTGGAGCGGCCGGTGGTCTCGTCCAGCACCTTCTCCACGTCGAGGATCATCACCAGACGGTTGTCCTGCAGCTCCGTGACGGCGGTGACCAGGCCGCCGTGGCGGTGGGCCAGCATGGCCGGCGGCGCCTTGATCTCGTCCCAGTCCATGCGAAGGATCTGGTCCACCGAATGGACCAGGAAGCCCTGCTGGGTCCGGTTGTATTCGGTGATGACCAGGATCTGCGGCTTGTCGTCCCGCTCGATGTCGCAGAAGCGGGCGAGGTCGATGACCGGCAGGGTATGACCGCGCAGGCTGACCATCCCCTCCACGCCCGGGGGCATGTCCGGGGCGTGGACGATCTCCGGCACCCGCATGACCTCGCGGACCTTGAAGACGTTGATCCCGAACGCCTCTTCCCGACCGGTCTTGGGGTCCTTGCCAAGACTGAAGAGCAGGATCTCGAGCTTGTTGGTCCCGGCGAGCTGGGTGCGTTCGTCCACGGAATTCAGGAAATTGGCCATGACCCGGTCGGCCTCCTCAAGGCATTTTCTGGGACGGCTGCGCATCGTGCGCAGGCCGCGCATGGTCGCCGGACCATCCCTGTCGACCCGCCTGCCCTGATGTGGCGGCGGCCGTCAGGGTGGACGGCGACGTTGTTCGAATTCCCGCCAAAAGCGCGGGGTACGGGTTTGAAGTCTGGTCACACCCGCCCGAGGCGTCAAGCCTCTGTTTTGCCCTGCGAGCCCGGGCCGCGGGCCGCACTGCCCATGAACTGCTCGAAGAGCTGCATGGGCATGGGGAAGAGGTAGGTGGAACTCTTGTCGTTGGCGGTGTCGGTGATGGTCTGCAGGTAGCGCAGCTGCAGGGATTCCGGCTGCTGGGCGAGGACGGTAGCCGCCTCCTGCAGCTTGTGGGACGCCTGGAGTTCGCCCTCGGCGTAGATGACCTTGGCCCGCCGCAGCCGCTCTGCCTCCGCCTGCTTGGCGATGGCGCGGATCATGGAGTCGTCCAGGTCCACGTGCTTGATCTCGACGTTGCTGATCTTGATACCCCAGGCGTCGGAGTGCTGGTCGAGGATGGTCTGGATGTCGTCATTGAGCTTGTCCCGCTGGGCGAGCATGTCGTCCAGGTCGTGGCGGCCCAGGACCGAGCGCAGGGTGGTCTGGGCGAGCTGGCTGGTGGCCTCCTGGAAGTCTTCCACCTGGATCACGGCCTTCTCCGGGTCGATGACCCGGAAGTAGATGACGGCGTTGACCTGAACCGAGACGTTGTCCTGGGAGATGACATCCTGGCTAGGGACGTCCATGACGATGGTGCGCAGGTCCATGCGGACCATCTGCTGGATGAAGGGGATGATGATGATGAGGCCCGGCCCCTTGGCCTTCCAGAAGCGGCCCAGGAGGAAGACCACGCCCCGCTCGTACTCGCGCAGGATGCGGATGGCAGCGGCGAGGAAGAGGATGACCACGCCGACGGTGATGAGGATGGGGTAGGTGAACATGGCTAACGCTCCGGTTGATCCAGGGGTTCAACGTGCAGGGTCAGGCCTTCGCGCCGGGTGACCCGGACGCGCTGGCCGGCGGCCACGGGGCGGGGGCTCTCCGCCTGCCACGCCTCGCCGTGGAGGTGGACCCAGCCGTGGCCGGTGAAGGCGGCGGTGGCTACACCCTCCGCCCCGGTGATCTCCTCGGCGCCACTGACCACCGGATTGCGGTGGGAGCGCACCGCCAGTCGGGCGATGATGAGCAGGACTCCGGCGCTCAGAACCGCCATGGTCCCGATGAGCGGCAGTGAGATCCCGAAGCCGGGGGCGTGGGTGTCGATAAGCAGCAGGGAGCCGGCCACGAAGGCGATCACCCCCCCGAGGCCCAGGGCACCGAAGGAGGGCGCGAAGGCCTCGGCGATCATCAGTGCCACCCCCAGCAGGATGAGGGCGACGCCGGCGTAGTTCACCGGCAGAGCCTGGAGGGCGTAGAGGGCCAGCAGCAGGCAGATGGCCCCGGCGATGCCGGGGACCAGCCCGCCGGGGTTGGCGAATTCGAAGATGAGGCCGTAGATCCCGATGATGAGCAGGATGTAGGCGACGTTGGGGTGGGTGATGGTCTCCAGCAGCCGGGTGCGCCAGTCCGGGGCGCGGTCGCTCACCGTCTCGCCCGCCGTGGCCAGCTTGCGCTCGCCACCGGGCATTTTCAGGGTGCGGCCGTCGACGGCATTCAGCAGGGCGCCGGTATCGGCGGCGAGGAGGTCGATGACGCCCTGCTCTGCTGCTGCCGTGGCAGTCAGCGTGGCCGCCTCGCGCACGGCGGCCTCGGCCCAGTCGGCATTGCGCCCGCGCAGCTCGGCCAGACCGCGCAGGTAGGCCACCGCGTCGTTCACCGCCTTGCGCTCGGTGGCGGTCTCCGGCTTCGGGGCCGGTTCCTCCGCCTCTCCCGAGCCTTCCTCGCCCTTCGGCTCGCTCGGCAGTTCCGGCGAACCGCCGCCTAGCTGGACCGGCGTCGCCGCACCCAGGTGGGTGCCCGGGGCCATGGCGGCGATGTGGCTGGCGTAGAGGATGTAGGTGCCGGCGCTGGCGGCCCGGGCGCCAGCGGGGGCGACGTAGCCGATGACCGGGACCGGGGAGGCGAGGATGGCGTCGTTGATGCGGCGGGTGCTGGAGGTAAGGCCGCCGGGGGTATCCAGGGCCAGGATCACCGCCGAGGCCCCCTCCGTGGCCGCCTCCTCCAGCCCCCGCTCGATGTAGCCCGCGGTGGCCGGGCCGATGGGGCCATCGACACTCAACCGATGGACCGCGGCCTCCGCCGGCTTCCCTGCAATAGCGATGGCCAGCAATACCAGCGGTAGCACCAGCCAGCGCAGCGATAACCGGGAACCTCCCATGGCACCTCCTCGAATGGGGTGGAGCCGTCGCCTGCGGCCCTCCCTGCCGTTAGAATGGCTCAATGACCGAGAACCGTCGACCGATCCTCCGCCGCCTGCGCATCCTGATCCTCTATCTGGTGATCTTCGGGGTGATGATGACCGCCATCAGTATGTGGCGGACCCGGGACGCCCCCGACGGTCCGGCGCCGCCACTGGCCGGGCAGACCCTGACCGGCGAGACCTTCGAGCTGGCCGCCCGGCGGGGCGAGCCGGTGCTGGTCCACTTCTGGGCGACCTGGTGCCCCATCTGCTCCCTGGAGGCGCCCACCATCGATGGCCTGGCCGAGGACTACCGCGTCATCACCGTGGCCGCCTGGTCCGGCAGCCGGGAGAAGGTCGCAGCCCACGTCGAGAAGGAGGGCATCACCGCCCCCGTCCTGGTGGACGATCCCGGTACCAGCGCCGATGCCTACGGCGTTCAGGCGGTGCCGACCACCTTTGTCATCGCCCCGGATGGCACGGTGAGCGCCGCCACCAGTGGCTACACCACTGGCATCGGCCTGCGCCTGCGGCTCTGGTGGGCCTCGGCCTTTGGCGGTCGAGGGCAGCCGTAACAAGGTTTTTACATTACCCCGGTTCTCGCCGGCGGGTGGGTGCGCGAGACTGCCCCTGCACTGTCAATGTGTTGATTACCTCCCTATCGACACTTCGGGCCGTCCTCTCTTGGGACGGCCCGTTTTTTTGGGCGGTCGTACCGGCAGGTCTGATACCCTGCCCGCGGTCTGGGGATACGACAGGGGCGGGAAGTGGCGGAAGGACCGCGGCGACGCTGGGGATGGCCCCGGGCCGGCAAGGGGGGCTGGATCCCGTGGCTGGTGGGGTGGGTCGTCATGCGCCTGCCCCATCTGCTGCTGCTCCTGGTCGCGCTGGACGTCTTCTACCTCAGCCGCATCTGGCCCGACTTCGAGGCCCTGGCCGCCGGCCCGGCGCCGGTCTCCGCCTACATCCAGCAGCACCGCGTCGAACACCCCGAGGAGGCCCTGCACTGGGTCCCGGTGGGGCGCCGGGGCCAGTCCGCCACGGTCCGGCGGGTGGTGATGGCCTCCGAGGACGCCCGTTTCCCGCAGCACTACGGCGTGGACTGGGAGGCGGTGCGTGATGCCGCCCGGCAGAACTGGGAGGCGGGGCACATCGTTCGCGGGGCCAGCACCATCACCCAGCAGACCGCGCGCAACCTCTTCCTGCATGGCGGGCAGAACTTCCTGCGCAAGTGGCACGAACTGGTCCTGGCGCTGGCCCTGGAGTGGCACCTGGACAAGGACCGCATCCTGACCCTCTATCTCGACATCGCCGAGTTCGGGCCGGGTATCTACGGGGTAGAGGCCGCCGCCCGCCATTACTGGGGAACTTCGGCGGCCCGGCTGGGCTATTACCGCAGCCTGCAACTGGCGGCGACCCTGCCCTCGCCGCGGCGACACAATCCGGCCACCCGGACCGCTGCCTTCCACGGGCGGCTGAGCGCGCTGCGACAGCGGGTGCAGCCGTTTCCCTAGTCGCGGGGAGCACGCTATTCTTGGAGAAAATCCACCCGAGCGAGTCGAGGAAGTCATGGAACCGGAGCTGCGTTCGAACCTGCGCGAGACGTCGACCTGGAAGCGCCTGGTCTTCATGGTCCTGTTCGCCGTCGCCTTCCAGCTGGGGGAGCTGCTGCTGGCCGCCGTGGCGGTCATCCAGTTCCTCTTCCGCCTGATCACCGGTGGGTGCAACGACCGGCTGGCGGTCTTCGGGGCGGGGCTGGCGGAGTACCTGCGCCAGGTCGTGGCCTACCTCACCTTCGCCAGCGAGTCCCGCCCCTTCCCCTTCGACAACTGGCCCGATGCCGAGCCGGAGCGCGCCACGCCGGCGCCTCCGGAGGGCGATGACCCGACCAACGACGGCTACTGAGGCCGCTCCGGCTCCCCCGTGCTCCGGGGGAGGGATGGCATATATTCGTGCGGATGCCCGAGCCGTGCGGTCCAGAAATGGACACACTCTGGTAACATCTCGCCCTTGTATGTGCGAAAGCAGATAGAGAACCCGGAGCGAGCATGAAGAACAACCAGCCGGTTACACAGAAGGATTTCGATTACCCCGAGGACTGGGTGATCATCTCGGCCACGGACACGAAGGGCCGGATTACCCACGTCAACGAGGACTTCCTCAAGACCTCCGGGTTCGAGAGCGACGAACTCCTCGGCCGGCCCCACAATATTATCCGCCACCCCGACATGCCGCCGGCGGCCTTCCAGGACATGTGGGACCAGCTCCAGGCCGGCAATCCCTGGATGGGCATCGTCAAGAATCGCTGCAAGAACGGCGACCACTACTGGGTGGATGCCTACGTCACCCCGCTCTTCGAGAATGGGGAGATCATTGGCTACGAGTCCGTGCGGACCAAGCCGGACCCCCTCCATGTCCGCCGGGCAGAGCGCCTCTACCAGCGCATCAATGCCGGCAAGTCGCCGCGCGTCGGGGGTATTCTGATCCCCTGGCGTACGCGCATGGGTCTCTCCCTGGCGGGGATGTCGCTACCCCTGCTGGCCGGGGGCGTGGCTGCCGGGCTGGGGCCGGCGGCCCTGGCAGCGGGGGTGGGGTACTCCCTGGTTGCCGGGCTGGGGCTCGGCTACTGGCTCGGCAAGCCCACCCGTCGGCTGGCGAACTACAGCCGCCGGGTCATCGACGACTCCCTTGCAAGGCGCGTCTACGCCGGCGCCGACGACGAGCCGGCACAGGTCCGCACCGCGATGAAGGCCCGGCGCCAGCGCATGCTTACCGTGCTCGACCGGGTCAGCAATGCCGCCGCCCAGGTGGCGGGCAATGCTGATACGGCCGCGACCTGCGCCCACCACACCAGCCGGAGCATGGGTGAGCAGCGCCAGGAGACCGAGCAGGTGGTCAGCGCCATCAACGAGATGACCGCCACCACCCAGGAGGTGGCCCGCAGCGCCGCCACTGCCTCGGAGGCGGCCAACGAGGCCGACGAGGCCAACAACGAGGGCAAGCTGGTCATCACCGAGATGGTCCTGGCCATCGATAACCTGGCCGAGGAGGTGGAGCACGCCGCCCGGACCATCGACCAGCTCGCCGAGGACAGCAAGGGCATCGGCAAGGTCGGTGATGTCATCAACGAGATCGCCGAGCAGACCAACCTCCTGGCGCTCAACGCGGCCATCGAGGCGGCGCGGGCCGGGGAGGCCGGTCGCGGCTTCGCCGTGGTGGCCGACGAGGTGCGCACCCTGGCCACCCGGACCCAGGACTCCACCGGCGAGATCCGCGGCATGGTCCAACGGCTGCAGAGCGGTATCGAAGAGGTGGTGGGCGTCATGGAGACCAACCGCGACCGCGCCCAGAACAGCGTGGAGCAGACCAGCCAGACCGGCGAGGTCCTGGCTCGTGTCAGTGGGGCGGTGGAGCGCATCAAGGACATGAACAACCAGATCGCCACGGCCTCGGAGGAGCAGACCTCCGCCGCCGAGGAGATGAGCCACAACATCACCAGCATCCATGATCGCGCCGAGGATACCGTGGCCTCCAGTAACGAGACCGAGCAGGCCAGCCAGCGGCTCGCCGATCTCGCCAACGATATGGACCAGCTCATCCGGCGCTTCCGGTAGCTGTGGTTACGCGCTATCCTGTCGGGTTACTTCCGGCCGCGTGCCGGCGTGATCCATCCGGCGAGCACGAGAGAGCGACAGCAGATCCATGAGCGGCAAGCTCTACATCCGCAGCCACGGCTGCCAGATGAACGACCACGACAGCCAGCGCATGGCCGATGCCCTGGCGCGGGGTGGCTATAGCGCCACGGATGATCCGGCGGCAGCGGACATCCTCCTGCTCAATACCTGCTCCATTCGCGAGAAGGCGCAGGAGAAGGTCTTCTCCGAGCTGGGCCGCTGGCGCGCATACAAGGAGGCCAACCCCGACGTGATTATCGGCGTCGGCGGCTGCGTGGCCAGCCAGGAGGGGGAGGCGCTACGCCAGCGCGCGCCCTGGGTGGACATGGTCTTCGGCCCCCAGACCCTGCATCGGCTGCCGGAGATGGTCACCGAGGTGAAGCGGGAGCGCGCGCCGGTGGTGGACATCAGCTTCCCCGAGATCGAGAAGTTCGATCGCCTGCCGGAGCCGCGCGCCGAGGGGCCGTCGGCCTACGTCTCCGTCATGGAGGGCTGCTCCAAGTACTGCACCTTCTGCGTCGTCCCCTATACCCGGGGCGAGGAGATCAGCCGCCCGTTCGATGACGTCATCGCCGAGGTGGCGGCGCTGGCGGAGCAGGGGGTGCGCGAGGTCAATCTCCTGGGGCAGACGGTCAACAGCTACCGCGGCCCCACGGCGGATGGCGATACTGCCGACCTGGGCGTGCTCATCAGCTACATCGCCGCCATCGACGGCATCGACCGTATCCGCTACACCACCTCCCACCCGGTGGACGTCAACGACAGCCTCATCCAGGCCCACGCCGAGGTGCCGGAGCTGGTGGGGCATCTGCATCTGCCCGTGCAATCCGGATCGGATCGGGTGCTGGCGCGCATGAAGCGCCAGCACACGGCGCTGGAGTACCGCTCCATCGTCCGGCGGCTGCGCGAGGCGCGCCCGGATCTCCACCTCTCCTCGGACTTCATCGTCGGCTTCCCCGGCGAGACCGAGGCGGAGTTCGAGGCGACCATGGACCTCATCCGCGGCGTCGGCTTCGACCACTCCTTCAGCTTCCTCTACAGCCCCCGGCCGGGGACCCCGGCCACCGACCTGCCCGATGACGTCCCCCTGGAGGTCAAGAAGGAGCGGCTGTCCATCCTCCAGGCGGAGATCCGCCGCCAGGCCGAGGCGCTGAGCCGGGCCATGGTCGGCACTCGCCAGTCCGTCCTGGTGGAGGGCTACTCCAAGCGGGGCGAGGAGCTCGCCGGTCGCACCGAGAACAACCGGGTGGTGAACTTCCCCGGTGATCCGGGGTTGATCGGGGGCTTCGTCGACGTCACTATCACGGACGCCCTGCCCAATTCCCTGCGCGGCGAGATCGCCGGCGCGGAGAGCGGGCAGCGGCAACGGGCCTGAACCCCTCGAAGAGCGCCTTGACCGAAACCCTCGAGAGCAACGACCTCCTCCTTGAGCCGGCCGACAACGACCGTCTGGCCAACCTCTGCGGGCAGTTCGACCAGCATCTGCGCCAGGTGGAGACCCGCCTGGGCGTGGAGATCAACAACCGCGGGAACGCCTTCCGCGTCATCGGCGACGGTCCGGCGATCGCGGCGGCGGATGCCGTCCTGCGCGATCTCTATGCCGAGGCGGGGCGCACCCATCTCACCCCGGATCGCGTCCACCTCTTCCTCCAGGAGGCCGGGGTGGAGGAGGCTGCTGCGCCCCCGACGGACACCGAGGAGCGGCTGCCGGAGAGCGCCCTGCAGACCCGCAAGGGGATGATCCGGCCGCGCGGCCCCAACCAGACGCGCTACGTCCACGGTCTGCTCACCAACGACATCAACTTCGGCGTTGGCCCCGCCGGCACCGGCAAGACCTACCTGGCCGTGGCCTGCGCCGTGCAGGCGCTGGAGGAGGACCGGGTCAAGCGGCTGGTCCTCACCCGTCCGGCGGTGGAGGCCGGCGAGCGGCTGGGCTTCCTCCCCGGCGACCTGGCGCAGAAGGTCGACCCCTATCTGCGCCCGCTCTACGACGCCCTGTGGGAGATGCTCGGCTTCGAGCGGGTGGGCAAGCTCATCGAGCGCGGCGTCATCGAGATCGCGCCGCTGGCCTATATGCGCGGGCGCACGCTCAACGACGCCTTCGTCCTCCTGGACGAGGCACAGAACACCACCGGCGAGCAGATGAAGATGTTCCTCACCCGCATCGGCTTCGGCTCCGCCGCCGCCATCACCGGCGACGTCACCCAGGTGGACCTCCCCCGGGGCACCGAATCGGGGCTGCGCCAGGCGGTGGAGATCCTGCGGGACGTGGAGGGTATCGGCTTCACCTTCTTCCAGAGCCGGGACGTGGTTCGCCACAGCCTGGTCCAGCGCATTGTCGACGCCTACGACCGCGGGAGTCCGGCATGACCGTTCAGGTGGACTGCCAGGACGCCATCCCCGCCGGCGAGGCGGACGAACCCCCCTCGCCGGGCCAGCTCACCGCCTGGGTGGCGGCGGCGCTCACCGCCGCCGGCCACACCGCCCCCGCCGAGGTCACGGTCCGCTTTGTCGGGACCGAGGAGGGGCGGCAGCTCAACCGCGACTACCGCGACCGCGACTACGCCACCAACGTCCTCTCCTTCCCCTTCGAGGCGCCGCCGGGCATCGCCCTGCCGCTGCTGGGCGATCTCGCCATCTGCGCCCCCGTGGTGGAGCGCGAGGCGGCGGAGCAGGGCAAGCCGGTGACCGCGCACTGGGCCCATCTGGTCGTCCACGGCACCCTGCATCTGCTGGGCCGCGACCACCAGGACGACGCCGAGGCCGAGGCCATGGAGGCCGAGGAGATCGCCGCCCTGTCGGCCCTGGGCTATCCCGACCCCTACGAGGAACGCCACCCGCATGAGTGACGAAGCGACCAACGGCGCCACCCGGGAGGGCGGGCGCTCGCGAACCTGGCTGGAGCGCCTGGGCCAGGCCCTGGGCGGGGCCGAGCCCCAGGACCAGGACGAGCTCATCGCCCTGCTGCGCGATGCCGAGCAGCGCGACCTCATCGGGGCCGATGCCCTGCCCATGATCGAGGGCGTCCTGCAGGTCACCGAGATGCAGGTCCGGGATATCATGATCCCGCGCTCCCAGATGGTGGTGGTGGCGCGGGACAGCGATCCGGCCGACTACCTCCCCATGGTCATCGACTCCGCCCACTCGCGCTTCCCGGTCATCGGTGACAGCCGCGACGAGGTGGTGGGGATCCTCCTGGCCAAGGACCTGCTGGGCTACTTCGCCCGCGGTGGAAACCACGAGTTCGACCTGCGCGAGGCGTTGCGGCCGGCGGTCTTCATCCCCGAGAGCAAGCGGCTCAACGTCCTGCTGCGGGAGTTCCGCGCCAACCGCAACCACATGGCCATCGTGGTGGACGAGTACGGCGGCGTGGCCGGGCTGGTGACCATCGAGGACGTGCTGGAGCAGATCGTCGGCGAGATCGAGGACGAACACGACGCCGGCGAGGATATCTACATCCTGCGCCATGCCGGGGAGCGCCATACCGTGAAGGCGCTGACCCCCATCGAGGACTTCAACGACCACTTCCAGACGGACTTCAGCGACGAGGAATTCGACACCGTTGGCGGCCTGGTGATGAAGGCCTTTGGCCACCTCCCGCGGCGCAACGAGGCGGTGACCTTTGGCGGCCTGACCTTCAAGGTCCTGCGCGCCGACAGCCGCCGCCTCCATCTCCTCCAGGTCACCCCGGCCGGCGAGGAGCCGGCGGAAGCGGGTGCCACCGATGGCTGAACGCCCCGCCGGCTGGCGGGCCGACCTCCTGGCGGCCCTGGCCGGGGCCGCCACCGTGGGGGCCTTCGCCCCCTTCGATCTCCTGCCTCTCGCGGTCCTCGGCCCGGCGGTGCTGCTCTGGCTGTGGCAGGGGGCTACCCCCGGGGCGGCTGCTCGGCGCGGCTTTGCCTTCGGGCTGGGACTCTTCGGCGCCGGGGTCCACTGGGTCTGGGTCTCGATCCACACCTTCGGCCATACCCCGGCGGTGCTCGCCACGGCGCTCACTGTCGCCTTCGTCGCCGCGCTGGCGGGCTACTTTGCCCTCCAGGGGGCGGTGGGGGCCTGGTTGGCCCGTCGCCTGACCCTTCGAGGCGTGGCGCCGGGGACGCTGTTACTGGTCCTCCACCCGGCGCTGTGGGTGCTGGTGGAGTGGCTGCGCGGCTGGCTCTTCACCGGCTTCCCGTGGCTGCAGCTGGGCTACGCCGCCGGCGAGGGGCCCCTGGCCGGCTGGGTGCCGGTCCTGGGCATCTTCGGTGCCTCGGCGCTGCTGGTCCTCTCCGCGGCCCTGCTGGTCCGGCTGCTGCAGCCGCCCCGGCGGGGGCCGGTGGCGGCGCTGGCGGTGCTCTGGCTGGCCTCGCCGCTGCTGCTCCTGCCCACGTGGACCGAGCCCGCCGGCGAGACCCGCAGCGTTGCCATGATCCAGGGCGATGTGGACCAGGACGAGAAGTGGCGGCCGGCCAACCGCGGCTGGATCCTGGAGCGCTATACCCGCCTCTCCCGCTCCCATGCCGGGGCCGACGTCATCCTGTGGCCGGAGACGGCGGTGCCCGCCTTCTACCAGCAGGTCTCCGGTTCGGTGCTGGAGCCGCTGGCGGCCGAGCTGGCGCAACAGGGCAGCGACCTGGTGGTGGGGGCGCCGTGGCGGGGCGAGCATGGCTACTACAACGTCCTGGCCCGGGTGGGCGCGGAGGCGCGCTACACCAAGCACCATCTGGTGCCCTTCGGTGAATACCTCCCCTTCGATGCCTGGCTGCGCGGGCTCATCGAGTTCTTCAACCTGCCCATGTCCGACTTCCGGCCCGGGCCGCCGCGCCAGCCACCGCTGACCGCCGGCGGTATGCAGATGGGGGTCTCCATCTGCTACGAGGATGCCTTCGGCGGGGAGGTGCGGACGACGTTGCCGGCCGCCGGGGTTCTGGTGAACGTCAGCAACGACGCCTGGTGGGGCGATACCATCGGTCCCCACCAGCATCTGGAGATCGCCGCCTTCCGGGCCCTGGAGGCGGGGCGCCCCCTGCTGCGGGCGACCAACAACGGTATTACCGCCCGCATCGACCACCGCGGCCGGGTGGTGGAGCGGCTGCCGCAGTTCCAGCCGGCGGTGCTGACCACCGAGGTGGAGTCCCGGACCGGCGCAACGCCCTGGGCCCGCTGGGGCAATGGCCCGGTGCTGTGGGCCGCGTTCCTGGCCCTGGTGGCCCTGTGGCTGATTACTCGCCGGCGTAGACGCGCTTGAACACGGTCCCGTGGCAGCGGGGGCAGGGCGGGATGTGGGCAGTGCGGGTGAAGTGCAGCTCCTCGCCGCAGCCCTCGCAGCGCAGGGTACCGACACTGGTGATCTCGCCGGTGTGCCACTCGCCGAAGCGGTTGGCCCGGTCGGCCAGGTCCGAGAGTTCCACCCGGGTGCGGTCGGCGACCTTGAGGAAGTTCTCCATCAGGCGCTGCTCCACCTGCTCCAGGTCGAAGCGCAGCCACTGACCGAACTCCTGGCCGGACTCCTCCATCCAGCTGGCGGCGTCGGCCATGTCGCGGCGGACGTATTCGCCGATGCGCTCGGCCTCCTCCCGGGAGAGTTCGCCCAGCTCGTGGCTGCGCTCCTTGGCGCGGTCCACGGCGGTGGCCACGGCATCGCCGGCGTGCTCCTCGAATTCGTCCAGGTACTCCCGGGCGCGCTGCAGGATCCGGTCGTAGCCGTGGGCGTGGCGTTCGCGCTGCTGCTGGTTATCTTCTTCGGCCATGTCTCTCCTCCCGTCGCGGGCGGCCCGCGAGTGTGTCCGTTTCCGCCGTCAGTCTGGACCGCCGGGGCGATGGTGGCAATGTGCGGTGGTTCGGACGTGTCGGCCGTTGTGGCCCCTTCCGGCGCTGGGGTATATTCGCCGGTTTCCACACCCGGCGGACGAATCAACCGATGGACGAGCAGTACGAGCCGCACCGCGTCGAGGCCGAGGCCCAGCAGTTCTGGGAGGAGGAGGGGACCTTCCGCGCCACGGAGGACCCTCAGCGCCCGCCCTACTACTGCCTCTCCATGTTCCCGTACCCCTCGGGGCGGCTGCACATGGGCCACGTGCGCAACTACACCATCGGCGACGTCATCAGCCGCTTCCAGCGCCTGCGTGGCTACAACGTCCTCCAGCCCATGGGCTGGGACGCCTTCGGCCTGCCGGCGGAGAATGCCGCCATCGCCAACGGCGTCCCGCCGGCGAAGTGGACGCGGCAGAACATCGACTACATGCGCGGCCAGCTCAAGCAGCTGGGGCTGGGCTACGACTGGGACCGGGAGTTCGCCACCTGCGACCCCGACTACTATCGGTGGGAGCAGTGGCTCTTCACCCGGCTCATGGAGAAGGGGCTGGTCTATCGCCACACCTCGGCGGTGAACTGGTGCCCCAACGACCAGACCGTGCTGGCCAACGAGCAGGTGGTGGAGGGCTGCTGCTGGCGCTGCGACACCCCGGTGGAGCGCCGGGAGATCCCGCAGTGGTTCCTGCGGATCACCGACTACGCCGACGAACTCCTGGACGGCCTGGACGACCTCCCCGGCTGGCCGGAGCAGGTGCGCACCATGCAGCGCAACTGGATCGGCCGCTCCGAGGGCGCCGAGGTGGTCTTCGATATCGCCGGCCGCGAGGAGACCATCACCGTCTTCACCACCCGGCCGGATACCCTCATGGGCGTGACCTACATGGGGCTGGCGCCGGAGCACCCGCTGGTGGCCGAGGTGGCCGCCCGGGACCCGGAGGTAGCCGCCTTCGTCGAGGAGTGCAGCCACACCGGCACCTCCGAGGCGGCGGTGGAGGCGCAGGAGAAGCGCGGCGTGCCCCTGGGGCTGGAGGCGGTCCACCCGCTCACCGGCGAGACCGTCCCGGTCTGGGTCGCCAACTTCGTCCTCATGACCTACGGCGAGGGCGCGGTGATGGCCGTGCCGGCCCACGACCCGCGCGACCACGCCTTCGCCCAGCGCTACGACCTGCCCATTCGCCCGGTGGTCGCCCCCGCGGAGGGCGATGCGCCGGACCCCGCCGAGGCCGCCTTCACCGAGCCCGGCGTGCTGGTGGCGGCCGGCGAGTTCACCGGCCTGACCTCGGAGGCCGCCCAGGAGGCGACCATCCAGCGCCTGGAGGCCGACGGCCGTGGCCGGCGCCGTACCCAGTACCGCCTGCGCGACTGGGGCGTCTCCCGGCAGCGCTACTGGGGCGCCCCCATCCCGGTGATCCACTGCGAGGCCTGCGGGCCGCAGCCGGTGCCGGAGGACCAGCTCCCGGTGCGACTGCCGGAGGATGTCACGCTGACCGAACCCGGCTCGCCGCTGACCAAGGACGAGGCGTTCCTGGCCGCCACCTGCCCGAGCTGCGGCGGCGCCGCCCGGCGGGAGACGGATACCTTCGACACCTTCATGGAGTCCTCCTGGTACTACGCCCGCTATACCAGCGCCGATAGCGACACGGCGATGGTGGACGAGCGCGCCGGCTACTGGCTGCCGGTGAACCAGTACATCGGCGGCATCGAGCACGCCATCCTCCACCTGCTCTACGCCCGCTTCTTCCACAAGGTGCTGCGGGACGAGGGGCTGGTGCCGGGGGACGAGCCCTTCGAGCACCTGCTCACCCAGGGCATGGTCCTCAAGGACGGGGCGAAGATGTCCAAGTCCAAGGGCAACACGGTGGACCCGCAGTCCCTGGTGGAGGGCCACGGGGCGGATACCGCGCGGCTGTTCATGATGTTCGCCGCCCCGCCGGAGCAGGCCCTGGAGTGGTCCGACGAGGGGGTGGAGGGGGCCAACCGCTTCCTCCGCCGGGTCTGGCGGGCGGTGCGCGACTTCACCGAGGCCGGGCCGGTGCCGCCGGTGCCGGCGGAGATGCCGGACGATGAATCCCGGGACCTGCGGCGCAAGGTCCACGAGACCATCGCCAAGGTCACCGGCGACATGGCCGAGCGCCACACCTTCAACACCGCCGTGGCGGCGGTGATGGAGCTGGTCAACGCCCTCTACAAGTACGAGGCGGGCGAGGATGAGGCCCGGCGCGGGGTCCTGGGCGAGGCGCTGGAGGCCGTGGTGGTCATGCTCTCGCCGGTGGTGCCTCACATCACCCACACCCTCTGGCAGGCCCTGGGCCACGACGAGCCGGTGGTGGACGCCGCCTGGCCGGCGGTGGACGAGTCGGCCCTGGC
>Ga0102925_1001008_pt1 | contig 15416 bp, 14 predicted proteins | sample SalPonR1_A_D1_MG_FD_78216 | JGI IMG/M metagenome (GOLD analysis project Ga0102925, IMG submission 78216) | Salt pond soil microbial communities from South San Francisco under conditions of wetland restoration - Salt Pond MetaG R1_A_D1_MG | ecosystem: Environmental > Aquatic > Marine > Intertidal...
CCACGCCGGCGCATCTCCCTGCTGAGCTGGCCCAGGGTATGGGCGACGCCGTTGATCTCGGGGGACCAGGTTTCACTGACCAGGCAGATGCGCATGGGGCTCCTCTCATGGTGACGGGCCCTGAAGGGGCTGACATGAGTGAGGATGCCCGGTTGCCATGACAGTCAGGCGACGCAACGATGACGTCGTCATGACGGCAGGTGACGGTTGTCGATGGGGACCTTGCCGAGCCCTTTAGCGCCCAGTGTGATCCAGCGCCTTCGCCGGCTCAGCGCAATACGCGGGCCGGGTCGATGGGCTTGCCGCCATGGCGCATGTCAAAGAGCAGCCGCGGGGTCCCCTCCTGCTGGCCGACCTCGCAGACCGGGGTGCCACGCGTGACGGTATCCCCGCTGGCCACCAGCGGCCTCGCGCAGAGGGCATAGACGCTTTGCAGGTTATCGGCATGGTGAACGATCACCACCTGGCCGAGCTGCCGCATGCTGTCGGCGAAACGCACCTCGCCATCGGCCACGGCCCGCGCGCGACTGCCCCGACGGGTGCCGAGCAGCATGGGCTGTAGGGTGCCACGCCCGTCGGCGCCGAAGGGACGCTCGACCCGGTAATCCTCCAGCGGCCACGGCCAGCCTCGCGCGGACGCCGGCATCTCGCCCGGGTCCGGCAGTCGCTTGCTCGCCGCTGGGGTGGTTTTCTGCGTACGGGCTGCCGCACTGTTCCCGGCGGCAGAGTTGCCGCTGCCCGAGGAGGCCGCTTGCCGGCCGCCCAGCGGAACCTCGATCAGCTGACCGACGCCTAGATTGGTGGGCGCAATGCCGGGGTTCGCCGCCTGGATCCGGTCGGCGCGAGCGCCCAGGCGCCGGGCGATGGCGCTGTAGGTGTCCCCCGGGCGTACCCGGTAGCGGTAGGGGCCGCCGGAAGGCGCTCGCTCATCGTGACCGGGTACCAGCAAGCGCTGGCCAACCACCAGGCGCCGAGCATCGACGCCGGGGTTGAAGCGTTGCAGGCGCACCAGGGGGACCTCGGCGCGACGGGCGATCTCACCCAGGGTATCGCCGCGCTGGATGGTGATCCATTCGCCGGCGATCTCGTCGCCGGCGCGGCTGACGACGTCCTGCCCTGCGCAGCCGACCATCAGCAGTGCCAGGCCGACCATCAGCAGCGTCAGGGCAATGCGTCTAGGCGACGATCCTTGTCCTGCCACAGGGCGTTGAGCCATGACTGGAAGCGTTCCTTGTAGTCCGTGTCGTCGTGATAGTCGCCCTCGAGCATCCAGGCCGGGACCGCCAGGCGGTGGGCCTCCAGGCGCACCCGGCCCTCGCGGCCGCAGAGGAAGCCCCAGAAGCTGGGGTCGGGGTTCTCGTAGTGCAGGGTGACATCCAGAATGCCGCCGAGGCGGTCGCCGAGCAGGCTGACGACCTGGGCGATACCGCCGGCGCGGGGCCTCAGCAGGTGGCGATAGGGAGCGTCCTGGGCGGCCTGCTTGGCGGGGGTGAAGCGGGTACCCTCGACGAAATTATAGATCGCGATGGGCCTTTCCCGGGCGTGGCGGCACATGCGCTCGGTGGCCTCGCGGTCGCGACGCGCCAGCTGAGGGTTGCGCTCGCGCTGTTCGCGGGTCAGGCGGCGCAGCATGGGAAACTCCATGGCCCAGAAGGCCAGGCCGACGATGGGAATCCAGATCAGCTGGCGCTTGACGAAGAAGTGGGGCATGGGAATGCGCCGGTGCAGAGCGAAGAACAGCAGGAAGATGTCGGTCCAGCTGCGATGGTTCGAGAGCACCAGCCACCACTGGTCGCGGGAGAGTTCCTTGGGCAGCGACATGTCGAGTTGAGGTTTCAGCCAGCCACGCATCCACCAGAGGTTGCTGCCCACCCAGTTGAGCGCGACCCGGTTGAGGGCCGTCAGCACCCGGCGACGCAGACGACGCCCCGGGGTCACCAGTTTGACCAGGGTGAGCAGGATCAGCGGTACCCCCCAGGCGAGGGTGGTGAGAGTCAGCAGCAGGATGCTGACGAGCCCCCTGAGGGTCGACATGCCTGTCTCCTCGGCCGGATTGACGATCTCTCCATGCTAATGGATCGGCCACGAGCTGCCCAGCGGTCGGGGTCAACGTCGCGTGGCGAGCCCGGGGGTTCGGATGGTCTCGGCAAGCACCTGCTGCAGCGCCAAAGCGGCCACCGACAGCTCATGGGTGTTCCAGGTCAGCACACCGACGTCACGCTCGATCACCGGTTCCTCGAGGGGCACGCAGACGGCACCGAGTTCCTGCATCTGGTCGATGCACAGCGACGGAACCGCGCTGACGCCCAGGCCGCTGGCGACCATGCGTCCCACGGTCGCCAGCTGATGGCACTCGAAGGTGGCAGGCAAGGTGAGCCCGCGACTCACCAACGCCTGTTCCAGCAGTCGACGCACCATCGAGGGGCGCTGAAGGGCGATGAAGTCGCGCGTCATCAGGGTTGGCCAGTCGAGCCTCTCCCGTCCGGCGAGGCGCGAATCGGCCGGCACCACGGCAACGAAGCGGTCGCGAAACAGCGGGGTGAAGGAGAGGCTGCCGGTGGCCTCCGGCTCCAGCACCAGCCCCAGTTCCACCTGGCGCGCGCGCACCATCTCGATCACCTGCTCGTTGATCACATCATGCACCGTGACGTTGACCCGCGGATGGCGCTGTCGGAACACACGCAGCGCGGGAGGCAGCAGGTTGCTGGCAAAGGAGGGCATGGTGGCCACCGCCAGACGGCCGAGCTGAAGGGTGAAGCGCTGGCGTAGCAGCTCCTCGGTGTTGTCCCACTCGGCAATCAAGCGCTTGGCCAGGGGGACCAGCGACTCGCCTTCCGGGGTGAGCCTCACGCTGCGGGTGCTGCGGATCAGCAGGCGACCGCCCAGGCTTTCCTCCAGCCCCTTGATTGCCAGGCTCAGGGCCGGCTGGGAGAGGTGGAGGTGCTCGCAGGCTTGAGTAAAGCTCAGGGTTCTGGCCACGGCGAGGAAGGCGCGCAGTTGCTTGACGGTCATGGCATGCTACCAAGGTCCAATTTATTGGCAAAACAGATCAATCGATAAATAAAACAAACTTAACAAATATATTGGCAGCGGCAACACTGGCCTGACATTCTGCGCACTCATTCTGTAACCCACTCCACCACTCACTCCACAACAACGCGAGGCGCCATTATGGCCGGATTCGACAAGCGTGTGACTTCCTACGAAGAGGCAATGGACGGCATCGAGAGCGGCATGACCGTGATCGCGGGCGGCTTCGGTCTCTGCGGCATCCCCGAGAACCTGATCGCCGAGATCAAGCGTCGCGGTGTCAAGGACCTGACGGTATGGTCCAACAATTGCGGCGTTGACGGCTTCGGCCTGGGCCTGCTGCTCGAGGACAAGCAGATCAAGAAGTTCTATGCCTCCTACGTCGGTGAGAACGCGCTCTTCGAACAGCAGATGCTCAACGAGGAGATCGAGGTTGTGCTCACTCCCCAGGGCACGCTGGCAGAGAAGATGCGCGCCGGCGGCGCGGGGATTCCCGCCTTCTATACCGCCACCGGCTACGGTACGCCGATCGGCGAGGGCAAGGAGGTGCGCGTGTTCAATGATCGCCACTACATCCTCGAGGAGTCCGTGGTCGGCGACTTCGCGATCGTCAAGGGCTGGAAGGCCGATCGCTACGGCAACGTCATGTACCGCAGCACCGCTCAGAACTTCAACCCGATGGCCGCCACCGCCGGCAAGATCACCGTGGTCGAGGTCGAGGAGATCGTCGAGCCAGGCGAACTTGCGCCTGACCAGATCCACACCCCGGGTATCTATGTCGATCGCATCATCCAGGGTAGCTTCGAGAAGCGTATCGAGAAGCGCACCGTTCACCAGGGCTGACGGCGGCACGTGACTCCGATAGCCGGCCCCGACGGGGCCGGGGCTTCTCCACCGAACACATAGAGGCAACAAGATGGCACTGACTCGCGAACAGATGGCAATGCGCGTGGCGCGCGAACTGGAAGACGGTTTCTACGTGAACCTGGGCATCGGCATCCCGACACTGGTGGCCAACTACATTCCTGAGGGCATCGATGTCATGCTGCAGTCCGAGAACGGCCTGCTGGGCATGGGGCGCTTTCCCACCGAGGAGGAAGTTGACCCGGACATGATCAATGCCGGCAAGCAGACCGTCACGGCACGCCCGGGCGCGGCAATCTTCTCCTCGGCGGAATCCTTCGCCATGATCCGTGGCGGTCACGTGGACCTGACCGTGCTGGGCGCCTTCGAAGTCGACCAGAACGGCAACATTGCCTCCTGGATGGTGCCGGGCAAGCTGATCAAGGGCATGGGGGGTGCTATGGACCTGGTGGCAGGTGCCGAGAACATCATCTGTACCATGACCCACGCCTCCAAGCATGGCGAATCCAAGCTCCTCGAGTCCTGCAACCTGCCGCTGACCGGCGCCGGCTGCATCAATCGGGTGCTGACCGATCTCGCCTACCTGGAGATCAAGGATGGCGCCTTCCACCTCAAGGAGCGCGCCCCCGGCGTCACCGTCGACGAGATCAAGGCGTTGACGGCCGGCAAGCTGGTTGTCCCCGACCATGTGCCGGAGATGACCTTCGAGGCCTGATCGGCCTGTCGTTGGCAAGGCGTGCGGCCCGGACTTCCGTCCGGGCCGCTGTCATTTCAGGCCTCGATGTCGTTGTCGAAAAACTGACCATTTCGCATCAGGCCCCCTGACATCACGCGTCCGTCCTCCTGTCTGGCGATGATACACAGCGTTATCCACAGATTCTGTGGACGACCGGCAATCAGGAGAGTTCGCAGCGAGTGTGGTGAGGCAGCAGCAACTCTGCAGCACGCTCCTGGTTGGCGCTGACCTGCTTCTGGACGAGGGCGAGCCCCCCGAGGGCGACGCGATGCTCGTCGCCCTCGGCGAAGGCCAGGCGTCGAGAACTGGTGGCATAGAAGCGGTAGTCGAGCAGCGGTGAGACCGGGAACAGACCGTGATGCCGATCGCCGCTGCCGGTGAGGCCGGTCTGCTGCAGTTGGCGGTCGAGTTCGACGATATCGTGCCCCAGGCGCTGGCAGTCGAAGCCGACGTGATGCATTCGCGGTCCCATCACCGAGAGCCAGCCGGCCAACGGGTGAGCCTGGTGCAGTGCCTGATAAGTGTCCCAGTCGGGCATTGGCCAAGGGCGGCCGTGGCACAGCAGCGCCTGGCTGCGGGCGTCGCGGGGATCAGCGTTGCCGACCAGCCGCTGGAGGCGTTCTCGCGGCCTGCGCGACAGGGTCCCGAGCTGGAGTTCAGTGAGCAGTATCCAGGCGCCGTCGTCCGGTGCGGTGAGCAGGGTGGCCAACAGGCCACGATCGGCCATGGCGTAGCGCTGCTGCGGTCGATAGCCATAGCGCACGAGGGTCGGCAAGATGGCCTCCATGGCCCAGGGGCCATGGTTGAGCGTCAGCAGAGCCAGATACTCTGCCGGTGCTTCCACGGGCCATAGCCGCAGGCCGCCTACGTCCGGATGCTGGTGGATATAGTCCAGCCATAGCTGCTGGACGAACTCTTCCCGTTGCATCGTGCCGTTGTCCCTCTGTCGTGATGCCCGTTGCGCTCCTGCACGCCGCCAGTATAGGCAGCAGGTGCGCAGCGGCATTCAACGCGGGGAGGACGCTCGTTATGGCGCGATCTTGACCGTGGATAAGGAGGGACAGGAACGCGCTTCAGGCTTCCAGCAGGGCCTCGTCACGCACGTAGCGGTCGAACTCGGTGAAGCCGCCGACATGGGTCTGGTCGAGGAAGATTTGCGGCACGGTATGAACCGGCTTGCCGATGGTCTTTTCCATGTCGGCCTTGGTGATGCCTTCGGCATGGATATCGACATAGCGATGGCCCTCGATGGCACCGCTACGCTCGAGCTGGGCGGCGAGGGCCTTGGCCCGGTCGCAGAACGGACAGGCGGGGCGACCGAAGATGACAACGAACATGCGGCGACTCCTTGCACGGTAAGGTGCGTGAAGAGGGATCGGGAAAAGTTGGCCCGCTATTGTGACGGAGCGGGCGATCTTTCGCCAATAGTCACCCCCTTGCGGGATGATGACGCCCGTCTATCGCGCCATTCACAGGTCGACCTCGCCGGCATCCGCCCGGCGCAGCAGGTCGCCAAGTGCGCCATGCAGGCGGGGGCTTGTCACTAGCAGGTTCTCGCCGTAGAGATCCTCCGGGATTCCCGCCGGGCCGGGATAGAGATGCCCGGTGCGAGCGCCTGCTTCCCGGGCGATCAGCCAGCCGGCGGCACAATCCCAGGGAGAGACACTCTCGTAGTAAGCGTCCAGTCGGCCACAGGCCACGTCGCACAGGTCCAGGGCCGCCGAGCCGTTGCGGCGCACGTCCTGGCAGTGGGCCAGCACGGCGCTGAGCCGGCGCATCAGCGGCGGCCGGCTGTCACGACGATAGGGGAACCCCGTGCCTACCAGGGCATGGGCCAGCTCGCCCGTGCGACTGGCATGGATCGTCTCGCCGTTGCACCAGGCTCCCTGGCCGTCAAGCGCGGTGAAGGTCTCGCCCAGAAAGGGGGCATGCACCACCCCCAGGCGAGTGCGGCCCTGGCGGGCCCAGCCGATGGACACCGCCACATGGCGCAGGCCATGGGCGAAGTTGATCGTCCCGTCGATGGGGTCAACCACCCACAGGGCATGGGGACTGGCCAACACCTCGCGATCCGGGGCCAGCTCCTCACTGAGGCGAGCCTCCCCGGCAAAATGCTGCTCGAGGCGTTCGCCGATGCACGTATCCACTTCCACGTCGGTATCGGTGACCAGCTCATGACCGTGCTTGTAACGATGGCCGAAGACCTGACGCTTGCGGGCCTCGATGATCATTCGGCCGGCCTCGTGGGCGATGTCGACGGCGATCTCCAGTCGCTGGGCGGGGGTCATGGTAGCTCCTCGGCAAGGGGTCGACGTTCCATGCTAGCAGCTCGCCATCAGCCTGCCGACGTTCGGAGGCGCAGGCCTGGTGCGAAGACCATCGCGTGGCGACTATACTGGCGCCCTCACTACCCCGGAGACCCTCATGCAGGCCCTGACCGCCGACCAGTATGCCCGCTTGCGACAGCTCGCCGAGGCCTGGCGTGACTGCCACCTGAAGGCCGCCAAGCGCGAGCCCCACTTCAACCCGCGGCTAGGTGTGGATGCCCTGTGCTTTCAGCCCCACGCGTATGAGGAAGATCGCCAAGGGCTGCTCGGTGCCCTCGTCACTCCCGTCTCGCTGTCGTTGGTGCTGGTCCCCGACGAGCCGGACGTGCTGCGCACGGCGGAGCAGTTGATCCTGTCACTGCCCTCCGGCGCGTATCCCTTCGTGCGCGAATTTGTGAGCGAGGCTAATGGGTGGTGGCGCTGCGAACTGCTCGACGATCTCTCTGATGTCGGGTCTCTCCAGGCGGGCAGCCGTCTCGCCCAGCAACTCATGGAGCGCGTCATGACCCCGGCGACCGAAACCCCATGAGCGGATGACGCGCTGCGTCATTCGCCTTATGCTGGTGACCAGGACCGATAACGCCAAATCCGCGGCCCGTGTACGGGCCTTACCGGCGCCGTTCTGGCCCGGTTCACCGCACAGAGGAGTCTTGCATGACCGCCAACGCTTCCACCCCCCGCGTCGCCCTGGTCACCGGCACCAGCAGCGGCATCGGCGAGGCCGTGGTTCGCCATTTCTGCGAACAGGGTCACCAGGTGCTGGCCGTGGACTTCAATCCGGCAGGCAAGGAGGTTGCCGAGCGGGCAGGGGCCGCCTTCTTTCAGGCCGATCTGACCGATGGCGAGGCCTGCAAGGCGGCGGTGGCCGATGCGGTCAAGCGCTTCGGGCGTGTCGACATCCTGGTCAACAACGCCGGCGTCCAGCACGTCTCGCCCATCGAAGAGTTCCCGGAAACCAAGTGGCGTCAGATCATTGACCTGATGCTCACCGCACCCTTCCTGCTCACCCAGGCTGCCTGGCCGTCCATGCGCGAGAACGGCTGGGGGCGCATCGTCAATATCGCCTCGGTCCATGCCCAGGTGGCGTCGCCGGGCAAGTCGGCCTATATCAGCGCCAAGCACGGCATGATCGGGCTGACCAAGACCGCCGCGCTGGAGGGCGGCAGCCAGGGGATTACCGCTAACGCCATCTGTCCGGCCTACGTCAAGACGCCGCTGGTCGACAACCAGATTGCCGACCAGGCGAAGATGCACGGCATGCAGGAGCAGGAAGTGATCGAGCAGATCATGCTCAAGAATGCCGCCGTGAAGCGCCTTATCGAGCCCGCCGAGGTGGCCGAACTGGTGGGTTACCTGGCCTCCGACCTCGCCGGCGCCGTCACCGGGGCCAGCTGGAATATCGACCTGGGTTGGACGGCGCAGTAAGCGCCGAGCCACAAGCGCCAAGCCGCCAAGGAATCCTGTTGGGATGTTTTCCTCAAGCTTGAGTCTCGGCTTGGCCGCTTGGCCGCTTGGCCGCTTGGACGCTTGCAGCGTTAGCGTCTCACCGGCCGCTTCTGCAGCTTGCGCTGTAGGGTGCGACGGTGCATCCCCAGGGCACGGGCGGTCGCGGAGATGTTGCCGTCATGCTCCTGCAGCACCTTCTGGATGTGCTCCCAGGTGATGCGGTTGATCGACGGCGGATTGTCGGCGACTACGGTCTCCGGGTCGCCCTCCGCGCGTGACAGCGCCCCTAGCACCTCATCGGCATCCGCCGGCTTGCAGAGGTAGTTGACCGCCCCCAGCTTGATCGCCTCCACGGCGGTGGCGATACTCGAGTAGCCGGTCAGCACCACCACGCGGCATGCCGGCACGATCTCCAGCAGTTCAGGCAGCAGCTTCAACCCCGACTCGTGTTCCAGCTTGAGGTCCAGGGTGGCCAGCTGCGGCTGGTGTCGGCGCGCCATGAAGAGGGCCTGGGCGGCATCATGGGCGACCAGCACCTTGAAGCCTCGTCGGCTCAGGGCGCGGTCAAGGACGTGGCAGAACATCTCGTCGTCGTCGATGATCAGCAGGCGTTCGGCGGTCTCTTGCATGTTGTCCTCTCGGCGGGTCATGACGTCATGCGGCCCTTGGTTGTCAGGGGCCAGGCTGGCTGCGCGGCAGGGTCACCTCGGTCAGGGTGCCGCCCTCCGGGTGATTGTACAGGCTCACTCCACCCCCGAAGCGATTGATGGTGGCATGCGTCAGGAACAGGCCGATGCCTAGCCCCTTGCTCTTGGTGGAGACGAAGGTCTCGCCGAGCTGGTCGGCGATCGACATCGCGACACCGGGGCCGTGGTCGCGTATGTCGATAATGACCTCGTCGCTGTTCCAGTCGAGTCGGATGGTGACCTCGTCCGGATTGGCATCGGCGGCGTTGTTGAGCAGGTTGGTGAGTGCCTGGTCGAGGGTGGCATCCACGGCCAGCCAGGGATGTCCGCGCCGCTCGGCGACCTCCAGGCGGTGACTGACATCGGGGCGCAGCACCAGCCAGCGTTGCACCACCCCGGCCAGCCAGAGCTGGGCGTCGCGGACCTCCGGCTTGGCCATGCGTCGCCGGTCGGCATTCTCCACCAGATGGCGAAGCCGCGACTTGCAGGTATCGACCTGCTGGCGCAGCAGCTCGATATCCTGCATCAATCCCGGGTGGTCCCTGGCATCCTCGCGCATTTCGCTGAGCAGCACCGCCATGGTGGACAGCGGGGTGCCAAGCTCATGGGCGGTGCCCGCCGCCTGGGTGGCCACGGCCAGCACCTGCTCGTTGCGCAGGGCCGCCTCACGGGTGCGTGAAAGGGCCTGGTCGCGACTGCGCAGGGCGCGCGCCATCTTGTAGATGAAGAAGGTGACCAGCCCTGCCGAGAGGGCGAAGTTGAGCCACATACCCAGCACGTGAAGGCTGAGGGTTGCCCCGCCATGTCCCTGGGCAAATTGCGGCACCGGTTGATATACCACCATCAGGGCGCTGTAGGCCGCCATGGAAGCCGCAGCGATCACCCAGGCATGCCGCCAGGGAAGCGTGGCCGCGGCGATGGTGACCGGCACCAGGTAGTAGTTGATGAAGGGGTTGTGGGAGCCGCCGGTAAAGTAGAACAGCAGTGTCAGGCCCGTCACGTCGATCAGCAGATGGAGCAGATATTCGCCGTGTGTCACCGCCCGGGGTCGGCCCATGCGCCACCAGGTGGCGATGTTGATCATCCCCATGGCAACGATCACCGCGATCACGGCCGGCACCTCCAGCGAGAAGCCCAGCAACTCGATGCCGATGATGATCGCGGCCAAAAAGCCGGTCCAGGTGATGCCACGCACGATGGTCAGGCGCACCAGGTTGCGATTGGGCGTGGACAGCGGCAGGGGCAGGGCGGCTGGCATGGCGTCTCCGGACTAGGCGTTGGCCCGATGATACCCGATACGGGGGACACTATGCCCGGGTGCGCCTGCCCCTGAGGCACAGTGTCGCCCATCGGCCACGGGCGCCGACAATCGCCTGTCGATGGCGGTATATTGGGGCCTGTTGATATGACCGGTGGACCCCAGCCTGATGCTCAAACGTCTGCTTCCCCTGCTGATCCTGGCTCTCGGCGTGGCGGCCTTTCTGTGGCTGCGCGCGACCCGGCCGGAGAGCGCGAGCGTCACGCCGGAGGAGCGCAGTTGGCGTGTCGAGACGCTGGTGGCCGCCCCCGGCCGCCATGCCCCTACCCTGCCGCTCTACGGCGAGATAGCGGCGCCCGAGATGCTGACTGTGGTCGCGCCGCTGGCCGGGCGGATTGCCGAGCGACCGGTGCGCGACGGACAGCGGGTCGCTCGCGGCGACCTGCTGGTGGCGCTGGACGAGGCGGATGTGCGCCCGCCGTTGCGGCAGGCAGAAGCCGACGTGGCGGATCGTCGCGCTCAGCTCAAGAACGAGCAGATACGCCATGAAAGCGATCTCGCCACGCTGGCGCGCGAGCGCGAACTGCTCGCTACCGCCCGCCGCCAGTGGGAGCGCACGCGCGCTCTGGAAGAGCGCAACCTGGCCTCCCAGGCTGATCTGGATGCGGCCCGCAATGAGCTGGCCCGGGCGCGGGTCACGGTTGCCTCACGCGAACGTGCCATCGCCGAGCACCCGGCCCGCCTCGAGCGCCTGCAAGCTGGCCTGTCGCGTGCCCAGGCCGGCCTTGCGGCCGCGCAACGCGATGCCGAGCGTAGCCGCGTCGAGGCGCCTTTCGACGGCATCGTAACGCGCATACGGGTTGCCCCGGGCGATCAGGTGGCCGCCCGTAGCGAACTGCTCAGCGTCTACCCGCAGGAGGGCCTGGAACTGCGGGCGCGCATCCCTCAGCGATACCAGGACGAACTGCTCGATGCCTTGGCCGAGGGCAGGCGGCTCGAAGCCACCGCTGAGCAGGGAGCCCGTTTCGTGCTGGTGGGGCTGGCGGGGCAAAGCGACCCCGCTGGGACAGAGGCGATCTTTGACCTCGAGACCAGCGAGTCTGGGCTGCGTCCCGGCAGTCTGCTGGCCGTCTCGCTGGCTCGGCCTGCAGTACCCGACAGCCTGCCGGTGCCCGACAGCGCCCTGTATGGCAATGATACGCTCTACCTGAAGGATGATGCGGGACGGATGCGTGGCCTGACGGTGACCCGTCACGGCGAGGTGGTCCGTGCCGATGGGGAGCGTTGGACGCTGGTCAGCAACGCGTCGATCGGTGAAGGCGACCGGGTGATCACCACGCACCTGCCCAATGCCATTCAGGGCCTGCTGGTCGAAAGCGTTGACGCCAGCGACGACGATGACGACACGCGAGGGCGGCCGTGAGCTCGGGTCGTGGCGTGATCGGCTTTTTCGTCCATCACCGGGTCGCGGCCAACCTGGTCATGCTGATGATGCTGCTCGGCGGGGTACTGGGGCTGTCACGCATGAACATCCAATTCTTCCCCACCTTCGACCTGGACGTGGTGAGCGTGCGTACGGTATGGAGCGGCGCCTCGGCAGAGGACATCGAGCAGGGCATCACCATACCCCTCGAGCAGCGTCTGCGCAGCATCGACGGTCTCAAGCGCATGACCTCCACCTCGGCACAGGGTGTCTCCAGCATCACCCTGGAATTCACCGAGGGCAGTGATCCCATTCTGGCACTCGACGATGTCCGTCAGCAGGTCGACGAGTTCACCAACTTGCCGGCCGATGCCGAGGTGCCTCGCGTTGCCCGAGCCGCCCGCTACGAACCGGTCGCCCGCTTGTTGGTGCATGGTGAGGTGAGCCACGAGGAGCTGCGACATCTGGCTCACCGCTTCGAGGACGAGCTGCTGCAGCGCGGCATCGACCGGGTGGAGATCAGCGGCTTGCCCGAGCAGCAGATCAGCATCGAGGTACCCGCGGAGCGACTCCAGGGGCTGCAGCTGAGTCTCGCGGAGATCGCCGAGCGCATCCAGGGCATGTCCCGGGATCTGCCGGCGGGGCTTCTCGGTCAGCAGGACAGCACGCGTGAGCTACGTGCCGTGGAGCAGCGCCGCGACGAGCAGGCGTTCGCCGACCTGCCGGTGATCAGTGGCGAACGGGTGCAGCTGCGGCTGGGCGACATCGCCACCATCCGCCAGGAGTCCCGTGAGCAGCAGGTTACCCTCAGCCGTGGCAACAATCCGGCAGTGGAGTTGATGCTGCAGCGCAGTGAGAACGGCCACTCGCTGGTCGCCGCCGAGGTCCTGGAACGCTGGCTGGCGGAGACCCGTCCCCAGCTGCCGCCCAGCGTGGCGCTGGAGGTCCATGACGAGACCTGGCAGCTGATCGCTGACCGTATCTGGCTGTTGATCAGCAACGGCCTCGGTGGCCTGCTGCTGGTGTTGCTGCTGCTGTATTTTTTCCTGCCCGCCAGGGTGGCGCTCTGGGTGGCCATCGGGATTCCCACCGCCTTCATGGCCGCCATGGCAGTGTTCTGGGGCATTGGTGGATCGATCAACATGATGTCGCTGTTCGCGCTGATCATGGCGCTGGGGGTGATCGTCGACGACGCCATCGTGGTGGGTGAGGACGCCGATGCTCACTTCCGCATGGGGGAGCCGGCCCGTCATGCCTCTCAAGGAGCGGCCCAGCGCATGATCTGGCCGGTGCTGGCCTCGTCGTTGACCACGGTGGCCGCCTTCATGCCGTTGCTGCTGGTTGGCGGGGTGATCGGCAACATCCTCGGCGACATTCCGGTGATCATGATCTGCGTGCTTGTCGCCTCGCTACTGGAGTGCTTCGTGGTACTGCCGGCCCATCTGCGCAATGCCTTCGTACCGGCTCGAGTCACGCGGCGTCATCCGCTGTCGCGACCGCGTGAGCGTTTCGAGGAGGCCTTCGAGCGCTTCCGAGAGGGTCCCTTTCGGCGCTTCTCGGCGCTGACCCTGCGCCACCGAGCCGCCACCCTGGCATCGGCCGCGGCGGTGGTGCTGTTTACCGTGGGCCTGCTGGCCGGCGGACGCCTGGCCTTCAACTTCTTCCCCACCCCTGAGCCCAATGTGCTCTATGCCAATGCCAGCTTCGTGGCGGGCACCAATCGCGAGCGTGTCGATGAGTTGCTGGCGCGCATGCAGGTGGCACTGGACGAGACCGAGCAGGCCCTGGGCGGCGAGCTGGTGCAGCACGCCGTGACGCGCCACGGGGCGACGCTGGCCAGCGGCCGGCAGTCGCGCAGCGGTGACAACGTCGGTTCGATCATGGTGGAGCTCACCGCGTCCGACGACCGCGACGTGCGTAACGCCGAATTCATTCGCGCCTGGCGTTCGCGCATCGCCGAGCCCGCAGGGCTGGAGAACCTCACCATCAACGAGCGTGCCGCCGGCCCACCGGGCAAGGACGTCAATGTCCGTCTGACCGGTGAGCAGGCGGGTGCCCTCAAGGCTGCCGCCGAATCGCTGTCCCGCTCGCTTCGCGAGTTGCCGGGCGTGCTGGATACCGAGGATGACATGCCATGGGGGCGCGAGCAGCTGATCTACGAGGTCAACGCGCAGGGAAAGGCGCTGGGACTGACCACCGCAGATCTCGGTCGCCAGCTCAGGGATGCCTTCGACGGCCGGCTGGTGCAGATCTACCAGGATGGCGCCGACGAAATCGAGGTCAGAGTCCTACTGCCGCGGACGCAGCGCGAGAGGCTGTCGACTCTCTCGCAGTTTACCGTGCGTGTTCCCGACGGACGCTTCGTCCCCCTCGACCAGGTGATGACCCTGGACCATCGCCAGGGTTTCGAGGCGTTGCGCCACGCCGACGGCCGTCTGGCCGTGGAAGTCACCGCCGAGCTCGATACCGAGATAACCTCCGCCGACCGCGTCCTGGATGCCGTCTCCGCCGAGGTGTTGCCAAGCCTGGCCAGTACCTATCGTCTTCGCTACAGCTTTGAGGGGCGCGCCGCCGACCAGCGCGAGACCTTTGCCGACATGCGCACCGGGCTGATGATCGGCCTGGGGCTGATGTACGTGGTGCTCGCCTGGGTCTTCGCCTCCTGGAGCCTGCCGCTGATCGTCATGGCGATCATTCCTCTGGCGCTGGTCGGAGCCCTGCTCGGGCATTGGCTGCTGGGTCTCGACCTGACCATGCTGTCGCTCTTCGGTCTGTTCGGGCTCTCCGGCATCGTAGTCAACAACGCCATCATTCTGGTGGCCTTCTACCGCCAGCAGCGTCGCAAGGGGCTGGTCATCGAGGCGGCGCTCAACGAGGCGGTGGTGCAACGCGTGCGCGCCGTGCTGCTGACGTCGCTAACCACTATCGGCGGACTCATGCCGCTGCTCTTCGAGACCTCGTTGCAGGCGCAGTTCCTGATTCCCATGGCGGTCTCCATTGCCTTCGGCCTGGCGTTCTCGACCCTGTTGGTGCTTGCCGTGATCCCGGTGCTGCTCAGCTACCTTGAGCGACTTCGTGAGCGTCTGGGGCATTCCCCTCAGGCACAGCCCGTGTCATCGGGCGACACGGGGACTAACCTTTCGGAGTAGGTTGCGACATTTTCGAAGAGGAGGTGCCTGATGACGACGCCGCTGGGCTGTGTTCGTCAGTTTGGTCTGCGGCTGGACGGTCGCGAAAGCGATCATGATGCGCTGCTGGAGCAGGTGGCCGAGCGTTCCTTCGTGCTGCTCGGCGAGGCCTCGCATGGAACGGCCGAATTCTACCGGCTGCGAGCCGAGATCAGCCGGCGACTGATCGAGGAGAAGGGCTTCGAGGCAGTGCTGGTCGAGGCTGACTGGCCCGATGCGTTACGTCTCGACCGCTACGTGCGTGGCGGGAGCGAAGATGCTCTGGACGTCGCCTTCGAGGATTTTGAGCGTTTCCCCCACTGGATGTGGTGCAACCATGAGGTGCGCGATTTCATCGCCTGGCTGCGTCAGCACAACGCCGGCCAGCCTCTGGCGAACACGGTTGGCTTCCACGGTATGGATCTCTATAGCCTGCACCGCTCGGCCGAGGCGGTGATCGATTATCTTGAGCGCGTCGA
>Ga0102925_1001012_pt1 | contig 15387 bp, 14 predicted proteins | sample SalPonR1_A_D1_MG_FD_78216 | JGI IMG/M metagenome (GOLD analysis project Ga0102925, IMG submission 78216) | Salt pond soil microbial communities from South San Francisco under conditions of wetland restoration - Salt Pond MetaG R1_A_D1_MG | ecosystem: Environmental > Aquatic > Marine > Intertidal...
AGGACCTCGCCGACCTCGACGTACTCGCCGAGGCCGAACATCTCGTAGAGCTCCTTCGTCTGCTCGGTCGCGACGTGGGCCTCCCCGGTGCGGGGGTTGGTGAAGGTGAACTCCTCGTCGTTCTGGAGGGCGTCCATGAAGTCGTTCGTGACGCCCACGGAGATGTTGAAGTTCGAGAGGTGGCCCTCGACGGCGTTACGGAGGTGTTCGGGGACGCGCCCCTCGTCGTCGATGAGTTCGCGGGCTTCCTCCAGCGCGTCCGCGAAGGAGTTGTGCGTGTAGTCGTCGGGGTCGTTGAGCCGGAGGGTGCGGGCGAGCGAGACGTCCTTGTTCTTGGCGTGGATGAACTGGATGACGTCCGGGTGGGTGACCCGCATGACGGCCATCTGCGCGCCCCGCCGGGCGCCGCCCTGGGCGATGGTCTCGCAGGCCTGATCGAACGTCCGCATGAAGGTGATCGGCCCGGAGGCGATTCCTCCAGTCGATCCGACAGAATCGCCATACGGCCGCAATCGCCAGAAAGCATACCCCATTCCGCCGCCCGACTGGAAGACCTTGGCAGATTCCTTAACTGTTTCGTGGATGTCCTCCATGTCGTCTTCGGGCGAGTCCACGAAGCACGCCGAGAGTTGCTGGAGTTCGTCGCCCGCGTTCATCAGCGTCGGCGAGTTGGGCATGAACGCAAGCGACTCCATCTGGTCCTGGAACGCCTCGGCTTTCGCCTCGACGTGGTCGCGGACCTCGTCGGGCAATTCGGGGACGACGGTGTCGAAGGCGAACTTGTTGACGTTGTACTGCGAGAGAGACGTCTCGGCGTCGTCGTCCGCGCTCACGCCCGCGCCGAAGACCTCCTCGGCGAGTTCGTCCCGCCGGGGATGGTCGGGCTTGAGTTGGTCGGGCGTGACGGCGATCTCGAGGTCGCGTCGTTCGGCCTCGTAGACCGCCTCGGCCAGCGCGACGTTCTTCGCGACGCGCTCGAAGAGGTCCTCCTGGGTCTCGATCAGTTCGCCGTCGGCGTCCTTGCGGAGGTACCGGGCCGGCAGAATGTTGTGGTAGGCGTTGCCCGTCAGGCGCTCCTCGAGCGTGTCCCCCTCGGTACGTTTGATCGGGAGCGTCAACTCCTCGGCCGTGAGATCGGCGTTACTCACGGTCGACCCCTCCGGCCAGGGTGTGCGCTCCGGGCGACGCCCTCGTCGATCGACGGTCCGAACGTCCGCGTGCGATTTTCGTCCATGGTTCCGGTCCTGAATCGGTCATCTGAAGGTGAAGTGGCCTAACTGGAGCCACCCCCTAAATTGTTCCGCTCCGTTTGTTTTAGTGAAACTGTGCTTGTCTCAGCTGTCGCTACCTGGCTGGTCGCTCCATGCCCGTCGCGACGATGTTCCCACCACCTCGTATCGGGAGGGGACGTATTAATCCCTGTCAAAGCGAGGTGAAAGTGTCTCGATCGAAATGACACCACGTTGGACGGCCGCGATTTTCACTTTCGATCGGCTGACTGCCGGCGACTCACGACCCGGTCACCGAGGACCGAATCCTCCCCTAGGGTTTTGCGTCGGGAAACGGTACCCGGACTATGGTACCCCTGATAGCGTTCGGCGATCCCGCCTTCCTGGCATTGCTCCTCGTCGCGGCCGTCGTCTTCGTGGTCCTCCTCCGGATCGCGGTCAAGCTCGCCATCCGCGTGTTGATCGTGGTCGCCGCCATCGTGGCGGTGCTGTGGCTACTGGGCCAGTTCGGCGTTCCGGTCCCGATCTTCGGCATACTCGCGTAGGAAGTTCCGGATCACCGCGTGGCCGTCCGCGGTCAGGACGGATTCGGGATGGAACTGGACGGCCTCGATGGGATACTCGCGGTGTCGGATCCCCATGACGAGCGGTTCGCCGTCTTCCTCCTCGTTCCCGTTCGTCGTCGCAGTCACCTCGAAGGGATCCGGCACGTCGGTCGCGATCAGCGAGTGGTACCGCCCCGCACGAAAACCCTGATCGAGACCGCGATACACGGCCTTCCCGTCGTGGTCGATGGGCGACGTTTTCCCGTGGACCGGCTTCGGCGCCCGACCGACCGTCCCGCCATAGGCGTAGACGGCGGCCTCCAGACCGAGGCAGACGCCGAGGGTCGGGACGTGGGGGCTAACCTCCCGAAGTACGTCCACGGACACCCCGACGTCGCGCTCGTTCGCCGGGTGACCGGGCCCGGGGCTGATCACGATCGCATCGGGATCGGCCGCCCGGATCTCCTCGATCGAGGCAGTGTTCCGAACGACGACCGTTTCGGCGTGTTCGCTGACGTACTCGACCAGGTTGTAGGTGAACGAGTCGAAGTTGTCCACGAACAGCACGCGCAGGGCTTCCGACCGATAGCCGTCTGTCGTCATTGACGACCCTCCCCGGTGACGGGGTCGGATATCGTCGGTTCTTTCTCGATCCGTTCCAGCGCGTCGAGAACGCCGGCCATCTTGTGCTCGGTTTCCTCGTATTCCCGTTCGGGGACCGAGTCGGCGACGATCCCCGCTCCCGCCCGGACAGTGATCCGGTCGCGGTTCCGGGCCGCCTCGTCGTTCTCCCCGGATTCGATCGTTGCCGACCGGATGACGATCGCGAGGTCGGCGTCGCCGTTCCAGGTGACGTAGCCCACGCCCCCACCGTAGACGCCTCGTGGCGTCGGTTCGAGGGCATCCACGATCTCCATGGCCCGGATCTTCGGCGCGCCAGAGAGCGTGCCCGCCGGGAAGGTCGCCCGGATGGCGTCGAAGGCGTCCCGGTCGTCGGCGAGGGTGCCGGTGACCGTGGATTCGACGTGCTGGACGTGGCTGTACTTCAGGACGTTCATGAACTCGTCGACCTGGACGCTTCCGGGGTCGGCGACCCGTCGGACGTCGTTGCGCGCCAGGTCGACGAGCATCGTGTGCTCGGCGCGTTCCTTCTCGTCGGCGAGCATCTCGCCCGCGAGGCGACGGTCCTCGACCGGGCCGCTTCCACGGGGACACGTGCCGGCGATCGGGTTGGCGACGACCTCGTCGCCCCGAACCGACACCAGCGTCTCGGGGCTGGCCCCGACGAGGGCCAGGTCGTCGTGGGCGAGCAGGTACATGTACGGCGACGGGTTCGTCTCCCGCAGGGACGCGTAGAATCCCAGGGGATCGACCGACCCCCGGAGTTCGCGCTCGCGGGAGACGACGGCCTGGTAGACGTCGCCGTCGAGGACGTGTTCGTTCGCCCGCCGGACCGCGTCCTCGTAGGTTGCCTTCGACCCTGCAGTCTCGGACGCGCGCTCGAACCCGCCCAGCGCGAGGTCGGCCGCGCGATTCAGGCAGTCGCGTATCCGGTCGGCGACCGCGGTGAGTTCGTCGTAGCGTTCCCCGGCGTTTTCGCCCGGCCGAAGGACGGGCGTGAACACGAGCGACACCTCGTCCTGGGCGTGATCGAAAACGAGCGTTTTCGTGTTCAGGACGAACTGGGCGTCCGGGAACCGCGATTCGGGGCGATCGACGCCGACCTCGGCGAGATCGAGGTCGTAGACCGCGTCGTAGGCGAGAAACCCGACGAGACCGCCATCGAGGAGTTGCCGATCGCGCTCCGGGAACCCCCGGCGGTCGGCGTCCGGCATTGCAGCACGGAGTCGGTCGAGGACGTCGAGGTGACCCTCGTCGGCCGCTTCTTCGGCGTCGGATGTCTCCTCGCCGTCGGGCGTCGGATCGACGACCCCCTCGTAGCGGTCGTCCTCGATATCGACCGTGGCCGTCCCGTCCTGGACCGTCACGACGGCGACGGGATCGTATCCGACGAACGAGTACCGGGCGTGGCGTTCGCCCGTGCCGGGTGAGAAGGCCCCGTCTGGATCGCTCGACGGGACCTTCTCGGCGCTTTCGAGCAGGAAGGCGTACTCGCCGGACTCGCAGGCGACCTCGCCGTCGGTCGTCCGGCCGGTCAGCGCGGCGTACGCTTCGAGAGGTTCGACGGCGACGTCGAGCGGGGCTTCCGCCCGAACGACAAACGGCCGATCGCCGTCGGCCAACGCCTCGAAGGATTCGCGGTCGGGATGGATCGACCCTCCCCCGTCTGAACGGGACGTCACGCCGTGGCCTCCCGGTGCCGGGTGGCTCGCTCGACGAAGGCCCGAAGCGCGTCGTGATCCTTGCGGCCGTCCTCGCGCTCGATCCCGCTGGCCACGTCGACGGCGAACGGGTCGACGGTCGCAACCGCCTCGCCGACGTTCCGGGGGGTCAGGCCACCGGCGAGCACGACGGGGACCGCCAGATCCCGAACGGCGGCGCGGGTCCGGCCCCAGTCGTGAGTGCGGCCGGTTCCGCCGGCGCCGTCCTCGAGGGAGTCGACCAGTACGGCGTCGACCACGTCGGCCACCTCGCGAGCTCGTTCGACGTCGCCAGCGTCGACTGCCAGGACCAGGTGGACGTCGAGCGAGGCGGCGAGAAACGCCAGGTCGCCCGGCGGGAGGTCACCGTGCACCTGGAGGACGTCCGGATCCGCTCGCTCGACGAGTTCGATCGCCCGGGCCGGCGTATCGGGCATCGTCACGAGGACGGACGCGACGAACGGCGGCACCTCGGCGAGGAGGTCGGCCGCCGCCTCCGGGGCGACCTCCCGGTGAGTGTCGACGGGGACGTCCGAAATCACGCCGACCGCGTCCGCGCCGGCGTCGACGGCCGCGCTGACGTCCTCACGGGTGGTGAGCCCACAGATCTTGACTCGCGTCATGCTCGGATCAGGCCACGATCGCCGATCTGAGGTCGTTCAACCGGGCATCGGCAGCGCCCGAGTCGATGGCGTTCCGGGCCATTTCGACGCCGTCCCGGAGGTCGCTCGCCTCGTCGGCGACGTACAGCGCGGCACCGGCGTTCGCGAGAATGATATCTCGTTTCGCCCCCTCGCACTCGCCCGAGAGGATGGCCGCCATGTCGGCGGCGTTCTCGGCAGGCGATCCGCCCGCGACCGCCTCGACGGGTGCGGAACTGAGGCCGAGGTCGGCCGGCGTCAGGGTGTACTCCTCGACCGAATCACCTCGAACCTCCGCGACGGTCGTCTCGTCGTGGAGGCCGATCTCGTCCAGGCCCGATCCGTGGACCACCAGCGCACGGTCGACGCTCATTCGGGCGAGCGCGCGGGCGAGGACGGGAACGAGGTCCGGATCGTAGACGCCGACCACCTGCGCGTCGGCGCCGGCCGGGTTCGTCAGCGGGCCGAGAACGTTGAAGACGGTCCGCATGCCGAGTTCCTTGCGCGGGCCGATGACGGCCTTCATCGCCGGGTGGAACACCGGCGCGAGCATGAAGCCGATGCCCCGGTCCTCGATCGCGCGTTCGACGGCCGGCGGTTCGGCGTCGACCTGGACGCCGACTTCCTCGAGGACGTCCGCGCTCCCCGACGACGAGGAGACCGAGTAGTTGCCGTGCTTGGCCACCGGAACCCCGGCCCCGCTGGCGACCACGGCGCTCGTCGTCGACACGTTGATCGTGTCGTAATCGTCGCCGCCGGTCCCGCAGGTGTCCACCAGCGGGTTTCGGTCCGGATCGATCGTCCGGGCGGCCTCGCGCATGCCCTCCGCGAAGCCCGCGATTTCCGTCTCCGTTTCCCCCTTGGCCCGGAGCGCCGAGAGGAACGCGCCGATCTGTGCCTCCGTCGCGTCCTCGAACAGGGCGTGGGCGGCCGTCCTGGCCTCCGCCTGCGTGAGATCGCGACCCGCCGTGACGGATTCGATGAGGTCCTGCATTGTGGAACACCAATGTATGGTTTCGTACTGTAGTGTACAAATTAGTACACCACCATAAACGTATCGGAGTCAACAACCGTCGGCATCCAACCGCGAGGCGGCCACCATCGTCCGTCTCGCCAACGCCCGAACGGTCGTCGGACGCGGCGCGGGCACTCGAACGTGGATGTCCCTCACACGGCGTCCGATCCGAAACGTTCAATTACCAAGGGGCGGTACGATGGAGTGCAAGCAAGTCAGGCCGGGTTCGTGGTCTAGTCTGGTTATGACACCTCCTTGACATGGAGGAGGCCGGCCGTTCAAATCGGCCCGAACCCATATTTCAGTTTTCTTATAATTCTCTGGGAGAACAGATGCGCAGGCGTTTATGGATGTGATATCGGCAATATAGATATGACAGTATTCATATTACACGCCGATATAGATCCCAGAAATCGCGGTTGACCGCCCAGAATGGCGATTACTTCCTCGTCCCCCTCCAGTTCTGGTCCAGATACCGCTCTCATCCCGTCGGAAAGAGCAGCAGTCGCGTGGTCACGAAGACGAAATACAGGACCACGAGGGACGCGCCGTCGCGCCGCGAGAGCGAGCGGTTCGTCACGAAGCGAACGTAGGCCAGGAGACCCAGTGCGACGACGATCTTGAACGGGAGGTCCCAGAGAACGACGCTCCGTGGCACGTGGTAGGTCGAAATCGTCCCGCCGAGGCCGATCCCGACCAGCGGGTTCACGAGGTTGCTGCCGAAGAGCGTCCCCAGGGCGATGTTCGGGGCGCGACGCCGGACGGCGTCCATGACGGTGGACAGTTCGGGGAGCGCGGACGCGACGCCCAGCGTGATCACGCCGACCATCGATCCGCCCAGTGCGAGGCCGTCGACGACGACCTCGGCGACGGCCAGCAGGAGCGACGCGGCGAGGACGACGAGCGTGAGGGCGCCGACGGCGACGACCGCGTCGCGCCTGACGTTCGTGCTCGCCGTCTCGGGGACCGAAAACGACCGTCGACGGCGGGTGTAGCTGTAGTAGGTGTAGACGACGAACGCCCCCAGCAGCACGAGGCCGTCGACGTGTGACACGCGGCCGTCGGCGACGACGGCGAGCGTGAGGACGAACCCGAGAATCATCGGGATGTAGCTCCCGCGGAGGACCGAATCGCTGAGCTGGAGCTGGCCGAACCCCACGACGAAGATGCCCAGGAGGAGGGTCTGCTGGAGCGTCGAGGAACCCATGTTCCCGCCGAGGACGATAGCTGACGCGATCTGATAGTCGAGCGTCCCCGAGACGATGCCGAGCGACGCGGTGACGTGGGCGGTGATCTCCGGCAAACTCGTCCCGACCGCGATGACCGTCATTCCGATCAATTCGTCGGGGACGTCGTAGTACCGCGCGAGCGAGAGGAGGCTGTCGATCGTCCGTTCGGCAGCGGTGATCAGGGTGTACAGCGCCACCGCTCCGATCGCGAACTGCGGGAGTAACTCCGGTGGCGCTACCACTGTGGATTCCCCCCGTTCGGAGCGCCCTTCGAGGACGACCAGACCCAGCGGAGCGTCATGGCGCGGGACCCGTACTCCACCATCACATTCTCGCGAGCCACGTGTCGTCCCAGTCGACCTCCTCCTCGGGCGTCAGCCCTTCCCGGGTCCACGCCGGGCAGTGTTCGCAGGCCCACACGCGGGTCACGGTCCCCTCGATGACGGTCACGCCGATCGACGCCCAGGCATGTTCCGTACACCGTTCGGTCATAGGTGACGTTCGTCAAGGACGACAATAAAGGGACACCTGGCCGGAACGAAACGCCGACGTTCACGAACCGGGCAACAGGGTCGATCGCGTTCTCGGAGCGCCGGTCAGCGTCCCGGGACCCCACGCGAGGACGACGAGAACCGCCGCCAGGGTGATCAGCCCGAACTGGAACAGGCGAGCACGATCGCCCAACCCCATGAGTTCCCCGCTGAAATTGGTCATGAAGTGAAACAGGATCGCCGACAACGTGCTCCGGTTCGTGTTGTTGTAGATCCAGGTGTACAGGATCGACGAGACGACGATGGTGCCGGTGTAGTACGGGGACTGTGGCGTGAACAGGCCCAGTTCGGCCTGAAAGGAGCCCGTCATGAAAAACAGCGGCAGGTGCCACGCGGCCCAGAGCGTCCCGAGGATCAGGCTGGCCGCCAGGGCATTCCACCGCACCTGGAGGCCGTCGAGCGCGTAGCCACGCCAGCCCAGTTCCTCGGGCAGCGGGCCGAACAACAGGATGAATCCCGCGTACGGGAGGATCGTAATCGGATCGGCGAGCAGGTCCGTCGCCGTCTCGAACGCCGGGAGCGACCCGCCATCGAGGACGACGAGGCCGAGCGCGATGCCGTTGACGACGGGGAAAAACAGCAGAACGACGAGGCCCCACCGGAGACCGATCCGGCGGTAATCGAGTACGCGCTGCCTGTAGTCCTGCACGTATACCGAATCGGCCTCGCGGAGGATCAGCACGAACTCCGCCGCCGCGGGGCCCAGTCCGCCGAGGGCGAACAGGACGATGCCTGGCATCGAGAACGGTTCCAGGCCGAGCAGGGCGATGGGCGTCCAGAAGAGCCAGGACAATCCGAGCGCCAGCGCGAAGAACCGGCGCGGGTTCGCGTACTGCAGGAACTCCCGGGGCAGTAGGCCGGATGCGTGCGTTTCCGATCCGGCGTCCGGCGACGTCGATGGATTCATTGGTCTCCGAGATTCGTCGGGAGGGCTAATAGGTGTAGGCGAACCGAGACGCCGTCCGTTCGCTTAAATAACCCCCTACGATTAAGCCGATACAACTACTACCACGCCCTCGGTTCACACTCCTGGAGCAGGACGGGATCACCCCATCTCTGTGACCTGTTCCGCCGAGGGTGGTGAGTGCACGCCTCGAAACCACCTCTTGTCCCACACATCTCGTTTCGACGACTTGCCAGAGGAACGCGGGGGTGCCGAGAGAACGTTCCTATGGTTCCGACGGAATGTCGACCTCGATCGCGTCGAACTCCGTGGGCATCCCGGTTTCGTCGGCCGTCACGTCCCGGACGACCACCCGAACGCCCTGTTCGTGCTCGTCGGGGAGGTCGACCTCCCGGGAAAGGTCGAAGTACGCGAACACCCGGGACTCGTCGATGTCCACGTCGATGCCGTCCTGCTCTAGTCGGACGACGCCTTCCTTCCCGTAGTGACTCTCAGGGATTTCGAGGAAGACCTGCGTCCGGTCCTTGCCGAACCCGTACGCGTAGAGTCCCGAGTCGTGGACGTTCCGGACGTATCCATCGGCGGCGAGGTGGTCGAGACACTGCTCGACGGTCTCGCGGTCGTATCCGGTCCAGTCGACCAGCGCAGGGACGGTACACCGCCCGAGGCGGAGTTCGTGGAGGATCTCCCGCTCGGGATCGTCGAATTCGAGAATGGGATGTTCGACGGCCATAGACCCTCTACGTTCGATGGCGACATGAAGGTCACGCGAAACGTGCTGGGAATGGGACGGCAACCAGGCATCCGAATGTCGCCGTGCGAGGAACTATCACTACACCTTTATTTACAGGAGAATCATATATCTCGTATGAGTGAGATCACCACGTCCATCGAGATCGACGCGCCCGCGGAGACGGTGTGGGCGGTCCTGACCGACTTCGACCGCTACGACGAGTGGAACCCGTACACCCGCATCGAGGGCGACCCCATCGAGGGGACGATACTTCGCGTCGCACCCGGTCCCGACGCCGGACGGATGCCGACGTTCCGGCCCCGCGTGCTCAGCGTCATCCCGAACCAGGAACTCCGATGGCTGGGTCACCTGTACGTTCGGGGCCTGTTCGACGGCGAACACCGGTTCCGGATCGAATCCATCGACGAGGACCGGTCGCGATTGATCCAAGACGAGACGTTCTCCGGATCCTCGTGGGGCCGATCAACCGGCGGTACGGCAAGGGGACCGAACGAAACTTCCACGGGGTCAACCGGGCGCTCAAGGAGCGGGCGGAGTCGATGGTCGGCGTCGAAGGTGCTGGCGTAGCGAGCGTGGACGATCACGATACCGGCGAACCGACCGCCGCCTGAGACGAGCCGAATCGACGAGTCGTTTTCGCCCGATTCAAACTGTATAATCCGATTCCCGCACCTGCACGTAGCGGCCGTCCCGGAAGCCGTACTTGTGCCACTTGTACCGGAGCAGCTGGCGCAGTCCCTCGAATCCGGCCGAGAGTTGCCACCGGAGGAGCTGGTCCGACCCGTCGGGCGCGAGAAGTCGGCGCGTCGCCTCGAATGCCCGGTCCCAGTCCGCGGGCCGGAAGTCCTGCACGATTTCGGCGAAGGAGACGTTCCGGAGGATCTCCTCGCCGATGGCGTCCTTCCAGGCGTCGTTGTACCGGGTGAGGCGATCCTCGGCCGCAAGCTGGCCGGCGATCTTGCCCGATCGGACGGCGACGTGATAGCCGCCCTCGTGGAACGCCGAGGTGGTGCCCATCGCGCCGCCAGCCACGGCAACGCCGGCCCGCGTCGGCGATTCGATCGGGCGCGTCGAGGAGATGGCGTAGGTTTCCGTTCCGCCGGCCTTCCCCCGATCCTCGACCAGCGGGAAGTCCGCCTCGACGTCGTACTCGTCGCCGAACTCCATCTCGAGCAGGCGACGGAGGTACTCGTTCGGTTTCGGGAGGCGCTCGTCGTCCGGTCCCAGGAGCGTGTAGTCGGTCGGATTGTCCACGTTCTCCATCGACATGCCGATGGGCATCGTCAGCCCGACGCGGGCGACGGGGTCGTCGTTCGGGAAGATCCAGGGGTAGGCCGTCTCGCCCGGAATCGCGCCCCACCAGAACTGGATCCGGGAGGCCTCGAAGACCTCCGCGGGGAACCGGCGGTGCTCCTGGTAGGCGACGTGGTTGGCCCGGGTCGTCCCCATGTAGTCGGTGATCGACTCGCCGGCGGGCATGAACCGGTCGAGCACCCGGTTCGTCACCCGGCGCTGGGGACCGTCCGCGAGGATCAGGTACTCGGCCTCGATCTCGTCGCCGTTCGACAGCGTCAGGGTGTGGGTGTGCCCGCCCGAGAGGTCGGTCGCCACGTCCCGGACGCCGTCGCCGACCCGGTAGGCCGCTCCGGCGTCCTCCGCGCGCTCGCGGAGCCAGTCGTCCATCCGTGCGCGGTGGAAAGTATAGCCGAAGCCGTCGTACGTCGCGTTCATTCCGGTGGTGTCGATCGACACGGACTCGGTCGGCCCGAAGAAGTCGGCCCCGTCGAGTTCCTGGAGGATCACCTCGTCGGGGATCTCCTCGGGATCGAAGTCCATGATGTCGATCCAGTAGTCGAGCATGCCGGCGGCGTCCGTCGAGTCAGGCCCCAGGTCCGCCCGGTCGGCCCGGGGGACGCCCTTCTCGATCACGACGGCGTCGGCACCAGCCTCGGCTGCGTCCGTCGCCGCCGACATCCCGGCCGGTCCACCTCCGACGATGGCCACGTCGACGCGTTCCATACACCCAGGGCTGTAGTGGACTTACCTTAAAGGGTCCGGAGCGAGGCTCGGTCGTCGGCCATGTGACGAGCGCGGGAACCGCCGCCTCAGTCGTCGGACGACCCCATCCCGACTGCCTGCCCGGCCCCCGCGTCGGCGGGCCGACTCTCGGTGAGCGCGACCGCCGCGAGGACGGCCGCCGCGAACGACAGCAGGCTGGCGACGCCGACGGCCAGTTGGATGCTCGTCACGGTCGCCAGGCCGCCGATGATCGGCGGGCCGAGGACGCCACCGACGCCCTTGGCGGTCGAGCGCAGGCCCATGAGTTCCGACTCGCGCTCGGGCGGCGCGACGTCGCCGATGAACGCGAGTGCGCCGGTGGTCATCGCGGAGAACGAGGCGGCGATGATCACGAACGCGACCGCGATCACGAGGATGCGGAGGATCGAGCTACTGGGAATGGCCGAAAGCGCGGCGACCACGGCGAACAGGCCGCTGCCGGCCATGCCCGCCACGATGAGGGGTTTCCGGCCGGCCGAGTCCGCGATTCGACCGAACAGGTACATGAACACGATCTGGCCGGCCGGGTTGAACGCGAGGATGACGCCCATCAGGACCTCGGTCATCCCGAGCGGGCCCGTGATGTAGATGGCCATGAGGCTCATCGTCCCGAGGACGGTCATGTTCCGGAGCGCGAGCGCGGCGTAAAGCCAGCGCAGCCCGTTGGTTCGCAGGTGGCCGCGGTCATCGACTGCCGGGAGGAGCCGGTGGCGGACCTCGCTCGCGATCTCGCCGAGGGTAAAGTCCCCGTCGGGCGTCGGCGTCGGATCGTACACGAGTGCGGCCGCAATCACCGACACGAGACTGACGGCCGCGACGACGACGTACATTTCGCTCGGCAGGAGGATTCCGAGCAACACGCCGACGACCAGTTGTCCGCCGGTGAACCCGATCGCCCGGGCGCTGTTGAAAAAGCCCAGCGAGCGACCGCGGCCCTCCGGTCCACCCCTGGCGCTGACGATCGTGAGCATCACGGGAATGAACCCGACCGCGAACGCGGCGTACAGCGCGCGCAAGCCGATCGGGATCCAGACGCCGTCGATCGTCAGGAACGGGAGGGCAATCGTCGGCCCGGCCTCGCCGACGAGGGCCAGGGGAACGACGGCGGCCGTGCCGAGGAGGCCGGAGACGATCATCACGGCACGGCGGCGCCCGGTCACGTCCGCGATGGCGCCCCATATCGGCGAGAAGACCATCATCCCCAGGAAGTACGCGGTGAGGACCATGCTCACCGCGAACTCGGAGCCCCCGGCGTCCTCGACGTAGAGGGCCATGCTCGTCCCCATGAGGACGCCAGCCATGAACCGCGCCGAACCGGCGGTCGCGATGATCGTCTTCTGGACCGTGTCGTTCTCGCTGCTGAAAGCCACTACGGGAACCTACCCGACCGGCGTATTTACCTCCGCCGACCACGGTCGCGTTTTCCCCTTTCAAACCCCAAAACGGGGATCGTCGGCCGGAGACGACGGGTTTCAAGCCGCGGCGACCGAAGGGAAAGACATGAGCCCCGACGTCCTCGTCCTCAGCCGGAACGTCCACGCGATGCCGATGGCCGACTACGCCGACCTCCTGCGCGAACGCCTGCCGGATTTCGACGTGGTCCACGCGCGAACCCCCGCCGAGGAAGCGGAACTCGTCGGCGAGTCGAGGGTCGTCACCGGTCACGCGCCGCCGGACGGACTCCTCGACGCGGCCGACGCCATCGACATGTTCGCGTGCACGTACGCCGGCACCGACCACCTGCCGGTCGACGAACTGGAATCGAAGGGCGTCATCGTGACCAACGCCTCGGGGGTCCACGGCCCGAACGTCAGCGAGTACGCCATCGCCATGCTGCTCGCGTTCGCCCACCGCCTGGACGAGAGCCAGCACCGACAGGATCGACGCCTCTGGCAGTCGTTCCCGACCGAGGAACTCTACGGGTCGACGGTCACGGTCGTCGGCATGGGCGCCATCGGAACCGCCATCCTCGAACGTCTCGAAGGGTTCGGCGTCGACACCATCGGCGTCCGCCACACGCCCGAGAAGGGCGGTCCCGCCGACGAGGTGATCGGGTACGACGAGGCGGCGCTCATGGACGCCTTCGTCGAGACCGACCACCTCGTGCTGGCCTGTCCCCTGACCGAGACGACCGGCGGCCTGATCGACGAGGCGGCCTTCCACGCGCTCCCGCCGGACGCCGTCCTCGTCAACGTCGCCCGCGGGCCCGTCGTCGACACCGACGCGCTCGTGTCCGCGCTCCGGGCCAACGAACTCCGGGGCGCGGCACTGGACGTGACCGACCCCGAACCCCTACCGCCGGAGCATCCGCTCTGGACCTTCGAGAACGTCAGGATCACGCCCCACAACGCCGGGCAGACGCCGGCGTACTACGAGCGCCTGGCCGACATCGTCGCCCGGAACGTCGAGCGCGTGTTCGGCGAGCGGGAGGACTCGATCGAAAATCGGATCGTCTGAGACGGGGAAACGGGCGTCCTCCCCTCAGGGCCCGGCCCGCCCCAGGACGAACACGAAGGCGGCGAGCAGGCCCAGGGAGCCGCCGACGTAGGCTGCGATCAGCGGGGTGGCCCAGAGTACGACGACCGACAGCCCTGCGAGACCGAAGAGCAGGACGGCGAACACCCCGGAGAGGAGTCGCGTCGCGTGGTCCACCCGGCCGGGGTCCACGTCGGCCTCGACGCCGCGGTCGAACGTCTCCCGGGACCGCTCGGCCACCTCGACCGGCACCACCAGCAGGGTCGGGGTCCGGCCGGTTCCCGCATGAAACCGGCACCACAGCAGGACCGAATTCCCGATCGAAAACCGGCGGACTGCCGCGAGTTCGTCGAGCAGGAACGCCTCGTCACCGTAGCGCAGAATCCGGTTTTCGACGTCGATCTCGCCTTCCGAAGTGAACAGGCCGGCCGCCGCGAGTGGAACGCCCAGGCCCGCGAACACCGCGGCGAAGAACCACACCGATCCTGCCCATGCCGCGAGGACGACGAAGCCGGCCCCGCCGATGGCCGCGACGACGAGCCAGGTGAGCCGGAAGCCCTCGAAGGACAGGTCGGGGGTCGCGTCGGGCATCACGACGAACGGATTCGCCCGCCGTGCCAGCACCGCGGCGGCGACGAAGACGAACGCGATGGTCGCGACGAGGCTGTACCGACCGGCCTCCACGGCGATCACGCCGATGCGGCCCAGGAGGACGACCGCGACGACCGCCACCCCAAGTGGAACGCCGCCACCGACGTACACCAGCACGCGCACGCCCCACGAGTCGTCGATTCCCTGTGACCAGGAGACCCCGTCAGGCATCATTCGAACGTCCCGTCCGAGGGGGCATAAATCCGTTCGCCGATCCCTAGAGCCAGCCCTCGCGAACGAGCAGTTCGCCGTTGAGAACGCTCGCCCCCGCAGCGCCCCGAATGGTGTTGTGGGCGAGGCAGTCGAACTGGATCCCGTCGGACGTTGCCTGCACCGGGCCGACCGCGATGCCCATGCCGTCGTCCAGCGTCCGGTCCAGTCGCGGCTGCGGTCGGTCCGGATCGTCGAAGACGGTGATGGGGTGCTCCGGCGCACTCGGCAGGTCGATTCCCGGGGTTTCGCGCATGGCTTGCTCGGCGTCGGCGGGCGAGGGGTCCTCGCGCGTCTCGGCCCAGACGTTCTCCAGGTGGCCGTCGATGGTGGACACGCGGTTGCACGAGGCCGAAACGGTGACGTCGTGGTCCGTCACCGTCGCGCCGTCGAAGTCCCCGAGCAGTTTTCGGGTTTCCGTCTCCATCTTCTCCTCCTCGCCCGCGATGTGGGGCAGGACGTTGTCGATGATCTCCATCGAGGTGACGCCCGAGTAGCCCGCGCCGGAGACGGCCTGGAGGGTTGCGACATGAACCCGTTCCAGCCCGAATTCGTCGAGTGCGGCGAGCGGCGGGACCATCGTGATCGTCGAGCAGTTGGGGTTCTTCACCAGCGCACCATCCCAGCCGCGTTCGTCGCGCTGGACCTCGATCATATCGAGGTGGTCGGCGTTGACTTCCGGGATCGTCAGTGGCACGTCCTCGTCGGTCCGGAAGTTCGAGGAGTTCGAGGACATGACGTAGCCGTCCTCGACGAAGTCGGGCTCGACGCGCTCACCGACGCTCGACGGCAGCGACGAGAACA
>Ga0102925_1001013_pt1 | contig 15385 bp, 14 predicted proteins | sample SalPonR1_A_D1_MG_FD_78216 | JGI IMG/M metagenome (GOLD analysis project Ga0102925, IMG submission 78216) | Salt pond soil microbial communities from South San Francisco under conditions of wetland restoration - Salt Pond MetaG R1_A_D1_MG | ecosystem: Environmental > Aquatic > Marine > Intertidal...
AACTTTTTTCAAAAAGAACTTTTCTTTAAACCTAAGCGATTAGATCCATACATACTTCTTGAAGAAGGTCAACTTTACGACCCTGAAACTTCACGAAATACCGCCAGAAGACTTGGAAATATTGGAGCTTATAAATTTGTAAATATAAATTACAGGGAAATTGATAGCCTTTCTAGCGATAGCCTGGGAATACTGGAAACTAATATTTATTTGTCTCCCCTGAAAAAACGTTCCTTACAGGCAGAAATTCGGGCGGTCACAAAATCAAACGGATTCACGGGGCCAAGTTTGGCTTTAGGTTACACAAACAGGAATCTTTTTAAAGGCGGTGAAATTCTAAATATCACCGGTGACTTTGGCTACGAATTTCAGGTTGGCGGAGGCACCCAGGCAGGTTTAAACAGTATTCAGCTAGGACTTGAAGGTGATCTAATTTTTCCCAGGATGTTATTTCCTGTTAAACTTGACGAAGATTACTTTTCTTATTCCATTCCTAAAACAAAAGCTAGTTTAGGTTTCGATTATCTTAGCCGTAGCGAATTATTTACGTTAGGCTCGGTATCGGCTAGATTCGGTTATCTCTGGAATGCCAATCGCTACGTTACCCACGAGTTGAACCCGGTTTCTGTAAATTATGTAAACCTGGGACAAACCAGTGATGAATTTCAAGATATCCTTGATGAAAATCCGTTTTTACAGAATAGTTTCAACCAGGAGTTTATTTCGGGTTTAACCTATTCTTTTATTTATAACGGACTTATAGATGAAAATAAAACGCATCAGTTCTTCTTAAATTCAACCTTAGATATTGCCGGAAATTTAGTCGATGTTATTAGCGGAAATGGCGAAGAAGAGCCGCAAACGTTTTTAGGCCTTAGATATGCGCAATATGCGAAAGTAGATGTAGATTTTAGGTACCATTTAAAAACAGGAAGAGATTCTAAAATAGCTTCAAGATTATTCGCCGGTTATGGTTTGCCTTATGGAAATTCCGACGTTTTACCATTTACCAAACAATATTTTGCAGGTGGGCCTTACAGCGTTAGGGCTTTTAATATTCGCTCTTTAGGTCCCGGTACCTATAATCCTCCGAACGATGATGGTGCTTTTTTCGACCAGGCCGGTAATATAAGATTAGAAGCAAATGTAGAATATCGTTTTCCTCTTTTTCCATATTTATACGGCGCTGTTTTTGCAGATGCAGGTAACGTTTGGTATACAGGAGAAAACAGTACGCTGGAAGGTGGGGAATTCAGTAAAAATTTTATGAACGAATTAGGTATTGGTACCGGGTTTGGCTTAAGGGTAGATATTCAAAGTTTTGTTATTCGTGTTGATCTTGCTGCTCCCTTGCATGATCCTGCCTTACCTGAAGGTGAACGCTGGGAATTTGATTATGCAAATCCTGTGTTGAATTTTGCCATTGGTTACCCATTTTAATTTTTACTAAAGATGCACCAGGAAATTCTAAAACACGTTACTTCAAAAATTGAACTCTCAGAAGAAGAGCAACGAGAATTTGTAGGAATTCTTACTGAAAAGAATATTTCCAAAAAGGAAATTCTTATAGCACCCGGGCAGGTAGTAGATTGCGAATATTACGTGGTAAAGGGATGTTTAAAGGCTTATTATCTAGACAAAAATGGTAATAAGCATATTATTCAGTTTGCTCTAGAAGACTGGTGGATCAGTGATTTTGAAGCTTTCTTCGGAAATTATCCTGCACAATTATATGTTGAAGCCATAGAAGATTCTGTACTCTTGGGAATTCACCGTGATACCCTTGAAACCTTATATACACGTATTCCGAAATTTGAACGGTTTTTCAGAATAAAAACTACAAATGCCTTCGTGGCTTTAAGAAGTAGAATTCTTTCCTCACTTCAAAAAAATAATAAAGAACGCTATATCGAATTTTGCCAGAAGTATCCCGAAATTGAGAATCGTGTACCTAATTATCATATAGCAAATTACCTGGGAATAAAACCTGAGAGCTTGAGCCGACTAAGAAAAGAGCTCTTTTAGTTTAATGAACTCTATTCGATCTAAGAAAAATCGCGTTAGTTTAATTGTCCCGAATTCTGCAAACTGAAAAAATTTTATATTTAGAACAGGTCTTTGAACTATAAGGCTTAGCTGTAACTCACCTTAACATTTCTTAACAGCTACTGCTAACATACATCAACAAGTTTCTCTCTGCTTTAAATTAATTTAGCCGTGAAAAAATTGCTAAGAAAAAGATTAATAAAATTAATTTTATAAAACTATGAGTAAAGAACAACATTTATTAAAATCATATAATTTAAACGGATTAGAACTTCCAAATAGAGTAGTAATGGCACCCATGACCAGGAGTAGGGCTAATAATGCTAAAAATACGCCTATTGAAGGTTTGCACGATGTTTATTATACTCAAAGAGCAACAGCAGGTCTCATAATTACTGAAGGTTCACAGGTATCGAAAGAAGCTGTAGGGTATGTAAATACAGCAGGTATTTATAATAAAGAACAAGTGGAGGGATGGAAAATGGTTAATAAAAGTGTGCACGAAGCTAATGGCCGAATTTTTATTCAGCTTTGGCACGTAGGTAGAATGTCTCATCCAGATTTCCATAATGGAGATTTACCATTATCTGCTTCGGCAATCAATCCTGAGTCGCAATCCTACACTCCAGAAGGATTTAAGGATACGGTTACTCCAAAGGAAATGAGTATTGAAGATATAAAAAGAACCATTCAGGATTTTAAAAATGCTGCTAAGAATGCCATGGATGCAGATTTTGACGGGATAGAAATTCATTCTTCAAATGGGTATTTATTCCACCAGTTCTTTAATGCAACTTCTAATAAAAGAAAAGATGAATACGGCGGAAGTATAGAAAACCGTGCAAAAATTCTTTTTGAAACTATAGATGCGATCAAAGAAGTAATGCCGGAAAACAAAATTGGTTTAAGACTGAATCCTTCGCTTCACGGCCTTTTTGGTATGGCGATGGATGAAGAAACCATTCCAACTTTCGATTATATTATCAAGAAGCTAAACGAATATGATCTTTCCTATTTACATTTATCAGAGCCTTTTAACGATGTTTCTGAAGTACCATACGCGGTAACAGAAATAGCTAAAAGGTACCGTCCAATGTATAACGGAACTTTGATGATCAATGCCGGCTTTGACCAGGAATCTGGAAATAAAGTTATTGAAGAAGGCAACGCTGATCTGGTGGCATATGGGAAACCTTATATTTCGAATCCTGATTTGGTGGAACGTTTTGCTGAAAATATTCCACTTTCAGATTGGGATACAGATACTTTTTACGTTCCCGGAGCAAAGGGCTATATAGATTATGAAGCCAAGGCTAAAAAGCAAGAGGCTTAAACTTCTGTCTAATTGCAATTATTTGATTATTGAAAAGGTTGTTTGGAATTAAGTTAATTCGTCATTCTGAATTTATTTCAGAATCTAATATTTTGATAGTTAATCATATTAGACCCCCGATGAAAATCGGGGTAGGCTCTGAAACCAGTTCAGGGTGACGGCTAGAAAATCTCCAAACAACCTTTTTTTCTTAAAATGAGATCACATTCTTCCCTATGGATTTCCCTGATTCCTGAAGGCGGTGAACTTCTTTGAAAGTCTCTGGGTTCAGTCCGTTAAAAGTTTTATTAAGTGTTGATACAATGGTCTCTTCTTCCAGGAGCATTGAAATTCTTTCCAGGATTTCGTTTTGCTTATGCATATCTGGTGTTTGGAATTTTGCCCGGGTAAACATTAATTCCCAGTGAAAGGCCACACTTTTATTTTTTAGTTTGTTTAGATCTACGGGATTTTTAGTTTCCACGATTGAGCAAATATTTCCCTGAGGTTTTATGAGGTCTGCCATTGCATCCCAGTGCATATCGGTATCAGAAAAATTGAGAATATAATCCACCTGTTCATATCCTTTTGCCTTCATTTCTTCAACCAGGTTTTTATGATTTACAACCACATCGGCGCCCATATTTTTGCACCAGGATTCGGTTTCATTTCGAGAGGCGGTAGCGATCACATTTAAATTAGTGAGCTTCTTTAAAAGTTGAATTGCTATAGAGCCAACGCCACCGGCACCACCAAGAATAAGTATATCCTGTTTTTCACCTAAATTTTCTTTAATTTTTAAACGTTCAAAAATGCACTCCCAGGCCGTAAGAGAGGTTAGGGGCATGGCAGCGGCTTCTTGAAAAGAAATATTTCTGGGTTTGTGCCCAACAATGTTTTCATTTACCAGTTGAAATTCTGCATTACATCCGGGTCGGTCTATTTCTCCTGCGTAAAAGACTTCATCTCCCTGCTTAAACTTTGTTACTTTATTACCAACTCGCTCTACAATGCCGGCAGCATCCCATCCAAGGATTTTTGGCTGTTCCAGTTCCTTATTCTTAGCAGCATTCTGCCTCACTTTAAAATCTACAGGATTAACAGAAACCGCATTGATCCTTACTAATAGATCCAGATCTTCCGGTTTTGGTTCTTCAGTATTAAATTCAATAAAACTATCGGTATGTTCTATAGGGTATGACTTTCTTATTCCTATGGCTTTCATAAATTAAATTTTAATTTCTTGATTCAATTTAAGAAATATAAAAACCAAAGACCAGCTCTTAAGAAAACTATAATATAGTCTAAGCTTTTAGTGCTGTACTTTGCCGCCATAGCAAAGGTCTCCCGCATCTCCCAATCCCGGTAAAATATAACCGTGATCGTTCAATTCTTTATCAATAGTTGCAATCCAAAGTTTGGAATCTTTAGGGAATTCTCTTTTAACGTTAGCGATACCTTCTTCTGCACCAATTACGGCAACCAAATGAATCTCTTTTGGCTTACCCATATGCTTTAAAGCATTCATAACATTTATAAAAGATCCACCGGTGGCTAGCATGGGATCGGCAAGAATAAGGGTTTTGCCTTCAAGGGAAGGTGATGCAAGATATTCTACCACAATTTCAAAATGTTCGTCATTATTAGGGTGATGGCGATAGGCGGAGATAAAAGAATTTTCGGCATCATCAAAATAATTTAATAAACCGTTATGTAAGGGAAGTCCGGCTCGTAAAATGGAACAAACCACAATCTCGTTTTCCGGTAATTGAACTTCAGAATTGCCCAGGGGTGTTTGAATATTCTTAGCTGAAAATTTAAGTTGCTTACTTAATTCGTATCCTAAAATTTCACCCAGGCGCTCAATATTTCTACGAAAGCGCATTCTGTCTTTTTGAATTTCAACATCTCTAAGTTGTGCTACAAATTTACCGGCTATCGAATTTTCTTCCAGAAGATGATTTATTTGCATAGTAGTTTTTAATTTTTGCTTGAATATTGCGAACCAGGCCGAATATCTCATATTCACTGAATCAGTAAAGATAAGTAAATGTTTTACGAATGTGTAACCCCATAGACTTACTTTAAGGCTTTAGTTTTAAAAGATTTTTCTTTCAAGTAATTTGGCCGTATTTTTGATATTAAAAGCTTAAAGAATTCATCTTATGAAGTTTATATATACTTTTTTATTTCTTTTCTTTTCAGCACTAAGCTATGGGCAAATAGATCTTCCTGCTACCAACAAAACTGGAGGGATTTTGAAAGCAGAACCTGAAAAAAGATCTTCCGGTTTTCCAATTCTCCGTGCAGAAGAATCAAATGAAGAAAGCAAATATCTAAGGGAGAAACCAAAAGCGATAGACTTTAGAGAAAAGCCGAATAATTTAAAAACAGCAGGAGATGCTGTGAAAGAAAAATGGACAAAAGATAAAGAAGCGCTAGAAAAATATAGAGAGGATCAGTATTTAGGAGATTTTAAAACTACCGGGAAATTTGTAGAGCTTTATTGCCGAGACCATCAATTTGTAGATGGAGACCAGGTGAATATTTATGTAAATGGAAAATTCGTGCAGCGTGTAGTGCTTGGGGGAGGTTACCGTCCTGTTTTAGTTACCTTAGAAAGCGGATTTAATAATATAGAATTTCAAGCTTTAAACCAGGGCTCTTCAGGTCCCAATACTGCGCAATTGAAAGTTCTGGAAGAAAATGGTAATCTGGTAGCTTCAAAAGAATGGAACTTACTAACCGGCGCTAAGGCCAGTTTAATCGTTGTAAAGGAGTGATTGTATTCTAATAGACATTCCTGAAAAATTATTCATTAGTAAAATTCTACATTTTAAAATTCATTTAATAACTTTATAAGAAATCCAATCTTATGAAGCGAATATTAATTGCAATAGATTATCATCCGGTCTCTGAGAAAGTAGCTGAAGCCGGTTACAAACTGGCCAAACAACTAGATGCCAAAGTTTGTTTACTTCACGTAATGGCCAATGTAAGTTACTACGGAATTGATTATCCTACTTTTATGGGATATTCTGGTTACGATGAAATGGCCGTAAATATGGATATTGCTCAGGAAATGCGAGGTGTAGTTGAAGAATTTTTGGAAACTGCTGCAAAACATCTGGATGATGAAAAAGTAGAAACCCATTTAGCTGAAGGAGATGCCGCTGCAGCAATTCTTGAATATTCGAAAACCTGGAACGCAGATCTAGTAGTGATGGGTACTCACAGTCATTCAGTTTTTGAAAAACTCTTAATGGGAACAGTGGCTTCAAATGTTCTGGAAAAGACAGAAGTACCGGTTTTTATGGTGCCCATTAAAAAAGATTAAGGTAAAATGTATAAAGGCAAAAAAGTCTTCCAATTTTGGAAGACTTTTTTGCCTTTAAACTATGATTCCAATTTCCTTACACAACTTCTGAATAATTCTCACATAAGGCCAGCTCTTGCATTTCAGCTATTATAGCTTCTCCTTTATTTTTGTTATACCATAATTGAAGATTTGTTTTAAGCTGGGCATCAATTTTGGCATGTTCCTGAACATAGTCGTCTACTACCTTGGTTGCCTCTTTAGAGCGAGGCCCCCAGTGGTTAATTACCTCTAAGTTTTTGTCCAGAATAATTAATTTCGGTATTGAACGAGAGCCATATGTTAGAAAAGAATCCATAAGCTCTGGATTTTCGTCACGCAGTACAATTTTTAACTCAATATTCTCTGAAATTGAAGCGAGTTTATTAAAAAACGGAAGACTTTGGGCAGCATCCCCGCACCAGGGTTCGGTAATTACAAGCCAGGTTTGCTTAACATTTATATCTTGAAAGAATTTAAATTGCTCTTCTGAAAGCTTTATGGTTTTATCAAGACGTTTTGTTCGACTATAGTTAAGTTTAGTATAGTCTACTTTTTCTTTTGTGGTCTCACCGGTTGTTCTTCCTTCGGCCACCAAATTTTTTACAAGTACGTTGTATTCCTCGTAGCTTATTGCTTTGGCTAAAGACTTCTTTATTAATTCTTTCATTTGTGTAAAATTTTACCTCAATAAGAGGGTTCAAACTAAAGTTCTTTAAGTTGAGTAAATCATTTCAATATATCTTTCCGGTAATAGGTTGTAAAAGCTATAGATCGAAGATATTTTCATTATTGAATTTAAGTTGGTAAAGGTGTCCAACTTTAGGCTTCTAACATATGAGCCTGATCATAGATTATTAGATTTCAGGAGCTCTACTTCAGGATTTCAACATTTTTAAACAATAAGAATGTGTTTGGCTAATGTTTCTATCTTCTTGCGCAAGAAAAGGCCGCTCCAGTATATTTCGTAAGCTCAAAAAGCTGAATAATTAAAGACATTAGAACGAAAAGCATGATCTTAGATTGATAAAATGCATATAAAACAAAAAAGTCTTCCAAAAGAGGAAGACTTTCTGTGATCGCGCCAGGATTCGAACCTGGGACCGCCTGCTTAGAAGGCAGGTGCTCTATCCAGCTGAGCTACGCGACCGTTTTTGCGGTTGCAAATATAAGCCTCTTTTGAAATAAAACAACCTTTTTTTAATTAAAAATGTATTTTTTTTATTTCGCTCTCTATTGGACTGGTTGTGATCGCTTTTAACTTAATTTTTATTTTGAAAGTTTTTCTAAATTATATCCTTAATTTTGCCCCGGTAAATTTTTTAAGGAGCCTAATTGATAAACTTAACCTGCTTCTATCTGGAGTATTTTAGTTCACGAACAAGGTTTTAAAAATTGCGGTCTTAATTGCCAAATCTTAATTACAGTCTATAGTTGTGTATGGAGTTTCAGTTTACGATTATTGTTCCGGTTTACAATGAAATAGAAAGCTTACCCAGGCTTTTTGAATATTTGCAGGATTATCTAAAATCAGCTTCGCGTAAGTCTTGTGTACTGCTGGTTGATGATGGTTCCAATGACGGCAGTACTTCTGCAATTGAAAAATTTTGCCTGGATCATGATGATTTTGACTGCCTTTTATTTGATAAGAATTACGGAAAAGGGGCCGCACTAAAAGCCGCTTTCGATTATACCAAAACACCTTTACTTGGCTACCTGGACGCCGATTTACAAACTCATCCAGAAGACTTTGAATTACTATTTCCTTATATTCAAGATTACGGTCTAGTCACAGGTTGGCGCAAAAACAGGAAGGATACTTTGGTAAAACGTATTTCTTCTAAAACAGGAAATGCAGTAAGGATATTTTTCACCAAAGATGATATACACGATACCGGGTGTCCCCTTAAAATTATGCATACCGAATACGCTCGAAAAATCCCAATGTTTAAAGGTTTACAGAGGTTTTTACCGGCAATGATTTTGCTTCAGGAGAAGAAAATTAAAGAAATTGTTATAAATCATTATCCAAGAATTGAAGGACATTCAAAATACAATTTTAAGAACAGGTTCCTTGGGCCGTTAGTAGACTGCTTTGCCTACGTTTGGATGAAAAAATCTTATATAGATTACAGTATAAAGGCTAAACATGAATAGTTCGCTAGTAATTTATGTAATAGGATTTACCGCACAAATCTTGTTTTCTTCACGGACGATTATGCAATGGTTACTTTCTGAAAAACAGAAAAAGGTCCTAATGCCAATCCTTTTTTGGGAATTAAGTCTATTGGCTTCATTCTTACTGTTTATATACGGATATGCCAGGGACGATTTTGCCATTATGCTGGGCCAGGGGCTTACTTACTTCATTTATATTAGAAATTTACAATTCCAGGGACAATGGAGCAGGCTTCCATTTATCATTAGATTTTGCATTTTTGCATTCCCTGTAATAGTGGTGGTTTATAGTTTTTTTAATAACGAATATGACCTTCAGCAGTTATTTCAGAATGATGTTATTCCGCTAAGGATATTACTTTTAGGGATTGTAGCACAACTAATTTTCACTTTGCGGTTTTTTTACCAATGGTTATATTCTGAAAAACAGAAAAAATCTTCTTTACCACTTGGTTTTTGGTGGTTAAGCCTTGCAGGCTCTTCTTTAATTCTCGTTTATGCTATATTAAGAAAAGATCCTGTTTTACTCATTGGCCACTCATTTGGCGCATTAATTTACATTAGGAATCTTATAATTCATCATAATGAAATTAGAGAATAAATATTTGATCCTGCTAATTCTTGTGGGATTATCTGTGTTTTTTGTGAATCTTGATGCTATCTATATTAACATAATGGAGGCGCGTAACTTTATTACCGCCCGTGAAATGTTGACCGATAATAACTGGATCTTCACTACTATGAATGCTGAGCCACGTTATGAAAAACCTCCATTGCCAACCTGGCTAACCGCAATTTCTATGTCTGTTTTTGGGATGGAAGGTCTTTTTGGTTTGAGACTTCCTTCTGCGATTATGGGATTAATCCTGGTGGTTTTTATTTATAAATTTCTGCTTAAGATTACCAGAAATATTGAATTATCATTTTTAGCGGGGATAATTGCTGCGACCTCATTTTATATCGTTTTTTCCAGTAGAGACGGGCAATGGGATATTTATACCCATAGCTTTATGATGCTCGCAATATTTTTACTTTATAAATTATACAACACTACAAAAAACTGGTATCTCATAGTCACAATTAGTGGAGTTTTTATTGGCTGTTCTATTTTGAGTAAGGGCCCGGTTTCTCTTTATGCATTATTTCTTCCCTTCTTAATTGCTTATGGTTTCATCTATAAATTTAAGGGTACTAAAGAGCGTTGGAAAGCTTTATTGCTTTTGGTTGTGGTGGCTTTAATTTCAGGGGGGTGGTGGAATCTTTATGTTTATTTGTTCGATACTCGAGCTGTTGCAGAGATTACAAGCCAGGAAACCGGGAGATGGTTAAATTATAATGTAAGACCGTTTTACTATTACTGGAGCTTTTTTATACAAAGTGGATTATGGACCATACCGTCTTTTGTAGCCTTGCTTTACCCTTATTTAAAAAATAAGGTTAGCAACAAGAAAGCCTACAAATTTACACTTTTCTGGACTTTAGCTTCAGTTTTTCTACTATCTGTAATTCCAGAGAAAAAATCGCGCTATCTCTTGCCGGTTCTTATTCCAATGGCAATGAGCACCTCTTTCTATATAGAATACCTTTTTAAATATTTCCGAAGTCTAAAAACCAAAGAGGCAGCTATAGTTTATTTTCATTTTGGAATATTTGCATTAGTAGGCTGTACCTTCCCAATCGCTGCATATTTATATTTTCAACCTATGCTGCAAGACATTTTGGTCTGGTATATTTTGAGTTCAATTTTCTTGTTTATCATCGGGATTCTTATGTTTAGATTCTTAATCCTGAAAAAAATAAGACCGGTATTTTATTTAAGTGTTCTTTTCTTGATAAGTATTGTTTGGTTTGGTTTACCGATGGCTGATAAGATAAATGTAAATAAGGATTACAAAAGTATAGTGAATATAGACAAGCATCTAGAAAAGTATGATGCAAAGGTATATGAGTTTAATACATTTACTCCAGAAATTATTTGGGAATATGGGAAGCCCATTACGGTATTAACCGAGGAAGAAAAGGTAAAAAAACCAAATCCTGATAAGTTTTTAATTTTAACCGAAGCTTATCTTAGTGATAGTCTACAGCAGGTTTTTAGTAATTATAAAACAACAAAAATAGATAGTGTAGATATGAATCCGGTGAGCACTAAGCATAAACGAAGATTGTATCGCGAGCTCTATTTATTGGAAAAATTTCAAAATGAATAATTCCTTCATTTTATGATGCGCTAATATTTAAGTATATTGAATCGATTTTAAACTAACCAAAAAATGCTCGATTATCCGATTAAATTCAATCCCATTCTAAAGGAAAAAATATGGGGTGGCAAAAAACTCAAAAGTATATTAAATAAACAAACCAACCGTGATGATCTTGGTGAGAGCTGGGAAATTTCTGGGGTTACAGGTAATATTTCGGTGGTTGCTAATGGTGAATTCAAAGGTTTTTCTCTTAAAGATCTTTTGGAAGAATACGAAGAGAAAATTTTAGGTGAAAAAATATACAAAGAGTTTGATACCGATTTTCCTTTACTTATAAAATTTATTGATGCCAATACAGAGCTTTCTGTGCAATTACACCCTAATGATGAACTTGCACAGCAACGCCATAATTCCTTTGGAAAAACCGAAATGTGGTATATCATGCAGGCAGATGAAGGGGCTAAAATTAATATAGGCTTTAAAGAAAGCGTTTCAAAAGAAGATTATATAAGCCGGTTGGAAGAAGGGAAAATAGTAGAGCTGCTTAATTTTGAAGAGGTAAAAAAGGGGGATAGCTTTTTTATAAATACTGGAAAAGTACACGCGATAGGAGCAGGGGTGCTTTTAGCTGAGATTCAGCAGACTTCAGATGTTACCTATAGAATCTACGATTGGGATCGCACCGATGATGATGGGAATTCTAGAGAATTACACACCGCATTAGCTATTGATGCAATAGATTTTGAAAAGAAGGACGATTTTAAATTGAACTATCAAAAGGAAGTAAACACTTCTTCTCAAGTAGCCAGTTGTAAATATTTCACCACTAATTATTTACCATTGAAAGGCAAAATACAGAAAGATTATAGCAGTTTAGATTCTTTTGTGATCTATATGTGTGTCAGTGGTGATGGTGAAATTTCGGTAAATGGTAATGCTGAAAGAATAAAGCAAGGCGAAACTTTACTTATTCCTGCTGAAAATAAAAAAGTTCAACTCTCAGCTGAAAATTGTGAACTTTTGGAAGTATATATCAAATAAAAATGCCGGCTTTCAAAGTCAATTTTGTCATCCTAAACTTATTTCAAGATCTAGCAGGATTTGATTATCACTAACTTAGATTCTGAAATAAATTCAGAATGACGTTTTAAAACTTTTCAGAAAGCCTTTTCTTAGAAAAAATCCTGTTATTTATTTTGCAATATTCTTTCTATTTCATCTAATTCAGCTTTGCTGAATTCAAGATTTTCTAAAGTACTTATATTCTCTTCTAATTGAGAAACCTTACTAGCTCCAACCAACACCGAAGTTACTCGCTCATCTTTTAGCAACCAGGCCACCGCCATTTGCGCTAAACTTTGGTTTCTGGATTGTGCCACTTCATTTAGTTTTTGCACTTTATTCACTACTTCCGGAGTGATTTGCGACTCATTTAAATAACTTCCCTGGGTCGCCGCACGGCTATCTCTGGGAATTCCATTGAGATATTTATCGGTTAGAATTCCCTGTTCTAAAGGAGAGAATACAATACTGCCTATTCCTTCCCGTTCTAATGTATTCAACAAACCATCTTCTACCCAGCGATCCATCATATTATATCTGGGTTGGTGGATTAGAAATGGTGTGTTTTGAGATTCAAGGATTTTTGCTGCTTTTGCTGTATCTTCAGCAGAATATTGAGAAATACCTACATAAAGTGCTTTTCCCTGCCGTACAATTTGATCTAAAGCTCCCATGGTCTCCTCTAAAGGTGTTTCCGGGTCTGGGCGATGGTGATAAAATATATCTACATAATCCAATCCCATTCTTTGCAGGGATTGGTCTAAACTGGCAATAAGATATTTTCTGGATCCAAAATTGCCATATGGTCCCGGCCACATATCCCAACCCGCTTTAGTAGAAATAATTAACTCATCTCGATATTGTTTAAAATCTTCAGCAAAGATTTTCCCGAAATTCTTTTCAGCAGAACCATAAGGTGGTCCGTAATTATTGGCCAGGTCAAAGTGCGTAATACCATTGTCAAAAGCCGTTCTTAGAAGGTTTCTGGCATTTTCAAAATCATCCTTATCACCGAAGTTGTGCCATAGACCCAGGGATAACAAGGGAAGCTTAATTCCACTTTTCCCGCAACGGCGGTAGACCATTTTTTCATAACGATCTTCTGAAGCTATATAATTATTCATAAAGTTTAATTCTTTATAATTTAATTGATTAATGATTTTAGTATAAAATTATTTCAGCTTTCTAACCTAAATATTCTTGAAACTCATTAGTTTTCAAGTTCATTATTTGTTGCTAACGTGATCGTAAACCATTTTAGAAATTTCGGCTAACATATTGGTGCCGACTTCCATATCTTTCATATTTTTTGAAAGTAATACTAACACATACTTTTTACCGTTAGGTAATTCAATTAGAGCTGAATCGTGATGTACGCCGGTTATCCAACCGGTTTTATTAGCAATGTTTAAATCTTTAGGAAGTAGAGCAGGAATCAGGTCAGTGTGTTTTTGTTGTCTTAAAATATGGAGCATTTCTTTATCTGCTTCTGGATTTACTGCTTCTCCATGAGCAAGAGCTTCAAAAATCACCATCAAATCGTATGCAGTAGTCGAGTTACTCAAACCGGCTTCATAAGCTTTCATATCTTCTACGCCACGAAGAACATTAATATCCATGGCGCCCATTTTGCGCATAGTTTTATTTACTTTCCTGGCGTCCACTAGTTCAATCACGATATTGGTGGCCAGGTTGCTGCTGTAAATGATCATATCGTCTATAAGATCTTCAATACTTCTTTTTTGCCCTAATTGCTTATAAAGGTGTTCGCCACTATCCCGGCCGAGCTCCATGGAATATAGGCTTCCATCTAAAATACTTGTAAATTCATTTTCCACAACCATGGAATCCTGAAGCGAAAACTTTCCTTCTGCCGCTTGCTTAAAAACCTCGATCATTACCGGGGTTTTCATTGTACTGGCAGCATGGAAATTCTCATGAGAGTTGATTAAAATACTATCATTTTCATCTGAAAGATCTTTAAATGCGATAGCAAAATCTCCCTGGTGTTCTTTGAAAATAGATGCTATTTTTTCTTCAAGATTTTGGGTTGAAGTTTGTGCATTACACACCAATCCAATAAGTAAAAAAAAGACTAACGGGAAATATTTCATTAGATTCAGAATTTAATCCCGAATTTAATGAAATTTCTTAAACCAGTTTAAATACTCCCCAGGGCTATTTCAACCATTCGACTAAAACTTTGCTCTCTTTCTTTTGCTGGTAAATGCTCGCCTGTTACTAAAGAATCTGAAATAGTAAGTACAGAAAGTGCCTGTACATTATATTTAGCCGCAACCGTATAAAGTCCGGCGGTTTCCATTTCTACACATAACACCCCATAATCAGCCCATTTTTTATAATTCAGATCGTCTTCTTCGTAAAAAATATCTGATGAAAGCACATTACCGGCTCTAAATTTTATGTCGTTAGCCTGGGCGAATTTAACGGCATTCATAAATAGTTCGAAATCTACAGTAGGAGCGAAGTCTGAATGTTGAAATTTAGCTTTATTAAAGCCAGAATTAGAAGAAGCGGCCATTGCTAAAACAACATCGTTCACTTTTAAATCCTTTTTATAAGATCCGGCAGAACCTACCCTGATTAGTTTCTTTGCTCCGTATTCGGTAATTAGCTCAGTTGAGTAAATTAAAGCCGATGGAATACCCATCCCGGTTGCCTGTACAGAAATTCTCTCCCCTTTATAAGTACCGGTATAGCCCAGCATTCCTCTAACCTCATTATAGCAAACGGCATTTTCCAGGAAGTTTTCGGCAATCCATTTTGCCCTTAAGGGATCTCCCGGAAGTAAAACATTTTCTGCGATTTCACCTTTTTTTGCTTGTATATGTACGCTCATTCTAGTTCTATTCTGATTTTACTAATTTTATACCTGATGATGTTCCCAGTCTGGAAACCCCCAATTCTATATATTTTAATGCAGTCTCCCTATCTTTAATACCACCTGAAGCCTTAATTTCCATTTTATCATTTGCGATTTTCTTCATCAGTTTTACATCTTCCAAAGAAGCCCCACCAGTTCCAAAACCAGTTGAAGTTTTTACGAAGTCGGCTTTGGCATTTAAAGCAGCTATACAAGCCGCTTCTTTTTCAGCATCGGTTAGATAGCAGGTTTCAATAATTACTTTTAGAGTTTTAGAACCAATAGCCTTCTTAATCGCAGCAATTTCATTTTCAATATAATCGGTATCCCCACTTTTTAACATA
>Ga0102925_1001014_pt1 | contig 15374 bp, 18 predicted proteins | sample SalPonR1_A_D1_MG_FD_78216 | JGI IMG/M metagenome (GOLD analysis project Ga0102925, IMG submission 78216) | Salt pond soil microbial communities from South San Francisco under conditions of wetland restoration - Salt Pond MetaG R1_A_D1_MG | ecosystem: Environmental > Aquatic > Marine > Intertidal...
AGGTCCTTGATGAGCACGCCGCGCTCGCGGATCCCCTCGAACAGCACCCGCCCCTGCCCCGCGGGGGCGCGGAAGAGCAGGAAGTTGGCCGCCGACGGCCAGACGGTAAGCCCCGGGCGCTCGGCCAGCGCCGCGTGCAACCGCTCGCGCTCGTCGCGGATGGCCGTCGCCTGCGCCTCGAAGGCGTCCCAGTGGTCCAGGGCGAAGCGCACCGTCGCCTGGGTGAGCCGGTTGATGTTGTAGGGCAGCCGGATCTTGTCCAGCTCCGCCAGCCATTCCGGGTGGCCAGCGGCAAAGCCCAGCCGCAGCCCGGCGAGCCCCGCCTTGGAGAGCGTGCGCAGGACGATGAGGTCGGGATGGTCGGCCACCCGGGGCAGAAAGCTCTCCCGGGCGAAGGCGTGGTAGGCCTCGTCCACCACCACCAGGCCGGGTGCGGCCGTCAGCGCGGCCTCCACCGCCTCCGGCTCGAACAGGTTGCCGGTAGGGTTGTTGGGCCAGGCCAGGAAGACCAGGGCGGGCTCGTGCTCGGCAATGGCCGTGATCAGCGCCTCCCGGTCCAGGCGGAAATCCTCGCCCAGGGGGACGCCGACGAACTCCATGCCGGCGGCCTCGGCCAGCAGCCGGTACATGGCGAAGCCCGGCTCCGGCGCGACTACCGTCCGGCCGCGCTCGGCCACGGCGTGGATGAGGATCTGGAGGATCTCGTCGGAGCCGTTGCCCAGCAGCAGGTCGGCCCCGGCCGGCACACCGAAGACGCCGCGCAGGCGCTCGGCGACCTCGCCGGCCGCGGGATCCGGATAGCGGTTCACCGGCTCGGCGGCCAGCGCCTCCTGCCAGCCCTCGCGCAGTTCCGCCGGCCAGGGCCAGGGGTTCTCCATGGCGTCGAGCTTCACCAGGCCCGAGGCATCGGCGACCCGGTAGGCCGAGAGCGCCCGGATGGCCGGCCGGACCCAGTCCACCGCCCGGGTCTCAGCCATGGTCACCTGTCCCCAGCCGGCGGCGGGCCGCCTCGGCGTGGGCGCCCAGCCCCTCGCCATCGGCCAGGGCCGCCGCGGTGGGGCCCAGGGCCGCGGCCCCGGCGGCGGAGACGCCGATGAGGCTGGAGCGTTTCTGGAAGTCGTAGACCCCCAGCGGCGAGGAGAAGCGCGCCGTGCGCGAGGTGGGCAGGACGTGGTTGGGTCCGGCGCAGTAGTCGCCCAGGGACTCGGAGGTATACCGGCCCAGAAAAATGGCCCCGGCGTGGCGAACCTTCGCCGCCAGCGCCTCGGGCTCGGCCACCGAGAGCTCCAGGTGCTCCGGGGCGACGCGATTGATGACCGTGGCCGCCTCCTCCAGGTCACGACACTGGATGAGGGCACCGCGAGCCGCCAGCGAGGTCCGGATGATGGCCTCCCGCTCCATGGTGGGCAGCAGACGGTCCATGGCCGCGGCCACCCGGTCGAGATAGTCGCCGTCGGGGCAGACCAGGATGGCCTGGGCATCCTCGTCGTGCTCGGCCTGGGAGAAGAGGTCCACCGCCACCCACTCGGGATCGGTCTCGCCGTCGCAGACCACCAGGATCTCCGAGGGGCCGGCGATCATGTCGATCCCCACAGTGCCGAAGACCATGCGCTTGGCCGTAGCCACATAGATATTGCCGGGGCCGACGATCTTGTCCACCGCCGGGACCGTCTCGGTCCCGTAGGCCAGGGCCGCCACCGCCTGGGCCCCGCCGATGGTGAAGACGCGGTCCACCCCGGCCACGGCCGCCGCGGCCAGGACCAGGTCGTTGAGTTCACCGTCCGGGGCCGGGACCACCATGACCAGCTCCGCGACCCCGGCCACCTTGGCCGGCACGGCATTCATGAGCACCGAGGAGGGGTAGGCCGCCTTGCCGCCGGGAACATAGAGCCCGGCGCGATCCATGGGGGTGACCTGTTGCCCCAGGACGGTCCCGTCCGCCTCGGTGTACTGCCAGGACTCCTGGCACTGGTGGGAATGATAGCTTCGGATGCGCTCGGCGGCGGCCTCCAGCGCCTCGCGTTGCTCGGCGGGCAGCGCGGCCAGGGCCTGCTCCAGGCGCGCGGCGGGCAGCTCCAGGTCGGCCATGGCGGCGGCGTCACGCCGGTCCAGGCGGTTGGTATGCTCCACCACGGCGGCGTCCCCGCGGGTACGGACATCGGTGAGGATGTCGCGGACGATGCCCTCCACCCGTTCGTCCGTCCCCTCCTCCCAGGCCAGGAGGCGGTCCAGGGCGGCATCGAAGCCGCCCTCGGCGGTGTTCAGTCGCTGGATCTCCGGCATCTCACTCCCCTCCCACGGCCTCGCGGAACGCCGAGATGATGCCTCCCAGGGCGTCGTGCTTGACCTTCATGGCCGCGCGATTGACCACCAGCCGGGAGCTGACGTCGGCAATGTGCTCCTGCGGCTCCAGACCGTTGGCGCGCAGGGTGTTGCCGGTATCCACCACGTCCACGATGGCGTCGGCCAGCCCCACCAGGGGGCCGAGTTCCATGGAGCCGTAGAGCTTGATGATCTCCACCTGCTCGCCCTTCTCGGCGTAGTAGCGCCGGGTGGTATGGACGTACTTGGTGGCAATCCGGCGGCGCCCGCGCGGCGGCTCGGCCTCGCCGGCGCGGCCGGCCACCATGAGCCGGCAGGCGGCAATCCCGAGATCCACCGGCTCGTAGAGACCGTCGCCGCCGTGCTCCATGAGCACGTCCTTGCCGGCGACGCCGATATCGGCGGCGCCGTACTGGACGTAGGTCGGCACGTCCGAGGCGCGCACGATGACGATGCGCACGCCGGGGCGATTGGTCTCCAGGATCAGGCGGCGACTGCTCTCGGGGTCCTCCGCCGGTTCGATGCCGGCGTGGCGCAGCAGCGGTACCGTCTCCTCGAAGATCCGCCCCTTGGAGAGCGCCAGGGTGATCGGCTCGGCCATTCCCTCTTTCCTCTCGCTAGTGTCCGAGATCGAGCTTTTCCAGATCGCGGTCGGTGACCCGGCGGATGCTCGCGCCCAGGGCGGCGAGCTTCTCCTCGATGCACTCGTAGCCGCGATCGATGTGGTAGATACGGTCCACCAGGGTGTGCCCCTCCGCCACCAGGCCGGCAAGGACCAGGCTGGCGGAGGCGCGCAGGTCGGTGGCCATCACCGGCGCCCCGGTGATCCCCGGACGGCCGCCGATGAAGGCGGTGTTGCCCTCCAGGCGGATGTCGGCACCCATGCGCTGGAGCTCCTGCACGTGCATGAAACGGTTCTCGAAGACCGTCTCGGTCACCGTGGCCGCCCCTTCGGCGATGGCATTGAGGGCGCAGAACTGGGCCTGCATGTCCGTGGGGAAGGCCGGATAGGGGGCGGTGTGCAGCGATACCGCCCGGGGCCGCCGCCCCTCCATGTCCAGCTCGATCCAGTCCTCGCCGGTGGTCACCTTCGCCCCGGCCTCACTGAGCTTGGCCAGCACCGCTTCCAGGATGTCCGGGCGGGTGTCCTTGGTCCGGACGCGGCCCCCGGTGATGGCGGCGGCCACCAGGTAGGTCCCGGTCTCGATGCGGTCCGGCAGGACGCAGTAGGTGGTGCCGTGGAGCCGTTCCACCCCCTCGATGGTCAGGGTATCCGTCCCCGCCCCCTGGACATTGGCCCCCATGGCATTGAGGCAGTTGGCCAGGTCCTCGACCTCCGGCTCCCGGGCGGCATTCTCGATAATGGTAGTCCCGCGCGCCAGGGCGGCCGCCATCATCAGGTTCTCGGTGCCGGTGACGGAGACGATGTCCAGGAAGATCCGGGCGCCGTGCAGTCCGTCGGCGGGCGCGGTGGCCTCGATGTAGCCGTTCTCCACCCGGATGTCCGCCCCCATGGCGCGCAGCCCCTCCAGGTGGAGGTCCACCGGCCGGCTGCCGATGGCACAGCCCCCCGGGAGGCTCACCTCGGCCCGACCGTAGTGGGCCAGCAGCGGCCCCAGCACCAGGATGGAGGCGCGCATGGTGCGCACCAGCTGGTAGGGCGCGCGGACGTTGGTGAGCTGGGAGGCATCCACCTCGATGTTCAGGCGCTCGTCCACGACCAGACTCACCCCCATGTGCCCCAGCAGTTCCAGGGTGGTGGTGATGTCGTGAAGGTGCGGGACGTTGCAGACCGTGGTGGGTTCGTCGGTGAGCAGGGTCGCCGCCAGAATGGGCAGGGCAGCGTTCTTGGCCCCCGAGATCCGTACCTCGCCGGCCACGGGCTGGCCGCCGGTAATGACGAGCTTGTCCATCCCCCGCTAGCCGGAGGTTACGCGCAGCTTGCGGGCGCGCTCCCACTCATCCGGGGTATGGGCCTGGATGGTCAGGGCGTGGAGTTCGCCGCTGGTGATGGCCTCGTTCACCGCCTTGTAGACCATCTGCTGACGCTTGACCTTGCTGACGCCCTCGAAGGCGGGGCTGACCACGACCGCCTCGAAGTGGCTGCCGTCCCCGGTCACCTCGGCCTCGCTGTCCGGGACCGTGGCCTCGATGCGCTCCTTGATCGTCGCCGACTCCATCGTTTTCCCCCGTCCTGACCCAAGTTGACAATAGATCCGCGAGGATACAGGAAAGCGCGCACCCTCCGCCACAGCCTCCCCGCTGACGATCCGGAGGCCGGGTGGTGCGAGGTCCTGCTACCAGGTACGCCGTAAAGACGTCCCTGTCGGCTCGACGGCAGCATCCCTGCTGCCGACGACCTGGTAGCAGGACCTCGCACCACCCGCCGGGCCTGTCCGGGAAGCCCCCACGAACCTCCGCCGCCTCAGCTGCGCAGCTTGTACCCCCGCTGGAGCAGACCCAGGGCCAGCCCGCCGGCGAGGGCGAAGAAGAGCACGCCCATGCCCAGGCTCAGCCAGGGCGAGACGTCCGACTTCTCGATGAAGGCCCAGCGGAAGCCGTCGATCATGTAGAAGAAGGGGTTGAGCAGCGACAGCTCCTGCCAGAAACCGGGCAGGGTGTGGATGGAGTAGAAGACCCCGGCCAGGAAGGAGAGCGGCACGATGATGAAGTTCTGGAAGGCCGCCAGCTGGTCGAACTTCTCCGCCCAGACGCCGGCGATGATCCCCAGCGCCCCGAGGATCCCCGAGGCGAGAATGGCGAAGGCCAGCGCCATGAAGGGATGGGCCAGCGGCACCGCGATGAAGATCCCGGCCACCAGCCAGACCACCGCGCCTACCAGGACCCCGCGGAGGATCGCCGCCAGGGTGAAGGCGGTGAAGAACTCCGAGGGCGACAGGGGCGAGAGCAGGACGAAGACGATATTGCCGTTCATCTTCGACTGGATGAGGCTCGACGAGCTGTTGGCAAAGGCGTTCTGCAGCACCGTCATCATGGCCAGCCCCGGCACCAGGAAGGTGAGGAAGGGAACGCCGTCCCAGATGTCCACCCGGTCGGAGAGCGCCTGGCTGAAGACCAGGAGGTAGAGCAGCGTGGTGATGGCCGGGGTGAGCACCGTCTGGATGCTCACCTTGCCGAAGCGCAGGACCTCCTTGCGCGTGAGGGCGTAGACACCGCGCACGTTCATCATGCCGCACCCTCCCCGGCCGTGAGTTCCATGAAGACATCCTCCAGGCTCGGCTCCTCGGTATGGATGTCGGTGACCTCCACGTCGGCCCGGAAGAGTGCGGCCAGCACCTCCCCGGCGCTGTCGGTATCCTTGCGCAGGCGCAGGGTCACCCCGCAGCCGCTGCGATCCACGATGCGGTCGCTCACCGCCTCCGGCAGCGCCGCGTGCTCGTCCGCCAGGGTCAGGCGCAACAGCCGCCAGGGGTAGCGATTGAGGAGGCCGTCCTTGGTGTCCAGGGCGGTCACGGCGCCGTGATCGAGGATGGCGATGCGATCGCAGAGCGCCTCCGCCTCCTCCAGGTAGTGGGTGGTGAGCACGATGGTGTGGCCCTCGCCGTGGAGCTTGCGGGTCAGCCGCCACAGCGCCTGGCGCAGCTCCACGTCCACCCCGGCGGTGGGCTCGTCCAGGACCACCACCGGCGGCCGGTGGACCAGCGCCTGGGCGATGAGGACCCGGCGCTTCATGCCGCCGGAGAGCGACTGCATGTTGGCATCACCCTTGTCAGTGAGGTCCAGGACGTGGAGGAGTTCGTCGATCCAGGGCCCGTTGCGCAGCAGGCCGAAATAGCCCGATTGCAGCTCCAGCAGCTCGCGCACGGAGAAGAAGGGGTCGTAGACCAGCTCCTGGGGGACCACGCCCAGGGCGGCCCGGGCGCGGCGGAAGTCGGAGACGGTATCGTGCCCCATGACCCGGACCCGGCCGCTGCTGGCCCGCGCCAGGCCGGCGATGATGCCGATGAGGGTCGACTTGCCGGCGCCGTTGGGGCCGAGCAGGCCGAAGAACTCGCCCTGTTCGATGCGCAGGTCCACCCCCTTGAGGGCGTCCAGCAGGCCGTAGTGCTTGCGGACGTCGGCGACGTCCACTGCCGGGATGTCAGCCGTGGTCATGGTCGAGTACCTCCGCGATGCCGCTCACCCGGGCGATGGCCGCCAGCTGCGGCGGCAGGTGATGATAGTGCAACGGGCTGCCACCGCCGTGCGCCGCGGCGAGCCAGTCCAGCAGCAGGGCGAGACCGGCCGAGTCGGCACGGGTCACCCCCCCGAGATCCACCTCGCCGGTCGGTGCCGGTGCTCGCGCCAGCTCGGGGACGGTGGCGAAGGTGAGCCGGCCCGAGAGCCGGTACCCCGTATCCGTGGACTCCAGCCGCGGCGTCTCCTCGCCGGTCACTGCGCCCCTCCGCCGGAATCGCCACCCGAACCGCTACCGCTGTCGAAGAGGAACTGGCCCACCAGCTCCTCCAGCACCATGGCCGACTGGGTGATGGTGATCCGATCCCCTTCGGTCAGCGGCTGTGGCACCCCGCCGGGGTCCAGGGCGATGTAGTTCTCGCCCAGCAGCCCCTCGGTGTAGATGCTCGCCGTGGTGTCCATGGGGAATTCGTACTCGCGGGAGAGCCGCAGGCCGACCCGCGCCTGGTAGGCGTCGGGGGCGTACTCGATGCTTTCCACCGTCCCCACCCGGACCCCGGCGACGCGGACCGGGGCGCCGGTCGTCAGCCCGCCGATATTGTCGAAGTAGGCCTCCACCCGGTAGCTCTCGCCACCCTGGAAGCCGGTCATATCGGTGGCGCGCAGGGCGAGGAAGAAGATCGCCACCACCCCCAGGACCACGAACAGCCCCACTGCCAGTTCCACCGCCCGGGAAGCATTCATACCGTGTCTCCAAACATCAGTGCCGTGAGTACGAAGTCCAGCCCCAGCACCGCCAGGGAGGTATGGACCACGGTTCGAGTCGTCGCCCGGCTCACCCCCTCGGAGGTGGGCCGGGCGTCATAGCCCTGGTAGACGGCGATCCAGCCCGCCGCCACACCAAAGGCCACGCTCTTGATGACGCCGTTGATGAAGTCCTCGCGGAAGGCCACCGTGGTCTGGATCTGGCTCCAGAAGGTGCTGCCCTCCAGCCCCAGCAGCTCCACCGCCACCACGTAGCCGCCCAGCAGGCCCACGGCGCTGAACATCGCCGCCAGCAGCGGCATGGCGATGATGGCGGCGAAGAAGCGCGGCCCCAGCACCCGGCGGATGGGGTCCACGGCCATCATCTCCATGCTGGCCAGCTGCTCGGTGGCCTTCATCAGGCCGATCTCGGCGGTGAGCGCCGAGCCCGCCCGGCCGGCGAAGAGCAGGGCCGCCACCACCGGCCCCAGTTCGCGCAGCAGGGAGAGGGCCACCACCGGGCCCAGGGACTGTTCGGCGCCGAAATTCACCAGGGTGTGGAAGAGCTGCAGACCCAGGACCATGCCCACGAAGAGCCCCGAGACCAGGATGATGACCAGCGACAGGACCCCCACGCTGAAGGCCTGGGCCACCACCAGTCCCGGTCGCGTGACGGCCACCGGCAGGCTCGCCACCAGGGCGACAAAGAGCTGCGTGGCCCGTCCCAGGCGACGGACCCCCTCGATGGTACTGCGCCCCAGCTGCTCCAGGGCCGTCACCGGACCGGTTCCCGTCATGCCTGCTCTCCGCCGGCCAGGAGTTCATCCCGGAAGGGACGCGCGGGATAGTGGAAGGGGACCGGCCCATCGGGCAGCGCGCCCAGGAACTGGCGCGTCCAGGCCGACTCGCTGGCCTGCAGCTGCTCGGGGGTACCGGACTCCGTGACCCGTCCGCCGGCGACCAGGTAGGCGTAGTCGGCGATGCTGACGGTCTCCGTCACGTCGTGGGAGACGACGATACTGGTCATGCCCAGGGCGTCATTGAGTTCGCGGATGAGGCTCACCAGCACCCCCATGGAGATGGGGTCCTGGCCGGTGAAGGGCTCGTCATAGAGCATGATGGCCGGGTCCAGGGCCACCGCCCGGGCCAGCGCCACCCGGCGCGCCATGCCGCCGGAGAGCTCCGCCGGCATCAGCTCCCGCGCCCCGCGCAGCCCCACCGCCTCCAGCTTGAGCAGGACCAGCTGCCGGATGATCCGCTCCGACAGCCGGGTATGTTCGCGCAGGGGAAAGGCGACGTTGTCGTAGACGGAGAGGTCGGTGAACAGGGCCCCGCTCTGGAAGAGCATCCCCAACCGCTTGCGCAGCTCGAACAGACGGCGCCGCCCCAGGGTGGTGACCTCCGTCCCCTCCACGCGGACCGAACCGGCACGGGGCCGCACCTGACCGCCGATGAGCCGCAGCAGGGTGGTCTTGCCGGTCCCGCTGGGTCCCATGATGGCGGTCACCGAGCCCGGCTCCACCGCCATGTCCACCCGCTCGAAGATGGGCTCACCGCCGTAGCCGAAGGTGAGGTCCCGTATCGCTACCGCCTGGTCCGCCAAAGGCTCGTCCTCAGGAATCCCTTGAGGGCGGCGGAGGGCCCGCCGCCCCGATTACTGTCCCCCATGGTACCGGAAGACCGGTCACAGCCCCATGAGCTCGGCCACCGTGCGCGCCCGCTCCAGCGCCTCGGGGACCTCCGCCGCCCCCTCGATGACCAGGAAGCCGGCCACGGCCCCGCTGCCGGAGAGCGCCTCCCAGGCCACCCGCAGCGCGGGCGGTGTGGCGTCCCCGGCGGCCAGCCGGGTCAGGGCGATACCGCCGGCGGTGGTCACCTCGCCGGGCTCCGGCCAGGCCAGCCGCGGCAGCTCCCCCTCGCCGGGACCGATGGCGGCGACCAGGCGCTCCGCCAGCGCCTCCTCGACCCCGGCGGGCAGATCACCCTCCACCAGGAAGCCGAATCCCTCCGGGGTGTCGGCGACCCACTGGCGGGCCTGTTGGGCGGGGTCTTCGCCCCAGGCCGCCGCCGGGACGATCACGGCCGGGAATTCGTTGGCGTAGAAGGTGAGCCGCCACTCCGCCGGCAGGTCCTCGGGGTAGAAGCCCCCGGACCAGGCCGCGTGGTCCCAGTCCCGGGCCGCCACGTAACCGAATCGTGCCATGCAACCTCCTCTACCAGGCGGTCAGTATGGTCCCGGATAGCGGAATCGCCAACCCCGAGGCCCCGTCGAGGGCGAACGGTGCAAGGCCCGGATCCCAGGTACGCCGTAAAGACATCCCTGCCGGCTCGGCGGCAGCATCCCTGCTGCCGACGATCGGGTATCCGGGATTCGCGCCAGCCGCCCCGGGAATACGAACATCCTGTCAGTCCTCCGGACGCAGGCCCGTCGATATGGGATACTCCCGCCATCGGCAGCCGGGTCCCAGGGGCCGTCCACCATGCGCTTCGACCTCTTCAACGAACTCTCCGTCCCCGCCCACGGCCAGCGGGACGAACCCCAGGTCTTCCGGGAGACCCTGGAGGAGTGGGCACTGGCCGACGAGCTGGGCTTCGACACCGCCTGGCTGGTGGAACACCACTTCATGCCGGAGTACTCCCACAGTACGGCCCCGGGGCTGTTCCTGGCGGCCGCGGCCCAGCGCACCGAGCGCATGCGCCTGGGCCACGCCGTGGTCCCCCTGCCCTACCACCACCCCATCCGGGTGGCGGAGTCCGCCGCGACCCTGGACCTCCTGTCCGACGGCCGGCTGGAATTCGGCTACGGCCGCGGCTTCTCGCCCACGGAGTACGCCGCCTTCGGCGTCCGCATGGCCGACAGCCGCGACCTCACCGCGGAATCCCTGGCCATCTGCCGCCAGGCCTGGGCGGAGGGCCGGGTGGACCACCACGGCGCCCACTGGGACTTCGACGACCTGGCCGTGCACCCCCGGCCCCTGCAGCAGCCCCACCCGCCGCTGTGGAGCGCCGCCGTCAGCCCCGAGAGCTTCGAGCTGGCCGGGACCGAGGGGATCGGGGCGCTGGCCGGCCCCTTCAAGCCCTGGTTCATGGTCCGCGAGGATATCCGGCGCTACCACGAGGCCTTCGCCGCCGCCGGCCATCCCGCCGGGGTCGAGCCCCGGGTGGGCATGACCCTCGGGATCTTCTGCCTCCCCGACGGGCGGGAGGCACGCCGGCTGGCCAAGCCGGCGGTGGAGTGGTTCTACGGCCACCTCCTGGGCCAGACGCGGCCGGTCCTCAAGAGCCTCTACGAGGGCTACGAGTACTACCAGAAGTGGGGGCGCTGGCGGCCCCTGCTGGAACGGGCCGTCAGCCTGCGCCTGCTGGAGGCGCTGGGCATGGTCATCGTCGGCGACCCGGCCCACTGCCGCCGCCGTCTGGCGGAGCTGGCCGAGGCCGGCGTGGACCATACCCTCTGCGCGGTGGGGGCCGGCGCCCTGCCCACGGGGGAGACCCGCCGGGGGCTGCACACCCTGGCCGAGGAGGTGATCCCGGCCCTGCGCGACGCATGAGGGTCGCGGTCACCGGCGGGGCCGGCAGCCTGGGCCGCGCCGTGGTGCCGGCCCTGGCCGCGGCACCGGGGATCACCGCGGTGCGGCTGCTGGACCCCGCCACACCCCCCGCCGGCCTGCCCGGCGAACACCGCGCCGTGGACATCACCGCCCCGGGCCTGGAGGCGGCGCTGGCCGACTGCGACGCCCTGGTCCATCTCGCCTTCGTCGTCCATCGCGGCGGCCCCGGGCGACCCCGCTCCCGGCGGCGCATGCGCCGGATCAACGTCCTCGGCAGCCGCAATGCCTTCGGCAGCGCGGCCCGCGCCGGTCTGAAGACCATCGTCCACCTCTCCAGCGCCGCGGTCTACGGCGCCTGGCCGGACAACCCGGCGCGACTGGACGAGAGCGCCCCCCTGCGCCCCAACCCCGGCTTCGCCTACGCAGAGGACAAGGTGGCCGCCGAGGCGGAACTCGCCGCCGTGGCCGCCGCCCATCCGCGGCTGCGCACCGTGGCGCTGCGCCCCCCGGCGATCCTGGGGCCCCACGCCCTGCCGCTGCTGCGCCGCCTGCTGGCCAGCCCGGTCCGGCCGGCCGGTGGCCCGCCCCTGCAGTGCGTCCACGAGGACGATGTGGCCTCGGCCCTTATCGCCACCCTTGCGCGCGACGCCCACGGGGCCTACAACCTGGCGGCGGAGCCGCCGCTGACCCCGGAGCTGCTGGAGGCGACCACCGGCCGCCGGGCCCGCGCCCTGCCCGCCTGGCTGCTGCAGGGCCTCCAGCGCGCGGCCTGGCCGCTTACCGGTGCCTGGGGTGAGCCGGGCTGGGCGGCCGGCCTGCGCTACCCGCTGCTGCTGGAGACCGCCCGCGCCCGCCGGGAGCTGGGCTGGTCCCCCGCCCGGACCGGCCCGGAGTGTGTGACCGCAACCCTGGGCGGCGGGCCCTGTTTCCCCGCGGCGGGCCAGTAGTACAATGCGACCCTCACTGACCGAATGGTTTGCCATGCCCCGTCTGCCCCTCATCGCCCTGCTACTTGGCCTGCTCCTGCTGGGCGGCTGCGCCTCCACCGGCGGCCCGGAGGGGGCGACCAGCGAGGCCGATCCCCTGGAGCCCTGGAACCGGGCCGTCTACCGCTTCAACCGTACGGCGGACGAATGGGTCCTCGCCCCGGCGGCCCGGGGCTACGTGGCGGTCACGCCGGACCCCGTGGATACCGGCGTGACCAATGTCTTCCAGAACCTGGAGGATGTCGGCAACCTGGTGAACAATGCCCTCCAGGGCAAGATGGATCGGGCCGTCTCGGACCTCGGCCGGATCGGTTTCAATACCACCCTGGGCCTGCTGGGGATCTTCGACGTCGCCACCCCGCTGGGCTTCGAGCGCCACAGCGAGGACTTCGGCCAGACCCTGGGCTGGTGGGGGATGCCGTCCGGACCCTACTTCGTACTGCCGCTGCTGGGCCCGAGTACCATCCGGGATACCGCCGGCCGGGGCGGCGACTACTTCGTCTCCCCCTACGACTACCTGGAGCTGACCACGCCCCAGGCCTGGGGCCTCTACACCGCCCGTGCCGTGGATTTCCGCGCCAGCCTGCTGGGGACCGACCGCCTGCTGGACGAGGCCAGCTTCGACCCCTATGCCTTCCAGCGCGACGCCTGGCTGCAGCGGCGTATCAACCAGGTCCATGATGGCAATCCGCCGGTGATGAACGAGGAGGAGATGCAGATGCTCGAGGGCATGGAGGGGGTTGGCGAATGAGCCCGCTGATGGCGGAACTGGGCCTGCCGCTGCTGGGTGTGCTCATCGGCTTCATCGTCCTGGTGTGGGCGGCGGATCGCTTCATCGAGGGGGCCGCGGGCCTGGCCCGCAACCTGGGCGTCTCGCCGCTGGTGGTGGGCCTGACCATCGTCGGCTTCGGCACCTCCGCACCGGAGATGCTGGTCTCCGGGCTCGCCGCCTGGGAGGGCAATAGCGGCATCGCCATCGGCAACGCCCTGGGCTCCAACATCACCAACCTCGCCCTGGTGCTGGGCATCACTGCCCTGATCATCCCCATGCACGTGGGCTCGGCCATCCTCCGCCGGGAGTTCCCGGTCATGCTCCTGGTCATGGTGGGGGCGCTGCTCCTGCTCGTGGACGACCGGCTGGGCCGGCTGGACGGGATCCTGCTGCTGGGCGGCATGGTCGCCTACGTGGCGTGGCTGGCCTGGCTGGCGCGCACCGACAGCGGCGGCGCCGACCCCATGGTGGCCACCCTCACGGAGGAGGTCCCCGACGCCCTCCCCACCGGCCGCGCCCTGCTCTGGACCCTCACCGGCCTGGTCCTCCTGCTGGGCAGCGCCCGACTCATCGTCTGGGGGGCCTCCACGGCCGCCGCCAGCATGGGGATCAGCGACCTGGTCATCGGGCTGACCGTCGTCGCCATCGGCACCAGCCTGCCGGAGCTGGCGGCGGCCCTCAGCTCGGCGCGCAAGCGCGAGTTCGAGATGGCGCTGGGCAACGTCATCGGCTCCAACATCTTCAACCTGCTGGGCGTGCTCGGCCTGCCGGGCGTCATCCACGCCACGGCCGTGCCGGCCGGCGTCCTGCAGCGCGATTACCCGATCATGCTGCTGCTCACGGCCCTGGTCTTCATCTTCGCCCTGGGGCGCGACGGCAGCGACGGCCACATCAACCGACGCGAGGGAGCGGTCCTGGTCGCCGTCTACCTGGGCTGGCTGGCCTGGCTGCTCCTGAGCCCCGGTTCCTTGCTAGGGAGACTGACATGAGCGAACACTTCGAGGTGGAGAACGTGAAGTGCGGCGGTTGCGCCGCTGCCATCCGGGACGGCCTGGCCGAGGTGGACGGCGTGGACTCGGTGGAGGTGGATATTGCCGCCGGTCGGGTGGAGGTCGCCGGCAGCGGCCTGGACCGCGGTGAACTGGCCACCCGCCTGGCCGCACTGGGGTACCCCGAGCGCGACTGAACGGCGACCCCCTGCCGGTCCGTCCCGGGGCGCTGTACACTGAGGAGTCCACCGACTGGGCCAATCGCCGGAAACCACCGACATGTCTGAAGCCATGACCCCCGATCCCGAAGAGGGCCGCCTGCGCGAACTGGCCGCGGCGGTCCTCGAGGGCGAGGCCCGCGCCGTCGCCGCCCTGAGTGACCACCTGGATGCCGGCTTCCTCCACGCCTGCCGCCTGCTGCTGGGCTGCCGCGGCCGGGTGGTGGTCACCGGGATGGGCAAGTCGGGACACATCGGCGGCAAGATCGCCGCCACCCTGGCGAGCACCGGGACACCGGCCTTCTTCGTCCATCCCGGCGAGGCCAGCCACGGGGATCTGGGCATGATCACCGGCGACGACGTGGTGGTGGCGCTCTCCAACTCCGGGGAGACCGACGAACTCCTCACCATCCTGCCGGTGCTCAAGCGGCTGGGGGTCCCCATGGTGGCGCTCACCGGCCGACCGGCCTCCACCCTGGCCCGGGAGGCGGACGCCCACGTGGATGTCAGCGTCAGCGAGGAGGTCTGCCCCCTGGGGCTCGCCCCCACCACCTCCACCACCGCCGCCCTGGCCATGGGCGATGCCCTGGCGGTGGCACTGCTGGAGGCGCGCGGCTTCCGCCGGGAGGACTTCGCCCGCACCCACCCCAGCGGCCGGCTGGGCAAGCGGCTGCTGGTCCACGTCCGGGACATCATGCACCAGGGCGACGGCGTGCCCCGCGTGGCGCCGCGGGCGAGCCTGGCCGACGCCCTGGTGGAGATGAGCCGCAAGGGGCTCGGCTTCACCCTGGTGGTGGAGACCGACGACCGGCTGGCCGGGATCTTCACCGACGGCGACCTGCGCCGGGTGCTGGACCACGGCCCGGTGGACGTCCACGCCACCACCATCGGCGAGGTCATGACCCGCAGCGGGCGTACCCTGGACCCCGACCAGCTCGCCGCGGAGGCCCTGGAGATCATGGAGCGCCATCGCATCAACGGTGCCCCGGTGGTGGATGCCGAACAGCGGGTGGTGGGCGCCTGCAACATGCACGACCTGCTGCGCTCGGGGGTCGCATGAGCCTGCTGGATACACTGGACAACGAGACCCGCCGACGCGCGGCCGGCATCCGCCTGGTCGCCTTCGACGTGGACGGCGTACTCACCGACGGCAGCCTCTTCATCGGTGACGGCGGCGAGGAGTACAAGGCCTTCCACTCCCGGGACGGCCACGGCATGAAGATGCTCGGGGCCACCGGCGTCACCCTCGCGGTGATCACCGGCCGCGAGTCCGAGGTGGTCCGCCACCGCATGGAATCGCTGGGGATCGCCCACGTCCACCAGGGCTGCCTGGACAAGCGCCCCGCCTTCGAGTCCCTCCTGGCAGAGACCGGGATCGCCCCGGAGGAGGCGGCCTACGTCGGCGACGATGTGGTCGACCTCCCCCTCCTGCGCCGGGTGGGCCTGGCGGTGGCCGTGGCCGATGCCGCCGAGGCGGTCCGCCAGCGGGTCCACTGGATCACCCCCAGCGGGGGCGGTCGCGGCGCCGCGCGGGAGGTCTGTGAACTCATCATGGAGGCCCGGGGGACGCTGGACGCCGCCCTGGCCCCCTACCTGGAATCATGATCCCGCGGCTGCTGCTCCTGCTCGCCCTGGTGGGCGGCGTCGCCGCCACC
>Ga0102925_1001015_pt1 | contig 15371 bp, 18 predicted proteins | sample SalPonR1_A_D1_MG_FD_78216 | JGI IMG/M metagenome (GOLD analysis project Ga0102925, IMG submission 78216) | Salt pond soil microbial communities from South San Francisco under conditions of wetland restoration - Salt Pond MetaG R1_A_D1_MG | ecosystem: Environmental > Aquatic > Marine > Intertidal...
GACGTAGAGGGTCCCGTCCACGACCGTTGGAGACGAGGAGACCGGGCCTGCCGATTCCTCGGCGGTCCACGTGGGGTCGCCACCCTCTTCGTCGACCGCGTACACCACGCCATCTTTCGCGCCGACGTAAATCGTCCCGCCCGAGACCATCGGTGACGGGGCGACGGGTCTGGAGGGGTCCGAGAACGTCCACTCGCGCTCGCCGGTTTTCGCGTCGAGTGCGTACAGGTTTCCGTCCTCCGCACCGACGTAGACCGTTCCTCCCGAAACGGTCGGTGAGGAACCGACCGGCTGTGACGGTTCCGTGAAGGTCCATCGTTCGGTTCCGGTGTTCGCGTCGACCGCGTACAACCCTCCGTCGTCGGCACCCACGCACACGATCGCGTCGCTGGAATCGGGGACCATCATGGCGGATCGAATCCTCCCGCGTCGTTAGGCGAGGGCGATGAAAAATCGCATTCATCGTTTCGGCCTTTCGTTCGACCGACGTAATTCGTTAACAGACGACGAACAACACGGGCCCCATAGCGACGCGCTGCCGAGGTGATGGTCAGTTCGAGAACGACGACAGTCGGGCGCGGTGGCGGGGGATTTAACTGCCATCCCGGAAATCCCCAGGTATGCCAACGGTTGCGGACATCCGCGAGATGGCGGGCGAGGAACCCATCACGATGCTGACCGCCTACGACGCGACGACGGCGGGGATCGTCGAGTCGGCGGGCACCGACGTCATCCTGGTGGGCGATAGCATGGGCAACGCGACGCTCGGGTACGACACGACGCTGCCGGTCACCGTCGACGAGATGGCGAGCCACACGGCCGCGGTCGCCCGCGGCACCGACGAGGCGCTGGTGGTCGCCGACATGCCGTTCTTGAGTTTCGGGACGGACCGACAGACGAGCATCGAGAACGCCGGCCGGATGTTGAAGGAGGCCGACGCGGACGCGGTCAAACTGGAGTCGGGGGCGCACACGATCGAACTCACGAAGGATCTCGTCAGCCTGGGCATCCCGGTGATGGCCCACCTCGGACTGACGCCCCAGCGCGTGAACGAGATCGGCGGGTACAGCCGCCAGGGAACCACGGAGGAGGCGGCCGAGCGGATCGCCGAACTCGCCGTCGCCCACGAGGAGGCCGGCGCGTTCTCGCTCGTGCTCGAACACGTCCCCGCGAACCTCGCGGCAGCCATCACCGAGGAACTGGACGTTCCGACCATCGGAATCGGTGCTGGACCGGACTGTGACGGTCAGGTCCTCGTGTTCCACGACGCGGTCGGCCTCTCCGAGCGCGCGCCGCCGTTCGCCAAACAGTTCGGGGACGTTCGGCGTGAAATGACCGACGCCCTAGAGGCCTACGTCGAGGCGGTCGAGGACGGCGCGTTCCCGGCCGAGGACCACAGCCACGTCGAGGAAGGGCTCGAAGACCTGTACTGAGCGGTCGGATCTTCTCGAACGAAGCTGTCTGCTCAGTTCAAACTCCCAAACGCCGTCTCAGGGATCGTCCTGAGCAAGTTCGTCTGCAGTGAAGTGGTGGACCTGGGCCTCACCGTCCACCACGTTCACCGTCTCCATCCGGCCGTCGACCAGGTCCGGAAGTCGGTCCGTGAACTCCCGGTAGTGGTCCGTCTCCGTGTGCGCGGTCCAGGCCGCTTCGTCTTCGTACTGTTCGAAGAACCGCACGGTGTTCGTATCCTCGATATCCACCATCGCTCGATATCGGACGGTTCCATTTTCTCGACGGGACTGTTCGACGAGTTCCCGGATCAGGCTTGTCGCCTCGTCGTAGTGGTCCGGATCGATCGGGATGCTCGAATGGACGACGATCATTCCAACCATCCGTGCAGATTGCACTACTGTAAGTCCTTTGCTGGGGTGGCAATTCTCCCCGTGATCGGGATTCCAGTCACCGTCCATAGCCGTACAGGACTCGACCCGGCTGTCACGGGACTTCACTCGGGTGGCGGTATACCGGGTCGGCCTTCCGCGAACGCAGCGACGCCGTTCGCGAAGGCGTCGACCGCGTTCCAGGCGGTGAACTCGGTGTCGGTGGACGGATCGACCGGGGGCATCGACCCGGCGCGATCCTCTCGACGCTGGGGTACGTCGCGATGTGACGGTGTGTTCGCGGACCTGGGAGAGAAGGGCGCGATTGGGGTGCTCATCAACCTCGGCTTCTCGTCTGGGTCGTCGTCCTGTCCCGGGGGGTGAAGACAGCGTCGTCCGGGGGAGTTCCCCGAATCCTGACGCAAAACGGTGGAGTTCGGATATCCGCGTGAGTCCTCAGAGCGAGCTCATGAACTCCCCGACCGCTGCGTTGAACGGTTCGGGGCGTTCCAGCATCGCCAGATGGGCCGCGTCGTCGACCACGGCGAGTTCCGTGTCGGGCATCTCGTCGGCGAGGAACTCGTGGTACCATGGCGGCGTGAGTTGATCGTGTTCGCCGACGATGGCGAGGGCGGGGACGTCGATTTCGCCCACTCGTTCCCTGACGTCGAACTCGTGTGAGGTCCGGAAGTCCCGGTAGGTGATCGCCTGGCCCGCCTCGCGCATCGCCTCGCGGGAGAGCTCGACCAGTCGTTCGTCGGGGTCGTGCAGGAACCGGTCGGGAGCGTGGAGGAACTCCAGGGCGCGCTCGAAGTCCTCCTCCAGCCACGTCAGGAGGTCGTCGAGGACGGCGAGTTTGGCCCCGGTCCCGGCGAGGATCAGGCCCTCGGGTCGGAAATCGTCGCGGTCGAGCGCGAGATGCAGGAGGATGGCTCCGCCCATGGAGTTGCCGGCGAAGACCCCGGCGTCGGTTCCCTCGGCGACTGCGAGGACGTCGTCGGCGTACGCCGAGAGGGTTTCGTACCCTGGATCGGCGTCGATGTCCGTCGACTCGCCGTGGCCCGAGAGGTCGAGCGTGACGATCGGTCGCTCGTCGCCCAGTCTGAACTGCGACTTCCAGACGGCGTGGTTGCCGCCGCTGCCGTGAACACAGAGCAACGGTCGCCCGGACCCACCCCGATCCGATACCCGGTAGGCCGTCTCCCGATCGTGGTGCGTGACGGTCTCCATACGCCTCCTTCGACCGTCGCCGTCATAAATGGGCGTCCCCGGGCGAACGGCGAATGATTCGTCCATCTCGGATGGAACTGCAATTCGACCCAAGTTTGACCGACCCAACGCAGTATGGGGATTAGTAAACACAAGATTTATGTAGTATAATAACTAACGTCTCGTTAGTGTCAAAGATGAGTAGCGATCAACACGTACGTCGGGAGGACCGTTTCGTCCGCCGGTACGACTACGAGGATGGGACGACGATCGCGGCGGATCTCGGTGCCGAGAGGACGGACGTCTCGGTCGAGGTCCTGGACGACGCGGTCATCGTCGTCGACGGGAACGACGAGCAATACGAGTTCGATCTTCCCGAGGGCGACGCGGAAGCGTTTATGAAAAACGGGATCCTCACGATCGACGTGACTGACGCATGAAGCTCACCGTCAAACCGCTGAAACAGAAGGACGCCGGTCGGGGACTGGCCGCCATCGACCGCCAGTCGATGCGCGAGATGGAGCTCGAGAACGGCGACTACATCATCATCGAGGGGAAGCAGGGGAACCGTGCCGTCGCCCGAGTCTGGCCCGGCTATCCTGAGGACGAGGGGAGCGGCATCATTCGCGTCGACGGCCAGATCCGCCAGGAGGCGGACATCGGCATCGACGACCGCGTCGAGGTCGAGAAGGCCGACGTCAATCCCGCCCAGTCGATCACCATCGCCCTCCCGCAGAACCTCCGCATTCGTGGCGACATCGGGCCTCTCGTTCGCGAGCGCCTGAGTGGCCAGGCCGTCACCGAGGGCCAGACCGTCCAGGTCGGGTTCGGCATCGGTCCGATGGCCGGCACCCAGAGCCGGAAGCTCCCGCTGAAGATCGCCGAGACGGAGCCGAGCGGGACCGTGGTCGTCACGGATACGACGGACGTCCACATCACCGAAACGCCCGCCGAACAGATCGTCGGTGGCCCCGGCGAAGGTGCAGGTGCCGGCGCCGCAGAGGGCGTCCCGGACGTCGCCTACGAGGACATCGGCGGCCTCGACGAGGAACTCGAGCAGGTCCGCGAGATGATCGAGTTGCCGATGCGTCACCCGGAACTGTTCCAGCAACTGGGCATCGAACCGCCGAAGGGCGTTCTCCTGCACGGTCCGCCGGGTACCGGGAAGACGCTGATGGCGAAGGCCGTCGCCAACGAGATCGACGCCTACTTCCAGACGATCTCGGGGCCGGAGATCATGTCGAAGTATTACGGCGAGAGCGAGGAGCAGTTGCGCGAGATCTTCGAGGAGGCCGAGGAGAACGCGCCGGCGATCGTCTTCATCGACGAGATCGACTCGATCGCCCCCAAGCGCGAGGAGGTCTCGGGTGACGTCGAACGCCGCGTGGTCGCCCAGCTCCTCTCGCTGATGGACGGCCTCCAGGAGCGCGGCCAGGTCACCGTCATCGCGGCGACGAACCGCGTGGACGCCATCGACCCGGCCCTCCGCCGTGGCGGGCGGTTCGACCGCGAGATCGAGATCGGCGTGCCCGACAAGGACGGCCGCAAGGAGGTCCTCCAGGTCCACACCCGCGGGATGCCCCTCGCGGACAAGATCGACCTCGACCAGTACGCCGAGAACACCCACGGGTTCGTCGGCGCGGACATCGAGTCCCTGACCAAGGAGGCCGCGATGAACGCACTGCGGCGGATCCGCCCACAGATCGACCTGGAGGCCGAAGAGATCGACGCCGAGGTGCTCGAGTCCCTCCGGGTGACCGAGAAGGACTTCCGCGAGGCGATGAAGGGTATCGAGCCCTCCGCGATGCGCGAGGTGTTCGTCGAGGTACCCGACGTCTCCTGGGAGGACGTCGGCGGCCTGGAGGACACCAAGGAGCGCCTGCGCGAGACGATCCAGTGGCCCCTCGACTACGGCGAGGTGTTCCAGGCGATGGACCTGGAGGCCGCGAAGGGCGTCCTCCTCTACGGCCCGCCGGGGACAGGGAAGACCCTGCTCGCGAAGGCCGTCGCCAGCGAGTCTGAGAACAACTTCATCTCGATCAAGGGGCCCGAACTCCTGAACAAGTACGTCGGCGAGTCCGAGAAGGGCGTCCGCGAGGTCTTCGAGAAGGCCCGCGCCAACGCCCCGACGATCGTCTTCTTCGACGAGATCGACTCGATCGCCGGCGAGCGCGGCCGTCGCATGGGCGACTCGGGCGTCGGCGAGCGCGTCGTCTCCCAACTCCTCTCGGAACTCGACGGCATCGAGGACATGGAGGACGTCGTCGTGGTCGCCACCACGAACCGTCCCGATCTCATCGATTCGGCCCTGCTCCGACCCGGCCGACTCGACCGGCACGTCCACGTCCCGATCCCGGACGAGGAGGCCCGCCGGGCCATCATCGAGGTCCATACCCGCGACAAGCCCCTCGCCGAGGGCGTCGACCTGGACCGTTTTGCTCGCCGGACCGAGGGCTACGTCGGTGCGGATCTGGAGGCCATCTGCCGCGAGGCCGCGATGGCGGCGACCCGCGAGTTCGTCAACTCCGTCAATCCCGAAGAGATCGGCGAGAGCGTCGGGAACGTCCGCATCACGCCCGACCACTTCGAGCATGCGCTCGACGAGGTCGACCGGAGCGTCCCGGACGACGTCAAGGAGCAGTACGAGGAGATCGAGGAGCGCTTCGACAAGCGCGGTCCCGAGGAGGACGACCGGGACTTCGGTCGGACGTTCCAGTGACGAGTTCGGACCAATAACCCGACGGTCCCGATTTTCGGCTCGTGGCTACCACGAGCATCTTCTGACTCCCGGGTCGGTTTCGATCTCCCGAAACACGTTCGCGAGGAGTAGAATTATCACATTTGCGTCCGATCCTGGCGGATATGGACGAGTCCGCCCTCCAGGATCGACTCCATCGAATCGAGCAACGACAGTACCTCATGCTCGTCTTGCTGGTCGTTCCGTATTTCTTCCTCATCGCCGACTTCGTCGGTTACTGGATCGCTGGCGTTGCCGGCGTCGGGATCGGTGTGGTCGCGCTCGCACTGGTCGCCGTCGATCGGCGACGGAACCGAAACACGGTAGAAGGGTAGGCAGTCGCGGAGTTCGGGCAGGCGTTCAGTCGATTCGCTGGGCGAAGTCCGGATCGTCGAGGCCGTCCACTCGCTGTGGATTTTCGACCAGGGCCTCCAGCGTCGGCCGGTCGAACTCCCAGCGCCCGTCGTCGAACCGGTTCACGAGTGAGAGTTTCCGCAACTCGCCGAGCAGGCTCTGGACGTTTTCGAGAGGTGCCTCGGTGTGCGGTTCCACGTCCCGGGCGGTCATGGGCGCTCGCGTCGCGAGCGCCGAGACGATTTCCCAGGTGTGCCGTTCGTTGCACCTGGCCTCGCGGTAGGCCATGAGAATCCGCTCGGTGACGGGGTCGGCGAGGATCAGGTCGACCATGGAGGCCCTCTCGACGTCGACGTCGGGTGCCCGGTCGTCCTCCTCGAGGATTTCGCCGGCCCGGTCGTCGTCCTCGTCCGCTTTTTCGTCCCCCTCTTCGTCGGTTTTCGCGCCGTCGATGGCCTCCGCGACGGCCGCCTCGACGGTCGCCTGGTCCGCTTCGAGTCCGTCGTCTTCACGATTCGCGTCGTCCGTCCGGTCCGATTCGACCGCCACGCCGTCCTCGTCTTCGGAACTGGAGCCGAGGATGGTGGCGTCGTCGTCGGTTCTTCCGACCCCAGTGTCGTGGTTTTCGTCCCCATCGAACCCCTCGCCGTGCGTCGAGTGGGACTCGGGGTCGTCGTCGAGCACCTCGGCGTCGGTCCGTGACGGATCGAGCGGATCGGTCGCCGCGTCGTTCGTCGACTCCCGGGGCGGTAGCGAGGTTCCGGCGTCGCTCGACGCGTCCTCGGGACTCGGCCAGTCCGACGCCGCCTCGAAGTCGATGGGCGTCTCACCGACCGCGTCCGTCTTCTCCTCGTCGTCGGCCGAGGCGTCCGCGTTCGAGGACTCGGCAGACGACGACCGTTTCCGCAATCGTTCGATCGTCTCGACCTTCTCCTCGACCGTGCGTTCGAGATCGGCGATCGTCTCCGCCCGTTCGTCGAGGGCCCGTTCGAGTTCGTCGATCCGGGAATCCTTCTCCTTGAGACTGCGTTCGACGTCCTCGATCCGGTCGGTTTTCGCCTCGATTTTCCGTTCGAGGGCGGCGATCCGATCGTCGGAGGCGTCGTCGCTGCCCGCCGCACTCGATCCCTCTCCATCTCCGCCTGCCTCCAGTTCCTCGACCCGGGCTTCGAGGCGGTCGCGTTCGGCACGGAGTTCCGCGACGGTACTGTTCAGGTCGTTGATCTCGCGATCCTTCTCCATCAGGCGCTCCTCGTACTCGCTCCGGTCGACGTCGGCGTCGCCGGTCAGGGCGGCCGCCATCTGTCGGGCCGCGTCCGAGACGTCCTGGGCGGACTCGAGTTCGGCCTCCAGTTCCTCGATCCGGGCCTCCCGCTCCTGGAGGTCGCGTTCCAGCGAGGCGACGCGGTCCTCCTCGTTTTGCTTGCGCTCGCTGATGTCGGCCAGGTCGCCCACGAGGTCGTCGCTGACGCTTTTCAACTCGGGGCGCTCGAAGTCGTCGAGGCCGGGGGTTGCGCCGGCGTCGAAGGTGTGTTTGCGCCGGAACTGCACCTCCAGCACCTCGCGGTCGGTCCAGTCGGCCTGGAGGAACGCGCGCCCGTCCGGGAGGTCGGTCACGCGGTCGGCGTACTCGCCGTCGACGACGCGTTTGACGATCTGCGTGTCGTTCTCCCAGGTGAGTCGATGCCAGACGAGCCAGTTGGCCTGCGTGATGAAGTCCTTCTTGACGTCGGCCGGGCGCTGGGAGACGCCGACGATGCCCAGGCCGTGCTTGCGCCCGCGCTTGCCGATCTTGATCAGCATCTTGCCGGTCTCGTCCATCCCGCCACCCTCCGGAATGTACTCGTGGCACTCCTCGACGATCAGCAGGAACGGCTTCTTGAGTTTCTTCTCCTTGGCGAAGAGGTGTCGCGCCGTCTCGCGAACCAGGTCGCCCGCCGCGTCCTCGTCGAGATAGCCCGAGACGTCGAGGATGATCGGCACGTTCTCCTCCAGCGCCAGGCTGGCGATGCGCTCGGCGTGTTCCGGCCCGATCTGGATGTCACACTCCTCGTCGGCCCCGACGTGGAGCAACTCGTATTCTTCTTTGAGACCGTAGTACTCCCCGTCGGCGTCGACCACCAGCGACGGAAACCCGGCGTCGAGGAGTTCTTCGAGAACGACGCTCGCGGTGTTGGACTTCCCGCTGCCGGACTTACCTGTAAGAAATCCACGGCCCGTCAGCACGTCGACGACGGGGAGGCTTACCGGGTCGCCGTCGACCGTCTCGCCCACCGTAATCCGTTCGGTGTCGCTCATGGGCCCATCCTCCGTGATATGGTCATCGTGTCGAGAACGATCCGAGAGTGCCTTCAAGATTGGTGTCCGCGTCTGCCGTGCGTCTGACGCCGGCATCGAGGAAGCGTTTCCCCGACCGCAATCCCCTTGCTCGTCGAACCCCGAGCACCGCCCAGATGGCGTTCGGTTCGGATCTCTCCCGCCGGGAGTTCGCCAGGGCAGCCGTCGCGACGGGCGGCGCTGCCGCCCTGTCGGCCTGTCTGGACGTCTTCGGCGACGAACCGATCCCGAAAGGCGTCGAGGACCCGAGTACGCTCCCGGAGCGACAGCACGCCTGGAACGACCGCGTTCGTCACGACGACCACGGCAACGAGATGCTGCCGAAACACCAGCTCCTGCTGTACCTGACGCTCGACGCCGATGGCCCGCCGACCGACGAAGAGCGGTCGACCGTCGAGGCTGCGCTCACCACTCTCGATCGGGCTTACGAGCGAAGCCACGAGGGGCTCCTCTACTCAGTCGGCTACTCCCCCGCGTACTTCGACCGGTTCGACGAGTCTCTGCCACCCGAAATCGACCTTCCCGCGCCCCGCCGCCTGTCGAGTTTCGAGACGCCGACGTTCGATACCCAGGACGCTCAGGTCCACCTCGCGAGCGACCGTGCCGACGCCGTGCTGGCGGCCGAGGCAGCCCTGACGGGCGAGCGGTCGTCGCTGAACGGCGTCGAGGTCGAGTCCGCCCTGACGGACGTGCTTTCGGTGGACGACCGCCGAAGCGGGTTCGTCGGCGAAGGATTGCCGGCCAAACACCAGGACGTAGAGGGGATCCCCGACTCGAAGCCCGTTCCGGAGGCATCGCCGCTGTTCATGGGCTTCAAGGCCGGGTTCAGGCAGAACCAGGCGACGGAGGACTACGTAACCATCCAGGAAGGGCCATTCGCCGGGGGCACGACCAAGCACCTCGCCACGCTCCGCCAGCGCCTGGAGGACTGGTACGAGGAACAGACCTTCGACGAACGCGTCATGGAGATGTTCAGCCCCGCTCACGCCGAACGAGGACTCGTCGAGGGCGTCGGCGAGAACCTGGGCGACGACAACGGGCTGACCCCCGAGATCATCGAGACGATCGTCGAGCAGGCGACCGAATTCGGTCGCGTCGGACACGCACAGAAGGCCGCCAGGGCTAACCGCGACGGGGAGGGGAACGTGCGTACCCTTCGCCGTCACTTCGAATCGACCGATCACGACGTCGCGAGTTTGCACTTCCCGTCGCTCCAGCGCGAGATCAGCACGTTCGAGGCGGTTCGGCGGGCGATGAACGGGGCCGACCTCACCGACAACCCCGCCATCCGACAGCGGGTGAACAACGGCATTCTCGAATACGTCTTCGTCGAGCACCGCGGCAATTTCCTCGTTCCCCCGCGTCGGTTGCGAGCGCTACCGCCCGCTCGACCGACTTCGGGGTAGGCACCGGATTCGTTCCTCTTTCCTGGAGTATTCTATCGTGGAGGAATCAAAAATAACCGCGCATGCAACAATAAAAAATTTAATAATGGTGGATGCACATTTGTTCTCGTAGAGAGCCACATGAGGATACGGACACGGTCCGATCGGTTGGCCGAATTCGTCCGCGTACTTCGTGGATTCGGGTTGACCGACGACGAGATTACGGCACTCAACGGTGCGCCGGAGGCCGACGGCGATCCGGAAGCAGTGCTCGATCGGACGTTGCCGGACGACCTTTCCTCACCGGAACTGTTCGAGCGCGTCCGGCGGACGCTGGTGGAGTCACGGCACGGGTTCGAACTCGCGCCGACGCACGAACCCCGGTCGGCGTTCGTCGCGCTGTCGCTCGCGCTCGAACCCTACGGGTGCACCTTCGCCGTCACGGACAGGGGCGGCCGTCCGATCACTGCCCCGGCGAGCGAGGACGGCACGTATCGTCTCTCGCTGATGGACTCGGCTGGAAACGAACGGACGACGACCTTCGCCTACCCGGAGGGCCCACTCGACGATACGAACGTCCCGGCGCTGGTCCACGCCGTCGAGACGGACCTTCTCGTCGGCGTGAGCAAGACCTTCGTGCTCCTCTCGAACACCGGCGACGGGTGGGGGTTCGCCCTCCTCGACGAGACCCAGTTACGGAACCTCCGGAGCCAGTACGGCCCTCGAATCGAGGTCTTCGATCACAAGCTACTGGCACCCACACAGCCCCGCGCCTACGGGGACGGTTCCTGGCAGGCGGAGGCCGACGGGATCGCATTCGAATCGCATGCCCCGGCGTCGGACGACGACGCGATTCCCCTCGAACTCGAAGTGTCTCCCGACGACGCCGACACCGGAACGACGGCGACGTCCGAGAGTCGAACGGTCCGGGATCGGATCGAGGCGTTCGATCGGGACGAGTCCGTCGAAACTATCGTGGCGGAAATCACGACCGAGGACGGACCCGACCGGCCCGACCCGCTGTTCGTCGGCGATCCGGTCGATTCGGTGTTCGAGGACTTCTCGGACGTCCGTCTCGAACCGATGGAATCGACGGCCGAGGGGGGCGACCCGGCATCGAACGACCGAGAACCGTCCGCGATCGACGGGGGCGTTCCCGCCGGCGAGGCGGCCGCCCAAAGCGGGCGGGTGCTGGTCGGCGCGGGCGAGGGTGGCTCCGGCCCGGCCGTGGTGGGTGCCGGATCGCCAGGCGACGCGGACGTCGACGACGCTCTCGAGACGCGGTTCGAGCAGTTCAGCGACGGTCTTCCGACCGTGGTTCCCGAAGCGGAGGGAACCGTTTCGTTTCGCTGGCGCGCCATCCAGGAGGACGTCGCCTCGCAACCGGTCTCGCGCGAAGGGATCGACGACGGTACGGCGAACGACGCGGATGGCGCTGGTTCGGATTCCGAGTTTCGGTTCGATCAGGATCTCGCCGAACCGGAAGCGGACGCCCTCTCGCCCGACCGGCCGGCAGGTGTGCACGAGTCCCAGTCCGATCGAACCGAGGAACCGAAACTGGCGATCCACTCGCTCGATAATGCTGTGACGGAGCGTGACGAGGCCGAGGATCGGTCGGACGATGGGGGAACGGCCGACGCTCGCGACCGATCGTCCCGATTCGATCGACTCAGTGGGTGGCTCTCACGGCTGCTCGGTCGATAGCGGGCTATCGACGCTCTCGCTGCTCCACTTTGTTCGACTCGACAAAATCCACCATAGATTACTACGAAATCATCTATACCGTACCATAGAAACCAGATTGGTGGTAAGATTCTTGTGTAATTCCACCGTAGTCTGCTCTATGTCAGCGGAGACGGACCGGCAGGGTCGGCTGTACCTCCCCAAAGAGATACGGGAAAAGTACGGTGACAAGTATCACATCGTGACCTACGAGGACAGAATCGAACTCATCCCGGTCGCAGACGACCCACTCGCCGCCGTTCGCGAGGCGGTAGGTGGTCTCCGTGACGCGTCCGTTGAGGAGATTCGGGATGACATAGAAGCCGAAGCCAAAGCCGACGCCCGAGAGAAGGACGCCGATAGATGACGGTGTACGTCGAAACCGACTTCCTGCTCGCGCTCGCCAAGGACTCCGACTGGTTGCAGGGGTCGGCGGAGGAAGCGCTCGACGAATACGAGGTCGAAACGTCGGCGTTCTCGTACCTCGAACTCGTCCTCGCCCGAGAACGCTACGAGTTCGACTACGTTCCACTCGTAGCGAACCTGCTCGAACTCGTTCCCGTTCGGGACGAGGAGGAGAAGCAGGTGGTGCTGAAGGCAGTCAACTACTACGACGAGGGGATGACGCCGTTCGACGCGTTCCACGCAGCGACCGCGGAGACACGGGGTATGGACGTACTCTCGTCCGAGAAAGACTACGAGGATATTGCAGTTGAACGAGTTCCACTCGAACCGACCGACAAGGAGTGACTCACTCGGTATCGGTTACCGACTTTCTCGCTATTCGCCTTCGTTCAGGTCTCCGACTGATGTTACAGCGTTCGTCTACTTTGCAGCTTTCGCTCGCATGGCGGAAGAATTGCCGTTGGAGGCTTATGTCTTCGTCTGGTTATCCACTCGTTCGAGTAGCGACGAGAACGCCTACGGAGTCACTGACGATTTCCACGTCGGTGAGCGTGAAGCCAACATCGGCGAGCAGGTTCGCAACAGTCCCCATTTGCGGGAGTGTCTCGTCGTCGCCACGAGACTCCGGTGGCCCGAAGAACATCTTGTCGGCAACGACGATGTGGCGGGGATTCAGCGACGAGATGCCCTCGATTGCGGCCCGCAACTCCTCCTCACAGCCCTCGTCGTACGCCATGTAGAGCGCGTAACTAGCAACGACGACACCTACCATCTCGCCAACGTTCGGTTCACGAAACGACCCGTGGTCGAATGAGACGTTTTCTACACCGTTCTCCGATGCCTTCTTTCGAGCATATCGAAGCCACTCGTCATTGATGTCCCGCCCAAGGACGCGTTCGCACTTCGATGCGAGTTCGAGCGCGACGAGTCCGGTTCCCGTCCCCACATCGACAACAGTATCTTCGCGTCCGATTGGGGCGTGTTCGACGATGTACGACACGCACGTCTGGTACGTCTCGTCCGACGCACTATCTTCGTCGTAGTCCGTCGGCGTGTACCCGTGATAGCTGTCCTCCGTTTCGTTCATAGCTATTCAGCAGTAGCGTCGGTGGGTGGATAAGGGTTCCAAGAGTTATCGCTGACAGGTCTGTGAAGCAGAGACATAACGTCACGTAGATGTTAACTGATACTAAGGGGCACGCGTATTGCTACCGAGACTCCCGTTGCTCCACCTTGTTCAATTCGATCAGCAACCGGAAGATCGCTTTCACGAGGTTCTCGTCCACGTCGAAGCGTTCGGCGTTCTCGCCGGCCCGTTCCATCACCAGACCCTCCTGGCGTTCGTCGGTCGTGGGCAGGCCCTCTCGCGCTTTCACCTCGGCGATGGTGTCGGCCACGTAGGTCCGGCGGGCGATCAACTCGACGAGTTCGCGGTCGATCTCCTGGATCTCCTCGCGGAGGTCGTCGAGGTCCATCTCGTTGGGGTTCGGTCGGTCGTCGGTCATACTATCGTCGTGCCGTCGTTTCTGGTGTTCGTCAGCCACGTCGATCCCGCTCGGCGGTCCCAGTCTTCGTGCACCGATTTCAGCGACGTTCGCTCGCCGATGGCGACCACGCTCGGGCCGGTTCCCGACAGCGAGACGCCATCGACGGACGGCATCGCCTGCAGCATCGGCGTCGTCGGGTACTCCCGCGCGGCGGCGAACGCGAGGCCGTTGAGCGTCATCGCCAGACCGTATCGCCCGTCGAGAGCGAGGTCCGCCACGTGCTCGGCGACGGGAGCGACCCGTCGGCAGGCCTCCACGTCGGCGTCGGCGCTGTAGGCGCGGTCCGGGGGCGTCCAGACCAGCACCGACCGCTCCAACGATTCGCGGGCGAGCAGTTCGTCGCGCTCGTTGTCGGTCACCGTGACGCCGCCGAGCATGCTCGCGCTGGCGTCGTCGAACGCCCCCGTCACCGTCACGCCGACGTCTCGGGCGGCCTCGACGCCGGTCCGACAGGCCTCGGTCCGATCGATGACGTGGTCTGCAGTCCCTGCTGGATCGTCGGCGATCCGATAGCCCAGGGCGTCCAGCGTCGCTGCGACGGCCGCGTTCGCGGCGGCGCTCGAACTCTTCAGGCCGGCCGCCGCGGGGACCTCGCTCTCGGTTTCGATCCTGACGCCGTCGCCGTCACCGTAGCGTTCCACGACGCGTTCGGCACAGCGCTCGATCAGGGCCGGATCGGCGTCCGGGCGGTCGCGAACCGTCCCGGAAACCTCGCCGTCGTCGGTGAGGGTAACCGTCGCCGTGGTCTCGAGATCGATGGCGAAGGCCGACCCGACGCCGGTCGCGAGTGCGTTGAGGACCGTCCCGGCCGCCGGGGCCCTGGCCCGTCCGTCCATAGTGTGACTCTATCACAAGGGGTACTTACGGCTGGCGGTTCCCCACAGGGGTGGCCGGGAACCGCTCGGGACAGTCCGATGCCGGGAACGCGGGGCTTTTGCCCGTTCCGCCGATAGGACCGGGCATGCGAAGCGACATTCCGCCGGACACCGTCGGGGTCGAACTCGTCGACGGGGGTATCACGGTCGAGTACGTCGACGGCCGGGAGACGTTCTACCACGGCGTTCCCGAACCGGTCGAGGGATCCATCAGAGCCCCGCCGGGGAAGGACGTTCACGTGCTGGTGACGGACCCGAGCAAGACGGAGGGCGTGATGACCTACGTGAACGACCGGAAGACCCACGACGACATCCTGCGCGACAGCGGCGTCGGCCGGGTCATCCTCGAGAGCGGCGAGGAGACGCAACTGTTCCCGGGCGTCACTGCGGCGGTCGAGGGTCACGCCGTCGTCGTGACGGCCGACCACGAGGCCGTCGACGGGCGCGTGTTCGTCTTCGCCGAGGACTCGATGAGCGAACACCGGTACGAACTGGTTCCCGAGGAGTGATGCCCCTGAAGAAAGCCTGGCACCCGCTCGACCGGTCGACGGTCGGACGGGCCCCCGACCGGTACGGCGTGTACGAACTCGGCGACGAGGATGGGACGGTGCTCGCCGTGGAGACCGGCGTTCTCCCGGACGAACTCAAGACGGTCCTGGCCTACGGGGACGCCGCGAAAGTGCGCTGGGAGGCGACGCAAACGCGGGAACAGGCCGAGGAACTGGCGGACGAACACCGGCGGCGTCTCGGCGAGCGATAGCCGGCAGTCGCGGACCGGAACGGAAGGAGAGAACCGGATTACTGCAGATAGGAAGGATCTTCGGCGTCGCAGTTCGCCTCGTGCTGTTCGGCCTCCTCGCGGGATTCGAACATGAGGCCGCAGACCTCGCACTCGTACCATACCCCGTCCTCTCGCTCGGTCTTCGACACCATGTGCGAAGATTACCTCTCGGAGCCTTTAGGTGTTTCTCCGGGGC
>Ga0102925_1001018_pt1 | contig 15333 bp, 19 predicted proteins | sample SalPonR1_A_D1_MG_FD_78216 | JGI IMG/M metagenome (GOLD analysis project Ga0102925, IMG submission 78216) | Salt pond soil microbial communities from South San Francisco under conditions of wetland restoration - Salt Pond MetaG R1_A_D1_MG | ecosystem: Environmental > Aquatic > Marine > Intertidal...
CATCCACCAGCACCGGCAGCGTCCGGGCGATGCCGAGGTCGAAGAAGGTGGCGTCGTCGTCCGGCGCGACGGCCACCGCCTCGAAGGCCACGCCCTTGGCGGCCAGCGCCAGGCGCAGCCGCTGGGATTCGGGGACCGACCACTGGTGATACGCGGTAATCACGCCCCTTCCTTCTCCATGGTCAGGATGGTCTGCCACTCGTCCTCGGTCACCGGCATGATGGAGAGCCGGTTGCCCTTCTGGACCAGCTTCATCTCGGCCAGCTCCGGCCGTGCCTTGAGCTCGTCCAGCGGGATGTAGCGGTCGAAATGGCGGATGTAGCGCACGTCCACCATGTACCAGCGCGGGTTGTCCGGGTCCGACTTGGGGTCGTAGTACTTCGCCTCCGGGTCGAAGGCGGTGTGATCGAAGTAGGGCTCGCTGACGATCTCCATGAGCCCGGCGATGCCCGGCGGCTTGGTATTGGAGTGGTAGAACAGCGCCTGGTCGCCCGGCTGCATCCGGTCCCGGATCATGTTGCGGACCTGGTAGTTGCGGATCCCGTCCCAGTGGTCGGTCCTGTCAGGCATCGCCGCCAGGTGGTCGATGCCGAAGACGTCGGGCTCCGATTTCATCAGCCAGTAGGCCATGTTGCCGCTCCCTCCCGCTCCATTCCTGAGTCATCAGGTGGGGGATGATCCCGTATCCCGGGGCCGGGTGCAATGGCCCGATCGGGCGGTCCTTGGGCCCCGTGCGGGCGGAGCCGGCATGGTCGTGGTATGTTACAGGCTTGTTAACGATGGTCCGACGTGGCTGGAAGATGACCGGCGCGGGATTGATCAGAATGTGACCAACCTCACGGAATGAGAGGGAATGGCGTGTTTCATTGGGGGTGCATCGGGACCCCATCGGAAGCCTGATACAAGGAGGGGAACATGAAAAGCAGAAAACCCGATCTCATTACCGCCGTCACCGTCCTGGTGGTGGTCGGCTTTCTGGTCACCACCTTCGCCGGCGACGTCCTGGCCGCCTACTGAGCCGCGGCATCCGTGCCGGCCGGGATGACGCCGGCATCGGTGGCCACGGCGGCCACCGGGATGTCCCATGATTCCGCCTTGAGCGCCTCCACCTCCTGGAAGGCGTAGGCCGTCCCCATGAGCCGCGGCGGGTTCCACACCCGTCGCCGGGTGCGGTAGGCCAGGCTCTGGTCATAGAAGCCCCCGCCCATCCCCAGCCGGTTCCCGGCCCGATCGAAGCCCACCAGCGGCAGTAGCAGCAGGTCCAGCCCCCAGGCGGGGATCAGGTGCTGGTGGCGGACCACCGGCTCCGGGATCCCGTAGGTATTGGGGGCCATGGGCGTGTCCGGACCCCAGGGGGCAAAGCGCATGGCCCGCATGCCGGGCCCGCCGATCACCGGGAGGTAGCAGGTCTTGTGCATGGCCCAGGCGCGTTCCGCCAGGGGCCGGAGGTTTACCTCGCCGTCATTGGGCAGGTAGAGGGCGATCCGGTCGCTGTAGATGAACCAGGGATGGCGCGCCAGGTGGGTCACGAGGTCGGCGGAGCGGCGCCGACGCTCGCCCGGGTCCAGGTGACGGCGGGTGCGGCGCAGGCGCCGGCGTAGTTGCTTGCGAGTCTCGCGGGGTTCCACGGCATTCCCTGAAGGAGGCTGCTGGGTATGTACGGAGCAAACGCATTCCCGGTCCCGGCCACAGCGGGCCCGAGTACCGAAAACGGGAAAAGTGGGAGCGGTATCCCCCGCCTGTGCCGCATCATCCTTCGTCCTTGAACCGGAGGTTCAAGGCGGGGAGCTCAGTGATGCTTCAGGCTTTCCGCTCGGAGGCGGACGTGCTCACCGCACCACAATATCGTTCCCCTTTGGGTGCTGCGTTAAGGCTCAAGGGTCTTCCCGGATGTGTGCGAACACCGCAGGGGATACCAGTGATGATCCTAGAACATCTGGTGGCCAGATAAACAGCCTTGTCATGCGGGAATGGGCGTGCTAGCGCGGAAGCCGCGTCCGGGCGTGCTCAGGAGGGGGTTTCCGGGCCTCCGCCGCTGCCGCCCTCGCCGCCGGCCTCCTCGGCCTCCAGCGCCTCGTCGATGCGTTCGGTAAGGCGGGCGATGCGCTCGCGGGTATCGCTGCGCTCGCGGCTGTGCTGGTCGCGCTCCAGGAGGAGCTCGTTGGTGATGTTCAGCGCGGCGATCACGGCCACGCGGTCCACCCCGACGATATTGCCGGCGTCGCGGATCTCGCGCATGCGATCGGAGAGGTAGCGCGCGGAGGCGACCAGGCACTCCTTCTCGTCCTCGCGGCAGGCGATGCGGTATTCGCGATCGAGGATATTGACGGTGACCGGGACGGTCTCGGCGTCGGCCATCACTCCTGCTCCATGGACTTGAGGCGGGTGATCATGCCCTCGACCCGGGAGCGCGCCAGCTCGGTCTTCTCGATGAGCTGGGCGCGCTCGGTCATCAGGCTCTGCTGGTGCTCGCGCAGGGAGCGGTTCTCCTCCTGCAGGCGTTCCACCGTGCGCAGGAGCGTCTCCACGCGGGATTCCAGTTGCTTGAGGTCGACATCTTCCATCGCTGCCCCGATGCTGGGCCGAGGGTGCTGCTGCGCGCGCTGTCCCTGTTGCAGGGAAAGTCCAAGGCACTATAGAGCCGGCACCGAGGGGGGTCAACGGGCGGTTGTTCGGCGGCGCACCAGAAGCGCGGTGAGGCGGTGGGTGAGGAGGTAGCCGCCGATGGATATCGGGATCGCCACCAGGAGGCTGCCTACCGCCGTGAAGATGAGTTCGTCCCCCACGCCCTGGAAGAACCACGCGTCGGCATCGGGTAGTGGCCCGGGCCAGATGGCAACAGCCGTCATGCCCAGGCGGTGGAAGCCCCAGTAGAGCGGGGCCATGGTGAAGGGGTTGCTGATCCAGGAGACGGCGAAGGCCGCGGGGAAGTTGCCGGCCACCAGGATGCAGGCGAGGATCATGAACAGGGTCTGGAATCCGACGGTCGGCGTCAGGCCCACGAACAGCCCCACGGCCACGCCGCGGGCGATGGCCTCCGGGTGGCTGCGCAGGCTGCCGGAGATCTCCAGCACCCGCTGCAGGCGCGGATGGCTGACCAGCCAGCGGTGCCCATTGCGCCGCATGGCGCGGTAGCGCGTGCGCAGGGAAGTCACCATGATCCATGTCCCTGAAGGGGTGTGGCAATACGGCACACTGCGCCCCCGGTCCGGCGGGGCGGACGGGACGGAAGGGGAGCGTCGGGGGTTGCCGTTCTGCCGTTCATGAACACGTTCTGCCTGGGCGTCTTCAGTTTTTTCTCCCGGGGATTATCGCTGTTCCCGGTTCCGGGAAACAGGTGCCTAGCACACCCCGTGCCGGAATCCCCGCCAACCCCCGTCCGGCAGCGGTTGGGCAGGCCGGGGGCGGGTGCTAGGATACAAGCTGGATTCACGGCCGGGGTAAGCAACCATGGCGGAATATCAGCTCTCGGCGGAGGAGCTCGCGCGCCTCTCCGTGGAGGACTACGAGGCAGAAAATCCGTTGCGGTCGGACGCGGTAATCCTCGAGGGCACCGCGCACAACGGCAAGCCGTGCCGCATGGTGGACAACACCGCCGCGGTGCCGGCAGACGAGCTCCAGGCCCTGTTCGATCACCTGATTGCCGAGGAGACCTTCGGCATCAGTGGCACCTCCGTGAGTGGCGGTAGCACGATTCGCATCGGGGGGCCTCAGGGCACCCACATCCAGATCGGAGAGGACATCTACCGGATCGTCCTCTTCCCCTACGAGGCCCGCATCGAGCGCTTCTGACATGACCGAAGAGACTGCCGCCACCTACGATGAAGTCCAGGACTCCCTGCACCGCCTGGGCCTGGAATCCCACCCCGCCGAGGTCCAGGGACGGCTCTGCGGTCGCACCTGCGCCGCCGGCGATATGGAGTTCGACACCTGGCTGGGCAAGGTGGCCCCGGAGTACGACCCGAACAACGCCCTGGCCGGCGAGGCGCTGGAGCCGCTCAAGCGGCTGCACAAGGCCACCCGGCTGCAGCTCAACGACCCGAACATGCGCTTCGAGCCGTTGCTGCCGCCGGACTCCGTGGCCCTGGCGTCGCGCGTGGAGGCCCTGGGTGACTGGTGCCTGGGCTTCCTGGAGGGCATGGCCGAGGGCGGCATCCGCGACGTGGACGGCCTGCCCGGCGATGCCGCCGAGGTGGCCCGCGACCTCCTGGAACTCAGCCAGGCCAGCTCCTTCGAGCTGGAGGGCGGTGAGGAGGACGAGGACGCCTACGTGGAGCTGGTGGAGTACCTGCGTACCGCGACCCTGCTGGTCATGGAAGAGCTGCAGCCCACCTCGGCGCCGCCGCTGGGTAGCGGCGCCACCTTCCACTAGGAGGTCCGCGTGAGCGATCCCTTTGCGCAGCGCCGCCAGCGCCTCACGGAGGCCATGGGCGAGGACGGCATCGCCATCCTGCCCACGGCGCCGGAGCGCCAGCGCAACCGCGACATCCACTACCCCTACCGGCCCGATTCCGACTTCCACTACCTCACCGGCTTTCCGGAGCCGGAGGCGGTGATGGTCCTGGCGCCGGGCCGGCCCCACGGCGAGTACCTCCTCTTCTGCCGCGAGCGCGACCCGGACAAGGAGACCTGGGAGGGGCGCCGCGCTGGCCAGGAGGGGGCGGTGGCGCGCTACGGCGCCGACGACTCCTTCCCCATCGGCGACCTGGACGACATCCTACCCGGCCTGCTGGAGAACCGCGCCCGGGTCTACTGCACCATGGGGCTGGATGCCGAGTTCGATACCAAGCTCATCGGCTGGATCAACCGCCTGCGCGAGCGCAGCCGCGCCGGGATCCACACCCCCGGCGAGTTCGTCGCCCTGGACCACATCCTCCACGACATGCGCCTCTACAAGGGCCCGGAGGAGGTGGCGCACATGCGCACCGCCGCCCGGATCTCGGCCGAGGCCCACCGGCGCGCCATGCAGGTCTGCCGCCCGGGCATGATGGAGTACGCCCTGGAGGCGGAGTACCAGTACATCTTCCGGCGGGAGGGGTGCAGTGCGCCGGCCTACCCGGCCATCGTCGGTGGCGGCGCCAACGGCTGCATCCTCCACTACACCGAGAACGAGGCCGAGCTGCAGGACGGCGACCTGGTGCTGGTGGATGCCGGCGGCGAGTACGCCGGTTACGCCGCCGACATCACCCGGACCTTCCCGGTGAACGGCCGCTTCTCCGCCCTCCAGCGCGAGGTCTACGACATCGTCCTGGCCGCCCAGAATGCCGCCATCGCGGCGGTGCGCCCGGGCAACCACTGGGACCACCCCCACCAGGCCGCCCTGCGGATCCTGGTCCAGGGGCTGGTGGATCTGGGCGCCCTCTCCGGGGAGGTGGACCACCTCATCGAGACCGGCGCCTTCAAGCCCTTCTTCATGCACCGCACCGGCCACTGGCTGGGGCGCGACGTGCACGACGTCGGCGACTACAAGATCGGCGAGGAGTGGCGGGAGCTGGAGCCCGGCATGGCGCTTACCGTGGAGCCCGGGCTCTACTTCGCCCCCGGCGGCCAGGCCCCGGAGCGGCTGCAGGGGATCGGCATCCGCATCGAGGACGACGTGGTGGTGACCGCCGACGGCTGCGAGATCCTCACCGACGACGTCCCCACGGACCCCGACGCCATCGAGGAGCTCATGGCGCATGAGTGACGCCTTCGACATCGCCATCGTCGGTGCCGGCCCGGTGGGGGCGGGGCTCGCCCTGGCCCTGGACGGGGCCGGCTACCGGGTGGCGGTGATCGAGGCGGCGCCGCCCTCCAGCGAGACCGGCTCCACCTTCGACGCGCGCAGCCTCGCGCTGGCCTGGGCCTCGCGCCAGGTCCTGGCGACCATCGACCCGGCCCTCTGGGCCGAGATCGAGGCCGGGGCCGCCCCCATCCACCGGATCCACGTCTCCGACCGCGGCCGGCCCGGCTTCGCCCGGCTGGACCGTGAGGACGAGCAGGTCCCGGCCCTGGGCTATGTGGTGGAGAACCGCGTGCTGGGCCGGGCACTGCACGAGGCGCTGGATCGTTCCGGGGTCGAACTCTTCTGCCCCGCCCGGGTCACCGCGGTGGACCGCTCCCCGCAACGGGCCCGGGTGCTGGCGGAGGGCCCCGAGGGGCGGGTGGACCTCACCGCCTCCCTGCTGGTGGCCGCCGACGGCGGCAACTCCGCCGTGCGCGAGGGCGCCGGCATCGGCACCCACCGGGTGGAATACGGCCAGACGGCGGTCATCGCCAACGTCGCCCCGGCGCTGGACCCGGGCACCACGGCCTGGGAGCGCTTCACCGAGACCGGTCCCCTGGCATTGCTGCCGCTTACCGAGGGGCGCTGCTCCCTGGTCTGGACCTGCCGCAAGGGCGAGGAGGAGGAACTGCTGGGGCTGGATGATGCGGCCTTCCTGCAGCGGTTGGAGGCGCGCTTTGGCGGCCGCCTGGGCGGATTCACCGCCGTGGGCGAGCGCCACGCCTACCCCCTGGGCCTGCAGTACGCCGAGCGCTTCACCGCGCGCCGGCTGGCGGTCATCGGCAACGCCGCCCACGTCCTCCACCCCGTGGCCGGGCAGGGCTACAACCTGGGGCTGCGGGACGCCGCCGTGCTGGCGGAGGTCCTGGCCGATGCCCGGCGCGCGGGCCGGGATCCCGGCGACGAGGCGCTGCTCACCGACTACGCCCGGCGCCGCCGGGCCGATTACGCCCGCACCACCGCCTTCACCGACGGCCTGGTGCGGACCTTCTCCAACGCCGTGGCGCCGGTGGCGGCGCTGCGGGCGGCCGGGCTGGTGGCCCTGGACCGCCTGCCGCCGGCCCGCCACGCCCTGGCCCGTCAGGCCATGGGCCTGGGCGGCCGGTCGCCGCGGCTGGCCCGGGGGCTCGCACCATGAGGACCGAGGACCACACCTTCGATGTCATGATCGTCGGCGGCGGCATGGTGGGGCTGACGCTGGCCGCCGCGCTGGGCCATTCCTCCCTGCGGGTGGCGGTGGTCGAGCGCAGCGAGCCGGATCCGGCCGCCGGCACCGGCGACTGGGATCAGCGCGTCTCCGCCATCACCGTCGCCTCCCGGCGGATCCTGGACAACGTCGGCGCCTGGCAGGGCATCGCGGCCCGCCGGGTGAGCCCCTTCCGGGAGATGGACGTCCGCGACGCCAGCGGCCCCGGCCACATCCACTTCGACGCCGCCGACCTGGGCGAGCCGCTGCTGGGCCATATCGTGGAGAACGGCGTCATCCGTATGGCGCTGCACGACGTGGTGGCCGAGCTGCCCAACGTCCGCCTCTACGAGCCGGCGGCCATCCGGCGCATGGGCTGGGACTCCGACCACATGTATCTGCGCCTGGAGGACGACCGGCTGCTGGCCGGCGGCCTGCTGGTGGGCGCCGACGGCGGTCGCTCCTGGGTGCGGGAGCAGGCCGGGATCACCACCCGCGGCTGGGACTACGGCCAGCAGGCGGTGGTGGCCACCGTGCGCACCGCCCATCCCCACGGGGATACCGCCTGGCAGCGCTTCCTCCCCGACGGCCCGCTGGCCTTCCTGCCGCTGGCGGATGGCCGCTGCTCCATCGTCTGGTCCACCACGCCGGAGCACGCCGAGGCGCTCACCGCCATGGAGGACGGGGCCTTTCGGAGCGAGCTCGGCGAGGCCTTCGACCACATCCTGGGGCCGGTGGAGGAGGCCGGGCCGCGCGCCAGCTTCCCGCTGCGCCTGCTCCACGCCAACGCCTACGTCCGCCCGCGTCTGGCGCTGGTCGGGGATGCCGCCCACACCATCCACCCCCTGGCCGGCCAGGGCGTGAACCTGGGGCTGGCGGATGCCGCCACCCTGGCGGAGACCCTGCTGGAGGCGGTGACCGAGCGCCGGGGGATCGGCTCCATTCCGGTCCTGCGCCGCTACGAGCGCCAGCGCAAGGCGGACAACATGGCCATGATGGGCGCCATGGACGGCTTCAAACGGCTCTTCGGCAGCGAGCTGGCGCCCCTGCGCTGGATGCGCAACCTCGGCCTCAACCTCACCCATACCGTCCTGCCGGTGAAGAACGGCCTCATGCGCCACGCCATGGGGCTGAGCGGCGAACTCCCGGCCCTGGCCCGCCGCGACCCCGATCGGTCGCCCCCACGCCGATAAATGGTCCCACGGTTGGATCCCGGGGCCGGCTGGGTTATCCTGAATGTTCGGCTGCTGTACCCGTGGGAGAGCGCGGTCATCGACATGACCGCCGCCGAAGGCGCAACAATCGCCCGTAATCGCTCAGGCCAAGGGACCGCGGATACAACGAGGCCGACTCTGGAGAGCGGTCGCCATCGGCGACCCACCGAAGGGGCTCAAGCTCTCAGGTGAAAGGACAGAGGGGCGATGGACAGGCAACCACACCGTTGACCGGGTCCATCGCCTTGATCCCGTCCAGACACCGTTCCAGCTTGGGAGAGCGAGCATGCCGCAAAGCCCCGAACGCTTCATCCCCGTCTTCGATCACTCCGACAGGCCCAATGCCGGCCGCATGCCGGAATGGATCCGCCTGAACCTCGACGCCGATCCGCGCTATGCCGACACCGCCCGCGCCGTCCACGAGCAGGGGCTGAATACCGTCTGCGAAGAGGCGCGCTGCCCCAACCGTGGAGAGTGCTGGGCCCGCGGCACGGCGACCTTCATGCTGCTGGGCGAGACCTGCACTCGCGCCTGCGGCTTCTGCTCCGTGCAGACCGGCCGGCCCGACTGGTTCGATAACGACGAGCCGCGCCGGGTCGCCGAGGCCGCCACGGCCATGGGGCTGGACTACATCGTCCTCACCTCCGTGAACCGGGACGACATGGCCGATGGCGGCGCCGCGATCTTCGCCGAGACCCTGCGCGAGGTGCGCCGGCGCGATGCGCGCATGGGCGTGGAGTTCCTCACCCCCGACTTCCAGCAGGACATGGACGGCGCCGTGGAGAGCATCGCCGCGGCCGCGGCCGAGTTCCCGCTGGCCGAGAGCGAGCCGGCGGATCTGGTCTGGGGCCACAACGTCGAGACCGTCCCCTCCCTCTACCGGGAGGTGCGCAAGGGCTCGCGCTACGAGCGCTCCCTGGAGCTGCTGGAGCGCGCCGCAGCCCTGCCGCGCGTGGAGGCCAAGTCGGCGCTGATGCTCGGCATGGGCGAGACCGCCGACGAGGTGGCCGAGGTCCTGCGCGACCTGCGCGGCGCCGGCGTAGAGCGCATCGCCCTGGGCCAGTACCTGCGCCCCACCCGCTATCACCTGCCGGTGAAGGAATATGTCACCCCCGAGCAGTTCGACGAATACGCGGCCATCGCCCGGGAACTCGGCTTCGGCTGGGTCAAGGCCGGGCCGCTGGTGCGCTCCTCCTACCACGCCGAGGAGCGCCAGGATCACGCCATGAAGGAGGCCTCCGCATGAGCCTCAAGCGTACGCCGCTCTACGACAAGCACGTCGCCGCCGGGGCCAAGCTGGCCGACTTCTACGGCTGGGAGCTGCCGGTCCACTACGGCTCCCAGGTGGAGGAGCATAACCACGTCCGCAGCGAGGCCGGGATGTTCGATGTCTCGCACATGAACGTGGTGGACATCGAGGGCGAGGGGGCCACCGACTTCCTGCGCTACCTCCTGGCCAACGACGTGGCCAAGCTGAAGACGCCGGGCAAGGCGCTCTACAGCTGCATGTGCAACCCCGAGGGCGGGGTGGAGGACGACCTCATCGTCTACCGCATGCACGACACCTGGTATCGCGCCATCCTCAACGCCGCCACCCACGACAAGGACATGGCCTGGCTGGAGCAGCACATCGCCGGCTTCGCCTGCACCCTGTGCGAGCGCACCGACCTGGCGCTGGTGGCTGTGCAGGGTCCCAAGGCGCGGGAGCGCGCCCTCAACGCCCTGGGTGACGGCGGTGCCTTTGCCGCCGACCTCAAGCCCTTCCAGGCCGGTGGTGACGACCGCCTCTTCATGGGCCGTACCGGCTACACCGGGGAGGACGGCTTCGAGATCTGCGTTCCCAACGAACGCATCGCCGATCTCTGGGACGAGCTGGTGGCCGCCGGGATCCAGCCGGTGGGCTTCGGCGCCCGGGATACCCTGCGTCTGGAGGCGGGTATGGCCCTCTACAGCCACGAGATGGACGAGTCCACCTCGCCGCTGGAGGCCGGCCTGGCCTGGACCGTCGCCTTCGAGCCGGCCGAGCGGGACTTCATCGGCCGCGCCGCCCTGGAGCGCCAGCGCGAGGCCGGCGTCACCCGCGAGCAGGTGGGGCTGGTGCTGGCCGACCGCGGCGTCCTGCGGGATGGCCAGACCGTCCACTGCGCCGGCGGCGACGGCATCACTACCTCCGGCACCTTTTCGCCCACCCTGGGCCGGGCCATCGCCCTGGCCCTGGTCCCCGCCGGGACCGCCGATGCCGGCGGTCGCTGCGAGGTAGCAGTGCGCAACAAGCGGCTCTCGGCCGCCGTGGTCAAGCCGCCCTTCGTGCGCAATGGCCAGGCCCGAGTCGAATTACCCTGATATCCTTTGGGGGTGAAACCTGCCCCCGCCGACTTTTCGCCTTTTCGAACCCAACGGGAGAGACCCATGAGCAACATTCCCGCCGATCGCAAGTACACCAAGTCCCACGAGTGGGTGAAGACCAACGATGACGGCACCCTGACCATCGGGATCACCGAGCACGCCCAGGAGCTGCTCGGCGACATGGTCTTCATCGAGGTCCCGGAGGAGGGCGGCACCCTCAACGCCGGCGAGGACTGCGCCGTGGTGGAGTCGGTGAAGGCCGCCTCCGACGTCTACGCCCCCGTGGGCGGCGAGGTGGTCGAGGCCAACGAGGGCCTGGCCGACTCCCCCGAGACCGTCAACCAGGACCCCTACGGCGAGGGCTGGCTCTTCCGCGTGAAGCCGGAGGGCGAGCCCCAGGACCTGATGGACCCCGACGCCTACCAGGCGCTGGTGGACTCCGAATCCCACTGAGCGCGGGCCCGCAAGGCGCGACGCGCGAGGAGAGGCCATGCCCTTCATTCCGCATACCGAAGAAGAAGTGCGCGCCATGCTCGACGCCATCGGCGAGTCGAGCATGGAGGCGCTGTTCGATGAGATCCCTGCCGAGCTGCGCAGCGAGGGCCTGAACCGGGTCCCACCGGGCGCCAGCGAGATGCAGGTGGGGCAGGAGATACGCCAGCGCGCCGCCGCCGATGGCCAACCGGTCTGCTTCATGGGGGCCGGCGCCTACGAGCACCACATCCCGGCGGCGGTCTGGGAGCTGACCACCCGCGGCGAGTTCTACTCCGCCTACACGCCCTACCAGGCGGAGGCGAGCCAGGGCACCCTGCAGGTGGTCTACGAGTTCCAGACCATGATGGCGCACCTCACCGGCATGGATGCGTCCAACGCCTCCATGTACGACGGCGCCTCGGCGCTGGCCGAGGCGGCGCTGATGGCGGTGCGGGCCAACCGCAAGGCGAAGTCCAAGCGGATCCTGATTCCGGAGAGTGTCCACCCCGTCTACCGGCGGGTGGTGGAGACCATCGTCCGCAACCAGGGGCTGGAGCTGGACAGCCTGGCGGTGGATCCCGAGGGCGGTCACGTCGACCCGGCCGCCCTGCCGGAGGACCCGGGCACCTTCGCCGGGCTGGTCATCCCGCAGCCCAACTACTTCGGCGTGCTCGAGGAGGTGGATGCCCTCACCGACTGGGCGCATGCCCACGGCGGGCTGGTCATCGGCCAGGTGAATCCCACCGCCATGGCCGTGCTCACGCCGCCGGGCGAGTGGGGGACCGAAGGGGCGGATATCGCCTGCGGCGAGGGGCAGCCCCTGGGCGCGCCGCTCTCCTCGGGCGGGCCCTACTTCGGCTTCATGACCTGCAAGCAGTCCCACGTGCGCCAGCTCCCCGGCCGGATCGTCGGCGGCACCATCGACGCCGACGAGCGCCGGGGCTACACCCTGACGCTGCAGGCGCGGGAGCAGCACATCCGCCGCTCCAAGGCGACCTCCAACATCTGCACCAACCAGGGGCTGCTGGCCACCGCCGCGACCATCTATCTCAGCCTCATGGGTCCCGATGGCCTGGAGCGCGTGGCTACCGCCTCCCACGCCAATACCCGCAAGCTGGCAGAGGCGCTGACGGCCATCGACGGCGTGGAGAAGGTCTTCGACCGGCCCTGCTTCCACGAGGTGGCCCTGCGCACCGAGGTGCCGGCGGATCGCCTGTTGGACGCCCTGGCGGCCGAGGGGATCCTCGGCGGCGTGGCCCTCGGCGAGGACTACCCCGAACTGGGCGACGCCTTCCTGGTCTGCGCCACCGAGGTCCGCACCGAGGACCAGATCCGCGCCTACGCCGACGCCGTGGCCCGGATCCTGCCGACCCTGCGCGACTGAAACCGGCGCGACTGAACGGAGAGAACCCCATGGTACGCCGCACGTTAGCCACCGCCGTCGCCGCCTCCCTGCTGGGGCTGGCCGCCTGTACGGGCGGCCCGCAGAAGGCCTACCCCGAGATGGAGGCCCGCGAGGTCGCCGACGGGGTCTGGGCCGTGGTCAGCCCCAGCCGCTCCTTCCCTAACGAGGAGAACCGCGGCTGGAACTCCAACATGGCCTTCGTCGAGACCGGCGAGGGGATCCTGCTGGTGGATACCGGCAGCGCCGAGGCCATCGGCGAATCCCTGAAGGCCACCATCCGCGAGGTCAGTGACGCCCCGGTGCGGTGGGTCATCAACACCCACAGCCACGGGGACCACTGGCTGGGCAACCACGCCTTCGCCGAGAGCGACCCGGAGATCATCGCCAGCGAGGAGGCCGCCGGGATCATCGAGCGTGAGGGCGGTACCTGGCGGGAGCGGATCAACCAGATGACCGGGGGGGCGGCCGGCGACAGCGAGATCGTGGTGCCGGCGACCACCCTCACCGAGACCACCGAGCGCACCTTCGGCGACGTGGCGGTGACCCTGCGCCACGTGGGCAATGCCCACAGCCCCGGCGATCTGGTGGTCCACCTCACCGAGCAGGATGTCCTGCTCACGGGTGACGTGGTCTTCGGCGAGGCGGCCCCGGCGACCATGGATTCCGATGTCCGCCACTGGATCGACACCCTGGAGGCCCTCGAGGCCCTGGACCCGGAGACCGTGGTCCCCGGCCACGGCCGGGTCGGGGATGCCGCTCTCCTGGCGGACCTGCGCGGCTACCTGGATACCCTCTGGCAGACCGTGGAAAGCGGCTACGACCAGGGCAAGCTGGATTACCAGATGCGCGAAGAGGTGGATGAGGCCCTGGCCGACCGGGCCGAGCGCTATCCCAACTACGACGAGCGCATCGGCCAGTCCATCTCCCACGTCTATCTACAGGTGGAAGAGGCCGCGTTCGGCGGCTGATCCCCCGAGGAGACCGAAACATGCTCATCTTCGAACACGGCCGTGAAGGCCGCCGTAACCACGCCCAGGCCCCCGAGGCCGGCGATCTGGACGGGATCCCGGAGAACCTGCGCCGGACCAAGCGCGCCCTGCTGCCGGAGGTCTCCGAGCTGCAGGCGGTGCGCCACTACACCCGCCTGTCGCAGACGAACTTCTCCATCGATACCCACTTCTATCCGCTGGGCTCGTGCACCATGAAGTACAACCCGCGCGGTTGTAACAGCCTGGCCATGCTGCCCGGCTTCCTGGGCCGCCACCCGCGCGCCCCGGAGAAGCGCTACGGCCAGGGCGTGCTCTCCTGCCTCCACGACCTGCAGGAGATGCTCAAGGACATCACCGGGATGAAGGCCGTCTCCCTGGCGCCCATGGCCGGCGCCCAGGGCGAGTTCACCGGTGTGGCCATGATCCGGGCCTACCATGATGCCCGCGGCGACAATGAGCGCAGCGAGATCATCGTCCCCGACGCGGCCCACGGTACCAATCCGGCCACGGCCGTGATGTGCGGCTACAGCGTTCGCGAGATCGCCACCGACGCCAACGGCGACGTGGATATCGACAGCCTCAAGGCGGCGGTGGGCCCGCAGACCGCCGGGATCATGCTCACCAACCCCTCCACCGTGGGCGTGTTCGAGCGCAACATCAGCCAGATCGCCGAGATCGTCCACGGCGCCGGCGGCCTGCTCTACTATGACGGCGCCAACCTCAACGCCATCCTGGGCAAGGTGAAGCCCGGCGACATGGGCTTCGACGTCATCCACATGAACCTGCACAAGACCTTCTCCACCCCCCACGGTGGCGGCGGTCCCGGTGCCGGTCCGGTGGGTGTGGCCGAGCGCCTGGTGCCCTACCTGCCGACCCCCATGGTGGGCAAGGAGGGCGACGAGTACCGCTGGCACACCGAGGCCGACTGCCCCGACACCATCGGGCCGCTGTCGGCGCACTACGGCAACGTCGGCGTCCTGCTCCGGGCCTACGTCTACGCCCGGCTGCTGGGCCGTGAGGGCATGGAGCGGGTGGGCGAGTACGCCACCCTCAACGCCAACTACCTCATGAAGCGGCTGCGCGAGGCCGGCTTCGAGGTGGCCTATCCCGAGCGGCGCGCGACCCACGAGTTCATCGTCACCCTGCGCAAGGAGGCGAAGGAGCTGGGCTGCAACGCCATGGACTTCGCCAAGCGGCTGCTGGACTACGGCCACCATGCGCCGACCACCTACTTCCCGCTGCTGGTGCCGGAGTGCCTGCTGGTGGAGCCCACCGAGACCGAGGACAAGGCCACCCTGGACTCCTTCGTGGACGCCATGATCGCCATCCGCGAGGAGGCGAAGAACGAGCCGGACACGCTCAAGAGCGCCCCGCACACCCTGCCGGCCCGCCGGCTGGACGACGTGCGCGCCGCCAAGGAGCTGGACCTGCGCTGGGATCCGCCGGCCGCCTCCTGAGATGACCGGAACGGCCCATCAGCGCAAGCCGGGCCATCGCGGCCTGGCCCACGTGGCCATGGCCATGCTCTATTCCGGGCGCGGTTTGGCCGCCGCCTGGCGCCACGAGGAGGCCTTCCGGCTGGAACTGCTGGTGGCCGCCCTCATGGTGCCGGCGGGGCTCTGGCTGGGGCGGACCGGGGTGGAGTACGCCCTGCTGTTCGGGGCCCTGGTCATGGTCCTGCTGGTGGAGCTGGTCAATTCCGCCGTGGAGGCGGTGGTGGACCGCATCGGTACCGACGACAACCCCCTTTCGGGGCGTGCCAAGGACCTGGGCTCGGCGGCCGTCTTCGCCAGCCTGGTCCTGGTCGCCGTCATCTGGGGCGCAGTGGCCTGGGGCCGATTCCTGGCCTGAGGCCGCGCCCCCCATTCATTTCGCAAGCAAGCAATCGAGGAAACAGCAATGTCTGCACTGCTCTGTGGCTCCTACGCCTACGACACCATCATGGTCTTCCCGGA
>Ga0102925_1001025_pt1 | contig 15298 bp, 16 predicted proteins | sample SalPonR1_A_D1_MG_FD_78216 | JGI IMG/M metagenome (GOLD analysis project Ga0102925, IMG submission 78216) | Salt pond soil microbial communities from South San Francisco under conditions of wetland restoration - Salt Pond MetaG R1_A_D1_MG | ecosystem: Environmental > Aquatic > Marine > Intertidal...
CACTGGTTGACGGCCTGATGGTTTTGCGCTCCGCAGAGATGGGTACCAGCGACCTAGGAATTAGTAATGTGTCGGTAACCGGTACAGGTTCCGTAAATTTCCCGGGTTTCCAGACAACACAGGATGGAGAAACCAATACTCAAACCATGAGTACTACGGTTTATGATGAACTTGGGCGCGCTCATTCATTGATGCTGGAGTTTACGCAGACTGATGTCAATGAATGGCAGTATAGCGCTAATTTTGTCGATGGACAGGAAATTACCAGCGGAGCGACCGGCACCGTCGAATTTGACGAGCTCGGACAGCTGACCTCCGGAAGTTCATTGGATATTACTTTCGAGCCCGGAAACGGTGCAAATGCTACCAGCTTTGAAGTTCAGCTGGGTAATTCCGCCCAGGGTACTCGTTTCACCCAGTATTCCGGTTCCAATTCTGCCAAAGTGATCAAGCAAGACGGCTATACGCTGGGAGAACTTGTTGACGTGAGTATAGACGGCGACGGACGGGTACAGGGTATCTACGATAACGGGAATAGCATGGTTCTTGCCCAGCTGGCACTGGCCAGGGTTCAAAACCAGAGCGGCATGGAGATGGTCGGCTCCGGTCTCTTCAGGGCAACTTCAGCCGCCGGAGAAGTCTTCGTTGATACAGCCGGAAATTTTGCCGAAACGAGTATCAATTCGGGATCTCTTGAGGGATCGAATGTGGATCTTGCCAAAGAGTTCACGGAAATGATTACCTCGCAGCGTGCTTATCAATCGAATGCAAGAGTGATCAGTACCTCCGATGAAATGCTGATAGAAGCTGTAAACCTGAAGAGGTAAACTCTAAGTACTTTACCTGGTACGTCTCCTTAACGCTTCGTTCTGTACGACACCTATTCGGGTCGTTCCAGGGCGAAGCGTTTTCTTTAGCAAGTAATTTTACTGCTGTAACGGTTACTGAAATCCACCGATTAGGTTCCGACCGCATACTCAAAAATTATCCGGTATTAAGTTTTTTTCTTATGCGCCGATAATGGAAATATGTTAGACCGTTCAACTGTTATAGGATTTATTCTTGGCTTTGCCCTGATTATCGGAGCTATTGTTACACAGGGCAATCTGCTGGTGTTTGCCAGCTTTTCATCCATCCTGATTGTGGTGGGAGGAATTATTGCTGCGACTATGATCAACTACAGCTTTGACAATATTAAAGACAGTTTCAGCACGATTGCAAGCTTAATGAGCGTGAAATCGATAGATCTCCGTACCGATATGGAAGTGATGAGCATGTTTGCGCGGCGAGTTAGAGTGGACGGCTTGCTTGTACTTGATGAAGATATCAGGCACCTGAGAGATGAATATTTGAAAAACGGGCTTCAGCTGGCTGTAGATGGGTTCAAGAGAGAGAGTTTGGAAAGTATTCTCAACGATGAAATTAAAAGTCGGGAGCGCCAGGTAGATATATCTATCCAGGTTTTGAACTCTATGGCGGCCTACGGACCTGCTTTCGGGATGATCGGTACCGTGATTGGGATGGTATTGATGCTGCAGAATATCTCGGATCCTGAGTCCTTAGGTGCCGGGCTCTCTGTTGCGCTTTTGACCACACTGTACGGTACTGTTATTTCAAACATGATATTAGGTCCGCTTGCGGGAAAGCTGGAATTTTTAAGTGAGATAGATATCAACAGAAAAGAGATGTTTCGTGTGGGTATTCTCTCCATAGTGGAAGGGGAAAACCCCCGGATTATGAGTAAAAAAATGCTCATTTATGTGGATCCGCATAGCCGGTCGGAATATATCAAGCACCATGAAGAACTAAGTTTAAGCAAGGAACGAGACGAAAAATTTTATCAACTCTGGATTGAACAACAGGATAAAGAATGGGAAAATCTGAAGGAAATTCTGAAACCTGGCTAGTAACCTACAGCGACCTGGTTACTCTTTTGCTGGTGTTTTTTGTGTTGCTTTATACGCTGACACCGGGTGTGGATCAGTCTACCTTCGATAATTTTATTTCCTATTTCCAGAACTCCATGAGCATACTCAATCAAAGTGCTATAACAAGCCAGGAATTGAGCTCTCAAGCGGATCCCATTGAGAAATGGGAAGCTATGGAGGCATTCCTGAAAGAACATGGTTTATCATCGGAAGTTGAAATAGAGAAAATACCAGGCGGCGTAAAGGTGACGCTCAGTGATTCGCTGACTTTTGAAAGCGGCTCTTCGCGGCTGCTTCCGGCAGCACAGGTAGTACTGGAAGAGGTAGCCAAGGTTTTTGACGATGCCATCCGGGAAACCGAGGTGCTTGGACATACCGATAACGTACCCATCGGGCAGGGTTCATATTATCCCACGAATTGGCACTTGGGAGCTGCGCGCGCTGTATCGGTAGTTCAGTTTATTCAACAGCGAGTAGTACTCGATCCGCAGCGTTTTAAAGCAAGCAGCTTTGGTGAGTATAAACCTATTGCAACTAATTTATCCGTGCAGGGGAGACGTCAAAACAGGAGGGTGGAAATATTTGTGCGTTATTCTACTCCCAGGGTTTTTTTTAACGAGACTGTACCTGCCAGAAAGCATGAACCGGAATCTATTAATTAGAAGAATATTTCACTATGTCGGAAGAGCAAAATATTTCAGAAGAAATTGAGAAGAACCCTGTAAAAGGCAAGCAGAAAAGAAGCAGGAAGAAGTCAAAATTTCTAACGATCGGAAAATATTTCCTGATTCTTGCACTGATCGGTGGACAGGCTTACCTGTCATATGCGATTGTAGATAATAATTATGAACAGGTATACAGTTTTTTAAACAAGCCTGCAGCTGATGATATAGGCATTTACCAGATTGAAGAGTTGATTGTGAATCCTGCTGAAACGAACGGAAAGCGCTACCTATTGGTGGAAATAAGCCTTGAATTAAGGCAGAAGGATCATATTAGCCTGCTTGAGAACAAGAAGATGGAAATAAAGCAGAATATCATTGAAGCCCTGTCAGACAGAACCATCGACGAGTTAATACATTCTGAAGGAAGGGAACTATTGCGCAGTGAGTTGTCCGGAATAATTAATGTTGCTATAGGGGTGCGTTCGGTACGCAATTTGTATTTCACTAAGTATGTAATGCAATGATTGTATTAACCGAACAGAAAATAATATGGAATCGAAGCGCCCGGCACCAAAGTCGGGAAAACTTAAATATGTAGAAGCGTACGATTTTAAGCATCCGAAGCTTTTCAGCAAGGAGATTATGCGAACTTTGCGATCGCTTCACGATGTGCTTGCCCGAAATCTCAGTCGTGTATTCAGCAGCGCTCTTCGTCACAAGGTAGACGTACACCTGCATAAAATTGATCAGCTATCTACAAGTGAATTTATCCATGAAGTTGAGAGCCCGAGTGTAATTTATCTGCTCTCCGTAAAAGAACTTGGCGGCGATGTCATTGCGGTAATGCCACCGGGTTTTTGTATTCACCTCATTGAACGCCAGAGTGGCGGACACGGCGATGACATTTCGGAAAGAAGAACTCTTACTACCATTGAAGAGAAGATCGTTTCCCGGATAATGAAAAATATCAACCGGGAAATAATTATCGCCTGGGAACCCTATATGGATTTCAATATAGATTCAACAACTTATGAGAGTAAGCCGGAGAATATTCATCTGGTATCGGTAGACCCCACCATCGTTGCTAAATTTTTAGTTGATCTCGGCCCGCAGAAGGTTGAAATACAGATTTCTTATCCCTACAGCCTTCTCAAAGAAGCTATGAACAACTCCATTCTGAAAGAAGGGAATCAATCGAGGACCGAAAAACTTTCGGAAACAGAACTGGAGTCCTATAAGCGCACCTTGCTAAAAGCAAATGTACGTCTTCAGCCTTTGCTGGGTACCGTTAAGCTGAGTGTCAATGATATTATCAATCTTAAGGAGGGGGATTCAATTCCTCTTAACCAGAGAACGGATAAACCCCTGGAAGTTAGGGTAAACGGTACGAAAAAGATGCTGGCATATCCCGGTGTGATGCAGGGACGAAGGGCCGTCAAAATTTTTGAATTGGTAGAAGAAATTAACGAACTCGAATTGGTATAACTATGGAAAACTGGAAAGAAAAACTACAGAACTGTCTGCCGGAAGTGGAAAAATTTTTAACCTCAGTACTTCTTGAAGAAACAAATATTGACATTGTCTTATCGGAAGACTTAGATAAAGAGGCTGCTTTTGAAGGAATGTTGGATACTGACATCTTTCTGTACACCAGGGATGAAAAATTTGATACAGATGTCATTATTGTTCTTGATAAAGTATGGTATGGTCTGCTTTCGAGCATCATGCTGGGTGTTGAGGAAAAATCCAATAATGAGATTACCCGTGACCTGCTCAAGAAGTTTGGGGTGCAGCTCTCTGAGATAGTAACCAAGAATGTTGAAATTAATGGCTTAAAGCCTAATCCGGCCGAGATACAGGTATTCACCCTTAAGCAGTTGGAAAAGCAGCTAACCCATACTGAATACTTTTTGACCAAGATGGAAATTGAGGGCTTGGCTGATGATAAAGTCCGAGCGTCTGTTCTTTTCGGAAATCCGGATGCAAAGATACAGGGTGAAGAACCGCCCTCGAAAGAAGAAGCGGATTCTGAAGGAAAGTTTGAACCGAAAAAACCGGCACCGGAAAAGAAAGAGCCTGTACCCGACCCGGCGCCTGAATCGAATGAAGAGTTTACCTCGGTAGATGCGGGGGAGATGGAAAAGATGGGATCCCGGGAAGAGGTGATTTCCGGCCGGTTCATTGAGTTTGAAGAATTCGATGAAGAAAACGGGGGGCATTCAAACGGAGACTCCCAGGGAATGGATATGCTGAAGGATGTGGAAATGGATGTATCGGTTGAACTGGGCCGGATTGAGCTGCCATTGGGTAAAGTTCTACAGCTGGTTAAGGGATCGGTTATCGAGCTCGAAAAACTAGCCGGTGAACCAGTGGATATCCTGGTAAACGGGCACTGCATAGCCCATGGCGAGGTTGTAGTAATCGATGAACACTTTGGGGTTCGAGTTTCCAACCTGGTAACTACGAAGAAAAGAATTGCCGGGCTTAACTGATGGATCTAAAAAAAAATTTGAATCTCTCATCAGCATCGGCTAATCCGCAGAAGGTATTGAAAATCGTTATTTCGGTTTCCATTGTCCTGCTGGTAATGTGGCTGTTTATGGTTTCCCGAATGGAATTCAGCAGTACTGCCGAAACCGGCAACCCTCTTACAAAGCAAAGGGTGGAAAGTATACGAGCTTCTGTGGAGGAACCCGGTACCGCAAAAGAAATTGCCTTACAAAATGAAGCTTCTTCGGGCATTTTTATGAATGCCTTTACCACTTTTCTGGTGCTGATTACCTTGCTTGGAGGAGTATGGCTGTGGACCCGCAAAAAAGCAAACTCAGGCCCGGTAAAGAGAAACAGGAATATAGGAGATCATATTCTGGGAGAAGGGGCGCAACTAAAGATTATTGAGATCAACGAAGAAATCTGGGTTCTCGGCGTAACATCAAGCACTGTCAATTTACTTCATACCTATCCGAAATCGGAATGGAAGGAGCAGGTACCGCAATCGGAAAATACGCCCGGCAGTGAGACCTTCCGCAAAATTTTCGGGAGTAAACTATGAGATCGTTCATTAACTCCCGCAAATCGATTTTAGCTAAATCGGGAATCCTGCTCACAGGATTTCTCTTTTTATTCCCTTCAATTTCGTCTGCATACTCCTACGGTATGCCGGTACTGATGCAGTCTATTCCACAGATTGACTTGTCGATAGGAGGCGGTGAGACCGAAGACCTCTCCCTGGCCATTCAGGCACTGATTTTTATTACGATTCTGACATTCGGGCCCGCTTTCATTACCATGATGACCAGTTTTACCCGTATAGTGGTGGTGTTTTTCTTTCTAAGAATGGGTCTCGGAACGCAGCAGTCTCCCCCTAACCAGGTATTGATAGGCTTAGCCCTGTTTTTAACCATCTTCATTATGATGCCCACTTTTGATGAGGTAAATGAAAAGGCAATACAGCCTTATGTGAATGAAGAAATGACCCAGATGGAGGCTTTAACCGAAGCGGCAATTCCTCTGAAGAAATTCATGATTAAACAAACCCGGGATCAGGATCTGCTCTTTTTTATGGACCTTGTTGAAGTGGAGTCTGCAGACAGTATAGAAAGCATACCCCTTTACGTTGTGGTACCGTCATATGTAATTAGCGAGCTGCGGATCGCTTTTCAAATCGGATTTATGATATACCTGCCATTTATGGTTATTGACCTGGTGGTATCCTCCATCCTGTTATCCATGGGTATCATCTTCCTGCCGCCGGTTATGGTATCCCTGCCATTTAAAATACTGGTGTTTGTATTAACTGACGGATGGTATTTGCTGGTGCAGTCTATGATTCAAAGTTTTAACTAAAAAATTGCGAAATGAATATTGAAACAAGTCTCTATTGGTTACAGGAAATGCTGGTGGCAGTGGTGGTTTTATCTGGTCCGGTACTGGCAGGAGCCCTCATCGTAGGCTTAAGTATCGCGATTTTTCAGGCAGCTACTTCTATTCAGGAGATGACGCTTAGCTACATACCCAAGATGGTGGTAGTGGTTATCATACTTTTTTTCACCTTCGGTTTTATGCTGAACTATGCCATCGATTTTATGCAGCGTATATTTGAGTTTATACCGCAGATTAGCCGCTAGTGAAGGAGTAATAAAATATTTATGGCCCTATTTACGGTTGAAAATATTCTATCTGCTTTTCTGATTTTTGTCAGGGTCAGCGGTATGATTATGACGGCGCCATTTTTCAGTTCAAAAACTTTTCCGGTACAGATCAAGTTATTTTTTGCCGTAGTAACCACTTTCCTTCTGTTTTCCGTAATTCCTTCAGAAAACGTGCTTACAAGCACCGCTGATTCCGGATTTCTTTTTATCGGTATCGCTATCATTCTCGAACTGTTGGTTGGGGTTGCTTTAGGTTTAGTAGGGCAGCTGATCTTTGCCGGACTTGAAATGGCGGGTAGCCTGATCAGTTTAAAAATCGGTCTTGGATTTGCCAACATTGTGGATTCGATGACCAAGCAGCAAAGCACTATCGTTAGCAGTCTGTTTGGTATGTTGGCTGTCCTCGTATTTTTATCGATCGACGGAGATAAAGTATATATCAAGTCACTGGTAAAGAGTTTTGAAGTCATCCCCGTAAACCAAGCCAAAATAGAGTTGGCCGGACCTTTTATGCTGGAAATTGCTACCTACCTGTTTATAATCGGAGTTCAGATTACCGCGCCTTTTATTTTGGTCCTCTTTCTTCTCGATCTTTCCTTCGCAATATTTGCCAGAATCATGCCCCAAGCCAATATCATGTTTATAGCACTGCCCGTTAAGCTGGGTATCGGTATTCTTTTATTGATTCTGGTTATCCCGTACCTGCCTGTCGCTTTCGAGGTGATGTTTCAGCGAATGTTTGATTTCCTGGACCGTTTGATAGTACTTATTTCCGGTTAATGCTTGAATGGCTCTATTGGAGAGGGCATTTAGACTGATTACTACTGACAACACAGGGATACCAGGGAAGATATGTATTTTAGTTGGAATAATAAGCCACTTGCCGCCACAGCTAAAGGAAAGTAGGAAGATTACACCGTGAGATCTATCTGATTGCCCAATCCTTTATTTTTATCGTCCGATTGATGATTACCGGATATTTTTTTTGACTTTTTTTCCGGAGATGATTTTACCTGACCAGGTTTCTTATTCAAAGGAAAGGGCGGGCGATCTTCTGAATCTTTTTTCTTCTTACGTGATTGCTGCTCCGCATCCTGCTTTCTTTTAAGCAGTTTAGGTATTCGTGCAAGCCTTGCTATTTTGGTCACGAGAGTCATATGAGTACAGCATTATTCCGCTTGAAGGAGATTAAATGATACGGTTTACTTCTTTATCGGCTGTATCTGCACAAATCTAAATAATTTATTTCTTCTTTTTCTCAGAAGGGTGAACGTAAGTTCCCTGAAGCTCAGCTGAATGTTACAATCTCTTCGGTAGCTAATTCATGCTTTAACTGAAGCAACAGTTTGCCTACAATCTGGGAAATTCGCGCTTCTGTCAGCTCGAGCAGTAACGCAATTTCACTCATGGTCATATCTTCATAATAATAGAGCATAAGGATCAGGCGATTTCTTTCACTGAGCTCTCCGATTTTTTTCTTGAGTACCTCAGTCAGCTCCTTCTTTTCAAGATCTCTATCCGGTGTCTCAACATCTTTATCGGCATGGATCTCATAGAAAGAATTTGACTCCTCATCATTTATGCTGCTATCAAGTGACAGGGCATTTCGCTGCTGTACGTTTGAAAGTAACTGGCGATAATCGCTTAGGCTCATATCAAGCTCTTCGGCTATTTCTTCATCACCGGGTTCCCGTCCGAGTTCCTGGGATTTACGATTAATAATCTCTTTCACCATGCCATAATTTTTACGCTGCTGGCGGGGAAGCTGATCGATCTTTCGGAGGTAGTCTATGATGCTTCCGCGAATACGGTAATAAGCGAAGGTATTAAATTTAATATTGCGGCTGCAGTCGTAAGAGTCTAAAGCCTGTATCAGTCCGCTGATGCCGAAGCTTTCAAGATCCTCCCTTTGAGAAAGGGGGCGGTCGGGCCAGTTAATTTTACCGATAATACTCCGGATTAAGGGCATAGACCTGCTGATGATGGAGTTTCGCAATCCATCTCCGGGATTCTTACAATAATACTCTACTAACTCCTGAAGCGTTTTGTTACACATGATTAATTCTCATTTTTATGCTGAGTGTTATTGTTTTTTGCTACGGCAAGTGTCTCTGATTCTGAATTGCCTCTTACAACATTCAGAAAGAATATGGCCATGTAGACCAGTGTGAATAGAATTAAGAATACCAGGCAGCTGCGATAGAGCGAAACGTCGATTTCTGCACCCGATATCATCAGAAGCATAAAGCTTAAAAGCGATATAACAGTAATTAGTCGTATTAGCATAGCTTATTTCTTTTAGCGTACCGTAACAGAGGGCTGTTTCGATACATTACTTGCGTAACCAATTAAGTTTTGAGATATAAATTCCAAATCGTGAAAAATGGAGCTGTCAGGCTTTGCCCTTACCACCGGATTTTGCTGTTGAACGGCATCGCGAATTTCCTGGCTAGCCGGTATAAAACCGAGGTAGGGTATCTGTTTCTGCAGAAAGTAGTTCAAAATGGTATTGAATCGCTGATAGGTGCTGTCGGCAGTCTCCTCGTTTTCTGCAAAGTTCACAATACCCGCAAATGAATAAGCAGGATCTATATTATAGACATACTTACATAAGCGATAGACGTCAGAAATTGCTGTTGGTTCATCAACAAGGACGATAACTCCAAGATGGGCTTTGTCTAGGCCCCACAATGTCATCTCACCGGCGCCGGCAGGGGTATCAATGATGATAAAATCATGATTGTGTGAAAGGTAAAGCGTAAGCTGGTCGAGGGCGTCCATGAGTAATTCTCCGGGCACTTCATGTCCCGGTTCATCCGACCCGGTTATCAGGGTAAAACTGCCGCAATCCTGCATAAGATCTTCAAGGCGGCATTTCCCTTCAATCCAATGGCTCACACTGGCCACAACAGGCTCGTTGAGAAGGGTCGCACAGTTAGAAAGTCCTATGTCGGCGTCAATCAGCGCAACACGGTATCCCATCTTACCTAGCATTTCAGCCGTGTTTACGCTGGTCATACTTTTACCTACTCCGCCTTTACCGCTAATGACGGTAAATATAAATGGTTGTTCTATGTCTCGTTGGTTTATCATAATCTGTTATGTGTTTTGCAGTACTTGTTGTGCAAACCATTTGGGCTCAAATTTCTGCAGTCCTTCAGGAACGGAATTGCCTGTACTGATATACCTGGCACCGCAACCCATCTCTTTTAAAAATGGAATGATGGCGCCCCACTGGCTTACCTGGTCGAGATGGGTTATTGCAACGAAATCAGGTTTCAGCGGGTGGTGTATTGCCGAAGAGTTTTCAAAATAGAAACGGTTAAGCGCGGCATTCACAACGTAGTGAACTTCCGGGGAAGAGATCGGCGATAATGTTTGCCTGATTTTCCAGTACTCTCTGAATACCGATTCTTTTTCCAGGCTTATAGAAGGGGTATCTATCAATACATGATCAAAGGGCTCCCACTCCTCCAGTAAAGAGGTGACATCCTCTTCGTTGGTAACTTTAAAATAGGGGAGGTTGTGGTCTGTGCAGAAAGCTTCAAGCACCGTATAGTATGGAGAGCCGTTATTCTTTCTCGGATACACGGAGACCACGGCTACTTTTTTATCTTTCATAAACCCGGAGTGCTGACTCAGTTTCATTATCAGGCGGGTCTTTCCGGATCCGGACGGACCGGTGAAGAGTAAAAATTTCTGGGTTTCTTCGGCCACAGGTTTGTTTATCGCATTCCGGATAATACTCGATAGCTGCGACATAAATTTTTCGGGGTGATCGTAAGGGTCAACGCCATCTTTAATAATATTGCTAAACCATCCCGCAATAATGCTGGTACTGATACCTGTTTGTACAAGCTGCTGGAATGCCGGGTGCGAAACATAATCCAGGTTTGACGATATGAGGGCCGAATCGAGCAAGGCTTCGAGCTTGTCAAAGCGTTTGTGCAGTGCCGTAATCTCCCGTTTGTTTTGCCGGGTTGAATATGCGGTTATTCCGGGGCCCTTGGCCGGATCAGTTTCCCTGATACGAGCCAGCAGTGAGTTTTCGGGCAGTTTTAGCCTTCGTTTTTTATCAACTGCGTCTTTGGTAAGGGCTCCGTTGACAGCTTCTCCATTGGCCGGTTCTACCGGTCGAATGCTGGCCCTGTTATATATGCTGCTGTTACTGTGACTTTTCCCGTTTTTCTGATAGGAGTGAACCGGGGAAGAGTTTACTATTTCTTCCCGGGAGCTTTTCTGCCCATTCATAGCCGGACCTGTAGCATCCTGATTATCAGAAGTACGCCTTTTATATAAGGCTCTCAGCTCTTTTAGTTTATCAATCTGGTCATTTTGGCCTGAGCTTTTTGATCTTTCAAACTTTACCCCCTCACTTTTTTCTTCAGATTCAGGGTTTTCAGATTTCTCCTGAACGGGAACTTCCGATGGGCTTTCTTTCTTATCGAACATCACCGTAATCCCTGCTTCTTCCTTTTCGCTTGCGGGGGTACTTGATAACACCACAAAATCTTCCCCGAACATTTGCTGGGCACTTTTCTGGGCTGCGTCAATTGTTTTTCCGAAAAAATTCTTTAGTATCATATGGCTGCTTCTTCTTCAAGCTCTTCAAATTCTACATACTCCATACGGAGGCGGTCAAAAGTTTTAAACTGTACGTCTTGGGTAATATCGTTGTAAGACAGTACATTTATGTCTGGCAAAATTGGTGCCAAAAACTCGAACAGGGTTAATCGCAGCACCGGTGAGGTCAGCAGTATCGGGTCATAACCCTGCCTGATCATTTTCTCAAAGATAGAGGATGCATTCTTATATAGATTTTCTACCGTATCCGGTGTGAGCCCCAGCGTATTTGAATTCATCGCTCCCTGCTGCGCTTGTCCAATGAGATGGGATTCAAGATTGGAATCCAGCATAACTACTGCCATTTCATGGTTGTCCATAACAAACTGGCGCGTGATCGTTTCCGATAAGGCCGCCCTGCAATATTCGGTCAGAACATCCGTATTGGTGGTTTGAGGGCAGTAATCGGCCAGTGTTTCGAGGATGGTAACAAGATCTTTAACCGGAATACGCTCTCTGAGCAGTCGCTTAAGCACTTTTTGTATCTCCCCGATTTTCATGCCTTCGGGAACAAGCTCCTCTACCAGTGCGGGCGACTGTTCTTTAATATTTTCAATAAGGCGTTTCACCATTTGACGCTCAACAAGTTTGTGAGCATTTTTCTTTAACACTTCCATCAGGTGAGTGGTAATGACAGCACCGGCTTCGATCACCGAAAGACCAAATTTTTCCGCTTGTGACTTATTTTTTCCGCTTACCCATATTGCATCCATTCCAAAAGTGGGATCTTTGGTTTCAATTCCCTGTATATCCATTTTAAAATCGGCAGGCAGCAGGGTAAGGTGATAACCGGGCAGCAATTCTCCTTCTCCCTGCATAATGCCGCGCATCTTTATCGTGTAATGGTTGGCATCAAGCTGTACGTTATCGCGAATTCGTATAGAAGGAATAATGATGCCGAGCTCGGAGGCCAGCTGTTTTCTAAGAGAGGTCATGCGTTCCAGAAGATCACCCCCCTGTTCGGCCTCAACCATCGGTATGAGGCTGTAGCCTATTTCAAGCTCCAGCGTATCGAGCAGCAGGTAATCTTCAACACGGTCTTCGGTCTTTTCCGGCAGTTCGTTCTGCTGCTCCGCTTCTTGTCTTTCCTCTTCTTCTTTATTGAAATTTTTATAGGCCAGAAACAGGAAGAAGCATCCGATCGACCAGAATGGAATAAGCGGCAAGCCGGGAAGGATACCCATGAAAAATACAAAAACGGCACCAATTACAACTGTCTTGGGGTTACCCAGTAGCTGCCCGGTGAGTTCCTTGCTTAGGTTTCCCTCTGATGCGGCCCGTGACACAATAATACCGGCCGCTGTTGAAATAAGCAGCCCGGGAATTTGAGAAACCAACCCGTCACCGATGGTCATCAGGGTATAAACCTGTGCGGCTTCTGATATCGGCATCCCAAGCTGTACGGTTCCGATAATCAATCCGCCGATAATATTTATAAAAGTGATGAGAAGACCTGCAATGACGTCACCTCGCACGAATTTACTGGCTCCATCCATGGCCCCGTAGAAGTCAGCTTCGCGCGCTATTTCTTCCCTGCGCTGCTTAGCCTCCTGATCCGTGATCAGGCCGGCACTGAGATCGGCATCGATTGACATCTGTTTACCCGGCATAGCGTCGAGTGTAAAACGTGCGGCGACCTCCGCAATCCTGGTGGCACCTTTGGTAATAACTACAAAGTTGATGATCACAAGAACCGAGAATATGATAATCCCAATTACAAAATTGCCCTGAACTATAAAGCCGCCAAACGACTCAATAATAGATCCCGCGTATCCTTCGCTCAGAATCAGGCGGGTGGTACCCACATTGAGTGACAGGCGGAAAAGGGTCAGTATAAGAAGCATACCGGGGAAAACAGCAAACTCGAGCGGTTTGAGGGCATAGAAAGCTACCAGCAGTACTATGAGCGACAGTGATATATTGAGGGCTAAAAAGAAGTCCATCAACCCTGCGGGGAAGGGCAGGATCATAATCATCAGGATGACGATTATACTGGATGAGATCAGAACATCGGTCTGAAAGAACATCTTTTTAAGCTGACCGGTATTAATTCTGCTGGCTGCCATTCGGTGATATTATAGTTTATGCTTGTTTTTCAGTTTATATACATAGGCCAGAATCTCTGCTACTGCCCGATAAAGATCGGCCGGTATGAATTCGTCCTCTTCGGCGGTAGCAAACAGAGCCCGCGCCACCGGTTTATTCTCTACAATTGGTATGCCATACTCTTTGGCAAGCTCTTTTATTTTTAGAGCTTTCAACCGTTGGCCCTTGGCCCTGACTATGGGAGCGTCGCTGTTCTCAGGATCATAATAAAGGGCTACGGCATAGTGCGTAGGGTTGGTAACTACCACATCCGAACTGAGCACTGCGTGGTCGAGGCGCTTTTTCTGGCGGAAAGACAAGCCCATAGCCTTACGCTGGCTTTTGAGCTTGGGGTCGCCTTCCATCTGTTTGTACTCGTCTTTAACCTCCTGCTTTGTCATTCGAAGATCTTTAGAATGCTGGAAACGCTGGTATACGGCGTCGGCTATAGACAGAATGAACAGAGCGGCAAGAATTGTGCTCACAAACATTAATATATAAGAGCCTGCCTCACTCAGACTATAATCAAGCGGCATGACCGTAAAGGCGACGAAGTGTTCTACATCATTTCGTACGGTGTAAAACACTACCAGGCTCACAATAAAAAGCTTTAAGAATCCCTTTGTCAGTTCTACGAATCCTTTCATGGAAAAAATTCTCTTTATTCCACTCATGGGATTCATTTTATTGCCTTTCGGTTGTATTGCTTTAAAAGAAAAAGCTCCGCCCGTTTGTACCAGGTTAACCAGAAGAGCCGTTACCAGAAGGATAACCAGCAGGGGAGCCGTCATTTCAAAACTAAACCATAGCGCTGTCTCCAGAAACTCCATAGCGTGGGCGGTACCTTCCATCGTGTTTACGGAGTTCAAAAAGAATGTCTCAAAAAGTGCTTCAAGGCGGTTGTACATATAACTTCCCGTACTTAGAAACATGATCACCGAGACAATCATCAGCAGTACCGAGGATATCTCTTTGGATATGCTGACATTCCCGTCCTCGCGCGCCTTCTCCAGTTTGCGCTGTGTCGGTTCCTCTGTTCGTTCCTGATCTGTTTTCTGTTCTGACATGATGCCTATATATATCAAATACAATACCAGACCGGCCAGACCGCATTCAAAAGTTTTATGGGGTTATTTAGTTTGTGCTCCGGGAGAAATCATCCGGAAAAGCGGAAAACATTTCCATTCTTCGGAAGTTTTTTGGACGCCTCACTTTTCCGGCTAAAGGAAAATTATTCTGACTGTCATTAATCCCGCTTGAGTCCGGAAGTGGAATCTTGTATGTCCATTCATTTAATCTGAGCAGCGTTTTCTAACCCGCAAAGATCATTTAAATGATATTAGTCGGTCTTCGTTTGGCCTGAAATACTGTGCTTTTATAAAGAAGCGGGATGGGTGGCATAAAATTTGAACAACAGTTTGGTGTATCCGAAAGTGTGGCTGATAAAACCGCTTACGGAAAAACGGTAAACAGTTTAAAGACTGGTTTAAACAAGGCGCTTATTATGATTGAACGATTATATACTCAAATGAAGGCGATGCAGATGCTATCCAAAGCACAGGAAGTAACGGCAGATAACCTTGCGAATATTAATACTCCCGGCTTTAAAGGGAACAAGCTTTTCCACCGATTGCTCACTGAACAGGTAAACGGCAATGAAGTGACCAAAACCGTGCCTATGCAGCAAGTGGATTTAAGGCAGGGTGTTCTGGAGCCGACCGGAAATGCTTTTGATATCGGAATCGACGGTGGAGGCTTCTTTGAAGTAGAAGAAGACGGGAAATCCTACCTGACTCGCGACGGGCGATTCAGTTTGAGCTCAGACGGTTACCTGGTTAACAGCCGG
>Ga0102925_1001032_pt1 | contig 15267 bp, 13 predicted proteins | sample SalPonR1_A_D1_MG_FD_78216 | JGI IMG/M metagenome (GOLD analysis project Ga0102925, IMG submission 78216) | Salt pond soil microbial communities from South San Francisco under conditions of wetland restoration - Salt Pond MetaG R1_A_D1_MG | ecosystem: Environmental > Aquatic > Marine > Intertidal...
AGCGACATCTGGGTATTGGAGAGCAGGCTGCGGAAGTAGGGCCACTCCTGGTACATGGTCTGCAGGCGGGCCAGCCGCGTGGGGTCGTTGCCGCGCCAGTCCTCCAGGGCGGTGCCGATGCCGTACCACGCCGGGATGGTGTGGCGGGACTGTGCCCAGGCGAAGACCCAGCCGATGGCCCGGACCGAGGCCTTGGAGCGATCCTTCTTGTTGCGGTGCGACGGCCGGGAGCCGATGTTCAGCAGCCCGATCTCGTTGATGGGCGTCGCCTCGTAGAAGTAGTCGAGGATCCCCGGCGTATCGTCGGTGAGTTCGCGGTAGACCCGTTCCCCGTCCGCCGCCAGTTCATCCATGATCCCCAGGTAGTCCTGGCGGTCGTCGTGGAAGTCCGTGACGATGCTGCGGCTGGCCTTCATCAGGCCGGTGACGCCCATGGAGAGCTCGTAGACGGCCGTCTCCAGGTTGGAGTACTTGTAGGTCAGTACCTCCCCCTGCTCGGTGAACTTGATCCGGCCGCTCACCGTGCCCGGCGGCTGGGCGATGATCGATTCATGAGTGGGACCGCCGCCCCGGCCCAGGGTCCCGCCCCGGCCGTGGAAGAGCAGCGTTCGGATGCCGCGTTCGCGGGCCAGCTCGGTGACCGACTTCTGGGCGTTGTAGAGGTTCCAGGAGGAGGAGACGATACCGCCGTCCTTGCAGGAGTCGGAATAACCGAGCATGACCTCCTGGAGGTTGCCGGAGACGTCCAGCAGTTCGCGATAGACCGGCACGTCCAGTAGCCGTCCCATGACCGGCTGGATGTGGTCGAGGTCCTCGATGGTCTCGAACAGCGGGGCCACGCTGAGGTGGCAGAACCAGCCATTGTCACGCCGGCCCACCAGGCCGGCCAGGGCGCCCAGGAGCATGACCTCCAGCACGTGGCTGGCGGTGTGGGTCATGGAGATGACGTAGTTGCCGAAGGCGCGCGGGCTGATCTCGTCGCGCATCCGGGCCATGACCTCCAGGGTCTCCACGGTCTCGCGGTCGCCCTCGGGCATGAGTTCGGTATTGAAGTGGCGCTGGCCGGGGTCGCCGATGAGTTCGGCAAGCCAGGTCAGGCGCTGCTCCTCGTCGAGCTCGCGGTAGTCGGGCAGGGCCGTATCCTGATCGAACAGGGCGGCCACCGCCTCGGTATGCCGGGTGGACTCCTGGCGGACGTCCAGCCGCATGAGGTAGAAGCCGAAGGTCTCCCCCAGACGGATCAGGTCCTGCAGCTCGGCATGGGCGGAACGGGCATCGTCGTGGCCGATGAGGGAGTCGCGGATGAGATAGAGGTCACGCAGGAACTCTGCCTCGTCCACGAAACCGGTATCCGGCTTCGGCGGCTCGTGGTCGTGGAGCCGTGCCTCCACCCGTTCCAGGTTGTCCCGCAGCCGATGGCGCATGAGATGGAGCTTGCGCCGGTAGGGCTCGGCGTCGTAGCGCTCCGGCTCTTCGGCGAAGATGGTCGGAAAGCGCTCTTCGTCCGCGGCCAGTTGCTCGAGGAATGCGGTGGAGGGCTCGCAGAGCGCCCGCGAGTGGGTCAGCCGATAGGAGAGGTCGGTGACTCGACGCAGATACTCCCGCACGGTCTCGCGGTGCTGCAGGCGCACCGCCAGGGCGGTGGTCTCCGGCTTTACGAAGGGGTTGCCGTCGCGGTCGCCGCCAATCCAGGAGCCGAAGCTCAGGAAGCTGGGGACCCGGATCTCCTGGCCGTCGCTCAGGCGGGCGTCGCCGTAGATCCGGCGGACCGCCTTCTCCATGTTGCGGTAGGTCTGCGGCACTGCCGTGAACAGGCTCTCGCGGAAGTAGTAGAGGCCGTTCTTGATCTCGTCGCGCACCTGGGGCTTGTGGGCGCGGACCTCGTCGGTCTTCCACAGGACCTCGATCTGCGCCTGGAGGGAGTCGACGACCCCCTCCTGCTCTTCCTCGTTGAGCCGGTGATTGTCCAGCTGCTGGCTGATGATGAAGATCCGCCGCAGCGTCTCCATCACCGTCCGCCGGCGCGATTCCGTGGGGTGCGAGGTGAAGACCGGCCGGTAGACCAGCTCCCCCATGAGTGTCTGGAGCTGGTCGGCGCTGACCCCCTGTTCGTGCAGTTCGCGCAGGGTGAGGTCGAAGGAGCCGAACCACAGCGGCCCGCCCTGATGGAGCTGCTCCCGCCGCTTGTGGTGGGAGAAGGCCTCCTCCGCCACGTTCACCAGGCTGAAGTAGACATTGAAGGCGCGGACCACGCAGGCCAGCGTATCCGCGTCCAGCGCATCGATGAGCTGCATGAGCTGTTGACGGTGGCGCGGGTCATCGCCCTCCTGCCGCAGGGCGATGAAACCCTTGCGCAGTTTCTCCACGGCGGTGTAGACCCGGCCCCCGGCCTGATCGCGCAGGACATTACCGAGCAGCCTGCCCAGCAGTTTTACCCGCGAGCGGAGCTGCTTATCGGTGTGTGGTTCGCTCATGCCGACCCCGGCTGGACTTAAGGGGGCGCCATTATAACGAAAGCGCTGCGCGGGTCACTTATCTGCGATCGATCAAGGATGCAGACTGGTGCGGGTAGCCGGCTGCGGTGCGCGCCACTGCTGCATTTCCGGGCATTATCGGCATGGATGCGGTTCCCGCGCCCTGCTATCTTGGAGTCGCCCCGACAGGCGGGGTGTGACAGTAGCCCCGGTGGCTTCGGCGGTACAGGAGGAACAGAGCATGGCGCGAATCACGGAAAGGGCCAGCTGGCCGGCGCTGCAGGAGCACGGGCGCGAGTGGGAGGGGGTCCGCCTGCGCGACCTGTTCGAGGCGGATCCGGACCGTTTTCGACGCCACCACCGCACCTTCGCCGACGCCCTGCTGGTGGACTGGTCCAAGCAGCCGGTGACCGACAGGACACTGGACCACCTCCTGACCCTGGCCCGGGAGGCCGATGTCCCCGGCGCCATCCGGCGGCTGCTCGACGGGGAACGGGTCAACGTCACCGAGGATCGGCCGGCCTTGCACACCGCCCTGCGCGCCGCCCCGGGAACCTCCATCGAGGTGGATGGCGAGGATGTTGTCCCCGAGGTCATGGCCACGCGGCGGCGCATGGCCGAGATGGCCGCCGCCATCCACAGCGGGGAGTGGACGGGGGCTACCGGTCGGCCCATCCGCCACGTGGTCAACATCGGCATCGGTGGCTCCGACCTGGGTCCGGCCATGGTCTGCCGCGCCCTGGCGGATCAGGCGAAGCCGGGGATCCGGGTGCACTTCCTCTCGAATATCGATGGCCGCCACCTGGAGGCGGTGCTGGCCGAGGTGGAGCCGGCGGAGACCCTGTTCATCGTCGCCTCCAAGTCCTTCGGGACCCAGGAGACGCTGACCAACGCCCGCTCGGCCCGGACCTGGCTGCTGGAGCAGCTGTCCGGCTCCGACGCGACGGAGGTGGTGCGGCGCCACTTCGTGGCGGTGAGTGCCAACACCGCGGCCGCCACCGAGTTCGGCATCGATGCCGAGAATGTCCTGGCCTTCCGCGACTGGGTGGGGGGGCGCTACTCCCTCTGGTCGGCCATCGGCCTGCCCATCGTCCTCTACCTGGGGGCCGAGGCCTTCGAGGATCTCCTGGCCGGTGCCCGCGCCATGGACGAGCACTTCGGTAGCGCCGAGCTGGCGGAGAACCTGCCGGTGATCCTCGGCCTCATCGGGGTCTGGAACAACGACATCCTGGGCCAGGAGACCCACGCCATCCTCCCCTACGACGAGGCCCTGGGCCTGCTGCCCGCCTACCTCCAGCAGGGCGACATGGAGAGTAACGGCAAGCGCGTGACCCTGGAGGGCGTCCCCGTGGACTACCCCACCGGCATGGTGGTCTGGGGCGGGTCGGGGACCAACGGCCAGCACGCCTTCTTCCAGCTCCTCCACCAGGGGACCCGGATCGTCCCCGCCGACTTCATCGCCGTGGCCGAGCCGCCCCACGACCACCCCGAACACCACCGCGTCCTGCTCTCCCATTTCTTTGCCCAGACCCGGGCGCTCATGCGCGGCAAGGATGCCGACGAGGCGCGCGCCGAGCTGCAGGAGAAGGGGCTGGATGCGGAGCGGGTGGAGGCGCTGGTGCCCCACCAGGTGCTGGAGGGCAACCGGCCCAGCACCACGCTGCTCCTGCGCCGGCATGACCCCTGGAACCTGGGTGCGCTGGTGGCCCTCTATGAGCACCGGATCTACGTGGAGTCGGTCCTGTGGGGGACCAACGCCTTCGACCAGTGGGGCGTGGAGTTCGGCAAGCAGACCGCCAGCCGCGTCCTCCCCCATCTGGAGGCCGGGGCGGCGCCGGGGCTCTTCGATACCTCCACCGAAGGGCTCATGGAGCGGGCCCTGCGCTGGCAGGAGGCCGACTGATGGCGGCCCCCTGGGAAGAGGACGAGGGCGAGGAGCGGCTGCTGACCATCGTCCGGGTGGTCTACGTCCTCTACCTGGTGGCCCTGGTCTTCGGGATCACCGCCCTGGTGGGCGTGATCGTCGCCTTCATCTACCGGGGCGGGGCGCCTCACTGGGTCGCGGAGCACTTCCGCTTCCAGATCCGGACCTTCTTCATGGGGTTCATCTTCCTGGTGCTGATGGTCCCCGCCGGCCCCCTGGCGCTGCTGGTGGGTGTGCTCTGGGCGGTCTGGCTGGTCTTCCGCTGCGTCCGCGGTCTGCGGGCTGCCGACCTGCGCCAGCCACCGCCGGACCCGGATTCCTGGCTGCTGGGATGAGCCGGACGTAGTAGACTGCGCCGCCATGCGCCGCCAGGACTTCCACTACGACCTCCCCGCCGAGCTCATCGCCCAGGAGCCGGCCGCCGAGCGCAGTGCCAGCCGATTGCTGGACCTGTCCGGCGAGACCCCCGTGGATCGCGCCTTCCGGGATCTGCCCGACCTCCTGCGCGCCGGCGACTGCCTGGTCTTCAACGATACCCGGGTGGTCCCGGCCCGCCTGCTGGGGCACAAGGCCAGCGGCGGCCGGGTGGAGGTGCTGGTGGAGCGGATCCGCGAGGACGGCCGGGTCCGCGCCCTGGTCCGGGCCAGCCGGACCCCGGGGGAGGGCGCCCGGCTGGAGCTGGAGGGCGGGGTCACCGCCCGGGTGGAGGGGCGCGAGGCCGGCCACTTCCTCCTCGCCTTCGACGACCCCCGGCCCGCGCTGGACATCCTGGAGGCCCATGGGCGGGTCCCCCTGCCGCCCTATATCGAGCGCGAACCCGGCGAGCCGGATCGCGAGCGCTACCAGACCGCCTTCGCCCGCCGCCCCGGCGCGGTTGCCGCACCCACGGCGGGGCTCCACTTCGACGAGCCGGTGCTCGCTGCCCTGGAAGCGGCGGGTGTCACCACCGCAACGGTGACCCTGCACGTGGGCGCCGGGACCTTCGAGCCGGTGCGGGTGGACGACCTCGCCGAGCACCGGATGCACAGCGAGTATGCCGAGATCGATGCGGCCACCGCGGAGCGACTGAATCGCGTGCGCGCCGCCGGCGGCCGGGTGGTCGCCGTGGGCACCACCAGCCTGCGGGTGCTGGAGTCGGCGGGGGAGGGCGGTCGGCTCGCCCCCTTCCGCGGCGAGACCGACCTCTTCATCACCCCGGGCTATCCCTTCCGGGCGACGGACGCGCTGATCACCAATTTCCACCTGCCGGAGTCCAGCCTGCTCATGCTGGTCTGCGCCATGGGCGGGTACGAGCGCGTCATGGCCGCCTACCGTCACGCCGTCGCCGAAGGCTATCGCTTCTTCAGCTACGGCGACGCCATGTATCTGGAGCCGACCGCCGACGTCGCCCCGCCGCCGCTGCATCAGGAGACCTAGTGGAATACCGCCTGGACGCCACCGACGGTGCCGCGCGCACCGGCGAACTTACCTTCCCGCGCGGCCGGGTGCCGACGCCCGCCTTCATGCCGGTGGGGACCTACGGGACGGTGAAGGCGATGACGCCGGAACAGGTGGCCGACACCGGCGCCGGGATCATCCTGGGCAACACCTTCCACCTCATGCTGCGGCCGGGGACCGAGGTCATCGCCGCCCATGGCGATCTCCACGACTTCATGAACTGGCACGGCCCCATCCTCACCGATTCCGGCGGTTTCCAGGTCTGGAGCCTGGGCAAGCTGCGCAAGGTGGAGGAGGCCGGGGTGCATTTCCGCTCGCCGGTGGACGGCGCGAAGATCTTCATGGGGCCGGAGGAGTCCATGGCGGTGCAGCGCGCCCTGGGGGCCGACATCGTCATGATCTTCGACGAGTGCACCCCCTACCCGGCGGACGAGGCCACGGCCCGGGCCTCCATGGAGCTCTCCCTGCGCTGGGCCGAGCGCAGCCGGGTGGCCCACGGCGACAACCCGGCGGCGCTGTTCGGCATCGTCCAGGGCGGCATGTATCCCGAGCTGCGCGCCGAGTCCCTGGCGGGGCTGCTGGATATCGGTTTTGACGGCTACGCCATCGGCGGTCTCTCGGTGGGCGAACCGCCGGAACTCATGAACGCCATCCTCGATGACCTCGTCCCGCGCATGCCCGCCGAGCGGCCGCGCTACCTCATGGGGGTGGGGCGGCCGGAGGACATCGTCGAGGCGGTGCGCCGTGGCGTGGACATGTTCGATTGCGTCATGCCGACGCGCAACGCCCGCAACGGCCACCTGTTTACCTCCGAGGGGGTGGTGCGGATCCGCCACGCCCGCCACCGTCTGGATACCGGCCCGGCCGACCCGGCCTGCGACTGCTACACCTGCCGGCACTACAGCCGGGCCTACCTCCGCCATCTCCATCGCTGCGGCGAGATCCTGGCGGCGGAGCTGATGACGCTGCACAATCTCCACTTCTACCAGCGCCTGATGGCCGACCTGCGCGCGGCCATTGCCGCCGGCGAGCTGGAGGCCTTCGCCAACGACTTCCTGGGGCGCCGGTCGCAGGGCTAGGGCGGTATGGCATACTGCGCGCATTCAGTACGTGTCCACGGGGCGTGTCCACGGCCGGGGATATCCCGCCAGCGCCGGAACTGGCACGATAGACGTTTCGATTCCCGCATCGCGGGGCCGAGTCCACTGCATCCGAATCCGGATTGACCGAACAGGGGAGAAACATGGACTTCTTCATCGCCGACGCCATGGCCCAGCAGGCCGGCGCCCAGCAGCCCAGCCTGCTGGAGAGCCTGCTGCCGCTGCTCATCCTCATCGTCCTCTTCTATTTCCTGCTCATCCGGCCGCAGATGAAGCGGGCCAAGGAGCATCGCAAGATGGTCTCCGAGCTGGGCAAGGGGGACGAGGTGGTTACCGGCGGTGGCATCCTGGGCCGCATCGTCGAGGTCAACGACCCCTACGTGACCGCGGAGCTGGCGGACGGCATCCAGGTCAAGGTCCAGAAGGACACCATCACCTCGGTGCTGCCCAAGGGCACCATGAAGGACGCCTGAGGCGGGCATGAACCGCTATCCCCTCTGGAAGTATCTCCTCATCGCCGTCGTCCTGGTGGTCGCGGGGCTGTATGCCCTGCCCAACCTCTACGGCCAGGACCCGGCCATCCAGATCACGGCCGAGGACACGGCGAGCATCGATGCCGGCGTCCGCGAGACGGTCTTGCAGACCCTCGACGACGAGGGGGCCACCGAGGCCACGGTCGAGCGCCAGGCCAGCGGCGCCCTGCTGGTGCGCCTCACCGGTACCGAGGTGCAGGCGCGGGTCTCCGACCGCCTCCGCGCCCGGCTGGGCCCTGATTTCACGGTGGCGCTCAACCTGGCACCGGCGGCGCCGCAGTGGCTCCGGGATCTCGGGGCCGATCCCATGTTCCTGGGGCTCGACCTGCGCGGCGGCGTCCACTTCCTCATGGACGTGGACATGGAGGCGGCCCTGCAGGCGGCGGTGGAGCGCTACGAGAGCGACTTCCGGACCGATCTCCGCGAGCAGCGTCTGCGCTACACCGTGCTGCGCAGCCAGGGGGGCGCCATCCAGGCCGCCTTTACCGAGACCGCCACGCGGGACGAGGCGGCGGAGTTCCTCGATGCCGAGTTTGCGGACCTCAACGTCGAGACCGCCGACATCGAGGGGCGCCCGGGCCTGGAGGCGCGCCTTTCCGAGGACCGTGCCCGCGAGGTGCGTGACTTCGCCCTCCAGCAGAACATCACCACCCTGCGCAGCCGGGTGAACGAGCTCGGCGTCGCCGAGCCCATCATCCAGCGCCAGGGGGACCGGCGCGTGGTGGTCCAGCTCCCCGGCGTACAGGATACCGCCCGGGCCAAGGATATCCTGGGCGCCACGGCGACCCTGGAGTTCCGGCTGGTCCACGAGGACCAGGGCCCCTCCGTGAGCGAGGACAGCCGGGTGCCGCCGGATGCGCGCCTTCTCCGGGAGCGCAACGGCGAGCCCATCCTCCTGGAGCGGCGCGTCATCGTGACCGGTGATGCCATCACCGATGCCTCCTCGGGCCTGGACCAGCAGACCGGCAGTCCCGCCGTCTACATCAGCCTGGACGGCCAGGGGGCGGCCATGATGAGCCGGATCACCCGGGACAACATCGGCGAACTCATGGCCGTGGTCTTCATCGAGAACGAGACCCGGGTGCGGGAGACCGCCGATGGCGGCACCGAGGAGTACTCCGAGAAGGTGGAGGAGGTCATCAACGTCGCCCGCATCCGGGACGAGCTGGCCCACCGCTTCCAGATCACCGGCCTGGATTCCAGCGAGGAGGCGCGCAATCTGGCCCTGCTCCTGCGAGCCGGTGCCCTGGCGGCCCCCATGGAGATCGTCGAGGAGCGGACCGTCGGCCCGAGCCTGGGCGAGGAGAACATCGACCGCGGCTTCGCCTCGGTGATCGTCGGCTTCGTCCTGGTCCTGGCCTTCATGATCTTCTGGTACCGCGGCTTCGGCCTGGTGGCCGACGCGGCCCTGGCGGCCAACCTGGTGGTCATCGTGGCGGTGCTCTCCATGATGCAGGCGACCCTCACCCTGCCGGGCATCGCCGGGATCGTGCTCACGGTGGGTATGGCGGTGGATGCCAACGTGCTCATTTTCGAGCGCATCCGCGAGGAGATCCGCAACGGCAACACGCCCCAGGCGAGCATCGCGGCCGGTTACGACAAGGCGTTGTCGACCATCGCCGATGCCAACGTCACGACCCTCATCGCCGCGCTGGTACTCTTCGGCTTCGGTACCGGCCCGGTGAAGGGCTTCGCCGTGACGCTCTCCATCGGCATTGCCACCTCGATGTTCACCGCCATCATGCTCACGCGGGCCATCGTCAACCTGACCTGGGGGCGCAAGAAGCGCCTCGACCGGGTCTCCATCGGCTAAGCGGGAGGCACTCATGGATATCTTCCAGCGCATCCCCGCCATCGACTTCATGGCCCGCCGCCGTCAGGCGGTCTGGTTCACCGCGGCGCTCCTGCTCCTGGCCGTGGGCGCCCTGGCGATTCGGGGGATGAACTTCGGCATCGATTTCACCGGCGGGACGCTCATCGAGGTGGGCTACCCGGAGGCGCCCCGGCTCGAGGAGGTCCGCGGCGCCCTGGAGAGCGGCGGGCTCGACGCCACGGTGCAGACCTTCGGCGGCGCCCGGGAGATCCTCATCCGGGTACCGCCGGTGGAGAGCCTCTCGGATGCCGAGCTGAGCAACCGCGTCCTGCAGCGTCTGCAGGAGCAGGAGCCCGGCGTGGAGATGCGGCGAGTGGAGTTCGTCGGTCCGCAGGTGGGGGATGAACTCACCGAGGACGGCGGCCTGGCCATGCTCTACGCCCTCATCGGCGTCCTGATCTATGTCGCCCTGCGCTTCGAGTTCCGCTTCGCCGTGGGCTCGGTAGCGGCGCTGGTCCATGACGTCGTCATCGTGGTGGGGCTGCTGGCCCTGTTCGGGATCGAGTTCGACCTCACCGTCCTGGCCGCCCTGCTGGCGGTGGTGGGTTACTCCCTCAATGACACCATCGTGGTCTTCGACCGGATCCGCGAGAACTTCCGGCGCATGCGCAAGGGCGACCGGGAGGAGGTGGTCAATGCCTCCCTCAACCAGATGCTCTCCCGGACCCTGATGACCTCCGTCACCACGCTGCTGGTGGTGCTGGCGCTCTTCTTCCTGGGCGGGGAGCTCATCCACGGCTTCGCCGCTGCCCTGCTGGCCGGTGTGGTGGTGGGAACCTACTCCTCCATCTACGTGGCGGCGAGTACCGCCCTGGCCCTGGGCATAAGCAAGGCCGACCTGCAGCCGGTGGAGAAAGAGGGAGCGGACCAGGACGAGATGCCCTGAGACTCCCGGAGCCCCGGGAGTCGGTACCGCCGTTGCCGAAGAGATCACCGGCGGCCCCGGGCAGAGCCGCCGGGCGGGAATTCCGGACCGGTGCTACCGGCCCTGGGTACCGGGGCCGCCGCGGAACTGGTCCAGGGGGTCGGACTCGTTGCTCTCGGGCGGTACCTGCCGGCACAGGGTGCTGTCGCCGCTCTGGCAACCCCGCCGCAGATCGAAGCGGTCCTCGCGAATGGCCTGGACGGTCTCCCGGGCCCAGATAGCGGCCAGGGCCCAGAGGATGAGACCGAGCCCCAGCAGCCAGGTGTGGGGCGTGGCCACCCCGGCTACCAGGGTTCCGATCCCCCCGATCCAGAACAGCCCCACCGGCCCGGCACACGGGATCCCGGTGCCGCCGGCCCGGGCGATGGCCACTGGTGGCGCGATGTAGGCGAGATTCCGGGTCCGCATGCCTTCCTCCGTGCTCCGTTGGTGGTACCTTCTTTTCCTTGAAGCATAGTCCACCAGCACGGCCAGGTCAGCGGATCAGCGCCTCGCTGCGGTGCGGCGCGATGGTCTGGAGCATGGGCGGGAAGATCTTGGGCGTGGAGGCCACCAGGTTGCCGGTCTCCATGTAGGCCTCGCCGCCCTCGAAATCGCCGACCAGGCCACCGGCCTCGCGAATGAGGAGGACCCCGGCGGCGATGTCCCAGGCATTGAGCCCGATCTCCCAGAAGCCATCGACGCGACCGGCCGCCAGCCACGCCAGGTCCAGGGCGGCGGAGCCGGGCCGGCGGATACCGGCGACCACGGGGTGGAAGGCGCGGAACATGGCCAGGTAGGAGTCCAGGTGCTCCGGCTCCTTGAAGGGGAAGCCGGTCCCCAGGAGCGCCCCCTCCAGGCCCCGGCGGCCGGAGACGCGGATGCGGCGGCCGTCCAGCTGCGCGCCACCGCCGCGGCTGGCGGTGAACATCTCCTCCCGGGTGGGGTCGTAGACCACCGCCTGGGTCAGCTTGCCCTTGTGGCGCAGGGCAATGGAGACGGCGAACTGCGGGAAGCCGTGGAGGAAGTTGGTGGTGCCGTCCAGGGGATCGATGATCCAGACCGAGTCCCGGTCCTGGTCGCGCAGCCCGCTCTCCTCGGCGATGAAGCCGTGGTCCGGGTAGGCGTCGCGGATGGTGTCGATGATGGTCTGTTCGGCGGCGTAGTCCACCTCGGAGACGAAGTCGTTATGCGCCTTGGTCTCGATGTTGAGGCGATCCACATTCCCCATGGCCCGGGTGATGGTCTTGCCGGCCCGGCGCGCGGCGCGAACGGCGATGTTGAGCATCGGATCCATGGAGTCCTCCCGCTGGCTGGGTCAAGCCGACCATTGTAGCGCGAACGGGCGCGCCTTTCACCGCTGAGCCTCGCCCGCGTTGTCCCCGATGGCGCCGATCTGGGAAAATCCCGCAAAACCCGGTGAGGAATACCCATGTCCCTGGAAGGTGTGCGCACGGTCCTGGTGGAGCCGACCCACCCCGGCAATGTCGGGGCAGCCGCCCGTGCCCTCTGGGCCATGGGCCTCTCGGATCTGGCGTTGGTCGCTCCCGCGCACGGTCCCGACGACGAGGAGGCCGTGGCCCGGGCCGCCGGCGGCCGGGACTGCCTGGCGGCGGCCTCGGTCCACGACGCGCTGGACGACGCCCTCGCGCCGGCGACGCTGGTGCTGGCTACCACGGCCCGCGGCCGGGACAACGGCTGGCCGGCCCTGGATGTCCGCACGGCGGCCGGGCGTGCGGCCGAGGAGCTGGCAGCGGGGGGGCGCGTGGCGTGGCTCTTCGGTCGCGAGAGTTCGGGGCTGACCAACGCCGAGGTGGAACGGGCCCATGCCGTGGTCCACATCCCGGCGAACCCGGAGTACTCGGTGCTCAACCTCGCCCAGGCCGTCCAGATCGTCGCCTGGGAGCTGCGGGCCGCGGTCATGGAGGCAGACATTCCGGCGGGGGAGCCGGTCGACACCCCGGCCCCCGCCGCCGCCGTCGAGGGCCTGCTGGGACACCTGGAGACGGCGGCCACCGAGTGGGGCTATCTGGACCCGGAGCGGCGCGCCCCCGTGGAACGGCGGCTGCGCCGGCTGCTGGCCCGAACCCGCCCCACGGTGGAGGAGGTCAATCTGCTGCGGGGGATCCTCCGGGCCGGGCAGAAACGGGCGCGTCACGGCGATGATGGCGTTATAATCACCGAGTCGGACGATAGGGAATGAGGGCCATGTTCGAGCGGCTACGCGAGGATATTCGCTGCATCTTCGAGCGCGACCCGGCGGCCAGCTCCGCCTGGGAGATCGTCCTCTCGTATCCCGGCTTCCATGCCGTGGTTCACCACCGGGCGGCCTACTGGCTCTGGAATCACCGGCTGCGCTGGCTTGCCCGATTGCTGGCCGCCATCAGCCGGCTGCTGACCGGCATCGAGATCCATCCGGGGGCGCGGGTCGGCCGGCGCTTCTTCATCGATCACGGCATGGGCGTGGTCATCGGCGAGACCGCCGAGATCGGCGATGACGTGACCCTCTACCACGGGGTGACCCTGGGAGGGACGAGCTGGGACCGCGGCAAGCGCCATCCGACGCTGGGCAATGACGTCGTCGTGGGGGCGGGCGCCAAGGTCCTGGGACCCATCGACGTCGGGGCCGGCTCGCGCATCGGTTCCAACGCCGTGGTGGTCAAGGACATCCCCGAGGGCTCCACGGTGGTGGGCATTCCCGGCCGCGTCGTCAATCGCGAGGCGCCGGCGGACGAGCATCAGCAGCGCCGGGACGCCATGGCGCGCAAGATGGGGTTCGACGCCTACGGCACCACCCGCGACATGCCGGACCCGGTGGCCAGCGCCATCAACTGCATGCTCGACCACCTCCACGCCACCGACAACCGGCTGGAGGAGATGTGCACGGCCATCAAGCGGCTGGGCGGGGAGATCGACGAGGACGGCATGCCGCGTGTGCCGGACTGCGAGATCAACGCCGGCAGCGTCTTCACGGAGGCGGAAGGAGAAGGGGGCGCGGAATCGCAGCAGGGCGATCCGGAACCGGGCGGCACCGACCCTGGTGCTGGCGCCCCTCGAGAATAGTTGACTTTTTTACTCGGACATGCACAATACCCCCCACAAGCGCGCAAGAGACGGAAGGATTTCGCCATGAGGCTGACCACCAAGGGGCGATACGCAGTGACCGCCATGCTCGACCTGGCACTGCACTACGATCAGGGCCCGATCACGCTGGCGGATATCTCCCGGCGACAGGGCATCTCGCTCTCCTACCTGGAGCAGCTCTTCGCCAAGCTGCGCAAGCGCGGCCTGGTGGACAGCGCCCGGGGCCCCGGCGGCGGCTATCGCCTGAGTCGCCCGGGCGAGGACATTGCGGTGGTGGACGTCATCACCGCCGTGGACGAGAAGGTGGATGCCACCCGGTGCGCCGGGGAGGCCAACTGCCAGGGCAACGAGCGCTGCCTGACCCACGACCTCTGGTCCGACCTCAGTGACCAGATCTACCAGTTCCTGGGCAACATCAGCCTGGGGCAGCTGGTGGAGCGGCGCGGGGTGCGCGAGGTGGCCGAACGGCAGGAACGCGAGCTCGGGGGTACGCCCCTGGTGGCCGAGGACAAGCCCTCCGCCGGCTGAAGCCGGCGAGGGCGTGGAAACAATGCGGACCGACAGCGGTTCCAGGAGTCAGGAGAGGGCCATGACCAAACCCATCTACATGGACTATTCGGCGACCACGCCGGTGGACCCGCGCGTGGCGGAGAAGATGTGCCGCTACCTCACGCCGGCGGAGGGCCTCTATGGCAACCCCGCCTCGCGCTCCCACGCCTTCGGCTGGGAGAGCGAGGAGGCGGTGGAGGCCGCCCGCGGCCACGTGGCCGACCTCATCAATGCCTCGCCCAAGGAGATCGTCTGGACCTCCGGTGCCACCGAGTCCGACAACCTGGCGCTCAAGGGGGCGGCCCACTTCTACCAGAAGAAGGGCAAGCACATCGTCACCATGAGCACCGAGCACAAGGCGGTGCTGGACACCTGCCGCGAGCTGGAGCGCGAGGGCTACGAGGTCACCTATCTCCACCCCGAGTCCGACGGCCTGCTGGACCTGAACAAGTTCCGCGAGGCCCTGCGCGAGGACACCATCCTCGCCTCCATCATGCACGTGAACAACGAGATCGGTGTCATCCAGGATATCGACTCCATCGGCGCCATCTGCCGCGAGCACAAGGTGGTCTTCCACGTGGACGCCGCCCAGAGCGCTGCCAAGGTGCCCGTCGACGTGGACGCCATGAAGGCCGACCTGCTCTCGCTGTCCGCCCACAAGGCCTACGGTCCCAAGGGCATCGGCGCCCTCTACGTCCGGCGCAAGCCGCGGGTGCGTATCGAGGCGCAGATGCACGGTGGCGGCCACGAGCGCGGCATGCGCTCCGGCACCCTGCCGACCCACCAGATCGTCGGCATGGGCGAGGCCTTCCGCCTGGCGAAGGAGGAGATGGCGGCCGAGAGCGAGCGGGTCCGGATGCTCCGCGACCGCATGCTCGAGGGCCTCTCCGATATCGAGGAGATCTACATCAACGGCGACCTGGAGCGCCGGGTGCCGCACAACCTCAACCTGAGCTTCAACTTCGTCGAGGGCGAGTCCCTGATGATGGCGCTCAAGGGGCTGGCGGTCTCCTCCGGTTCGGCCTGCACGTCGTCGAGCCTCGAACCCTCCTACGTCCTGCGCGCCCTGGGCCGCAACGACGAACTGGCGCACAGCTCCATCCGCTTCTCGCTGGGCCGCTTCAGCACCGAGGAGGAGATCGATTACGCGGTGGACGTCATCCACCAGAAGCTCGACAAGCTGCGCGAGCTCTCGCCCCTCTGGGAGATGTACAAGGAAGGCATCGACCTCAACTCCGTCGAGTGGGCGGCCCACTAGTCTTCAGCGAGGTAACGAACCATGGCTTACAGTGACAAGGTTATCGACCACTACGAGCATCCGCGCAACGTCGGCGCCTTCGAGAAGGGCGACCAGTCGGTGGGTACCGGCATGGTCGGCGCTCCGGCCTG
>Ga0102925_1001033_pt1 | contig 15267 bp, 15 predicted proteins | sample SalPonR1_A_D1_MG_FD_78216 | JGI IMG/M metagenome (GOLD analysis project Ga0102925, IMG submission 78216) | Salt pond soil microbial communities from South San Francisco under conditions of wetland restoration - Salt Pond MetaG R1_A_D1_MG | ecosystem: Environmental > Aquatic > Marine > Intertidal...
GCTGGACCAGGCCATCGCCTTCAGTGACGGCCTGCGCGAGGACGAGGTAGCCGCCATGCTCGGCACCGTGGGCCGGGAGCGGGTGGCGGCGCTGCTGGAGCGGATCCACGCCGGCGATGCCCCCGGCACGCTGGCGGCGGTGGCGGAGATGACCGCCGTGATCCCGGACCCCTCCGGTCTGCTCACCGAGCTGGTGAGCTACCTCCACCGGCTGGCAGTGGCGCAGTTCGCCCCGGATGCGGTGGATGACGGCCTGGGCGAGGATGCGCGCCTGCGCGAACTGGCGGCGAGCATGGACCCGGAGGCCATCCAGCTCTACTACCAGATCGCCCTCCACGGCCGGCGCGACCTGCCCCTGGCCCCGGACCCGCGGGGCGGGCTGGAGATGGCGCTGCTGCGGATGATCGCCTTCCGCCCCGACGATGCCACCGCCGCCCCCGCGCCGAGTTCCGGTGGCAGCGGGGCAACCGCGGGAGCCACGGCCCCGAGCCCGGCGCCCGCCATGCCGGCCGCCGAGCCCTCCGCGGCGGCCCCGGAGCCCCCGGTAGCCGAAGAGCCGCCGTCGCAGCCGGCCCCGGAGCCCGAACCGGCCCCCGAACCCGAACCGGCTCCCGCACCCGAACCAGCCCCTGAACCCGAGCCGCCCGCGGCGGCGGAACCGGCGCCCGAGCCTGCTGGTCTGGATACCAGTAGCCTGGGAAGTGACCCGGCCGCTGCCGAGGAGTCCCGCGCCCCGGGTGCCGGGGCGGGGGAGCCGGATCCCGAGACCTGGCGCAGCTGGGTCGCCGCCATGCCGACCAAGGGGCTCACCCGGGAGCTGCTGCGCCACACCGCCTGGCGCGGGCGCAGCGGCAACCGTGTGACCCTGGCCCTGGAGGCCTCGCGCCAGCCGCCGGATAGCGATCGGTATGCCGAGCGCATCGCCGAGGCGCTGGCCCTCTACCTGGGCGAGAAGGTCAAGGTGCAGCTGGTCCCCGAGGAGGGGCCGGAGACGCCGGCAGCGCTGGCGGAGCGCGCCGAGCAGGAACAGGCAGAGGCGGCCCGGGAGGCCATTCAGACCGATCCGATGGTCCAGCAACTCTGCGATACTTTCGATGCACGGGTGGATCCCGCCACGATCCGCCCGCTGGAGACCGGGGAGAGCGCTCCGGACTCCGACACAACCGGAACAGGAGGGTAAGACCCATGAAAGGCGGTATCGGCAACATGATGAAGCAGGCCCAGCAGATGCAGGAGCAGATGCAGAAGGCCCAGGAAGAGCTCGCCGAGATGGAAGTGACCGGCGAGGCCGGCGGCGGCATGGTGAAGGTCACCATGACCGGCCGCCATGACGTCAAGCGCGTGAACATCGATGACAGCCTCATGGGTGACGACCGCGAGATGCTCGAGGACCTGGTGGCCGCGGCGATGAACGACGCCGTGCGCAACGTCGAGCAGGCCAGCCAGGAGAAGATGTCCGGCCTCACCGAGGGGATGAACCTCCCCGCGGGCATGAAGCTCCCCTTCTAGCGCCCATGGCGGCCAGCCCCCTCATCAGCGGCCTGATGGAGGCCCTGCGGACCCTGCCCGGGGTGGGGCCGAAGTCGGCCCAGCGCATGGCCTACCACCTGCTGGAGCGTGACCGCGAGGGCGCGCGCAATCTGGCCGGGGCACTGACCGCGGCGGTGGACCGGGTCGGCCACTGCCAGCGCTGCCGGACGCTCTCCGAGACGGAGCTGTGTGCGCTCTGCGCCGATCCCGGGCGGGAACGCAGCCTGCTCTGCGTGGTGGAGTCGCCGGCGGACGTGGAGGCCATGGAGCAGTACACCGACTACCGCGGGCTCTACTTCGTCCTCGGCGGCCACCTCTCGCCCCTGGACGGCATCGGCCCCGAGGCCATCGGTCTGGATCGGCTGGAGGCGCTGCTGGACGAGGGCGAGGTCGCCGAGGTGGTCCTGGCCACCAATCCCACCGTGGAGGGGGAGGCCACCGCCCACTACATCGGCGAGCTGGTCCGCCCGCGGGGGATCACCATCACCCGTATCGCCTACGGTGTCCCGCTGGGCGGGGAGCTGGAGTACGTCAACGGCGATACCCTCTCCCACGCCTTCAGTGGTCGGCGGGAGGTCTAGGAGCCCTCAACCCTTCTTCGAGCGGCTGGAGAGTTCGGTCATCGCCAGCGCTGCGCGCTCGCAGAGCTGGCGGAAGAGGGTGTACTGCTCCACGTCCAGGCGGCAGTCCTGGCCGCCGCAGTCGCCGTAGAAGAGCCCCACCGGTCGGTCGTGGACGAAGATCGACATTGCCATGAAGTTCTTCGTGTCCAGCTTGTCGGCCAGGGCCGGCGGCAGGTAGGGGACCAGCTCGTCGGCGTTGTCCGGATTGCACCAGAGCGCCCGGGGCTCCTCCATGAGTTTGCTGAACAGGTGGGGTGGCTCCATGGCCAGGGATTCCCGGGCCAGCTCCTCGGTGCCGTGGCCGCCCAGGGTGGCGCGGGCGCGCAGGGCGCTGCGATCGGGATTGAGCATGGCGAAGACGACCCGCTCCAGCCCGACGTGGTGGTGGAGCCCCTCCAGCACCAGGTGCATGGCGTCGGGCAGGGTGTGGCTGCCGTCGATGGATTGCAGGAGCCGTTCCACCACGGCGGCCTCTGCCTCGGCCTCGGGTTCCGGCTCGGTCTGATCATCGAAGAAGATCGCGCCCTTTTCGGTCCCATCTTCTGAAAGATCGATGCTTCCAGTGGCGGCCTTGTCCTCCTTCCTCCCATCCAGGAATCGGCGGGCGGCCGCGTCCAGATCCTCGGGATTCGGGCCACGGCTCACCGCGGAGGCGGCATCCGCATAGCTGGTGGAACTCAGCCCGTGATCCTCCAGCAGCGGGTCGGACTCCCGGGGCGGCGCCACCACCCGGGGTGTGCCGGTATCCAGCAGCATCGCCGCGGCGGGGACAACGCCGTAGGTCCGCCAGGCGCGCGCGGCCAGGGCGGCATCGGCGTGCACCGCGGCGGCGGCCCGGCTGTAGGGGATCTGGAGGAATTCGGCCACCTCCCACAGGAGGGTCGATACCGGAACGTCGTACCAGTTCCAGTCCACCGTGAAGGCCAGCCGGTCGGCGACGCGAATCCCGCGGATCCGCCGGTTGGTCTCGAGTTCGGGATCGACGCTCTCGGCCATGAAGGGCGGGAGGCCCCAGCTCGTCAGGAGTTCCCGGGTGAGTGCCCCCACCCGGTAGCCGAGCTGTTCCTCCTCCACCTCTTCCGCAGGGCGGTCAGGGGCCGCGGAGAGGGCCGTGGCAGCAGCCGCGGCGCTTTCCGGCTTGTTCAGCCAGAGATACATCCAGCCCAGCCGGTGGAGGAGGGCCGCCACGTAGACCTCGCCGGGATTCATGTCGGCTCGCCGGCCGGCCCAGCCGGCGGCCTGGACGGCGGCGTGGTGGGCGCGGCTGTAGATGTCCAGGAGCTTCGGGCGCGCCTGGGGCGTGGCGACGTCGCTCAGCCGCGGCCGGCCCTGGTGCAGGCGCCGCATGCGGTCGAGCCCCAGCATCATGGTGGCGTGGCGGACGGCACCGACCGGGCTGCCCAGGTGGCGGTGGGGGATGCCATTGACCTTGGCGAGAAGATGGAGGGTGAGGCCGGGATCGCGCAGGAGGGTATTGGCCAGCGCGCCCTGATCGAGGTGATCATCATCGGCGGCGAAGAGCCGGTCCAGTTCGTCGACGGTGCGGTCCAGCACCGGGAAGTGGTCGATGTTCGCCTGGGCGGTGATTACCCGCACCGTATCCGACTCGCTCATCTCAGGCCTCCCTAGCGTCCCGGCGGCACGAGCGGGACGTATCGCCCATTTTGCGTCAAAAATCGCCGTCCGGGTACTGATTCCGATCCAGGTACTCTCTATAATGGGCACTATTCCAGCAAGTAGCGCCGGGCAGACCCGCCCCGCCAGGGAGCTCAAGCAGTCATGAAGGTCATCATCGGACTCATCACCGTGGTGGCGAGCATCATCGTCGGCTACCTGATGGCCCACGGCAAGCTCGCGGTGCTCTTCCAGCCCGCGGAGTTCGTCATTATTGGCGGGGCGGCCCTGGGCGCCTTCATCATTGCCAACCCCGGCCACGTCATCAAGCAGGTGATCGGCGGGATGCCGGGGCTTCTGAAGGGGTCGCGCTACACCAAGGACGCCTACATGGAGCTGCTGGCGCTCATGTACGAGCTCTTTACCCGGGCGCGCAAGGAGGGGCTCATGGCGCTGGAGCCCCACGTGGAGGACCCGGAGAACAGTGATGTCTTCGCCAAGTACTCCAGCGTCTACTCCAATCCCCAGGTGATGGAGTTCATCGCCGATTACCTGCGGATGATCGTCGGTGGCAACATGAACGCCTTCGAGATGGAGAACCTCATGGACGTCGAGCTGGAGGCGCACGAGAAGGAGGCCACCAAGCCCGGGACCGCCGTGACCACCATGGGCGATGGCCTCCCCGGCTTCGGCATCGTGGCGGCGGTGCTCGGCGTCATCATCACCATGGGCTACATCGATGCCGGCGCCCAGGAGCTGGGCAACCACATTGCCGCGGCGCTGGTGGGTACCTTCCTCGGTATCCTCCTGGCCTACGGCTTCGTCGGCCCCCTGGGCCATGCCCTCACCGAGCAGGCGGAGGAGGAGGGGCAGTTCCTCCAGTGCGCCAAGATGTGCATCCTCGCCACGCTCAACGGCTACGGCCCCCAGGTGGCCGTGGAATTCGGTCGCAAGGCCATCGCCCATGCCCATCGGCCCGGATTCGTGGAGCTGGAAGAGCACGTCCGCGGCGAGGGCGGTTAGCGCGCGCCTTCGCGCGGGCAGGCAGCCATGGCGGAGAACGACAACAACGTACGCCCCATCGTCGTCAAGCGGCCGAAGAAGGTCGAGGGCGGCCACCACGGCGGCTCCTGGAAGGTGGCCTACGCCGACTTCGTCACCGCCATGATGGCGCTCTTCCTCCTGCTCTGGATCCTCGAGACCACCGACTTCGAGAGCAAGAAGGCCATCGCCAGCCACTTCCAGAGCCCCTCCGCCGTACAGGGGCCCGGCGGCGCGAGCAACTCCCTAATCGACATGGGCGGGGCCATGGATGCCCCCCGGGGCGAGGGCGGCGAGGTGCAGGAGCGCAATCCCCAGGAGGAGCCCTCGCCCACGGAGGAGTCGAAGCAGAAGCAGAGCCTGGCCGACCTCATGGCCCGGATGCAGGAGAAGATCCAGCAGGATGAGTCCCTGCGGGAGTTCGAGGATCAGATCGTCATGGAGATCGACGAGGAGGGCCTGCGCGTCCAGGTCATCGACAACTCCGACCGGCCCATGTTCACCCCCGGTGGTTCCCGGCTGCGCTACTACGCCCGCGACATCCTGGAGGCGCTGGGCCGGACGCTCTCCCGGGTCCCCTTCAAGCTGGTGGTCTCCGGCCATACCGATGCCGCGGCCTACAGCGGCGGCAAGGAGGACTACACCAACTGGGAGCTCTCCGCCGACCGTGCCAATGCGGCCCGCCGGGCGCTGCTCACCGGTGGTCTGCCGGAGTCGCACATCGAGCGCGTGACCGGGCTGGCGGACAGCGAACTCTATAACCGCCGTTACCCCCTGGACCCCTCCAACCGCCGCGTGAGCGTGCTGGTGACCCCGCGAGAGGTGGATTCCCGGCGTCTGGAGGAGCCGGAATCCGGCAGCTTCCTGCGGGATATCGGGTCCGGCATGCTCAACGGTAGGGATGGCGGCGACGGCGCTGACAGCGGCAGCGTCGATCGCGGCGGGAGCGGGGGAGAAGGAGATGGCGACGGCGGGGAGGCCGCCGAGACCACCGAGCAGGGGGGCGGCCAGACGGATGCCGGTGAGCGCGACGAGTTCGACCCCGAGGAGCTCGACCGCCGCCTTCGCCGCGCCCTCCAGTAGCCCCTATTCCGGTGGGCGGTCCGTATCCTCGGGGGGCGCCGCGTCACCGCCGGGATCCCGTCCGGGGTCGAAGGCCTCGAAGTGGTAGAAGTGGTCGTTGAGCCAGGTGGTTACATCCTCCACCCAGGAGCGCGGCCACGCCTCGCCGTAGCTGTTCCGGCAGCGCCCCACCTGATCATAGAGTTCGTTGAGGCTGCCCATGCGCTGGTTGCGTCGGTCGTAGATGGCCGTGGGGTCGCCGCCCATGATGTCGGCGTGGCAATCGATGCAGTGGCGTTCATGGAGTTCGCGGCCGTGGGCGGGGTCCGGTACGTCGGCGCCCACCGGCGCGGCGGCCAGCAGTAGCGCCGTGGTCAGCCACGGCAGCGGGGTGCGGAGCGGCCACGAGAGTGGGAGCATCATCACGATTCCTCAATGGCGGCGCAGGGGTCCATCTCCCTGATACACTAGATGCCCGTTTCGCCGCAACGGAGGAGGCGCCCCATGGCGGCCGACCCCGAGAATCTGATCTGGATCGACCTGGAGATGACCGGGCTCGATACCGACAACGACTCCATTATCGAGATCGCTACCATCGTCACGGACGGGAAGCTCAACGTCCTTGCCGAGGGGCCGGAACTCGCCATCCACCAGAGCGATGCCATCCTGGCCGGCATGGACGAGTGGAACACCAACCAGCACGGTGAATCCGGCCTCACCGAGCGCGTCCGGACGACCGATATGGACGAGGCCACCGCCGAGGCGCGGACCCTGGACTTCCTGCGCCAGTACGTGCCGCCGCGGACTTCGCCCATGTGCGGCAACAGCATCTGCCAGGACCGCCGCTTCCTGGCCCGCTGCATGCCGGAGCTGGAGGCCTTCTTCCACTATCGCAACCTGGACGTCAGCACCCTCAAGGAGCTGGCGCGGCGCTGGGCGCCGGATGTCTACCACCGCTTCGACAAGGGCGGCTCCCACCGCGCCATGGATGACATCCGCGACTCCATCCGCGAGCTGGCCTATTACAAGGACAACCTGCTGGCGCTGGTCTGAGAGGTCATGGAACGCGACAAGGACATGGCGCGGGCGGACTGCTGGAAGTGCCGCCACCACTACATCACCTGGGAAGAGAGCTTCCCCTACGGCTGCCGCGCCCTGGGTTTCAAGTCCCGGCGGCTGCCGGTCTTCGAGGTGCGCGAGTCCTCGGGCCACGACTGCCTCTACTTCTCACCCAAGGACCGGAAAGGCTGAACAGCTGAGCGGCTTTTCACCACCTCGGCCCTTGTGTATGCTCGCTGAACGAACCCCGGTCGCAGTGCTGTCCGCGAGCCCACGGAGTCCATGTATTCCCAGATCGAGAATGCCCGGCAGCAGGATGACCTCGTCGAGCGCTATGCCCCCCTGGTAAAGCGCCTGGCGCACCATCTCATGGGCCGGCTGCCGCCCAGCGTCCAGCTCGATGACCTGCTCCAGGCCGGCATGATGGGGCTGCTGGATGCTGCGCGGCAGTACGATGCCACCCAGGGTGCGACCTTCGAGACCTACGCTACCATCCGCATCCGCGGCTCGATGCTGGACGAGCTGCGCCGGTACGACTGGGCGCCCAAGTCGGTCCACCGCAAGTCCCGGGACCTGGCCGAGGCCATCCAGTCCGTGGAGCAGCGCGAGGGGCGGGACGCCCGGGACGAGGAGATCGTCGCCGAACTCGGGGTCAGCCAGGAGGAGTACCACCAGCTCCTGCGGGAGACCTCCTCGGCCCGGGTCTTCAGCCTCGAGGATCTCTCCGCCGACGGCGACATCACCGAGGCGATGCCTTCCCAGACGCCGACGCCCCAGGAGGGCGTGGAGGACAGCGCCTTCCGCGAGGGGCTGGCCGATGCCATTCGCAACCTCCCCGAGCGCGAACGGCTGGTCATGGCCATGTACTACGACCACGAACTCAACCTGCGCGAGATCGGCGAGGTGCAGGGGGTGACGGAGTCGCGGGTCAGTCAGATCCTGAGCCAGGCGCACAAGCGGCTGCGCGCCCGCCTCACCGACTGGGGGGCAAAGGCCTGATCAGGCGCGGCCGGTGGTCACCGGCGTCGCCTCCGCATTGCCCCAGTCCGACCAGGCGCCCGGATAGCCCTTCGCCTCCGGGAATCCCAGCCACTTGAGGACGACCCACGGCAGCGCCGAGCGGTGGTGGGTCTGGCAGTAGGTGATCACGCACCGATTCGGCGTGAAGCCGAGGAAGTCCAGCTTCTCCCGGATGGTCGCCTCGTCCTTCAGGCGCCGGCTGTGGGCATGGTCCATGAGCCAGGTCCACTCCAGATTGATCGCTCCGGGGATGTGGCCTCCCCGTGCGGCCCGCACATCCTCCCCACTGAATTCTGCCGGCGAGCGCGCATCCCAGAGCGCGTAGTGGGGATCGCCCAGATGGCGGAGGATCTCCTCGCGGGTGGCCACCGTCTCTTCCCGGGCGGTGTAGTGCACCGGATAGTGGCCCGCCTCGGGGGTGGCCAGCTGGGTGCTCGTGGGCAGGCCGGCGGCGATCCAGGCGTCGCGACCGCCGTCGAGTAGCGCGGCGCGGGCGTGGCCGGCGGTGGCCAGGGTCCACAGCAGCCGGGAGGCGCGACCACCGCCCTCGTCGTCACAGGCGATGATGGTGGTCTCCGGGGTCACTCCGGCGGCCTCCAGGTGGCGGGAGAGTTCCGCCGCGTCCGCCAGCAGCCCCTTGACCACCCCGTCGCCGTGAATCAGGGCCTCGAAGGGGATCTGCACCGAGCCGGGGATGTGGCCCCGGGCGAAGGTATCGGCCTCGCCCAGGTCGATGACCCGGAGGTTCGCCTCCCCCTCCAGCCGGCGAGACAGCTCCTCCGGGGAGATGATCCAGGGGTGGTCGCGATTCATGGGTTATCTCCTTCCTGCGGGGACCGGCAATACCCCACCTTAGCCGACTTCGACCCCGCCTCGCCAGCCGCTCCCGGGGTTTCCCCGCCGGTAGTCGGTGGTCTGCCGGGGGGTGGGGGTGTAGAGTGCCGGCGCAGCCGTTCACGAGGGTGAATCATGAGCGAGGAACAGGAATCCGGGACCCGCGCGGTGCGCTTCTACACCGAGGAGGAACTCGACGCCATCGAGGAGGAGGATCCCGACCGCGCCTTCGAGCTGGCCCGGGCCCAGGCGCTGGCGGAGCGCAGCCGCGCCACCGGCGGTTGGGGCCACGACGCCGAGGCCTACCCCATGCCGGAAGAGGGCCCGGTGCGCGAGGCCGTCGACCAGGCGCGGCTCATCCTGAATCGCGATGGTGGTGACCTGGAGCTGGTCGCGGTGGAAGAACGGGTGGTCCGCGTCCGCCTCAAGGGGGCGTGTGTGGGCTGCCCCAGTGCGCCGCTGGACCTGCGCAATGTGGTGGAGCGCATGGTGGTGGAGGCGGTCCCCGGCGTGGCCCGGGTGGAGAACGTCTTCTGAGGCGCGCCTAGCGTTTGACCACCGGCCGCTGATCGCCGCTGCCACCGCTGGCCTCCGGCGTGACCGCCGCCAGGCGGCGATTGAGTCGCTCCCGGTCCACGACGACCTCCACGACCCCGTTCCCGCGATGGACCAGCCGGGTGATGGCGCCCTTCTCGGCCAGTTCGTCCACCACCGCCCGCAGAGTGGCCCGGGGGACCCCGGTCTGCTCCGCCAGGGCCCGCAGGTCCAGCCGGAAGGCCTCTCCCTCGCCCCCGGCCAGCAGATGGTAACCCACCACCCAGCGGGCGCGGTCGCGATGGCTGTCCGCGAGGATCTCGTTGGTGCTGCTCACCTTGGTAGAGAGGGAGCGCATGAGGCGGAAGGTCAGCTCCGGGAGCTGGGTGACCGCATCCAGGAAGTCATCATTGGCGAACTCTACGGCGGTGAGTTCCCTGGCGGCGCGCACGGTGCCGGTGCGGGTCAGGTCGTGGAACAGCCCCATCTCGCCGAAGATGGCGCCCACTCCCAGGGTCGCCACCACCGAGGGCTGGCTGCCCTCCACGGCCTTGAGGACCTCGGCCTCGCCGTCCAGGAGGACGAAGACGGTGGTGGCCGGCTCGTTTTCGCCCACCACCTCGGCCCCGGCCGGAAAGCGGCGGGTACGCCCGTGGCGGGTCAGGAAGCGGGTAACGTCCTCGCTGAGTCGACTGGAGCTGGCGCTAGCCAGAGAACTCTGGGCTTTGGCGACCATGGATGTGGCCTCCCGGGAACAAGACATGTCCAGTGTGGTCGCCGGACTTGCCGCTTTCCATCGACGGCTTCACACTCTTGTGCCATGAATCCGAGAGATTATTCGCCCCCCGGGCGGGATGCCGAGCGCCCCAGCCGCAAGCTGGCGGACTTCCTTACCCGCCACGGCAAGGTCCGGATCTACGATGCCGGCAAGACCGTCTTCCACGAGGGCGATACCTCCCACTGGGTCTACATCATCCTCTCCGGAGAGGCGGAGGTCCTGCGCGCCGACGAGGGCGGACAGGAGAACATTATCGCCACCGTCGGTCCGGGGTCGATGTTCGGCGAGATGGGGCTGTTCCACGACCTGCGGCGGACCGGCACCATCCGGGCGCGGGAATCGCTGAAGGTCGTCGTCTTCTCCAACGACGACTTCATGGACGCCGTGACCAAGCTCCCGGAGCTCACTGTCCGGGTCATTCGCTCCCTCTCCAACAAGGTGGTCGCCGCCAATGAGCTGGCCAGCGATCTGCGCAGCCAGCGCGACCGATGGGCGGTGGCCTACGCCATCGTCCGCCAGTGGCCGGAGCAGGGGGAGCGGGTCGGTCCTGAGGTGGTCCTGGACCCGTCCCGGATCAGCACCGATACCGGGGTCTCCCGCCCCGGCGTCAAGGCGGTGATCCGGGAGCTGGCCAAGCGGGGCGCCATCATTACGCCGAACCCCGACAGCAGCGGCGTCATCCGCTCGCGGGTCGACTACGCCCGCCTGGAGCAGTGGTTGTCCGAGTGCCGCCCCGACACCGGGGCGCCTACCGACTGAGCCCGGTCCTCAGGCCTTGCCCCCGCCGGCGAGGTAGAGCCAGGTCTCCACCACCGAATCGGGATTGAGGGAGACGCTCTCGATCCCCTCGTCCATGAGCCACTTCGCCAGGTCGGGGTAGTCCGAGGGACCCTGGCCGCAGATCCCGATGTATTTGCCGTGCCGCCGCGCCGCCTGGATGGCCATGTGGAGCAGCGACTTCACCGCCGGGTTGCGCTCATCGAAGGACTCGGCCACCAGGCCGGAGTCGCGGTCCAGACCCAGGGTGAGCTGGGTGAGGTCGTTGGAGCCGATGGAGAAGCCGTCGAAGTGCTCCAGGAAGTCGTCGGCGAGCAGGGCGTTGGCCGGGATCTCGCACATCATGATGACCTTGAGCCCGTTCTCCCCGCGCTTGAGGCCATTCTCGGCGAGCAGCCGTTCCACCGCCTGCCCTTCCGCCACGGTCCGCACGAAGGGGATCATCACCTCGACGTTGGTCAGGCCCATGGTCTCGCGCACCTTCTTGAGCGCCCGGACCTCCAGCTCGAAGCAGTCGCGGAAGGTCTCGCTGACGTAGCGCGAGGCCCCGCGGAAGCCGAGCATGGGGTTCTCCTCCTCCGGCTCGTAGGCCTCGCCGCCCAGGAGGTTGGCGTACTCGTTGGACTTGAAGTCGGACATCCGGACGATGACCGGCTTGGGCCAGAAGGCGGCGGCGAGGGTCGCGATGCCCTCGGCGAGCTTGTCCACGTAGAAGCCGGGACCGTCCTCGTAGCCGGCGGTGCGCTCGGCGATCTCCGCCTGCACCGCCGGGCTCTGATCGGTGAGGTTCAGCAGCGCCTTGGGGTGGATCCCGATCATGCGGTTGATGATGAACTCCAGCCGCGCCAGCCCCACGCCGTGGTTGGGCAGGAACTGGAAGTCGAAGGCCCGATCCGGGTTGCCGACGTTCATCATCACCTTGAAGGGGAGTTCCGGCATCTTCTCGAGGCTCACCTCGGAGACCTCGAAGTCCAGCTCCCCGGCGTAGACGTAGCCGGTATCCCCCTCGGCGCAGGAGACGGTGACCGGGCTGCTGTCGGGGAGGGTGTCGGTGGCGCCGGTGGCGCCGACCACGGCGGGGATCCCCAGCTCGCGGGCGATGATGGCGGCGTGGCAGGTGCGCCCGCCGCGGTTGGTGACGATGGCCGAGGCGCGTTTCATGACCGGCTCCCAGTCGGGGTCGGTCATGTCGGTGACCAGGATGTCGCCCTCCTCGACCCGGTGCATCTCCTTCGGCGTATCGATGACCCGGACCCGGCCGGCGCCGATGCCGCCGCCGATGGCGCGGCCGGTGATGAGCGCCTCGCCGGTCTCCTTCATGTGGTAGCGCTTGATGGACTGGCCGCTGTCCTGGCTCTTCACCGTCTCCGGCCGCGCCTGGAGGATGAAGATCCGGCCGTCGCGGCCGTCCTTGCCCCACTCGATGTCCATGGGCCGGCCGTAGTGCTCCTCGATGGTCATGGCCTGGCGGGCCAGGCTGGCCACATCCTCGTCATCGATGCAGAAGCGCTGGCGCTCGGCCTCCGGCGTCTCCTCGGTGCGGGTGGCGTGGCCCTCCTCGTCGGTGCCGTCGGGGTGGTAGATCATGCGGATGGCCTTCTCCCCCAGGGAGCGCCGCACGATGGGGTAGTGGCCGGCGGCCAGGGTCGGCTTGTGGACGTAGAACTCGTCGGGGTTCACCGAGCCCTGGACCACCGTCTCGCCCAGGCCCCAGGCGCCGGTGATGAAGACCACGTCGCGAAAGCCCGATTCGGTATCCAGGGTAAACATCACGCCGCTGGCGCCGATGTCGCTGCGGACCATGCGCTGGACGCCGGCGGAGAGCGCCACCTGACCGTGCTCGAAGCCCTTGTGGACGCGGTAGGAGATGGCGCGGTCGTTGTAGAGGGAGGCGAAGACCGCCTTGATGGCCTGGAGGAAGTCGGCTTCCCCGCGGACGTTGAGGTAGGTCTCCTGCTGGCCGGCGAAGGAGGCATCGGGGAGGTCCTCGGCGGTGGCCGAGGAGCGTACCGCCAGCTCGACCTCGTGGTCGTGGCGCCCCATGAGTTCGGCGTAGGCGGTCTTCAGCGCCTCTTCCAGTTCCGGATGGAAGGGGGCCTCCATGATCCAGCCGCGGATCCGCTCGCCGGTCTCCACCAGGGCGTGGGTGTCATTGGTATCCAGCCCGTCCAGGGCCTCGCGGATGCGATCGGTGAGGCCGTTGGCATCGAGGAAGTCGCGGTAGGCCGTGGCCGTGGTGGCGAAGCCCTCGGGAACCTGGACCCCGGCGGCGCCGAGCTGGCTGATCATCTCGCCCAGGGAGGCGTTCTTGCCCCCCACGCGCTCCACGTCGCCCATCCCCAGGTCCTCGAAGCGGACTACATATTCCCGGTCGGTCACGGCTGCCTCCTTGGTGCTGCCCACGGTCGGGGCGAATGCCCCTGCTGACTGCTATAGTGGCCCCCGGATGGCGGGTGCTCAAGCCCGCGGGAGGAGTGCATGTTCTGCATCTTTCACGTCTCCGACGGGACCGGGATCACCGCCGAGACCCTGGGCCGTGCCCTGACCAGCCAGTATCCCGGGATCGAGGCGCGCCGCATCACTCTGCCCTTCGTCAAGGATCCGGCCACGGCGCGGGCCACGGTGGCGCGGATCCAGCGGGAGGCGGGGGACAGCGGCTGCCATCCGGTGGTCTTTGCCACGCTGCTGGACGAGGAGCTGCGTGCGGTCTTCCGGGAGGCGGAGCTGCCGCTGCTGGACTTCTTCGAGCACTTCGCCGGGCCGGCGCGGGAGCTCTTCGGCGAGGGGACGGCGGCCGAGGTGGGGCGCTCTCACGGGATCGCGGATGCGGCCTCCTACGACCGCCGGATCCGGGCGGTGGACTACGCCCTGGGCCACGACGACGGCGTCAGCACTCAGAGCTACGCCGAGGCCGATGTCATCCTGGCCGGGGTCTCCCGGGCGGGGAAGACGCCCACCTGCCTCTACCTCGCCCTGCAGCACGGCCTGCGCGCCGCCAACTACCCCTTCACCGATGATGACCTGGAGAGCGATCGCCTGCCGCCGGTGCTCCGGGACAACCGCGACCGGGTCTTCGGCCTGACCATCGAGGCGCGTCGGCTGGCGGCCATCCGGGAGGAGCGCCGGCCGGGTAGCCGCTACGCCTCGGTGGGGCAGTGCCGCCAGGAGGTCCGCCAGGTGGAATCGCTCTTCCGGCGCGAGCGGATCCCCTGTGTCGACGTGACCCCCATGTCGGTGGAGGAGATCGCCGCCAGCGTGCGCGCCCACCTCCAGCCGGGCTGAGGGCCTCAGGTGATGACGTCGGGCTCATCGCGGCCCGTGTGGGCGCGGATCCCGGCCAGGGCCTCGGCGGCGGCGGTCAGCGGGGCCAGGAGTTCGGCGGTGGGCCGGTTCTGGCGCTCGGGATTGCCCTCGAAGGCCTCCAGGTAGACGCGCAGGGTCGCCCCCTCCGTCCCCGTGCCGGAGAGCCGGAAGACCAGCCGCTCGCCGCCCTGAAAGAAGATCCGCAGCCCCTGGTGCTCGGCGCGACTGCCGTCGATGGGGTCGGTGTAGGCAAAGTCGTCGGCGGCGCTCACGGTGAGGCCGTTGAAGGACTGGCCCGGGAGCTCGGGGAGCCGTTCGCGCAGCCCCTCGACCATGCGGCCGGCGGCCTCGGCATCCACCCCCTCGTAGTCGTGGCGGCTGTAGACGTTGCGGCCGTAGCGCTGCCAGTGGTCGCGCATGAGGTCGCCCACGCCGCGGCCGCGGGCGGCGAGGATGTTGAGCCAGAAGAGCACGGCCCAGAGGCCGTCCTTCTCGCGGACGTGGTCGGAACCGGTGCCGAAGCTCTCCTCGCCGCAGAGGGTGACCCGGTCGGCATCCAGCAGGTTGCCGAAGAACTTCCAGCCGGTGGGGGTCTCGTAGCAGGGCACGCCCAGGGCCTCGGCCACCCGGTCGGCGGCGGCGCTGGTGGGCATGGAGCGGGCGATGCCGCGGATCCCGCCGGCGTAGCCCGGGGCGCAGGTGGCGTTGGCGGCGAGGAAGGCCAGGCTGTCCGAGGGGGTCACGAAGAAGTCGGGGCCCAGGATCATGTTGCGGTCGCCGTCGCCGTCCGAGGCGGCGCCCAGGTCCGGCGCATCGGGGCCGTTCATCAGCGCCACCAGCTCCCGGGCGTGGACCAGGTTGGGATCGGGATGGCCGCCGCCGAAATCGGGCAGCGGCTCGGCATTGATCACGCTGCCGGCCGGGGCGCCCAGGCGCTCCTCCAGGATCCGCCGGGCGTAGGGGCCGGTGATGGCGTGCATGGCGTCGAAGCGCAGGCGGAAGCCGTCGGCGATCGCGGCCGCGATGGCCTCCATGTCGAAGAGCTCCTCCATGAGGTCGGCGTAGTCGGCCACCGGGTCGATGACCTCCACC
>Ga0102925_1001040_pt1 | contig 15183 bp, 10 predicted proteins | sample SalPonR1_A_D1_MG_FD_78216 | JGI IMG/M metagenome (GOLD analysis project Ga0102925, IMG submission 78216) | Salt pond soil microbial communities from South San Francisco under conditions of wetland restoration - Salt Pond MetaG R1_A_D1_MG | ecosystem: Environmental > Aquatic > Marine > Intertidal...
AGTCGAAGAAGCTCGTGCTGCTTGGTGAGACGGATGAATATGAACCCTTGTGCCGCACATGTTTTAATAAGGCATTAAAATCCTGACGATTGTTGAGCCCTGTGTATTTGATGAGGGAGGCCAGGTCTCAAAATACCGTCCCTGAACCACGAAATCACCAATTTTCATAAAAGATTGATTTACTATGACTCCTTATAGCATTGAAGAACTGGCGCAAATCGTTCGTGGCAATCTTTATCCGAAGACGCCGGCATCCCTGGTGCATCTGGCCATTGACAGCCGCAAGATCTTTTCGCCCGAGAGTACGGTTTTTTTTGCTCTTGTTGGGGCCCGCCATGACGGGCATGACTTCCTGGATGAGCTTTGGGAGAAGGGAGTCAGGAATTTCGTGGTCGCCCGTCTGCCAGAAGATCTTACCCGGTATGGCGATGCCAATTTTATTAGGGTTGATAACACCTTGCAGGCTTTGCAGACTTTTGCTGCTCATCATCGCAGCAATTTTGATGTGCCGGTAATTGGTATAACAGGCAGCAATGGTAAAACCATCATCAAGGAATGGATCTATCATATACTCGAGGGCAGCCATCACCTGGTGCGGAGCCCCAAGAGCTATAACTCCCAGGTGGGAGTCCCCTTGTCTGTATTGTATATGACACCGGACAATGATTTGGGTGTCTTTGAAGCTGGGATATCCAGACCTGGAGAGATGCAACGTCTATCCAGCATCGTTCGCCCCGGCATCGGGTTGTTTTCCAACATTGGAGAGGCGCACCAGGAGAATTTTACCAGCCTGGAGGAGAAGGTCCGTGAGAAACTTGCCCTCTTTGAAAATTCTCATACCCTGATCTATTGCAGGGACCATCCCGTTATTCACCAGGAAGTGTCAGGGCACGGTAGTTTTGCCAACAAAAATTTGGTCACCTGGTCAAGGGAAGGAGAGGCTGATCTGACCGTGGAAAGCATCGAGAAGAAGGGGGCCACCACCCGTATGCAAGCCCGGTACAAAGGAACGCCCATGCAGGTGACTATTCCCTATACCGACCGGGGTTCGGTGGAAAATGCCCTGCATGTATGGTTGCTGATGCTGCATCTGGGTATAAAGGAGGATCAGATCCGGGAGAAGATGAAAGATCTGCCTGTGGTGGCCATGCGATTGGAGATGAAAAAGGGCATCAACCGTTGCACCCTGATTAACGACAGCTACAACTCCGACCTGGGATCTTTGGGTATAGCCCTGAATATGTTGAATCAACAAAACCAACACCGGAAGAAGACGGTGATCCTTTCTGATATTCTCCAGAGTGGCCGCGAGGAAAAGGACCTTTACCAGGAAGTGGGCGAGATGCTCAGACGCAACCGCGTGGACCGGTTTATTGGCATTGGGGATGCTCTTTCCCGAAACAGGGATTGTTTTGATATGCACCGGCATTTCTATCCTACAACCCGCCAGTTTCTTATGGCTCTTCCCGGTCAACGATTTCGGGATGAGGCCATACTGTTGAAGGGATCCCGGAATTTTCATTTTGAAAAGATATCCCATGCCCTGGAGGAACAAATGCATCAAACCGTTATGGAGATCGATCTGGATGCCTTGGTGCATAACCTCAATCATTTCCGCACACTTCTAAAAGCTCAAACTCGCTTGATGGTAATGGTCAAAGCCTTTTCTTATGGCAGCGGCTCTTATGAGATCGCCAACCTTCTTCAGTATCAGCGGGTGGATTACCTGGGGGTGGCCTTTGCCGACGAAGGGGTCACCCTGCGTGAGGCAGGCATCAGTCTACCCATCATTGTGATGAACCCGGAAGAGGATAGCTTTTCCATGATGATCGATTATGAGCTTGAACCGGAGATTTATAGCCAACAGGTGCTGGAACAGTTTGAAAAGATGGTTTCTGCCTCGGGCAATGAGGATTATCCCGTGCATGTGAAGCTGGATACAGGTATGAACCGTCTCGGATTCAAGGAGCTGGAGGTTCCAGGGTTGATCAACCGGTTGCTAAAGACCAGCCATTTAAAGGTTCACTCAGTCTTCTCTCATCTGGCCGCCAGTGATGAACCCGAACAGGATGGTTTCACCAGGGAACAGATCGACCTGTTTGACCGGCTGAGCAGTCAGATCACCAAATCTCTGGGCTATCCGGTGATCCGGCATATACTCAATTCGGCCGGTATCGAACGTTTCCCCGGGGCCCAATTTGACATGGTGCGCCTGGGTATTGGCCTTTATGGCATTAGCGCGGTGGATCAGCCAAAACTGCAGAATATCTCCACTTTTAAAAGCACCGTGACACAGGTGAAACAAGTGAAGGCCGGTGGAACTATTGGCTACGGACGCACAGCCCGGGCCAAGGAAGATATGACGATTGCAGTGATTCCGGTAGGCTATGCCGATGGATTCAACCGGGCCCTGAGCAACGGTGTGGGCCGCCTCTTTATTAAAGGCTTCTATGTGCCGGTGGCGGGCAACATTTGTATGGATATGTGCATGGCCGATATCACCGGATGCGACATCCACGAAGGCGATGAGGTGATCGTTTTTGGAAACCCCATACCCGTTAGTGAACTGGCCGATAAGCTGGCAACCATTCCTTACGAGATTTTTACAGGCATATCCGAAAGAGTGAAACGCGTTTATTATCAGGAATAAGGGAAGCCGGATGTTGCTCTTCCTTTTGCTTGTGCCTTGGACATCTCAGAAAACGTTTTCATTAAGGGGTATTAAAAATTTCAGACTTTTAAATTTGACAATCTGTCTTATCTCTAGTTGATTATATGCGTTTCATCGAAATGGAAAATTTTGCAGTATTGACGTTTTAGCAATAAATCCTTAATTTTGGATCTCCTATATTGGTTTATTCCAATTAATTGATGTTAAATCTTTAAAATGAAAGGAAGATATGGCTAAACTAAAACTTGCCATCAATGGCTTTGGACGAATTGGCAGAAGCGTTTTCAGGATTGCTGCCGAGCGGGAAAATATTGATATTGTAGGTATAAATGACATTACCGATACTAAAACTTTGGCCCATCTGCTGAAGTACGACTCCAACTACGGCAAATTCAATGGCACTGTTGAAAGTCAGGATGGATACCTTGTAGTGAACGGCAAAAAGATCAAGGTGAGTGCCGAGAAGGATCCTTCAGGTATTCCCTGGGATGACACTCCGGATGTAGTGGTTGAATCGACCGGTGTCTTTCGCAAAAAGGAGGACAGCAAAGGCGGCTACGGCGACCACCTGAAAAACGGAGCCAAAAAAGTATTGCTGACTGTACCTGCCAAGGATGAGATTGACCGCATGGTGGTTCTGGGCGTCAACGACGACGATCTTAAGCCGGAAGATCAATGCGTCTCGAATGCATCCTGTACCACCAACTGTCTGGCCCCCGTGGTCAAGGTGCTGCATGATGAATTTGGCATTGAGCAAGGCCTGATGACCACCATCCACTCCTATACCGCTGACCAGAACCTGCAGGATGCCCCGCACAAGGATCTGAGAAGAGCCCGGGCTGCAGCATTGTCACAGATACCCACCACTACGGGTGCTGCCACAGCAGCCGGCAAGGTGATCCCCGAACTTAAAGGCAAGCTCGACGGCAAAGCCGTACGAGTACCTACGCCCACCGGTTCGCTGGTTGACTTTACAGCCAACCTTAAGAAAGAGGTGACCATTGAAGAGGTGAATGCTGCTATGAAGAAATATGCGGAAGGCCCGATGAAAGGCATTCTTGGATATACCGAAGATCCTATCGTATCGGCTGACATTGTTGGTGATCCGCGTTCTTCCATTTTTGACGCCCAAAGCACCATGGTGATGAGCGGCAACATGGTCAAGGTCGTTTCCTGGTACGATAACGAATGGGGCTATTCCCAGCGCGTTGTTGACCTGGCCGAAAGACTGGTATAATCTTTTAGTGTACCGTCCAGATAAAAAAAGGGATGTTCCATCGGGACATCCCTTTTTTTATAAGGAATGCCTGCCCGCCGAAGTCTGATCAGCGGAGGGATTGAATGGGGGTTGATCCTGTTGCCCCTCGCAACATCCTGCAGTTGGGCTTGCTTGCGGTTCAAGGATGAAGCTTGTTCTGCTGGGAATTATTTTTTACTTTCGGGGAAAACCAAACCCCATCGTTATGATAAGGAAAATTCGGATTCTCATACTAGCTGTACCTATGCTGCTTATTGCCTTTTCATCGGTAGCAGATGTTGACTTTTATAAGCATTTTAAGGACAGTACCATGCGGTTGGACTATTACCATACCGGAACTGCCAGCGAAGAACATTTTGCCCCGGACCGGATGGTCAATGACGGCATCTGGGCGGGCAGCAAGACGCAACTCCTCGACCAGCTCAGGTTGGGCAAGTACTTTTTTGAGATTCAGGAGAGGAGGTCTGGAAAGGTGCTCTATTCAAGGGGATATTCAAGCATTTATGGAGAGTGGGAGACCACACCGGCAGCGAAGAAGGAGTGGGGAGTTTTTCACGAGTCGCTTCGCTTTCCCTGGCCGAAACAACAAGTTAAGCTGGTAATCTACAAGCGGAACCAGAAGCAAGAGCTTGAACCGGTCTGGGAGTATATGGTGGATCCGGAATATCGCAAAGTCAATCCCGTTCCCCTGGAGACACCTTATGAGGTGTATGAGGTAGAAGAGAACGGCCGTCCCGAAGAGAAGGTGGACATCGTCTTGTTGCCTGAGGGATATACCCGGGAGGAGATGGATGAATTCAGGGCGGATGCCGATAAGTTTGCCGAAGCGCTTTTTTCAACCGAGCCCTTTGCCTCCAGAAAAGAAGATTTTAACATTCGGGCCGTCGAGGTTCCTGCCCCCAACTCGGGTTTGAATCACCCGCAACAGGGCATCAACAACCGCTCCGCCCTTTCGGTAAGCTACGGAGCGTTCGGATCGCAACGTTATGCCCTGGGATACGACAACAAGACCATTCGGGATGCCGCCTCCACTGTTCCCTATGAATTCACAGCTATCCTGATGAACGACAGCATATATGGCGGAGGGGGAATTTATAATCTATATATTACAGCCGCCTCTGATAATGCTTTTCATGATTATCTTTTTGTCCATGAGTTCGGGCATCATTTTGCTTCACTGGCCGATGAGTATTACACTTCAGCTACGGCATATGAGATGGGGAGCGACATCGTAGAGCCCTTTGAACTGAATGTGACGATCCACACCGAAAAGGATAAGATCAAATGGGGTGAATTGATCCCCGGGGATACCCCGTTACCGACGCCCTGGGGCAAGGATAAATTTGATGAACACAGTCGTCAGGTACAGCAAAAAAGGGAAGAGATGCGAAAAGAGAAGGTGAGCGAGAAAAAAATGGAGAAGCTCTTCAAAGAACAACGGGAATGGGAGGAAGACTATCTCTCTCAGATTCCATATGCAGGCCGTGTAGGAGCCTATGAAGGAGCTATGTATCACAGCCACGGCATTTATCGTTCCGAACCCAACTGCATCATGTTTACCCGGACAGATGAGTTTTGCGTGGCCTGCCAGCGGGCGATCAACATGGTGATTGATCAATATACCCGGTAAGGAACAAGAGGTTGGTTTTATAACGTTTGTATAGTTGAATCGCATCCAATGATGAATAATCCAATATGCTATGGGACTGTTTCGTAAGAAGAAAAAACCGCAATTGAAAGACTATGATGGTCAGCCCTTGAAAGTGGGAGATAAGGTTATGTCTCTCCGCTATGACATGGGTAAATGTGTTATCGTGGAGGGCGAACAAGGCTTTGAATATGAATCTCTTGAGACAGGCAAACGCGTTTCTTATGCCTGGATGATTGATGCCCACACTGAAAATCAAAAGGTCCGAAAGATTACCGGAGAAGATGACGGCTCAACCTGATAAGAAAGAGCTTTTTTCCGGATAATCCTGTTTGGAGGGATTATATTTTCAGCCCCAATACAATGATGTCATCCACCTGGAAGTTATTGCCTTTCCATGTTATGAACTGCTGTTCCAGAATTTCTTTTTGCTTATCCATGGGCAGGGAATAGATTTCCTGGAGTATGGAGACAAAGTTTCTGGATTTGAATTTTTTATGTTTGGGTCCTCCCAGCTGGTCGATATACCCATCGGAGAAAAGATAGATGGTATCGCCATGGTTCAGGTCAAGGTGGTGGTTGGTGAAGGATTCTTTTTCAGTGTGGTAGATACCAACAGGCATGCGGTCGGCCAGGTGCTTTTCAAATTGTCCTTTACGGAAGATGTACAGGGGATTGAAAGCGCCTGCAAAATCAAGGGTCATGTTATTTTTATCGATGATGCAGAAGGCCATGTCCATACCATCTTTGGTAAGGTCCCTTTTCCCTGTCTGGTGCAGGGAATTTTTAACGGTTTGGCGCAGCTGATTGAGAATTGTCGCTGCATCTTTGTGATGGCTGTTTGAGTTGGCTACGATCTCGTTAAGATAGGATATGCCCAGCATGCTCATGAAAGCACCGGGCACCCCGTGGCCGGTGCAGTCGGCAGCGGTCACAAATACTTTCCCGTCGTTTTGATAGATCCAGTAGAAGTCGCCGCTTACGATGGATCGGGGTTTAAAAAGGATGAAATGGTCGGTGAAATGGTGGTTGAACTGATCCTTTTTGGGCAACAAGGCGGTTTGTATTCGCCAGGCATATTCGATGCTTCCGGTGATCTCCTCATTTTTTTGCTCAATGGTATTTTTCTGCTGAAGGATTTCATCGCGCTGGGTGGCAATTTCAGCCTTTTGTTCCTCAATGGTAGCAGTACGCAGGCGCACGGCCTCCTCGAGGATTCGCTTATCGCGTTTGAGCTTGTGTTCCCGCAGCTTGATCATCAAAAACAGCAGACCCCCGACGGCAAGGGTTAACAGGCCATAAAAGACAGGTGTTTCGGTAAATGGGGGAGGTACCTGGTAATGAATCTGCCTTGTTTCATTGACCTGGCCCCAAATGTTACGGGCCCGGGCTTTTACTGTGTATTCGCCTTTTTGTGCGAAGATCCGGATGGCAGGGTCATCCGACCATTCCGACCAATCTTCCATTAATCCTTCAATCTTATATTGATACTGGTTAGCCCCCTGTTTGAGATATTGTGGGGCGGTGATCTTGAATTCAAGGGGTGTGTTTTCTTTTTGGATATCCAGGTGGGAACGTTCTAAATAATGTCGATTGCCACTTCGGATGGAGGTGAAATAGGCCTTGAAATAGTTGTTTTCCGGGATACCTTTCTTCAGGTTGATCCGGTAAAGTTGGTTGTCCTCAATGACCCACAGATGGTTTTGACGGCTGAGCGAGAGGTTTTGGATGTTTTCAAAAAGCTTCAGGAACGGGTTCAGGGTGTCGGCTTGTTTTTTATTTTGGCTCACAGTCTGCCAGTAGCCGTTGTTTCTTATCCAGGAAACATTGTGGTGGGAGAGGATGTATTGATAATTTGTCAGAGACAGGGAATCATTGCTGTATTGCGGCAGGTAGGCAAAAGAATCGGGAGCGGTCTGGTATTGGTATATTCCGGTAGATAGGAACAGATGGGGGGTGTCACCGGCCATTCTTAGTCGGTATTTTTCGGAATATTCGGAGTCAAGGGAATAGGTTTGCATGGAGGTGATTTCTCCACTCCAGTCGAGGCTGACCCGGTATGCTTTATTTTCTGCTCCGGCCCAAAGCGAGCCGGATCTGTTGTCATAAGCCAGGGAGTAAACCGGCTCCTTTATTTTCGGAAGGTATTTCTCTGGTGACCAATGGTTTTGGTAGCGATTGATCTGCACAATGCCTGAGCGGGTGCCAATCAGCAGGCCTTTCTCTTTGTATGGAATGATGTCCAGGGGGTAGATACCCTGTATTATCCTGGTGACCTCTTTCTGATCGTTCACATAATAAAGGCCATCGTGGGTAGAAGCAAGGAAACCTGATGAAAAGGGCAACAACCGTTCCACCCTGCCCTCGATGCCTTTCACTTTTTTATATCGGTGAGAGACGGACTGGAGGGAGTATATTTTCTTTTTCTCATACGATATGCGGGTTTCCGTTTGGGGTTCAGCAGCCCCGGCGGCAGATTTTCTTTCAGGGGCAGCCTTATTCACCGGCTCTTCAGTCTTCTCTCCGGCTTTGTCATCGGGTTCAGGTTCGGGGGAGGGTTCTTCTTTCTCCTTTCCAAAGATCTTATTGAAAAATTTTTTAAAAGCGCCGGGCTCTTCCTTTTTGTTGACGGAATCGGCTGTTGACTGGTTTTCCGGTTTTTGTTCCGGGGGATCTTCTTCGGTTGTCTTTGTTTGGTCTTTAGCTTCCGGCTCAGGTTCTACAGGCACTTCCTCCTCTACGCGGACGGTAACCTCCTGTTCCCTGTATTTTTTCTCTTTGGCCAGGTAATAGAGTCCTTCGCCGGTGGCCAGATAAAGGGTACTGTCTATTTCAAGGGCATTGATCAGGTTGCCTTCCAGCCCCGGGTATTTGCTGAAGTTTTTAACGGGCAGGTTCAGATCGGCCCTTGAGATGCCGTAGGCGTGGCTTATCCATAAGCCCTGGTTCCGGTCCAGCCCAATGGCCTGTACTTCGTCATCGGGCAGGCCGGTTTGATAATTGATGGTATAGACGATGTCCCGGCTCACCTTATCAACCACCAGCACGCCCCCGGCCAGGGTAAAGAGGGCAAAATGGCGGTCGGAGATGTTTTTGGCACCCGCCAATATGCTTTCTTCCAGATACGATTGGTTCTTTAACTGGAAGTTATAAAACTTCATGCCATCGAAAAGGTAAAGTTTGTTGTCATCGGTGCCAATGATCAGGCGTTCATCAGTATGGGGAAGGCTAAAGAGTATCTCCTGATTCCTGGTCCAGAAACCACTTACAATAGGGAAAAGGGTGTCTTTTTGAAGCCTGTGAAGGCCCTTGTTCCATACGTTGACAAATACATGTTTATCATTATGGATGAGACCGGTAAACGGCTCTTCCTCGGAGGCTTCCCACGTTTTTCGCCTAAGAGGATCTTCCGGGTCAATACGGACCAGGCTGCGGGTGCTCATAAAGTATAGCACGGAATCGACCGATTCGATGTTGATGAATTCGCCCTTTAGCTTTTCGTTCGGCATCAGGCTTTGGTAATGGTAAAAACCCCTGGTGTCAGGTTTCAGATAACCAATGTCCTGGTCAGCCCCTATGTAAATCCGATCGTTCCCTTGTTGGCGGTGCAAGGTATAAGGCATCACGGGTGTCTTGATAAGTTTCCAGCTTTCCCCGTTGTGTCTGAGGACCCCTTTCCGGTTGGCAAAAAACATGTTGTTCGAGCTGTCGTGGGCGATCGACCATATTTGTAAGTTGTCAGCATATTCGTCATGAAAGTGCGTGAGATACAGGCTGCCCTCCTGTCCGTGAGCAGCCATGGCGGAGAGGAGCATGTAAAAAAAGACAACAGCTTTCAACTTCATGAGGCTTATCCTGATAAACGGTTTATATGGTTTATTAACACGGGCAATATAATAAAATTGTGCATTATATAAAAATTAGGTTCTGAATGGAACCGGCGATTCTTCAGGGGGATCCATTTGTTGCCAAACAACAATAAATCTTATTTTTTGGTTATCTTTGAGTGAGAAAACCAACAGGTATGTATTTGAGATATAGTTTGTTGAGCTGGTGTCGCCGGATGGTGGCCCCGCTTTTGCAAGCCTCTTTTATGGAGGAAGACGGTATGCCGGCATCGGGTGATAAAGATGAGGGTAACCGGAAAGGCGGCGACAGGGACGAAGGCGACGACCTGAACGATATGGACCGTGAGCGTTTGCTGGAGGAGTTTCTGGGAGATGTTGGCGATGCGGAAGTGACACCTGGAGAGAGCAAATCCAGCCTGCCGGAAATTCATCGCTTGTCTCCCGATGATTATCCTCCGGTGGAGATCCCCGAGGAGGCACGCGACCGGATCGAGGAACTTCAACAGATAGCGAATTCCATTGAAAAGAAGAAGCATCAGATTCACTATGCAGGCAGTGAGGTGCTGCAGGGAGAGTATAAGATCGACTATGCCAGGCAGCTCAATGAAGCCCAATTCACCGCTGTCACCAGCACGCAGGGCCCTCTCCTTGTGATTGCCGGTGCAGGAAGCGGAAAAACCCGGATAATTGTTTACCGGGTCAGTTATTTGCTCGAAAACAAAGTGGATCCCCGCAGCATCCTGCTGCTTACCTTTACCCGCAAAGCTGCCCACGAGATGTTAACCCGGGTAGGTCAACTGCTTAAGGATACCCGGAGCAACAAGGTGATGGGAGGCACTTTTCACTCTTTTGCTGTGTATATCCTTCGCAAATACGCCGGCATGCTGAACCTGTCCAATACTTTTACCATCATCGACACGGCCGACAGTGAGGATACCATCGATTTGATACGAACCGAACTGAAATACAACCAGAAAGAAAAGAAATTTCCCAAAAAGAAACGGCTTCAGAAGATCATCTCCGGCTCGAGAAACCGGAACCTGACGATTCGAAGTTTCGTGGAACGTTACTATTCCGGGTTGAACGATTATATCAAGGATGTAGAGCTGATCTACAACGGATATACCCGCTATAAGGAACTGAGCAACTTGTTTGATTTCGACGACCTGATGGAGTTTCTCCGGAATGCATTACGGGATAAGCCCCGGTTCAGAAAACGTGTGCAGGAAGATTTTTCCTACATCATGGTCGACGAATTTCAGGATACCAATTTAGTTCAGAAAGAGATTGTTGACTGGTTGGCAGCGAAGCATCGCAATATCATGGTGGTGGGCGATGATGCCCAGAGCATTTATGCATTTCGCGGAGCCAATTACGAGAACATTTTGCGTTTTCCTATGCGCTTTCCCGATTGCAAAGTAGTGAAGATTGAAAAGAACTACAGGAGCAATCAAAGCATCCTTCAGTTTACCAACAACATCATCGATCATGCCTTGATCGGTTATAAGAAAAAGCTTTATTCGGATATTGAGTCTTATAACAAGCCTGTGGTGAAACGATTTTATGATGAAGAGGAAGAGGCCGCTTTTATTGTTTCCAAAGTGCTGGAGCTCAGGGAACAGAATATTCCGCTCAATGAGATAGCTGTGTTGAACCGGGCCGACTGGCACAATCGCTACATTCAAACCGAGCTCAACAAGCGGGGAATTCCCTATGTGGTGGTGGGTGGTTTCAAGTTTAATGAGCGGATGCACATCAAGGATATGATTGCGTATTTGCGGATCATCCTGAATCCTCACGACTCGGTAGCCTGGCATCGGGTATTGAAGATGCTGCCGGGCATTGGAAAAGTCACGGCTGGTAACATTGTGAAAGAGGTTAGAAAAACAGGGAAACTACAGCTGGAAGTTTTCATGAACAAGAAATTTTTCATACAGCTTCGTCAGCTGAGGGATGTTTTGGTGCGGGCAGGCGAAGAATCCCTGATGGTCTCCGAGCGTTTGTCCATCCTAAAAGATTATTATGCACCCATTCTGGAATCCAGGGAAACGGATTTTCAGTCAAAGCTGCTCGATATTGATGTATTGATTGACCTGGCCAAAAAATACGAGGCCATCGACCGGTTTCTATCTGATTTTGCTCTTGAACCGCCATCCCGGAGTTTATCGGGCGATTCAACCCCGTTGATCGACCAAAGTGAGGAGAATCCCATGACCATCTCTACGGTACATTCTGCCAAAGGGCTGGAGTGGAACACGGTGATCATTCCGCACGCTCTGGACGGACTGTTTCCGTCCATCCGGGCCAGGGATCTGGAGGAGATGGAGGAGGAGAGGAGATTGTTTTATGTAGCCTGCAGCCGGGCTAAAGAACAACTTTATATTACATTTCCCTCGGTGCTTTATTCCTATGATGCAGTGTTTACCTATCCCTCGCGCTTCATTGCAGAAATCGATAAGAATGCTTTTGATCTGGATGTGGACTGACCTGGTTGGTTCATGAATCCTGATATCATGGATGATGGTTTTATAAAAGCAAAATAATTGCTATATTTGCGGCGAATCGCGGATAATCGATCCCTGAATGAATCAGACGGAAAAGAACATCAGAAGACTCATTGAGATACGTGACCTGGCGGTGGAATCGGAACGAGATGCAATCTCTGGCGGGGAGCTGATGGAATTTTCTCATGAAGCGGTGGAGTTGGCCGAGCATTCCGACATCATTGATGTTTCAAAGTACGATGTATTGAAACAATTGATGAATCACGAAATAAGGTCCTTTAAGAGATTGCTGGAGAGCAATATGTCAAAGGAGGCCCACATAGAAAACCTTATCTTCTTTTGTGTTTCGGTTATCACCATCGTTCATGGCAAGATTGATATCTGACCCCGGGGAACAATGATTTCCAAAAATTTTACCGGACTCTAAAAACATTCGGATTTTATGCAAGAGAGACATTCCATCATTAAGACGATAGTATTGATCATTTTGGTGGCAGCACTTGGGGTACTGGCCAAGTTGTTTCCTTCAGAACAGGCCATGTGGGTGAACAATCACCTGGCGGGTACCTTTTATGTAGTGGAGCTGGCACTCATCCTGCACCTTATTTTTCCCGATCATATGTCATTTCTTCTTGCCATGGCGGCTTTTTTAATCACCTCCCTGGTGGAATTCCTGCAAATCTGGCATCCCGGTTTTCTTGAGCCTTTCCGGGCCTCCTTTGTAGGACACACAATTTTGGGATCCACTTTTTCCTGGCTTGATTTTCCCTGGTACCTGGCGGGGGCCATCATCGGATGGGGTCTGTTGCAGTGGGTCAGGCCCCGTCAGGAGCCCGAAGGTTTAGAGGGCAAATAGTCGGGGTTGATAGTGCCCATGGCATTGAACAGGTTGATCTTTGCCAACCGGTGCATGTCGGAGACCTCCTTGACAATTTCACGGAAATTCTCGCGCTTGCTTTTATCCTCATAGGGGCACTCACCCTGCAGGTGTTGAATATTTTGGTGGTTGGCATATGCCTTTATTTCTTCATCCGAGGAGAGGAGCATGGGGCGTATCAAATCGAATCTGCGTTCAAACATCGATATTTTGGGAGGGATGGATGACATCTCCCCGTGGAAGGTCATGTTCATCAGCAAGGTTTCAAGGGCATCATCCATATGGTGGGCCAGGGCAATCTTGTTGAACCCTTTCTCGCTGGCTTGTTGGAAGATGGTTTTGCGCCGGTTCCAGGAACAGCGAAAGCAGGTTGATTTTTTCTTGCTACCTGTCCACTCTGTGGTGGTTTTCAAAATATGCAGCGGGATTCCCAGCCGCTTGCAGAACTCATCCAACCCCTTAAGGTCTGTATGCTCCGGCATGTCTTCCATATGCACATGAATGGCTTCCAGATGATATCGAATGGGTATAAATTTCATACGGGTAGCCAGCATCTCCAGCATTACCAGCGAATCCAGGCCCCCTGATATTCCTGCCAGCACGCGGTCATCCTGTTCAATCTGGTTGTAGGCATGGATGGCCCTGCCTACCTTTTTCTTCAATTTTTCCATCATCCCTTCCTGATCTTTTTGATTTTCTTCTTCATTTTTTTCTGCTGCCGGATGGTTTTCTCCAGGTCGTCTCTTATGTTCTTCAGCTCATCTGTTTTGTGGAGAATTTCATCATTCTGGTCGGTTATTTTCTTTGCCCGGGCCATAAGATACTCGATGGATCTTCTCTTTTCCCTGATGAAAAGAATAAGAAGAAGGATAATCAGGGCCAGGGCAATGGCAAAGAAGAGGATTTCCAGGGAGGCTGTTTTTTTCAGGTTTGTTTGTATCCCCTGGATCAACTCTTTGAGGCTGTGGGTTTGCGTGCCGAGGCTGTCTTTTAGCTCCTGTTGATGAGCGGAAGATTGCGACTGGATCCGGTTTAATTTCTCCAGAGAGGCAGAAGAAAGGGTGTTCAGGCTATCGAGGTCATCCGTAGTCATCTCTTCTACCTGGTTGAGCCTGTATATGAGCAGGTTTACCCTTTTTCTAAGGTACTCCAGGTCTTCCATTACCAGGCTATCGGTATCGGCGGGTATGCCTGCAAGGGGAAGGCAGAAGAGTAATCCGGCCAGTAGGATCATTTGTTTCATATCAGCCTAAAATAAAAAGGATTCATTGTTTAAACAAATGAGATTCGATTGGCCGCATTCAGGGCAATATATAAAAAAACCCGGAGAGGTGATATCTCCGGGTTTTTATCAGGCATGGCGCATTTATTTATTCTTCTTGACGAATTTCTCAAGCCAGCGTTCTTGTTCCCAGAGCAGGTGCAATACCGACTCTCTGGCGGCGTAGCCATGGCTCTCGCGGGGCAACATCACCAGGCGTACGTTAGCGCCCAGGCCTTTAAGGGCATTGAAATAGCGCTCGCTTTGCATGGGATAGGTTCCAGAGTTGTTGTCGGCTTTGCCGTGGATCAGCAACAGGGGTGACTTCATCTTGTCGGCATGCATAAACGGGGACATCTCGTAGTAAATTTCGGGTGCTTCCCAGTAGGTGCGTTGTTCGCTCTGGAAGCCAAAGGGGGTGAGGGTACGGTTGTATGCTCCGCTGCGTGCGATACCGGCTGCAAACAGGTTGGAATGGCTTAGCAGGTTGGCGGTCATGAAGGCCCCATAGGAGTGGCCACCCACAGCAACGCGATTGGGATCGATGAAGCCTAACTTATCTACTGCATCGATGGCGGCTTTGGCGTCGGCTACCAGCTGGGGGATGAACGTGTCGTTGGGTTCTTCCTCGTCTTCGCCGATGATCGGAAAAGCGGCATCGTCCAGTACAGCATAGCCCCGGGTAACCCAGAAGACGGGTGATCCGTAATGGGGATAGGTAAACTCATTCGGGGAAGAGGTGACCTGGCTGGCACTGGCTTTATCTTTGTATTCCCTGGGATAAGCCCACATGAGCATGGGTAGCTTCTCTTTCTCTTCCCTGTCATATCCTGCCGGCAGATAGAGGGTTGCAGAAAGGTCCACCCCATCCTCTCGCTTGTAATGGATCACTTCCTTGTGGATATCCATAATGCTCTTGAAGGGGTTTTCAAAGAAGGTTATCGCTTCAGGAGCCCTGTTCTTTTTGACGTTGCGTATGTAATAGTTGGGATATTCGTTGCTCGATTCAATGCGGCTGAGCACTTTACCCTTTTTCATATCCAGGGCATACAGGATGCGCTCCAGGTTGTTCTTTCCCTCTGCCCTCCACAGACGCTTATTTTCACCGGTCTTCAG